>Ga0209075_1000817_pt1 | contig 29961 bp, 26 predicted proteins | sample Stecom2011_FD_187523 | JGI IMG/M metagenome (GOLD analysis project Ga0209075, IMG submission 187523) | Agricultural soil microbial communities from Utah to study Nitrogen management - Steer compost 2011 (SPAdes) (version 2) | ecosystem: Environmental > Terrestrial > Soil > Agricultural land...
CGCGCAAATATCGTAAACCGAAATCCGAATTACTTGGCTCATTAAAATTACTTATTCGTATTATTGGGGTATTAATCTTGCCAATTGCAGGAGTCTTGTTTTATATGATGGCTCAAAACAATAACATTACTGAAATGAGCGGTGAAGTATACCGTCAAGCAGTTTTAAGTACAACAGGTGCGATGATTGGTATGATTCCATCAGGCTTATTCCTGCTTACTAGTATGGCGTTAGCCGTAGGTGTTATTAGACTTGCTCAAAATAATACACTTGTTCAAGAATTATACTGTATTGAAATGCTTGCACGCGTTGATATGTTGTGTTTAGACAAAACAGGTACAATTACCGATGGTACAATGAGCGTTCATAGTGTCATCGAATTTAAAAATGAAACAGGTCTAACATTAAAAAATATTATTTCAGCTATGTTAAATGCAGAAGATGATCATAACTTAACTTCGAGAGCTTTAATGGAACGCTTTGGTACAGCTAAAAAAATTCGTTTTAGTAACCATATTTCATTTTCAAGTCAAAGAAAGTTTAGCGCTGTACAATTTGACCGTTATGGTACATTTGTTCTTGGTGCTCCTGAATTTGTCATTAAAGATGAAAATTATGATGCTATTTTAGGTGAAGTTAATAAACAAGCAGCAGCAGGATACCGCGTATTAGTTGTTGCCCATTCAAAAGGCAAGATCGTTGATCAAAGAGTTGATGGCAAACTTAATGCAATTGCACTTATTATGATTGAAGATACAATTCGACCAGATGCGATTGAAACCATTGAATACTTTAAACAACATGGTGTTGGTATTAAAGTTATTTCAGGTGACAATCCAATGACTGTATCAAGAATAAGTCAACGTGCTGGTATTCAAGGTGCTGATAAGTATATTAGTTTAGAAGGTGCAACAGATAAAGATGTTGTTCGTTATGCAGCACAATACACAGTCTTTGGTAGAGTAAATCCTAACCAAAAGAAAATTTTAATCCAAGCTCTTAAAAATGAAGGACATACAGTCGCGATGACTGGTGATGGTGTTAACGATATACTAGCCTTAAAGGAAGCAGATACATCAATTGCAATGGCTAGCGGTAGTGAAGCTGCAAGAAACGTTGCCCACCTTGTATTACTTGATTCAAACTTCTCTTCTATGCCAAAAGTTGTGGCTGAAGGACGTCGCGTTATCAATAACGTACAACGTGTATCAACGTTATTCTTAACAAAAACTATTTTTTCATTATTGCTTGCAATTATGGCAATTATTCGAAAAGGCGAATATCCAATTCAACCAGTTCAACTTGCACTTATCGACTACTTAGTCATTGGAGTACCATCATTTTTCTTAGCGCTTGAGCCAAACAACAAGCAAGTTAAAGGTAAGTTCTTGTGGAACATTATTCGTAGTTCACTTCCTGGTGCCCTAGTAGTTCTAATTAACAGCTTAATTATTTTTGCATTAGCACCAGCATTAAATATGGATTCAGCTGTAACATCAACATTAATTGTTATTACAGCAACCGTCACATGTTTAATGGTACTTTTAAGAGTTTCTTTACCATTTAATACAATGCGTAAAGTTTTATTCTTAACGATGTGTACACTCTTTGTTTTAGCTGTATTATTCATACCAAACTATTTAGAGTTTGTACCATTCTTTAAATTATCCATTATGCCAAACTCACCAATTTTAGATACAGGACAAATTTTACTCATCTTAGTACTTGCCCAAGCAACATATCCAATGATGTATATTGTCGCTAATATCTATGGCTGGATAACATCATTCATTAAACATTTAATTAAAAAGATTACCGAATTACAATAATAGGCGCGTTTGCGCCTTTATTGTTTCAAAAAATAATAGATTTTATAAGTTTTAAGAAGTAAAATGAAAGTGGGGTGAACAATATGATTATTTTTGGAAAAAACGTTGTTAAAGAAGCAATATTTGCAAAAAGACCAATCTTTAATCTCTATCTTGACAAAAAATTCAATGACGATAAGTTTCTACAATTTTTGACAGATAAAAAGATTAAGTTTGAACAAAAAACAAAAGAAGAACTCAATAAACTTACTGATAATCAACTACACCAAGGTGTTGTTGCCAACGTTAAAGACTACGAATACCATGAATTAAAAAACATCATGGACACAAGTAAGAAACAACGCTTTATTATTTTAGACGGCATTGAAGATCCTCACAATTTAGGTGCGATTTTAAGAACTGCTGAAGCTGTTCAATTAGACGGCATAATTATGAGTAAGAAAAATCAAGTGCCACTTAATGGAACGGTTGCTAAAGTTTCTAGTGGCGCAATAGAACACGTAAAAGTTATATTAGTAAACAATATTAATCAAGCGATAAAAGATTTGCAAGATAACCACATTTTTGTAGTGGGAACAGATGGAAGTGCACAAGCACTTTACACTGAGATCGATAACCAACAATCGCTTGCAGTTATTTTGGGTCACGAAGGTCAAGGTATGCGTCACCTCGTGAAACAAAATTGTGACATGCTAGTAAAAATACCTATGTATGGAAAAGTCAATTCGTTAAATGTCAGTGTAGCTGCTGCACTTTTAATGTATGCGACGCTTAAATGATTATGAGATCGTCTACTTGGCACAAACAGAATACGATGAGGCGTTAATTGAACTTTTAATTAACAAATATCGTAACCTCATATGGAAAAACATTCACTTACTTAATGTGCCATATATGGATCAAGATGATTTTTTTCAAGAAGGCTGTTTGCTTTTAATCAAAAGCACTAAGTATTTTAATGAAAAATATGGCAAGACATTTACGAAATATTTCGAATTAATTTTAAAAAGACATTTTTATTCCTTACTAGCAAAATTACCAAAATATATCATTGATGCAAACGAAGTTATGTCAAAAAACGATTATTACATTGAAGATTCTAATGATATTCCAGAATTCTTAACACCCCTTGAAGCCTATGTCTTTCAGTATTACTTTATAGAAAATGTTCCGATTAAGGAAATAGTTAAGGATAATAAGTATAATCGTAAACAAATTTACAACACAATTTATAGAATTAAAGAAAAATATAAAAACATGATATAATATCATAATAAAAGTTGACTATGTCATTTGTAAATGTTACAATACATTTGCAATTGACCACAAGGAGTGGTTTTTTAATGCGCGAAAAAGTAATATTGGTATGTAGTGACTGTCTCGGTCGAAATTACACAACAACAAAAAATAAACAAGTACAAAAAACAAGACTAGAAGTTGTTAAATTTTGCCCTAGATGTAACAAACATACGTTACATAAAGAAAGTAAATAGGAGGCATATCAATGGCTATCAAGGAAAAGAATACACAAAAACAAAGTAAATTATTAGAAGTTTTAACGACAGAATATAAATGGGAAAACTTGCTATTAGGTATTTTAGCAACACTATCAGCTGCGTTAGCGCTTATCATTATTATTGGTAAGGGACCACTTACAATTAGTCCTGAATTCCCAATTTTAGGAACTGGCAATAACGGTTTAATCTTTGCATGGATTTTATTTATCATTTCAATCTTTGGATTATTCTTAGTTATTTATCCATTTTTCTTACCAGCGCTTCCAGAAATCAGAAAAATTACTTGGGCTACTAAAAAACAATTTTTACAAGACGCTGCTCGTGTCATTATCTTTACTTTAGTAGTTACTGGTTTTATTTTCGCTTTCGACTTAATCGCAACTCAACTTATTGGATTGTTAGGTGCTAACTAATGAGTCGTAAAGTCAGATGGTACATTATTCAAACATACTCTGGCTACGAAAACGCTGTAAAACAAGACTTAGAACGTCGTGTTGAAAGTATGGGTATGTCTGACTACATCTTTAGAATTGTCGTACCAGAAGAAACAATTATTGAGAAAAAAGCAGACGGAAAAGAAAAAGAAAAAGTACGTCAAATTTTTCCAGGTTATGTATTCGTAGAAATGGAAGTTACCGATGAATCATGGTTCGTTGTACGTAATACACCACGTGTTACAGGTTTCCTAGGATCAAGCGGTGGAGGAACAAAACCGGTACCACTTGCAGATGATGAAATTAATGCTATCTTATTAAAAGTTGGTATTATTAGTAAACCAAACTATGATCATTTCTTAAACAAAACAGTTGAAATCGTTAAAGGCCCATATTCAGGTATGAAAGGTGAAGTTACCTTTGTTGATTCAGACCAAGAGAAAGTGATTGTTGCAATCGATTTCTTTGGTAGATCAACTCCAACCGAAGTTGGTGTCGAAGACATTGAAGAAAGATAAGCCTATTCTTAGGCTTTTTTTTACGCTTTATCGTATTTTATAAACACGCTTGTTTTAATTCGCATGATATAATAAAAATAATCTTAAGCATATTTTTTATAAAGTTGGGCAAAGGAGGCGTTACAATGATTAGATTAAGAAACGTTCGTAAAGTCTACCATACAGGTGATGAAAAGGTTCATGCTTTAAAAGGTGTTGATTTAACCTTTTCAAAAGCTGAGTTTGTTTCTGTTTTAGGTCCTTCAGGTTGTGGCAAAACAACCCTTTTAAATATTATTGGTGGTCTAGATCGTTATACAAGTGGCGACTTTTTTATCAATGGAAACCCAACCAATCAGTTTAAAGATTTAGACTGGGATCACTATCGTAATCATCAAGTCGGGTTTATTTTTCAAAGTTATAACTTGATTGACCACCTTTCGATACTAGGCAACGTTGAAATCGCATTATCACTAAGTGGTATACATGCACTTGAAAGACGAAAACGAGCAAAAGAGGTTTTAACGAAAGTTGGGCTGCAGTCAAAGTATAATAAAAAACCGAGCGAACTTTCAAACGGTCAACTTCAACGAGTAGCGATTGCTCGTGCATTAGTTAATAACCCACATATCATTTTAGCTGATGAACCGACGGGTGCACTTGATACCGAAAACAGTATTCAAATAATGAAGCTCCTTAAGGAATTATCTAAAGATAAATTAGTTATTATGGTCACCCATAATGTCGAATTAGCAGAATCATTTAGTGACCGAATCATACACTTATTAGATGGTGAGGTTCAAACAGATGAGCAAATTGTTGACACTTCAAGACCGTTAGTTATTGAAGAAAAAAGACAAAAACATACGTACATGGGTATTTTTACGTCAATGAAATTAAGTTTTTTCAACCTTATTAAGAAGTTTGGAAAAACGATAACATCCACGATAGCTGGAGGTATTGGTGTAGTAGGCGTTGGATTAGTATTTGGTATTTCAATCGGTTTTTCACAATACGTAAGTGTTGTTCAAGTAACCGCCAATACAACAACGCCAGTTGTTGTTGAAAACAAAACAAGGGTGGAGGCATTTCCAGACCCGGATAATCCTCCAGTTCCAAGACCAAAACCATTCCCGGCTAATCAGTTTTATATAACGTCTCAACAAACACAGCCACCAGTTATTTATCAAGAGGTCGTTAATTTTATTAATACAGAATATCTTCAACACATCGAAAACATGAATAAAAATTGGTATAACGATATTAAATATTACTATGACATGACGTATCCAACGTTTTTATTAAAAGATTCAACCGATGCAATTCGTAGTGTGAACTACAGTGCATCAACTACAGCAGATATCGGTGAAATTCCATATGAGGATCATGAGTATTTAGCTCTAATGTTTGATATTTTATATGGAAAACTACCAAGTAATATTGTAAGCCGTGATCGCATTGCAGAGGGCGTTATTGTCATAAGTGATCGTAACCAATTACCAGATGTCGTCTTAAATAGACTAGGATTTAATGGTAATAATTATGAACAACACATTAGTTTTGATGAACTACTGAATATGGAATTAAAAATAGCTCATAGTGGTGTTGTTTATGAAGAAAATCCTAATACAAATCTTTTTGTAAGGCGAGCTAATCAAGATATTTATAACGATGAACGCACAATGACCTTAAAAATTGTCGGTATTTTGCGCCGTAAACAAAACGCAACAATCCCGCAATATCAAGGTATCCGTTACACATCTGCAGTGAATCGCTTTATACTAAATGAAACGAAAGAAGCGCCTGTTGTTGTTAGACAACAAGAAATATTAAATGATTTTTATGATAATGCAGCACCTTTAAAATCGGTATTAACTGGACAAAACATTAATGAAAATGACGCGAACCGTCTACTTCGTCAATTAGGAATCGAACAAGACCCATCCCGCATTGTTATTTATCATAAAGATAGTCAAGCAAAAGAGCTCATCGTTGAGTATCTTCAAAGTTATAATGAAGGGCGCGATCGCTCCGAAAATATTATTGCCAATACAGTTGGTGAAAGTAATTCAAACATTGTTGATACAACGCTTAGGGCTGTTAATGTTGTTATGGTATTGATTGCTTCAGTAGCGCTATTTGTATCGATTTCTTTAGTGTCCATTTTGTCATATCTATCGGTAGTTGAAAGAACTCCTGAAATCGGAATTTTGCGAAGTATCGGCGCCCGTAAGTTTGACATATTTAGCGTCTTTAGTGCTGAGTCAATACTAATAGGTATATTTAGTGGTATTTTTGGACTTATATTATTATATGCAATAACGCCAAGTATCAATACACTTTTTGAAGCAGGTATGGCGATTAACAATATCATTAAGTTAGGTTTTCCACAGTATCTTTTCATCTTTAGCATTAATATATTATTATCATTAATTGTTGGTGTTATTCCTGCAATTATCGCATCAAGAAAGGATCCAATTAAGGCATTAAAATCAACAGTATAAATCGTTATTTACTATGAAATAACAGCGCGTATTAGTGAATAAATCAATGATAAAACTCTAGTAAAAAGGCAATTACTAGAGTTTTGTTTTTTAAGTTTTCCTTTTATTTGAACTATGTTCATAGTATAATAAATACATATGTAAAAATACGGAGGGAAACATGAAATTATTAGGCAACATTATTTGGATAGTATTTGGTGGATTCTTTGTAGCACTTGTTTATTTTATAATGGGACTTTTATATTGTATAACAATTATCGGTATACCTTCTGGTATACAATTATTCAAGTTTACTCGCCTTGCACTCTGGCCATTTGGAACAGAGGTTGAAGCTAATTTTGATAAACATCCTGTTTTAAATGCTTTATGGATAATATTCATTGGAGTTGGGATGGCTATTTTTTCATTTATTGTTGGTGCCATATTTTGTATAACAATCATCGGTATTCCATTTGGAATGCAATGGTTTAAGCTTGGAAGAGCTCAATTATTCCCATTTGGAGCACGAATGAGAATGCGTTAACCCAAAGTTAACAAAAATGCATGAAAAGTTTGACAAATAAATAGGTAAAAGGTATAATGTACTCGCGTGTAAAAACACACCATAGTGGAAGAAGTTATTCATACCACATACTTATGTTAAAGAAGGAGGTTGTGTCATGGCAAAAAAAGTTGTAAAAGTTGTTAAATTACAAATCCCTGCAGGTAAAGCAAACCCAGCGCCACCAGTTGGTCCAGCACTTGGTCAAGCGCAAGTTAATATCCCTGCATTTTGTTCACAATTTAACGAAGCAACAAAAGAACAAATGAAAGACGGTTTTATTATTCCAGTTATAATTTCAGTATACGATGACCGTACATTTACATTTGTTACAAAAACTCCACCAGCAAGCGACTTGCTTAAAAAAGCGGCTAATATCAAATCAGGTTCAAGTGATTCTAAAAAGAACACTGTTGCGACTATTACTCGTGAAAAATTAAGAGAAATCGCTATGGTGAAAATGCCCGATTTAAATGCATTTACAGTAGAAGCAGCAATGAACATTGTTGAAGGAACTGCACGCAATATGGGTATCGCAATTGTTGACTAATTCAGCATTGCAAAAAAACAAATTAATTTAGATGATTACTGTCTAAATTGTGGGAGGATATCCCGCTAGACCACATTTTAGGAGGATACTTATGAAAAGAGGAAAGAAATACCTAGAAGCATCAAAATTAGTTGATAAAACTAAAAAATATGATGCATTAGAAGGTATGGGCTTAGTGAAAAAAACATCAGTGACTAAGTTTGATGCAACTGTTGAAGCTGCATTCCGTTTAAATCTTGATCCAAGAAAAGCGGAACAAAACTTAAGAGGCGCTATTGTTTTACCTCATGGTACAGGTAAAGTGTCAAGAGTTGTCGTTATTGCTCAAGGTGAAAAAGCTAAAGAAGCGCAAGCTGCTGGAGCTGATTTCGTTGGTGATCAAGATTTAATTCAAAAAATCGGCGCAGGCTGGTTCGAATTCGATGTGATGGTTGCTACACCAGACATGATGGCACAACTTGGTAAATTAGGACGTGTTTTAGGTCCAAAAGGCTTAATGCCAAACCCTAAAACAGGTACTGTAACGTTAGACGTTGCAAAAGCTGTACATGAAATTAAAAACGGTAAAATTGAATACCGTGTTGATAAAGTAGGTAATATTCACGCCCCAATCGGAAAAGTGTCATTTAGTGCAGAACAATTACAAGAAAACGTTAAAACACTATATGAACAACTAATCCGTATCAAACCAGCAACTGTTAAAGGTACATATATTAAAAATATAACTGTATCTTCAAGCATGGGACCTGGCATTCGTCTTAGTGAAGATTCATTAAGATAATTCAATTAAAAAACTAGATATCCAAAGACAGTAGATGGCTTAGCCTTAATTTTCTACCGAGGAGTATAAAAAAGTATTTATACGCTCTTTTGTCTTTTGGATAAATGGGCGTTTATTTATTATATAAGGAGGACTTATGGAAAGAGCAGTTATTAAACGTAAAATCGAAGCTGTTGAAGTCTTAACAGAGAAATTAAAAAGTGCAAAAACTGTTGTTGCTTTCGATTACCCAGGCTTAACTGTAAAACAATTCACACAATTAAGAAGTGAATTAAGAAAAGCTGGCGCTGAAGTAACAGTTTATAAAAACAATATTTCTCGTCGTGCATCAATTGCTGCTGGATACGAAGCATTAGCTGACACATTTGTTGGCGCTAAAGCTTTAGCAATTAGTTATGACGATGTTGTTGCACCTGCAAAAATCATTTACGATTTTGCAAAAACAAACAAAGCAGTAGTTATTCAATCAGGTGTTATTGAAGGTTCAGTTGTAGGCGTAAATGAAATTCAAGCATTAGCTACATTACCATCAAGAGAAACACTACTTACAATGTTGGCTGTTGGCTTATTGACACCAGTCAAAGAATTAGCTGTTGGTCTTAATATGATCAGCGAAAATCAAGAATAAAAAATATAGGAGGCACATAAAATGGCTAAATTAACAAAAGCAGCTTTTATTGAAGCTTTAAAAGAAATGACTTTATTAGAAATCAAAGAATTAGTAGATGGATTAAAAGAAGAATTCGGTATTGATCCAACTGCAGTAGCGGTAGCAGGACCAGCAGCTGGCCCAGCTCAAGAAGAAGAAAAAACAGAATTCAACGTAATTCTTAAAAACTTCGGTGGAAACAAAATTGCGGTTATTAAAGTTATCCGCGAAATCACTGGTCTTGGCTTAGCAGACGCTAAAACATTAGCTGAAACAGCAGACGCATTAGTTAAAGAAAAAATCAAAAAAGAAGACGCAGAAGCTATCAAAGCTAAACTTGAAGAAGCTGGCGCTACAGTTGAAGTTAAGTAATATCTAAATAAGCGATAACCTGAGGTATCTCAGGTTTTTTCGCTTTCATTTGAACTTATGAGTCATTATTACATTAACGATAAAAATTTAAAAGACAATGAAGCGTTTTTCGATGTACAAGTTGATGGTACATCTTTTCGCTTTTATACTAATGACGGTGTTTTTAGCAAAAGAGATTTTGATTTTGGTTCGTATTTGCTCATTAAATCTGCACTTGGATTAGGCACATTTTCAACAGTTATTGATATGGGATGTGGCTATGGTCCAATAGGCATAATATACAGCAAGTTTAATAATGATGCCAAAGTTTATATGTATGATGTGAATTTAAGAGCACTTGATCTTGCGCGAAAAAATATGATATTAAATAATGTTTCAAATGCCTTTGCTTTTGAAAGTTATTTATTTGAAAAAGTAGAAGTTAAAGCTGACTTGATTTTAACAAATCCGCCAATCCGTGCAGGTAAAAGTGTTATTTTTAAGTTGTATGAAGATGCCTATAAACATTTGAATGAAAACGGGGTATTGCTCGTCGTTATTCAAAGAAAGCAAGGGGCGCCATCAACTATGGAAAAACTTAAAAGCATCTACAATAATGTTGAAGTTATCGAGAAAAAAGGCGGATATTGGATAATTTCAGCTGCGAAATAAAAAAATAACATTGACTATTGCATTCATATGTGGTAATATTGTTGAATGCATATTCATTGGATTAATTATACTTTAGTATAATATAAGTATAATTACGTGAAAAGCGACATCAAATAACAAGGAGTGTGGATTTATGGGATATCGTACCGTTAAATACGGAAAAAAATCACAGCGACGCAATTATAGTAACATGCGTTATGACATCGATTTACCAAACTTAATTGCGATTCAAACAGAGTCTTTCAAACAATTTTTAAGTGATGGTATTCGTGAGTTGTTGGAAGACATTTCACCAATTGAAGGTCATAATGGGGACTTAAAACTATACTTTGTTGATTATCGTTTAGAAGAACCAAAGTATGATGTTATCCAGTCGAAAATTCGTGACGTCAACTATTCCCAACAATTATTTGCTAAGGTGAAATTAGAAAACGTTGTTACTGGTGAAGTGCGTGAAAGTGAAGTTTTAATGTGCGAACTACCAGTTATGACTCCAACAGGAACATTTGTAATAAACGGCGCTGAACGTGTTGTTGTATCACAAATTATTCGTTCTGCTGGTGCATATTTTACAGGCGAATATGACAAGAAAACTAATCAATACAAATTTGCTGCTCAAGTTATTCCAACACGCGGTGCGTGGTTAGAATTCGAACTTGGCGCTAAAGATATTGTTTATGCAAAATTAGATCGTTCTAAAAAAATTCCAATGACAACAATGATGCGTGCGTTAGGACTTTCGAAAAATAAAGATATTACTGAAGTGTTTGGCAAAAACAAATATCTAACAGAAACATTTACAAAAGATGAAACTAGAAATGCTGATGAGGCTATTGTTGATCTTTATTCAAAATTAAGACAAGACGATAAAGTTCCTGCAAATGCAGCTAGAGAATTTATTAGATTACGCTTATTTGAAACAAGAAGATACGACTTAGCTAAAGTTGGTCGTTACAAGTTCAATAAAAAGTTAGACGTAACTGCGCGTCTTTTTGGCACGATTGCTGCTGAAGATATCGTGGATCCATTCACAGGAAATATTCTTATTGCAAAAGGGACAGAATTTACTAAGCCAGTCATTGACTTATTGAAAGAAAACCGCGATGCAATTAGAAAAGAAGTTATTGATGCGGAAAATTCACTTCAAAACGAATCTCCAGATGAAATCTTTGCATATACGCTTCCTGAAGGTGGCGATGGTTTATATGCCAAAGAACCAATTATTAACTTAAAAACTGGTGAGGTGCTTGTTAAGAAAAACGAAGAAATTACACCAGACACATTGAAATTATTACAAGCTAATCGCTATGCGTTAGATGAAAAATTCATCCGTTACTTCTTAGGTTCTAAGAGTATTTATGAAAAAGAAGCAGAACGTAAAGGGGTTATTGTTGAAGTTGTTAACGTCTTTACGAAACCTAAAGACGGTAGTAGACCAGTTGAAGTGCGTGTTATTGGTAACGACCAAAGAGAAGAACGTATTCACATCACACTATCTGACATCATCGCTTCAATGAACTATTATTTAAACCTTTATGATGGTATCGGTCAAACAGATGATATCGACCATTTAGGTAATCGTAGATTACGTTTAATTGGCGAATTATTGAAAAACCAGTTTAGAATCGGTTTAGCAAGAACAGAAAAGAATATTAAAGATAAAATGTCTACGGTTACATTTACAGATGCAACGCCATCAAGCATTATTAACGTAACACCACTTTCAGGGGCAATCAAGACATTCTTTGGTAGTTCACAGTTATCACAATTCATGGATCAAATTAATCCACTTGCTGAATTGACTCAAAAACGTCGTGTTTCTGCACTTGGTACGGGTGGTCTTGCAAGAGATCGTGCCGGCGTTGAAGTTCGTGACGTTCACAACTCTCACTATGGACGTATATGTCCGATTGAAACGCCAGAAGGCCCATCAATCGGGTTGATTTCATCACTTGCAACTTACGGACGTGTGGATGAATATGGATTTATTCAAACACCATACTTAGTTGTCGACCGTTCAAGTGGAAAACCAATCGTAACTGAAAACATCAAATATTTAACAGCTGACGAAGAATATGATGAAGTTATCGCATCTGCAGCATCACTGCTTGATGATGAAGGTAGCTTTATGGAAGAAGAAGTTATCGGTAGATACCGTGGCGAAACAGCATTCTTCGCATCAAAAGATGTTACATATATGGACGTTAGTCCAAAACAAATTGTATCTGTTGCCTCATCGACAATTCCATTCTTAGAGCACGACGATGCGTCTCGTGCATTAATGGGTGCGAACATGCAACGTCAAGCAGTACCTTTATTAAAACCAGAATCACCAATTGTTGGTACTGGTATTGAATACCGAGCTGCAAAAGACTCAGGAAGTGTCGTTGTATCTAAAACAACAGGTATCGTAACTTATGTAGACGCAAGAAAAATTGTTATTACAAAAGTACCATACGAAAAGGTTGCATTTGCTGGTAAAGTTCTATACGATCCTGCAAATGGATTTGATTTAGAAGCTGCACAAGCTTTAGTTGACTATGGTATGGATGATTCAGATACATACGATTTAATATTATTCTTTAGATCTAACCAAGATACATGTATTTTACAAAAACCAATCGTTGTTGTAGGTGAAGCTGTTGAGGCTGGTGACGTTATTGCTGACGGTCCATCAACGGATAAAGGTGAACTTGCTTTAGGACGTAATGTAACAGTAGCGTTCATGACTTGGGAAGGTTATAACTATGAAGACGCGATCATCATGAGCGAAGATTTAGTTCGAGATGACGTTTACACATCAATTCACATTGATGAATACAAAATTGAAACACGTGACTTGAAAGTTGGTACAGGTAAAGAAGAAATTACTCGTGAAGTGCCAAACGCTGGTCCAGATGCAGTAAAATACTTAGATGAACGTGGTATTATTATCGAAGGTTCTGAAGTTAAAGAAAATGATATTTTAGTTGGTAAAATTACACCAAAAGGTTCAATGGATCCAACGCCATCAGAAAAATTAATTCAAACAATTATTGGTGAAAAATCACGTGAATATCGCGACACATCATTACGCGTTCCACACGGTGGTGGCGGGGTTGTCCAAAAAGTTGTTCACTTCTCTAAGAAAAATCACGATACACTTCCATCAGGAATTAATGAATCCATTCGTGTTTACGTTGCTAAAAAACGTAAAATTAGCGAAGGTGACAAGATGGCCGGACGTCATGGTAACAAAGGTGTTATTTCAAAAATTTTACCAAGAGAAGATATGCCATACATGGAAGACGGTACACCAGTTGACATCATGTTAAACCCACTAGGGGTACCAAGTCGTATGAACATTGGGCAAATTTTAGAAATTCACTTAGGTATTGCTGCGAAAAAATTAAATGTCAAAATTGCTACACCAGTATTTGATGGGGTAGAAGATGATGAATTAAAAGAGATTATGGCTGAAGCTGGTATCGCTCCAGACGGAAAAACGGTTCTATTTGATGGTCGCACGGGCGAACCATTTAAAAACCGTATTTCAGTAGGCGTTATGTACATGATTAAATTGTCACACATGGTTGATGACAAATTACATGCTCGTTCTGTTGGACCATACACATTAGTTACACAACAACCAATGGGTGGTAAAGCACAAAACGGTGGTCAACGTTTTGGTGAAATGGAAGTTTGGGCATTATATGCATATGGTGCAGCTCATACTCTACAAGAAATGTTAACTGTTAAATCTGACGATATGTTAGGTAGAAACAAAGTTTATAGTGCAATTACCCATGGTAAAGAAGTTCCTCAAGCAAGCATTCCAGAATCATTTAGAGTACTTACAAGAGAGCTTCAAGCTTTAGGTTTATATGTTGAGCTTGTTGACTCTAACACTGGAGAAAATGAGGCTGGTAAATCACTCGTTGATAATTCCAACAAAGGAGGATATCGCTAATGGCAAAAGAAAAACTTACATTAAGGGTTGAAACTTTAAAATTATCAGAAGCAGCTTTACAAAAATTAAAAATATCTGGTATTGATCAGTTAGAAGACTTTAATACATTCAACATTAAAGAATTAAAACAATTGTTATCGGATCAATTTGATGAAATATTATCGGTATTAAGAAAATATCACTTACCTCGTCAAGTTGAAAACTTATCACTTTCAAAAGAAAGCCAAGAAGTTTTACAACACGCTGGTATTCATGATTTAAAAGAATTCTTAAATTTCGATCGTACAACTCTTTATCAACTTTTCAGTGATGATGAACTTTTATTAGAGGAAATCAATCAATTACTTGTTTTATATGGCGTAGACCAATTAAAACAAGTAGAAAAATCACTTGAAGCAGATGTAGTTGAAGAAATTGAAGGGCAAAAAGATGTTAGTGAAATTGACATTGAAAAACGTATTCAAAAACACGTTGAACCTATCCGTAAAGGCTATGGTTCACGTACATTCTCGCATTTGAAAATTCGTATTGCATCACCTGATGAAATTCGTCAATGGTCATATGGTGAAGTTAAGACACACGAAACAATTAACTATCGTACATCTAAACCTGAACGTGGTGGGTTGTTCTGTGAAGTTATTTTCGGACCTACAAAAGATTATCAATGTGCATGTGGTAAGAAACAAAGTGGGAATAAAGGCCAAATTTGTGCAAAATGTGGTATTGAAATTACAGAATCTAAAGTTCGCCGTGAACGTATGGGTCACATTGAACTTGCAGCACCAGTTGTACACACTTGGTATTTAAAAAATGCACCTTCACGTTTAGCAATTCTTTTAGGTATTAAAGCGAAAGCACTAGAAGAAGTTGTTTATTATGCTTCATACATTGTTACAAACCCTGGTTCGACAAACTTAACGAAAAAACAAATTTTAACCGAACAAGAATACAATGTCCTTTGGGAACAATATCGCAACCAATTTGAAGCTTTAACGGGCGCTGAAGCTGTTAAAAAATTATTAAAAGAATTAGACTTAGATAAGGAAGTTAAGCAATTACGTCGTAAACTTAAAACAACATCAAGTCAAAAGCGTGATCGAATCATTAAACGCTTAGAAGTATTAGAAGCATTTAGTGAATCAGATAACAAACCAGAATGGATGGTCCTAGACGTTATTCCTGTTATTCCACCAGATTTAAGACCAATGGTTGCGCTTGATGGTGGACGTTTCGCGACAACAGACTTAAACGACTTATATCGAAGAATCTTAAATAGAAATAACCGTTTGAAAAAGCAAATTGAACAAGCTGCACCACACTTAATCGTTAAAAACGAAAAACGTATGTTACAAGAAGCAGTTGATGCTTTAATTGACAACGCTAAACGTGGTAAAAAAGCAGCAGTTGAACGTAATCGTCATTTAAAATCATTATCTGATATGTTGCGCGGTAAACAAGGTCGCTTCCGCCAAAACTTATTAGGTAAACGTGTTGACTATTCAGGTCGTTCAGTTATTATCGTTGGTCCCGATTTAGAAATGTACCAATGTGGTATTCCACGTGAAATGGCTGTTACATTATTTAAACCATTTATTTTAAGAGAAATCCAAAAATCAAGTTCAATTGATAAGAAAAATGCCAACACGATTTATGATCGCATGGGTGATGAAGTTTGGACAGCACTTGAAAAAGTTGTTAAAGAACATCCAGTGTTACTTAACCGTGCCCCAACACTTCACCGCTTAGGTATTCAAGCATTTGAACCAAAATTAATCGATGGTAAAGCAATCCGACTACACCCACTTGTTACACCTGCGTTTAACGCGGACTTTGACGGTGACCAAATGGCGGTGCACGTACCATTATCAAACGAAGCACAAGCAGAAGCTAGATTGTTAATGCTCGCTTCAAACAACATCCTTAACCCTAAGGATGGTAAACCAGTCGTTACTCCATCACAAGACATGGTTTTAGGAAACTATTACTTAACAATTGAAGAACGTCGTTTCGGACGTGTTTTCCAAGGCAAAGATGCAGATGCTAAATTGGAAGCACACTTAGAAAGACATCGTAATGAAGGTCATTTCTATTTTGACTTCAATGAAGCTTATATGGCTTATGAAAACAAAGAAATTGATTTACATACAAGAATCGTTGTTGATCCAAAGTCAATCAACCAAAAATTCACTGATAAACAACAAAATATGTATTTAGTGACTACTCTTGGTAAATTAATTTTCAACCGAATCTTACCGTCTTCATTCCCATATTTAAATGAACCAACAGCTTACAACTTAGAAAATCAAACACCAGACCGCTACTTTATAGCTAAAGGTGTAAATCCAGTTGAGGCTTTAAAAGAAATGGACAAGGAAAAACCTGTTGAACCATTCAAAAAATCATTCTTATCTCAAATTATTGCGCAAGTCTTCAAACAATTACATATTAGTGAAACATCTAAGATGTTGGACCGCTTAAAAACATTAGGATTTAAGTATTCAACAATCGCTGGTATTACGGTATCGTTTGCTGATGTTAACGTATACTCTAAGAAAAAAGAAGAAATTGCTGAAGTAGAAAAAGAAATTGATTATATCAAAAATGAATACGAAATGGGCTTCTTAACAGATAACGAACGTCGTGAACAAGTCGTTAAACAATGGAAAGCGGTTCGTGAACGTATTGAAAAAGGCTTAATGAAAGAGTTCGATAAAGATAACAATATCTTTATGATGAGCGACTCTGGAGCGCGTGGTAACGCATCAAACTTTGCTCAGTTAATGGGTATGCGTGGTCTGATGAATAACCCTAAAGGGGAAGTTATTGAAGTTCCAGTTAAAGCTTCATTTAGAGAAGGTTTATCGGTTGCTGAGTTCTTTATCTCGACACACGGTGCGCGTAAAGGTTCTACCGATACAGCGTTAAAAACTGCGGAATCTGGTTACTTAACAAGAAGACTTGTTGACGTTGCTCAAGATGTTATTATTGTTGAAGAAGATTGCGGAAGTGAACGTGGTACCGTCGTAGGTGCAATCTTACGTGAAGGTGCTGATGAATCAGCTCGCCCAATTGTTGAATTTAAAGATCGTATTATCGGACGCTACTCAGCTCGCACAGTAATTAATGAAAAGACAAAAGAAGTTATTGTTGAAAGAAATCAATTAGTAACTGAAGAAATTGCTGACAAATTAGAAAAAGCAGGTTATACATCATTATCAATCCGTACAGCATTAACATGCGATTCGGAACACGGTGTTTCTGCAAAATCATACGGCCTCAACCTTGCAACGAACACAAGAGTTGAAGTTGGTGAAGCTGTCGGTGTTGTTGCAGCACAATCTATTGGTGAACCAGGTACACAGTTAACCATGCGTACGTTCCATACCGGTGGGGTAGCCTCAGCATCAGACATCACGCAAGGTTTACCACGTATTCAAGAGTTGTTTGAAGCGCGTAAACCAAAAGGTGAAGCCGTTATTAGTGAAGTTAATGGTAAAGTTAAATCATTTAGTGCACCAGCTAACAAACCTAAGAATTCAGATATTATGGAAATTGTTATCGAAGCGGATAGACGCTTTGAATCAGATCCAGTTAAAGAATATATTTACTTAGTAGACTCAACTGTATTCCCACAATTCAAACGTAAAGGAACAGTTGTTAAAGCTGGTCAAAAACTTACACAAGGTTCAATTAACCCTAAATCATTACTACGCGTGCTTTCAGCTGAAGCAGCACAAACATACATTTTAGAAGAAGTTCAAAAAGTTTACCGTGCACAAGGGGTAGAAATTAGCGATAAACATATCGAATTAATTATTCGACAAATGTTTAGACGTATCTCTGTTGTTCTTGAAGGTGATACTGCGTTATTACCAGGAACAGAAGTAAGCGTTGTTGAATTCAAACGTGCTGTTCGCGAAGCCTTAGAAAATGGTGGCAAGTTACCTGTAGGACGTCCAATTCTATTAGGAATTACACGCGCATCATTAAGAAGTGATTCCTTCTTATCAGCTGCATCGTTCCAAGAAACAACACGTATCTTGACTGATGCTGCAATTAAAGGTAAGACAGATGAACTTCATGGTCTAAAAGAAAACGTCATTATCGGTGGATTAATCCCTGCTGGTACAGGTATTTTAAATGAAAAATCATTTGAATACAGATACGATGATGTTTATCAAGAAGAAGATTATTTAGATTAATTTGAAATAGAAAATGGGTTATGAGGCTCCTCATAACCCTTTTTTCTTAAAAGATATATGTTCAATAATCGACAGTTTGCCTATAAATGTCTATGTTTATCTATCAAAATTCATAAAAATAGATTATAATAGTCTTACGAGATAAAAAAGGAGAACATTTATGGATTTATTTAAAAAATGTTATAACTATGACACTGCAAAAAAAGCAAGAGAAGGTGGATACTATCCATACTTTCATGAATTAACAACAAAACAAGATATCGTTGTTGAGATGGAAGGTCATGAAGTTATCATGATTGGCTCAAACAACTATTTGGGATTAACATCACATCCAGAAGTTATCGCTGCATCACTTGAAGCGACTAAAAAATATGGTACAGGTGTATCAGGTTCAAGATTTTTAAACGGTACATTAGACTTACACATTGAATTAGAGCGCGAACTTGCAAGCTTCTTAAACAAAGAAGATGTAACGATATTTTCTACAGGTTTCCAATCAAACTTAGGTATTATTTCTGCCATTGCAGGACGAAACGATATTATTTTCTGTGATAAAGAAAACCACGCAAGCATTTACGATGCAGCACGCTTAAGTTATGCACAACTTGTTCGATATGAGCATAACGATATGGAAGATTTAGAAAGAAAATTAGCTGAAGCAGATCCAAATAAAGGAAAACTTATTGTTACAGATGGTGTTTTTTCAATGGGTGGCGATATATGTGAATTACCAAAACTTGTGGAATTAAAGAAAAAATATGGCGCAAGACTTATGGTTGATGATGCACACGGTTTAGGTGTTATGGGACCAAATGGTCGCGGTACGGCTGAACACTTCGGTTTAGAAAAAGAAGTAGACATTATTATGGGGACTTTTTCTAAATCACTTGCAAGTCTTGGTGGTTATGTAGCAAGTGAAAAGGATGTTGTTGATTATATTAGACACCATTCACGTCCATACATTTTCTGTGCGGCTATTGCACCTGCGAATACCGCAGCAGCATTACAGGCACTTCGAATTTTAAAACGTGAGCCAGAACGCGTTGCAAACTTACGTCAAAACGCAAACTATATGCGCGAAGGCTTAAGAAAACGCGGCATTCAATTTAGAGAATCAGAAACACCAATTATCCCAATTTATACATACACACCAATTCGTACAATGGTGGCATGTAATATGTTGTTTAAAGAAGGTGTTTATGTCAACCCAGTCTTACCGCCAGCAACACCAGTTGGCGAATGTTTAATTCGTACAAGTTATACAGCTACACATACAAAAGAACTTATTGATAAAGCAATCGATAAAATAGCCCTTGTATTAGAAAACTTACCAAGCGAAGAAGAATTGGTATGAAAATAGGCATTATTACAGGTGCTAGTCAAGGTATTGGTTATGCACTTGCAAAGTTGTTAAGTGAAAAGGGCTATACAGTTTATGGTATTTCAAGAAGTGGATTTGAATTAGCCGGTGTAACAAGCATTAAAGCCGATGTTACGGACTTTGAGACACTTAGTGCAGTATATCAATCGATTTATGAAAAACACGGTAAAATCGACTTTTTAGTCAATAATGCTGGTATGGGTATTTCTGGAAGTATCGAAGATACAAAACTAGAAGATGTTGAAAAAATCTTTAAAGTAAACTTTAATGGTGTTTTTAACTCAACAAAAGCTGCATTACCGTTTTTACGGAAAAGCAAACCATCAAAAATATTAAATATTTCCAGTGTCGCTGCTGAATTTCCAATTCCTTTTCAGGCGTTTTATTCGAGTACTAAAGCTGCTGTTACTGCGTTTTCAGATGCTTTACTAAACGAAGTAGAACCGTTTGGTATTTCAGTATGTACAATTTTACCTGGAGATATAAAAACAAATTTCACGAAAAATCGCGAAAAAAATCGCATAGATTCACTTGAGTATAAAAACCGTGTTGAAAAATCGTTAGCCGTTATGGAACGAGATGAACAAAACGGCATGACGGTTGAATATGCTGCCCGTGTTATTTACAAAGTTATTAAGAAAAAACGTACACCTCTTCATAAAACAATTGGTGTGAAATATAAAGTTATGATCTTTTTAAAAAGAATATTACCTCGTAAGTTGGTTAATAAACTTATTGGTTCGATTTACGGGTTTAAAAAATTGTAAGGAGTTATATGCAACATAGAAATGTAATTGTTAAAGGTATTTTTGCGGGTATCCTAATTGGTTTAGCGGGAATGATTTATTTAAGTGCTCCTGCTAAAATTATTGGTGCAATCTTTTTTAGTTTCGCGATTATTGTAATCTTATTCCAAGGGTTATACTTATTTACAAGTAAAGTTGGTTATGTATTACCATTTTCAAAAGACTATATGAAAGTTATTTTTAAAACGATTTTAGGAAATATTGTTGGTTTAGCAATTGTTGCTGGGCTTATTCATTTAACAGACCATGCAGCAATTCAAAATGCCAAAGCTTTAGTAGAAGCAAAATTAAGTTATCCATGGTATGCAAGTTTAAGTCTTTCCATACTTTGTGGCGCAGTCATGTACATTATTTGTGACTTGTTTCATGACTTTAAAACAGATTTTGTAAAAGTCGTTGTATGTATGTTTGGTATCGTCATTTTTTTAATGTCCGGTTTTGAACATAGTATTGCGAATATTTTCTACTTTTTCTTAGCTAAATCATTTACATTAAAAACACTCTTATATTTAATTATCATGATGATTGGTAATGGTATTGGTGCAGTTGGCCTTAATTACTTAAATCAAGTAATCAAAAAAGGTAAGGAATGATTCCGTTGAAATATTTATTGCTTTACAATCCAGTTAGCGGCAAAGGCAAGTTTAAACAAAAAATCGCTAAAATTGAAGCGATTTTTTCTGCATATGGTCAAACACTTGATATTTATGAATCAAAGTTTCAAGGAGACCTCATTAATGTTTCGTATAACAAAGCGAAAGATTATGATGTATTTTTAGTTGCTGGTGGCGATGGAACATTACATGAAGTGTTAAATGGAGTGATGCGAGAAGATTTTGATAAGCGTCCTTGTATTTCGATATTACCATATGGTACAGCCAATGACTCTGCTGCAATTTTAGGTATTACAAAAAACTTGAAGAAAACCATTGTTCGTACACTAATAGAAAAACCTATTCTGGTAGATATTAATCGAGCAAATGCACATTATTTTATTTACACACTCGCTGCAGGCGTATTAACTAAAATTAGTTACGATGTATCACGAACAAAAGTTAAAAAATATGGTTATCTTGCTTATTTTATGGCTGGAGTTAAAGATATTTTTAAACGCTATCGCCTACATTTAGATATTACGCATGACCATGGTCATGTAAAAGATGAGTATTTGTTGGTGCTTGCCTTAAGTGGTAACCGCGTTGGTGGTATGTTTTTAAATAAATTTTCTAAATCCAAACTTAACGATGGACTTTTAGAAATGCGTCTTATTAAAACACCAAAACTATTTAGAGTATTTAAAGTACTATATTTCTTTATTTCGTTTGGTAGAAAGTTTAAACAAGATGTTCATTTACAATCATCGTTTTACAGCATTAAAGCCCCTGAAGATGTTGTTTGGAATACAGACGGCGAAAAAATTGATTGTGGTGATATCGAAATAAAAGTCCACAAAGAAGCAATTCGCATGTTTGTATCGAACAGAAGAAAGAAAAAATATTTTTACTAATGCTTAAATATGGCATTGTTTGTTCAGGAGGTTTAGCTAAAGGGGCATATCAACTTGGATTTTTGGAAAGTTTACATGACTACTTAAGTAAAGAAGAAATTAAAGCATTTGCAGGTTCCTCTATAGGTATTTTTAATGCCTACTTTTATCTTGCTGATAAAATGGATCTTGGTAGAGAATTATGGCTTAATTTTGATGCCAAAGGATATTTCAAGCTCTATCGAGAAATTGTCTTAAAAGGATTTATTAATAAGAGCATTGAGAAAATCATTGAAGAAGAAGATGTTTTACCTTGTCCGTTATATGTATCAGCATCAAGTATACTACCTTGGCCAGGACATCGTTACTATAAAATTAGTGGACAAAATAAGCCGATATGGAAAAAACTGATGCGCACAGCTATCGGTGTACCGTTTGTAACAGGTTTACCAAAAATTTTTGATAAAAAAATATATGTTGATGGAAGCCTTTTTGATAATGTCCCAATTCTACCATTGCTTGAAGAAGAAGTTGATGTAATTATCGTTTTGCACTTTGATTCACGGTATAAATTAGAAAAGCGATGGTTAGAATCTGATAAAGTTATTTTAGAACTTGATTTATCGGTATCAAATAATTTTTTGAAAAAAGCATTCAATTTTTCTAAGGACAACTTAAATCAAATGTATGAATCAGGCAACATGTACGGTCATGATATTTTTACTCGTCTTTTTAAAAATGGTAAAACACTTGAACAAATCCGCTTGCAAGCCGATAAGATTATGAAAGAAGAACTTATCGTACGTAAAACATACAAAAACATTGATCGTTGGATAACACTTCTAAATCGACTTACTAAAAAATTAAGAAAAAATCCAAAGAAAAGAATTATTGAACTTTAAATGAAAAGTTAACAAAATGAATGTTTTTTGTTGACTTACGAATAAAAAAAAGATATAATAAAAACGCTGTGTAAGACACACAATATTTAAATGCATTTTGGTCTTAATAAGGCCAAAATTAATTTTTGACTAAAAAAATGAAACACTTGGATACGTGTTTAAGAAAGGAGAACAAGATGCCAACAATACAACAACTTGTTAAAAAAGGAAGAACTGATAAGAGCTATAAATCGAAATCACCAGCTCTTGGATATGGATTTAATAGTTTAAGAAAAACAGAAAGTAACTATCAATCACCACAAAAACGCGGTGTATGTACTCGTGTTACAACAATGACGCCAAAAAAACCTAACTCTGCCTTACGTAAGTATGCGCGTGTTCGTTTATCAAACGGTACAGAAGTTACAGCATACATTCCAGGTATTGGTCATTCACTACAAGAACACAGTGTGGTACTAATTCGTGGTGGTCGTGTTAAAGACTTACCAGGGGTACGTTACCATATCGTTCGTGGTACATTAGACACTACTGGTGTAGCAAATCGTAAACAAGCTCGTTCAAAATACGGTGCTAAACGTCCTAAGTCAGGACAAGCTGCAAAACCTGCAGGTAAATAATAAGAAACAATAAACTATTAGAAATCATATAAAGGAAGGTGAACGCTATGCCACGTAAAGGACATATTGTAAAACGTGATGTTTTACCAGATCCAATTTATCAATCAAAATTAGTAACACGTGTTGTTAATACAATTATGGTTGATGGTAAAAAAGGTACAGCACAAACAATATTATACAATGCATTTAAACGCGTTAAAGAAGCAACTGGTCGTGAACCAATTGAAGTATTTAACGAAGCTTTAAATAACATTATGCCAACTATCGAAGTGCGCTCAAGACGTATTGGTGGTCAAAACTACCAAGTACCAGTTGAAGTAAGAGCTGAAAGAAAAACAACACTTGGATTAAGATGGTTAATTAACTATGCTCGTTTAAGAAACGAAAAAACAATGGAAGAAAAACTAGCGAAAGAAATTATCGATGCATCACAAGGTATGGGTGCAGCAGTTAAGAAACGCGAAGACGTACATCGTATGGCTGAAGCAAATAAAGCATTTGCTCACTATCGTTGGTAAGAAGGAGATTTAACATATGCCTCGTACACATTCATTAGATAAAATCCGTAATATCGGTATCATGGCACACATTGATGCTGGTAAAACGACAACAACAGAACGTATTCTTTTCCATACTGGGAAAATCCATAGAATGGGGGAAACACACGATGGTGCCTCACAAATGGACTGGATGGAACAAGAACAAGAACGCGGCATTACCATCACATCAGCAGCAACAACAGCTTTCTGGAAGGAATATAGAATTAATATTATTGACACTCCGGGTCACGTTGACTTTACAGTAGAAGTATCTAGATCTTTAAGAGTTTTAGACGGTGCTGTAACAGTAATCGATGCTCAAGCTGGTGTTGAACCTCAAACAGAAACAGTTTGGAGACAAGCAACAGAGTATAAAGTTCCAAGAATAATCTATGTTAATAAAATGGATAAAATTGGTGCTGATTTTGAACATGCTATTAAAACAATTCATAATCGATTAGGTGTTAAAGCCAGTGCAGTTCAATGGCCAATTGGTGCGGAGTCAGATTTTGACGGCATCATCGACTTAATTGAATTGAAAGCATATCATTATGATGGTAATTCAGAAGAGAAAGCAACGGAAATTGAAATTCCGGCGCATCTTAAAGATAAAGTTATGCAAAAGCGTAACGAGTTAATTGAAGCAGTAGCTGATTTTGACGAAGAATTAATGATGGCTTACTTAGAAGGTGAAGAAATTACAAATGACCAAATCTATGCCGCAATTAGAAAAGGTACATTAGCAGTAGAGTTCTTCCCAGTTGTATGTGGTTCATCATTTAAAAACAAAGGTGTTCGCTTAATGTTAGATGCCGCAGTTAGATACTTACCATCACCAGTTGATATTGACGCTGTTAAAGGTACAAATTCAAATGGTGAAGAAGTTATTAGACACGCATCAGACAGTGAACCATTCACTGCATTAGCATTTAAAGTTATGACAGACCCATTCGTTGGTCGTCTAACATTCTTTAGAGTTTATGCAGGTACGCTACAAAGCGGATCCTACGTATTAAACACAACAAAAGGTAAGAAAGAACGTTTCGGACGTATTCTTCAAATGCACGCTAACCACCGTGAAGAAATCAAAGATGTATTTGCTGGTGACATCGCTGCAGTTGTTGGTTTAAAAGATACAACTACAGGTGATACTTTAGCTGGTGAAAAAGATGATGTTATCTTAGAATCAATGGTATTCCCTGAACCAGTTATTAACGTTGCTATTGAGCCAAAAACAAAACAAGATCAAGATAAAATGGCGACAGCTTTACAAAAACTTTCTGAAGAAGACCCAACATTCAAAACATATACAGACCAAGAAACTGGTCAAACAATTATTGCTGGTATGGGTGAGTTACACTTAGAAATTTTAGTTGATCGTATGAAACGCGAATTCAAGGTAGAAGCTAATGTTGCAGAACCTCAAGTATCATACCGTGAAACAATTTCAGGTGAAGCTGAGATCGAAGGTAAATTCGTTCGTCAATCTGGTGGTCGTGGTCAATATGGTCACGTATGGATCAAATTTGAACCAAATCCAGGTAAAGGATTTGAATTCGTTGACAAAATTGTTGGTGGGGTTATTCCAAGAGAATACATTCCAGCTGTACAAAAAGGTTTAGAGGAAGCATTACCAAACGGTATTATTGCTGGATACCCAGTAATCGATATCAAAGCTACTTTATTCGATGGATCATACCATGATGTCGACTCAAGTGAAATGGCATTCAAAATTGCTGCTTCAATGGCGTTAAAAGAAACTAAGAATAAAGCTAAACCAGAATTATTAGAACCAATTATGGACATCGAAGTTGTTACACCAAACGATTACGTAGGTAACGTTATTGGTGACTTAACATCAAGAAGAGGTCGCTTAAATAGTCAAGAATCACGCGGAAACGCTGTTGCTATTAGAGCATATGTACCACTTTCAGAAATGTTTGGTTACACAACTGCACTACGTTCAAACACACAAGGTAGAGCAAGTTCAGTAATGCAATTTGATCATTATGAACGTTGTCCAAAATCAATTGCAGAAGCGATAATTAAAAAGCGCACAGGTAATATCTAATATACTTGCAAAAAAAATTAAACTAATATAAAATAATATAAGGAAACATAAGATTTATAATCTTAAATAGGAGGAAATTAAAATGGCAAAACAAAAGTTTGAAAGAACTAAACCACATGTTAACATTGGTACAATTGGCCACGTAGACCATGGTAAAACGACATTAACAGCTGCAATTAGTAACGTGTTATCTAAAAAAGGTTTAGCAAAAGCTCAAAATTATGCAGACATCGATAAAGCACCAGAGGAAAAAGAACGTGGTATTACAATTAATACATCACACGTAGAATATGAAACAGCAAATCGTCACTATGCTCACGTTGACTGTCCAGGTCACGCTGACTACGTTAAAAACATGATTACAGGTGCTGCTCAAATGGACGGCGGTATCTTAGTAGTATCAGCTGCAGACGGCCCAATGCCACAAACAAGAGAACACATCTTATTAGCTCGTCAAGTTGGTGTACCTAAATTAGTTGTATTCTTAAACAAAGCAGACATGGTTGATGACGAAGAGTTATTAGACTTAGTTGAAATGGAAGTTCGCGAATTATTAAGCGAATACGACTTCCCAGGAGATGACATTCCTGTAATCCGCGGTTCAGCACTTGGTGCATTAAATAACGAACCACAATGGGAAGAAAAAATTCAAGAATTAATGGATGCTGTTGATAACTACATCGACACTCCAGAACGTCAAACAGACAAACCATTCTTAATGCCAGTTGAAGACGTATTCACAATTACAGGTCGTGGTACAGTTGCTACAGGACGTGTTGAACGTGGTACTATCAAAGTGAACGACGAAGTTGAAATCGTTGGTATTACTGACACTAAAAAATCAGTTGTTACTGGTGTTGAAATGTTCAGAAAATTATTAGATTATGCAGAAGCTGGAGACAACATTGGTGCGTTATTACGTGGTATCTCAAGAGACCAAGTAGAACGTGGTCAAGTTTTAGCTAAACCAAAATCAGTAAACCCACACATGAAGTTCGAAGCTCAAGTGTACGTATTGTCAAAAGAAGAAGGTGGCCGTCATACTGCATTCTTCTCAAACTACCGTCCACAATTCTACTTCCGTACAACTGACGTTACAGGTGTAATTACTTTACCAGAAGGTACAGAAATGGTTATGCCTGGTGACAACACAGTAATGATCGTTGACTTAATTCACCCAATCGCTATTGAAGAAGGAACAAAATTCTCAATCCGCGAAGGTGGACGTACAGTAGGCGCTGGTTCTGTTGTTAAGATTTTAGAATAGTCTTATAAACATTTAATTTAAAAGGTGGACAAATTGTCCGCCTTTTTATTAATATAAACAGGGAGAATATATGCTATCAAAGAACTATCTTGAAACTTTTTATATAAATGATGAATCAAAAACAACGATTTTAATCATTCCTGGTGGCGGCTACGCCTTCGCATCAAATCGTGAAGGTACACCAGTAGCTAAAATGTTTAATAACTGGGGGTATCATGCGATTGTGTATAGATATCGAAATACATTACTTCTTTATCCAGAGATTTATACAGAAGCAAAACAATTTATTGATGAAATTATAAGTGACAGCCATGTTAAAGACTTAATCATTATCGGATTTTCTGCTGGCGGACATATGGCAAGTTATTTACTTACACAACACAAGGAATCATTTAAAGCTGGGATTTTAGCTTATCCAGTTATTTCAAGCAATCCTTTAATAAGTCATAAAGGTAGTTTTGATAATTTATTAGGTTCAAGTGATGAGGTATTAAAAGAAAAAGTTTCTACAGAAAACTTAATTACCGAGCATATGCCACCAATTTTTATTTGGCATACGGCAACAGACAAAAGTGTTCCTGTAGAAAACAGCCTAATTTTCTATCAAAACTTACTTAAAAAGAATAACCGGGCAGAACTTCATATTTATGATGTAGGCGAACATGGATTATCTATTGTTACAGAGGAAGTCTCGCCAGAACATATTAATCCTAAGGACTTTGTTGTTCAAAATAAACATGTTTCAAATTGGACATGTTTATTAAAAGATTGGCTAAAATCACTTTAAATATCGCAAAAATGTTTTAAATTATAGAAGATTGTTTCAAATAAATAGGCTAAGCTTAACTTTATGTTAAAATAACACTAACGAAGGTGATAGGATGATTGACACACATGCACATTTAAATATTGAAGACTTTGACCAAGATATCAATGAAGTTATTGAAAGAGCTAAACAAGCAAAACTTTCGAAAATTATCGTTATTGGTATGGATGAAGCGTCAAACAAAAAAGCGATTGAACTTGCAGAAACATACGATCTAATTTATGCAACTGTGGGCATACATCCTGGATACTTACTTAACAGTAATGTAAGCTCTATTGAAAAGTTTTTAAGTCATCCTAAGGTTGTAGCTATCGGTGAATGTGGTATTGATTTGTATTGGGATACAAGTAATGTATTAAATCAAAAAGCTATTTTCAAACAACAAATTGAATTGTCAGAAAAATATCAACTACCTCTTGTTATTCACACAAGAAACTCATTTACAGAAGCCTATGATCTTATTAAACCATTCAAAGGAAAAGTGACAGGTGTCTTTCATTGTTTTAGTTCAAACTTAGAAGATGCCAAAAAGGCAATTGACTTAGGGTTTTATATTGGAATTGATGGACCAATCACATTTAAAAAAAACGATGTCTTAAAAGAAATTATTGAAGCGATTGATTTAAAACATATATTAATTGAAACAGATAGTCCATATATGGCTCCTACGCCATATCGTGGTAAACGAAACGAGCCGAGTTATTTACCTTTCATTGCGGAAAAAATAGCTGAGATTAAGCATATTTCCGTCGATGAAGTTATACATATAACAAAAATAAATAGTTACAAGCTATTTAAAAAATTGGAGGGTTAGATATGAAAAAAACATTGAGATTATTCATCTTTTTAAGCTTAGCAATCCTACTTACAGCATGTGACTTTCTAAAGGTTATTCCTCCAATAACAAGACCGAAAGTTGAGTTAGATACATATGAAGCAACAACCGAATATGAAGAACGTGTTATGGAAGTTACAGAAGTTCTTTCTAAATACAACTTTATCGTAACAAATGGTACGAGTAAATACGCTTCAGCAACCGTTATCGATAAAACAAGAAAAGATAACTTTTCTCATGTGTATACGTTTGTGACAACAAGTGAACTTGTAAGTAAGCCAAGTGATGTACAAAATTTAAAAATTGATTACCCACTTAAATTAAAAACTTTTAATGTGGATAGTTATGTTATTGGCACACTTGATAATGTTATGTTTTTAAGAATTGTCACAACGGAAGATCTTGAGTTGCCAACATTTGAAAAAGAAAGTTATTATGAGGCTATAAAAGGGCAAACAGTTTTATCAGTTGGCACACCTTACAGCCAACCCCGTTACAGTAATTATATGAACGAGGGTATTATTAGTGATTATAGCAAAACAGATGGCATTCAAGTAAAACTTACAAGTGATATTGCAAGTAATTATGGTAACGGTGGTAGTGGCGTATATGATTTAAATAACCAACTCATCGGTATTATTACTGCAAGAGGCGCTATTACAAGTTCATTCGGTACAGAATATGCCAGCGAGGGAACTACGATTATTACAACAATGAACGCTATTTTTCAAAGTTATGCAAAATTAGATGATAAT
>Ga0209075_1000818_pt1 | contig 29950 bp, 20 predicted proteins | sample Stecom2011_FD_187523 | JGI IMG/M metagenome (GOLD analysis project Ga0209075, IMG submission 187523) | Agricultural soil microbial communities from Utah to study Nitrogen management - Steer compost 2011 (SPAdes) (version 2) | ecosystem: Environmental > Terrestrial > Soil > Agricultural land...
GATAAAATACTGTATTTTTGATACTCATAATTGGGTGTGCTAAAAGTGTATGTTTTTTATGTTTAAGCGCTTTAAAAATAACACTTTGCACCCTTTTATCCTATCTTTCTATGAATTTTTCGGGTTAAAGGAAGCCATGAAGAAAAACATTCCTAATGTAAGCGCCCAAAAGTTTCTACTATATTTCATTGTTGTTAAAAGTATAGTTTTAAATCAATCTTTGAGAATAAGAACATTTTTGTTAATTTATTGCTTTAATGGTATGAGAAATATAATAAAATCAGTTTTCCAAAGCTTAAGTATCGTTTCTTTTGCTATTTCACTTTTATCCTGCACTAATCCAGATGTTGTAACACAACCAACTTCTAAAGACTTGGAGATAATGTCTGATGTTGTTAATGGTCAGGGAGATACCTTGCGAAAAGTGCGAAAGACGGATGCTGAATGGAAAAAGCAATTGACTTCTGAGCAGTATTATGTAAGTCGACAAGGAGGGACTGAACGCGCTTTTAGTAACGAATTTTGGGACAATAAGAGGAAAGGAGTTTATACCTGTGTGGGGTGTAAGTTGCCATTGTTTAATTCTGAAACCAAATATAAATCAGGTACAGGTTGGCCAAGTTATTATCAGCCCATTAATGAAAAGGTAATTATTGAAAAAGTAGATTCAAGTAATGGGTGGACGAGAACCGAGGTGCTGTGCGCGCGATGTGAAGGACATTTGGGTCACGTATTCAATGATGGTCCGAGACCAACAGGACTGCGTTATTGTTTGAACTCAGCGGCATTGAACTTTGTTGAAGAGTAGACTTTGGAAATACGATTAATTTAATTTTCCAGAATACTCAAGTGTAAATCTGGGTACGTTTACTTTAAATTGACTTGTTTTCTCTCCTTTATCGTTGATTGTTACAAAATTGTAATAGCCTTCCATGTAGCCTAAACCTGAAGATAAATCACAGCCCGATGTGTACAGGTGTGTTTCTCCTGGTTCTAAAATTGGTTTTTCTCCAATAACCCCTTCTCCTTCTACAATTCGAGTAGGCGCCAAGGAGTCTACAATTCTCCAATGTCTTGATATTAACTGAACTCTATTGTGACTGATGTTCTCAATTATTATAGAGTAATTGAAAAAGAATAATCCTTTTTCTAATTGTGTTAAATCGGAACGGAATAATGCTGTAACAGTAATTTTTATTCCTTTTGTTATGGCAACATTCATAATTATCGATTGTTAATAAAAAATAGAAAGCTTTCTATAAATCAAATGATAAATATAGTTAATGATTTCTTATGCGCCAAGTATTAATTGTAAATGACTCATTAATAGATACAACTCTATTTAGAATCATTCTAAATTAAAGGCTGCTAAATCTAAACTCCTAAGAATACCTCTCAAAGTCGAACAATTTTATATTTTTGTGCATTAAATAAAATGTCTGTATAAACATGTCAAAGGCGGTTAGACTTAAAAAAGGGCTTGATATCAAGCTACTCGGAGCAGCCGACCAAGTGAAGGTGGATTCGAAAACACCTACTATGGTCGCATTAAAACCTTCAGATTTTCACGGATTAGTTCCGAAAGTAATCATCAAAGAAGGGGAGAAGGTAAAACGCGGTGAAGTTGTGTTTTATGATAAATATAACAAGGACGTAAAGTTCGTTTCTCCCGTAACTGGTACACTTACTGAAATTATTAGAGGGGATAAAAGAAGAATATTAGAGATTCGTATCAAAGTTTCTGAAACGGATGATGTGGTTCAGGTAGATCCTGTCGATCCAGCATCAGTTTCAAGAGATGAGGTGAAGGCAATAATGTTGGCGAATGGTCTATGGCCATTTATCAAACAGCGTCCTTTAGATAAAATAGCTAATCCAGCGGTAACGCCGAAGTCTATTTTTATCTCGGCTTTCGACTCAGCACCTTTGGCGCCAGATTATGATTTTATTTTACATGGACAAGATCAATATTTCCAACATGGATTAAATGCTCTTTCTAAGTTAACAGATGGAAAAGTAAACCTAACGTTAAATGCTAAAGGAGCACCAGATGATGCTTTTGTAAATGCGAAAAACGTTGAAATAAATAAAATTTCAGGAAAGCATCCAGCCGGAAACGTAGGGACTCAAATTCACCATTTCGATCCAATCGATAAAGGACAATTTGTTTTCACTGTGAATCCACAAGATGTTGTTACGATAGGTAAATTCTTTGCTGAAGGAAAGTTTGATGCGTCAAGAATTGTTGCATTAACTGGTTCTGAAGCTAAAAACAGAAAGTATTACAAAACGATTATTGGAGCACAATTGTCTTCAATTGTTGAAGGTAATTTAGAGCCAGGAAATGTACGTGTAATTAGCGGTAATGCATTGACTGGAGAGGCTGTTGGAAAAGATGGTTACCTCGGTTTTTATGATGCTCACATCACGGTTCTTCCAGAAGGAGATGAATACAAGTTTTTCCTTACAGAAGGTTGGTTAGCACCAGGCTTTGATAAGTTTTCGAGTCACCGTTTATTCCCTACTTGGTTGATGCCAAACAAGAAATACCGTTTGGATACCAATTTAAATGGTGAGGAACGTGGGTTTGTTGTTACAGGAGAAATGGAAAAGGTATTGCCTTTTGATATTTTACCGATGCAATTAATCAAAGCGATTATGGTCAATGATATTGACGCAATGGAACAATTGGGGATTTATGAAATCGCACCAGAAGATTTCGCATTGTGTGAATATGTATGTACATCGAAAATAGCGATTCAGGAGAAAATCCGTGAAGGCTTAGATGTCATCGAAGAAGAATGCATGTAATTGTCAAATAATAAATTTTAGGAAATTGAAAGCATTAAAAAAAGTCATTCAAAATCTTGACCCAAAGTTTGCGAAGGGTGGAAAGTGGGAAAAAATGTACCCGCTTTATGAATCTCTCTCAACATTTTTGTTTACACCAAAACATGTAACACAAAAAGGGTCTCATATTCGTGATGGAGTAGATTTAAAACGTACCATGTTTATGGTTGTTTTAGCTATGATTCCAGCATTGTTGTTCGGTATTTACAATACTGGACACTGGCATTACGAATTACAATCTTACCTTAACCCAGAGCAGTTTGGCGCGTATAGCGACTATATGACAGGTTTTGGCGATAAAGTAATCTACGGATTGTTTCAGGTTCTGCCTATTCTAATCGTCTCTTATGGAGTTGGTTTAGGGATGGAATTCATTTTTGGATTCATTAGAAATCATGGTCTTCATGAAGGGTTCTTAGTTTCAGGAATGTTAATCCCTTTAATTATGCCAGCTGACGTTCCATTATGGATGGTGGGTGTTGCAACAGCTTTTGCAGTTGTAATTGGTAAAGAGGTATTTGGTGGTACAGGAATGAATATTGTGAATATCGCACTTACAGCGCGAGCATTTTTATTCTTTGCTTATCCTACAGCAATGTCTGGAGATAAAGTTTGGAAATCGGGTACATCTGATGTAATTGCTCAAAATGGAGGAGTACTTCCAGATGGAGCTTCAGGTGCAACTGCCTTGGGAGATATTGCCTCTTTTGTAGGAGACGCTCCCGTCGTTGCAGGAGAAGCCCTTGCTGCTTCGTCCACCAGTGCAGAATTGCTGCAGAAGTTTGAAGGAGCATACGATCCATTACATGCTATTATCGGAATGATTCCAGGTTCTGTTGGTGAAACTTCAGTGATCGCAATTTTAATCGGTGCAGCTATTTTACTATACACAGGTGTTGCTTCTTGGAGAATTATTCTTTCATTCTTTGCAGGAGGTTTCGCAATTGGATTGTTGATGAATCTAATTGGCGCCAACGCATACATGGATATGCCAGCTTACTATCATTTAATCATTGGTGGTTTTGCTTTTGGAGCAGTGTTTATGGCAACTGACCCAGTAACTGCTTCACAAACACAATATGGGAAACTATGGTATGGTTTCTTAGGTGGTGGACTTGCAGTTCTAATTCGTGTGTTGAATCCTGCATATCCTGAGGGAGTAATGTTAGCGATTCTATTTATGAATGTTATGGCTCCATTGATTGACCATTATGTGGTTCAAGTGAATATTTCAAGACGTAAAAAACGATTTAAAACAGCTTAGTTATGCAAGTTAATAAAGATGGAAACGGTTATACTTTTGCCTTCTCAATTATATTAGTTGTAGTTGTAGGTGTGGTACTTTCTTCCTTATCAATAGGATTAGGTCCACAAAAGAAAGCAAACGTAGAGGTTAAAAAGAAAATCAATATTCTTTCTGCTTTAGGTGTAGAATCAACACGTAAAGATGGTAGTGAAAAATACGAACAATACATTACTGATAGTTATGTTATTTCTCACGACGGTGTTTTACAAGAAAACTTACCAGTAGAGAAACAAGCTTTTAATTTAGATGTTCAAAAACAATTTAGAGACAAGAAGATTAAAGAAGATGATCGTCTTTATCCAGTTTTCGAAGCCGAAAAAGATGGAGATAAATTATATGTTTTGCCAGTTGTAGGTAAAGGGTTATGGGGACCAATTTGGGGCTTCATTGCTTTATCTGAAGATTTCGAAACGATTTTAGGTACTTCATTTGACCATGCTGGAGAAACTCCTGGTTTAGGAGCTGAGATTTCACAAGGATTCTTTGAAAACCGATATATCGGTGAGAAAATCGCTAATAATGGAACCTTCACTCCAATTATAGTTGTTCAAAACGGTACAGGTTCAGAAACTCAAAAGGTAGATGGAATTACTGGAGGAACAATTACTTCAAAAGGTGTTGAGAAAATGGTGAATGAAACCATGAAAGTGTATTATAAATATTTCAGTAAAAATAAATAATGCTATGAGTAAGACTGAAGAAAAATTAAAAGCTCCAAAAGAGCCATTGTTCTCAAAAAAGAACAAGCGTTTAATTACTGACCCTTTATCTGACAACAATCCAATTACGATTCAAGTATTGGGTATTTGTTCTGCTTTGGCTATTACCGTTCAGGTAGAACAAGCTTTCTGGATGTCAGTATCTGTTGTTTTTGTAATGATCTTAGGAAACTTAGTTGTTTCTCTATTAAGAAATCTAATTCCTTCACGTGTACGTATTATCGTTCAATTGGTAATCGTTGCTGCATTGGTAATTATTGTTGATGAGATGCTTCAAGCCTATGTGCCGGATGTATCTGAAAAACTGTCTGTATTCGTTGGTTTAATTATTACCAACTGTATTATTATGGGACGTTTTGAAGCTTTTGCAATGGCAAACAAACCTTGGCCTTCTGTATTAGATGCTGTTGGTAACTCTGTTGGATACGCTTGGATATTACTCCTTGTTGCATTAATTAGAGAGGTACTTGGTTCTGGGAAAATATGGGGTGCTTCCATTTTTGGAAATAACCTACCAGGAGAAGAATCTGGTTTGTATGCATTAGGATATATGAACAATAACATGATGATTTTACCTCCAATGGCTTTGATCGTTGTAGGGGTTATTATCTGGGTTCAACGTTCAATGAACAAAGAACTTGTAGAAGAAAATTAATAAGCAGATAAGATATTTATTATGGAAAGTACATTAGATATATTCGTAAAAGCGATTTTCACGGAAAATATGATTTTCGCATATTTCCTTGGAATGTGTTCTTACTTGGCCGTATCAAAAACGGTTAAAACTGGAGTAGGTCTTGGAGTAGCAGTTATCTTCGTTTTAGGAGTAACAATTCCAATGAACTACTTATTAGAAAACTATGTGTTGAAAGAAGGAGCCTTAGAATGGCTGAATCCAGAATATGGAATAGGAGGTTCTCAAACTATTGATTTAGGATTCCTTTCATTCATTATGTTTATTGCTGTAGTAGCTTCAATCGTTCAGTTAGTAGAAATGTTGGTAGAAAAATTTGCTCCTGCTCTTTACGGTGCATTAGGTATATTTTTACCTCTTATCGCAGTAAACTGTTCAATCCTTGGAGGTGCTTTATTCATGCAAGACCGTCAATATTCCACAATTGTAGATGCAACAGCATTTGGAATTGGATCTGGAATAGGTTGGTTCCTTGCGATAGTTTCTTTAGCTGCAATTCGTGAAAAGATTCGTTATTCAAATGTACCACCTGCACTAAGAGGTCTGGGAATTACATTTATTGTAACTGGATTGATGGGAATCGCATTCATGAGCTTTATGGGAGTTGAATACGGAAAAAAACAAGCAGATACAAGCGGCGAAGAGGTAACAACTTCGCAAGTTATTAACAACGAAAATCAGCAGAACTAATGGGAGTTTCGATTATTATTACAGTAGTGTTTTTCTTGGCAGTAATTCTATTACTGGTTTCAATGTTACTTTTTGTAAAGGCGAAATTGACACCACCAGGAAAAATTAAAATTACAATTAACGGTGACAAAGTATTAGAAGTTAATGGAGGTGATACTCTTTTAAATACTTTAAGTAGTCAAAAAATATTTTTGGCTTCTGCTTGTGGAGGTGGTGGTACTTGTATACAATGTACTTGTAAGGTTCACGAAGGTGGTGGAAGTATTCTTCCAACAGAGGAGCCTCACTTCTCAAGAAAGGAAATCAAGGAAAATATTCGTCTTAGTTGCCAGGTAAAGGTGAAAGAGGATATGCAGATAGAAATTCCAGAGGAGGTCCTTGGAGTTAAAGAGTGGGACGCTAAAGTTGTTTCAAATTACAACGTAGCTTCATTCATTAAGGAATTTATTGTTGAAGTTCCAGAAGATATGGATTATAGAGCTGGTGGATATATTCAAATTCGTATCCCACACTGTACTATTGACTTCAAAACAATGGACATTACTGCACATCCAGATGATCACCCTGGACAACCTGATAAGTTTAAAGCTGAATGGGATAAATTTAAGCTTTGGCCTTTACAAATGAAAAATGACGAGGATACTGTTCGTGCATATTCAATGGCTTCATATCCTGCTGAAGGAAGAAGAATTATGTTGAATGTTCGTATTGCTACTCCACCATTTGATCGTAAAGCTGGAGGATGGATGAAAGTTAATCCTGGAATCGCTTCTTCATATATTTTCAATTTAAAAGTAGGAGATACTGCTGTTATTTCAGGACCTTATGGTGAATTCTTTATTAATGAAGAGTCCAATTCGGAAATGTTATACATCGGAGGTGGTGCTGGAATGGCACCAATGCGTTCTCACCTTTACGAGTTGTTTAAAACAATGAAAACGGACCGTAAAGTGACTTACTGGTATGGTGGTCGTTCGAAAGCTGAATTGTTCTACATTGAACACTTCCGTGAGTTGGAAAGAGACTTCCCTAACTTTAAGTTTTACATGGTGCTGTCTGAGCCTTTACCAGATGATAATTGGAAAGTAAAGAAGGACATTCATGATGAAGAAGGTGATGGTTTCGTTGGGTTTGTTCACCAAGTTGTAATAGACCAATATTTAACTAAGCACGATGAGCCAGAAGATATAGAATTCTATTTCTGTGGTCCACCTTTGATGAACCAAGCAGTTCTAAATATGTGTGACCAATGGGGTGTACCACCAGAAAACGTTTCGTTTGATGACTTCGGTGGTTAATCTTAAAATATATTTACAAAAAAGCGTTTCTTCGGAAACGCTTTTTTTTTGAGCTATAATTTTTTTTGGTAGAAATATAATAATGACTTATATCCTTGTGGGTGAGTGCTGCTTGATTAAAAATGAATTGTTTCAAGAAATGAGTTGTGTATATATAATCAAATTCATAATAAATAAAAAGGAGAAACCATTGGTTTCTCCTTTCAAAAAGTATATACTTCTAAATCTTATTTTTTCATATCTTCTGCTGAAGCTAAAACCTTTTGTTTAAGTTCATCGATGTATTCTGTAAGACGTTCCATTAGTTTTGGTTCACCTACTGCTACAATCTTTGCAGCAAGAATTCCAGCATTCATAGCGCCATCTAAAGCAACTGTGGCAACAGGAATACCACCAGGCATTTGAAGTATCGATAAAATGGAGTCCCATCCATCAATTGAGTTTCGGGATTTAACAGGAACCCCAATAACCGGAAGGGGAGTTAATGAAGCTACCATTCCTGGTAAATGAGCAGCGCCACCAGCACCTGCAATTATCGTTTTTATTCCTCTCTTGTGGGCATTCTTTCCGTAGTCAAACATTTTCTCTGGTGTACGGTGAGCAGACACAATGTCCATCTCATAAGAAACTCCTAAATAATCCAAAATATTTGCAGCTTCTTGCATAACCGGTAAATCCGATTTGCTACCCATTATTATTCCAACTTTAGCCATTCTAATTTTTTGCTCAAAGATATATAATTTGTGCTTATATTAATATTGCACAAGCGATTCATCAATGAATTTTGCGAGTTCGTAATCTTTATCCGTAATTATGTTTCCTTGATCCGCTGTCGTAAGACTAATGTCAACTATTTTATAACTATGTAAAAATATTGTTGGATGATGATTATGCTTTTCAGCCAATACTGCAACTTTATTTATAAAGTCAATCGCTTCCTTGAAATCATTAAATCTGAATGATCTTTCCATTTTATTGTTTTCTATACTCCAGTTCATAATTGATATAATTTAGTAGATTAATTCTTATTCATTTTAAGCAAAAATAGCTCTAAAACAAAATTATTCAATATGTAACTTGTTTAGATTAGCTATTTTATGTTAATTTTACTTTTTAAATACTTCACAAAATACCTACTTTATGTTTAAATACCTACTTGTGTTCACGGCGTTTATTTTTGGCCATAACTTTTCATTTTCCCAATGCACCGAAACAAATGAAGAGAAGGTATTATTGGTAGGTGACAGTTGGGGATTTCTCATGAATCTTGACGGTACAATAAATAAAGTTCTGTCTGATTGGGGACATTCGTCTTATAAGTATTATTCTAATCTTTCTCTTGTTGTTGTCGGTGCTGAAACAGTGGATTTTTTAGTTCAGGCCAAATTAGATGAAATTACAAATCAATTAATTAATAAACCCAGCATAGAATATGTTCACTTGAGTATAGGTGGCAATGATGTTTTAGGAAGTTGGAAGTCTCAATCTTTTAGTCAATTCCAAACAGATTCATTAAGGTTAGAAGTTAAAAACAACGTAATTCAATTAATAGAGTTTATTAAAAGTATTCGGTCAGATATTAAGATTGTATGGAGTGGTTATGCTTATCCAAACTTTGAAGAAGTAATTACAGGAAGCCTTATTCCAAGTGCACATCCTTTTCATGGTAAATGGATAGGAATGGAATCTCCTACGAGTTTTGAACTTAATGGTTTACTCAATCTTTTTTCATCCGATATAGAAAATCATTATGCAAATGATTCACGTGTAGCGTTTATTAATGCAACTGGAATTACCCAGCATACTTACGGTCAAGTGACTCCTTTAGCAGTTCCCCCTTATGGATCGTATGCTCCTTTCAGTGCAGCATTGCCTATTGGAAATGTATCTTATCCATCGCCTAAAACTTCAATGCGAACGTATGGTGTCTTTAAGGATTGTTTTCATTTGTCAATCCAAGGCTATAAAGATCTTTTGGGTTATACAACCCAAAAGTTTTACCACAAGGCATTTATGGACGATAAGTACTTTGTTGCTGAAAACAATGTAACAACTGGATCTGTTTCTTCTGATGGAAACGTAAGTACTAAACTTATGGTAGGAGAAGACAATGGAGTAGTTCATCAGACGATCCTTACGTTTGAAACACTTTATAACCTTGATTTTATTGTTGAAAAAGCAAGCATATTTTTCCATATAAAAGAATCTACAGGTGGTAATCCAATTGATGAAGATATCTTTGTTGAAGTGAATGATGGTGCGATTGGGGTAAGTGCTGCAATCGAAGTACAAGATTTCAGTGCACCCTCAAAAGCTGAAGGAAATCCTTGTGTTTTTGGAAGCAATACCGATGGGAAATGGGTTCGTTTGGATTTACCTTCAGAGCTTCTTGAATTCATTACAGTAAACGATATTACGCAGTTCAAAATCACTGCACCGTTTGTGTTTGGGCAAACAGCTGAGCTTTCAGGAACCGAAAATACCGATTTTGCTCCTGTTTTAAATGTAAGTTATGGAACTGAAGCCGTTGTTGCACTTCCTAAGGAAAAGATCAAGCAGAATGTTCTTATCTATCCAAATCCAACTGTTGATTTTATAAGTATTGAAGTTAATTCTGCAGATATTATTAATATCAAACTCTATTCAATTGATGGTAGAGAAATGTTAAGCACAAAAAACACACAAATTAATTTGAGCAGCTATCCTGCAGGATCATATTTTATTCACGTATCAACGGATAAAGGTATTTCTAGACAAAAGTTGATAAAGAGGTAGTTTTTGGTCTTTTTTTTATTGTTTAACAGCAGTAGAATCTATAATTTGAAAATATCATATATCTTTACAACATTATGAAATGGATTGGAGAACGGATTAGCTTTGTAGATAAAAAAGACAGCATTAGTTTTATTATTTATCCACCTAAGTTGGGAAGAAAAAAAATATTAATTCTAATTTGGTTTGCCTTGTGGGTATTAATTGGAGGTTATGTGACTTCACAATTGTTTCAGGAATATTCTCAAGAAGAGAAGTTGGCCTTATTTATATTTATGATTTTCTGGCTTTACTTTGCATTGCGTGTATTGAGAACAATACTGTTTCTTTTCTTTGGTAAAGAATACATCAAGTTAGATGTGAGTAGTTTAAGGGTTAAGAAGGCTACAGGAAGCTATGGACGATCAAAGCAGTATTTTATTGAAAACATCAATAAGCTTAGCTTAATATCTTTAAAGGATAATTCTTTTCAAAAAGTCTATGATGATTCTCCTTGGGTAAGAGGAGCAAATAGAATTCAATTCGAATACTTCCAAAAGAAATACTCTTTTGGACGAAAGTTAGAAGAAAAAGATGCTGAAATGATGTTTAAAATCATCACTAAACGAATAGAGAAGTTTTTAAACACGAAGAAAAAACAATCTATATAATTCATACGCTAAAGCAAGGAATTGTAAACTATTTTAGTTTCCTCTTTTGTTCTATAAGTAAAGGCAGGCTTCAGTCAAAAATCTCTTTTTCTTAACGAGATTTTGAACTGTTTGTAACTATTGATAAGATAATCAGTGCTTTAAAATTCGTATGAAACTTAACCTGCTATTGAGTTTCAGACATGTAAATCAACACAAATTTTAAAAGAAGTTGTAATTTTAACAGTTACTATTTTTTAAATACACAAACTTTATTAATTTTGTTACAAATACATTATAAATGAAGCTACTACAAATTACCATTTTATGTCTTATTTCATCTTTTGTAATAAGTCAGTCTCAAAATTTTAAGAGTATTCACCAAGAACAGTCAGAATACTACAATTCATTGGGTAAAGATTATCAATACTACGATGAAAACTATGTTCCCCCTGCAAAGCCAGTCTATGAAAAATCCTCTTGTAATTTAGAGAAAAGAGTGTTTGGATGGCAGCCGTATTGGAACAATGCAAAGCACATCAATTACCGTTGGGATTTATTGTCAGACCTTTCTTATTTTAGTTACGAAGTTAACGTAAATACTGGTCAAGATAATGCTAATCGTGGATTTGCGACTGCATCTTCTGTTACAGAAGCTTTGGCTAATGGAGTTCGTGTTAATTTATGTGTTACTTTATTTGAAGATCACCTAACTCTTTTTAACAATGCAACAGCACAACAAACTTTAATTACGAATCTAATTAACTTGGTTAAAAATCGTAGTGCACATGGTGTTAACATAGATTTTGAAAAAATGAACTCTACACATAAAGCTGGTTTTACTGCTTTTATGGCTAGTTTGTCAACTCAAATGAAAGCTCAGATACCGGGTTCTGAATTATCTGTTGCTTTACCAGCTGTAGAGTGGAGCAGTACTTTTGATATTCCAGCATTGAATCAACATGTTGATTTGTTTTGTATTATGGGGTACGATTATTATTATAGTGGAAGTACTAATGCAGGACCTACTGACCCATTATATCTTTTCGATGATAATTATAAATATACATTGTCAAAATCTGTGACTGACTACATCAATAAAGGGGTTCCTAAAAGCAAAATAATTCTCGGTTTACCTTATTATGGTAGACATTGGCAAGTAAATAATTTTAATACTACTCCAGCATCTACAGTTCCTATAACTGGTGGTTCAGTTACGTTTGCTGATATGAAAAGTAACAGCGGTGGGAAGTATGGGAACAATATTCGTAATATTGACAACAATAGTAAGTCTGTTTACTTCAATTATACTGACGCTAATAATAATAATAAAAAATATCAATGCTATATTTCAGATAAACCTCAAATGGATGAGCGTTTAGACTTTATACGTAAAAGAGATTTAGGTGGGATGGGAATATGGGCGTTAGGAAATGATGATGGCTATCCTCAATTGTGGAATTCTATTAAAGAAAATCTTACGGATTGTTATTCTTCCCCTTGTTCAGGTGTTATAACTGACATTGGTGGTGGTGACAACAGAGATTATTATGGTAAAGAAAGCTATTCATACACTATCGCTCCAGAAAATGCAGAGAATATAAATGTTCAATTTCAATCTTTTGATGTTAAAAGTGGTGACTATCTTTATATTTATAATGGTCCTTCAACGAGTTCACCACAAATAACTGGTAGTCCTTTCACAGGGAACTCATTGCCTCCAGCATTTACTTCTTCAAGTGGAGAATTAACTATAAAATTCACTTCTGCTGGGACCGTTTCTACAGTGAAATCAAGTGGCTTTAAGGCTACATATTCTTGTGGAACAACCGTTGTAACTGATCCTCCAATGACAAGAGTCGACACTGTTGCTGGTTGGAAAACAACAAATTACACACAGAACTTTGTTGAGACCGTACCGGGCTCTGACATTAAAAAAATGTATTATAGTGTAGCTGAACATAACGGAACTGAATGGCGTGCAAATACCAATAATGGATTCTTTTATGATAATTTTGATAACTTTTCTATTCATCCAGATTGGACAGTTTATTCAGGAACTTGGAGTGAAACTAACGTTTTAAAACAAACAGATGATACTCATCTTAATTCGAATATTTCTGCTCCATTGAATCAAAGTTTATCCAATCAACACATTTATCATTGGAAAGGTAAAATGGGAGGAAGTGGCTCATCAATTCGCGCTGGACTGCATATTTTTGCAGACGATCCTTCAGCAGTTGGTAGGGGAACATCTTATTTGGTTTTCTTCCGTGCTGACATTAATAGAATTCAGATTTATAAAATGGAGAACAATGATCAAACAACAAAGTTAAATTCTGAATACACAATTAACGCTGGTACATGGTACGATTATAAAGTAATTTATGATAGAATTTCAGGAGATTTCTGGATTTATGTTAATGATGTTTTAGCTGCTATTTGGACAGACCCTGACCCAATTGAAACAGGTGAGTTCGTTTCTTTCAGAACTGGAGAGTCGAGTTACGAGATTGATGACTTTGTTGTTTACCGTTCGAGATATCCAAGTGTTCAAATTAAAATTGGAGCTGATACATTAAAAGACATCAGATATCAAAACCCAAGTCCTTCACAACCTTCTGGAATGATTCGTTCTTTAGTTACCAATACATCAGATCAGATATCACAAGTAGATTCTATTTTATTGAATATAGATTGGACAGGACCTGCTTTTAATTATGTTAACGATGGAAATGCACAAACAGACTTGGACACCATTAATGTTGTTTCAGGTTTACTTCAAGCTGCTGCAAACTGGTCTGCAAATGATCCCAATTCAGGAGTAGTTTCGTATGATTATTCAATAGGTATATCGCCAGGTGATAATTCGATAGTAAACTGGACAACTGTTGGAGCAAATAACTCTGTTATTTTAACGCATTACAACTTCGTTTATGATGAGTTGTATTACTTTACAATACGAAGTAAAAACGGTGCAGGATTAACGAGTACGGAATCATCTGACGGGTTTAGAATGGTTACCTCAACTACTGGGTTAAATAAAGGAAGTATTGAAATACCTAAAATTTATCCTAATCCAGCTACAGATTATTTAAATGTGGAATTAAATCAAATAATTGAAGAAATCTCACTTTATGATATGAATGGAAAATTGTTGCGTAAAGTTGCCTTAGATGCAAGTAATGCACCAATCAACGTTGCTGACTTTGCTTCAGGAACGTATGTGTTGAGATTGAAAACAAAAACTCAATTGACAGAGCACACTTGGATTAAAAAATAAGAAATTTAATAAATTCCTAAAAGGCAGAATGTTATTTATAACTTCTGCCTTTTTTTATTGATACTATTTGAGGTCTTTTGTTTACCCCTTTTAATCTCTTGAAAGGACTTCATGATTTACTTTGCCACTGGATGTTTTGATTACTGTAACCTTTCGAAATATAGAATAGCTTGTCTGATTCCTCAGTTTTCTTGATGAATCAACCTTCAAATAAAAAAAGGGAAGAAGTAGGTGATAAACTTTTAGAAGTGCTTGAACAGCGAATGTTTTTTCAATACAGAATACAATGACTGTCCTTGATGGTTTCATTTTTAAGTTTACCCTATGCTAAACTCTATGCCATATTAAGGTCGGTAGAAAAGTAAAAAGAAGGAGATTTATCTTATGTTTAAAATGACTTTAACCTATTTTAAAATATCAGATTATAAGTTTCTTCACTTTTATTTCCACACGCATCAATTGCACGAATCACAACATTTTTATTTCCTTTTAAAGTCTTTGGAGGGTCGAAAAAGAACATACTTCGTTTAGGTTCATGTTGTAATAAATACCACTTTCCATCGATAAAAATATCGTAATCTATTAAACCAGATTCTTTTTCGGTAATATTCCAAGACAACTGTTTTCCATTAACTGTTCCATTGTTAATGAAATTACGGTTCCTTATAAGTGGGGCAATGGTATCAGTTTCCACTGAAAATTCTCCAAAAGACTTTATACGCGATGTAATCCATCCGTCTTTTACACTTCCTTTTTCGGAGTATTTAGTTCCATAGCGAGAAATCCTTTGTATATAATATTTATCGCTATGTTCTTCAGACTTTATAGGTAACATTAACTTGAAGGTCTCTTGAAGTGGAGTTAAATCATCTCCAAAAACAACTTTATTATCGGAAGAGAACAATTTTAATGGAGTGGGTTCATAAAGAATTCCCGGAGGAAAAAGAATGTAATGATGGGCATCATAACTCAAAAATGCACTGTCTGGATAAAGTGTTTTCGTATTGCTGTATAAAGTTTGCTCTTTTACTCTTTCACCTTCTTGTACATTTAATTTAAATTCAAGTTGACTTGGGTTCCCATACGCATCTTTAACCAGGTATTGAATTTCATAAGACTTTCCTGGCGCTGCATTAATGATTCCATTGTTGTCCATCTTGCGATAAATAGGCAAGACATTGTGCTTTGTCTTGAATGCTTTATGAAAATGTTTTCTACGGTTGTGAAACTCTTCGTAATCTTTATGTGTATTGATTTGTCTGTTTGAAGAAAATGAAATTCGTTCCATATTCTGACTAAAAACAGTATCCATATCTACAATCATAAAGGCCTCGTTGATTCCACAAATATTGTTGGCTGCATCGAGCTTATCTATTACATCAAAAGCAAAACCAATCCCACCATTGTGTGAAGTGAAAGAAGCATCAATTTGAATTGTGTTTCCAGCAATATTATACTTTCCATTGCTTCCATAGACTGAGTAGTATTTAGATTTATTTGGGACGCGATAACCTTCTTCTGTCAATCCATATACCTTAACCGCACGAATTGTAGGTGCTTGAGTGTCTATTATATCAAAATTAAATAGTAGAGGATTCAAGGCATGTTCAGTGATGGTTTCTCTTATCTCAAAGTGAAGGTGAGGAGCAGAGCTACTGCCAGTATTTCCAGATTTAGCTATAGTTTGACCACGCTTAACCTTTAATGAATCTTTAGTTGGGAAGTAATCAAATTCGAATCCTTCGTGTTTCTCTTGCTGTTCAGCTGTGAGTTGACCTAATTCACCAACAAAGGACTCACAGTGGGCATAAACAGAAGTTAAACCATTGTAGTGATCAATATAAACTACATGACCATATCCCCAAGGTGAAACTTTTATTCTGGAAACATATCCATCTTCTGCACTTAGTACATTGTATCCTGTTCTTTGATTTGTTTTTAAATCAATTCCTGTATGGAAATGATTGTTTCTCAATTCACCAAAATTCCCTGCCAGCACCAAAGGTATATCCAATGGTGGATGCAAGTTGTATTTTGAATAATCTAAAGTTTGTGCTTTAATTGGTGCACTCCAACTAATGAGTAAAAATAAAAGTGTGAATAGCTTTAATCTCATGTTGTATTAAATCTTTGTGTATTGATAACTTAATTGTTAATAAATGGAGACGAAAGCTCTAAATAAGTCTGAATTCAATGTTTTTAGCTCTAAATGCTTTTAAAACCTGTTCATTAATATCAATTTTTAAAGCACGTGAAGGCATTTCTACTTCTAACTTATTCACAGTGTCATAAATTTTGAATTTAACTTGAAACTTACCTTCATTTTCTTTGAAAATCGAGTCTATATCTTCTATAAAAGTATGATTGACTTCACTTAGAGGAACTTTCAATTCTAAAGCACTTGCTTTTTGATCCCTTAAAGTAGAAAGGAAATCAATTTTCTGTACTTTAAATTCAAATTCGTTTTGATTCCATCGCTTAGACTGAACCTTACCAGTCATATAAATAAAAGAGCCTTCAACCATATAGTCTTTAAACTTTCCATAGTCTTCTTGAAAGAAAAATAACTTTGTAGAATCGTTATAATCTTCAATCATCACGGTTCCAAAAGGATCTCCTTTTCTGGTATGACGGTGCTCAACTTCAGTGATAATTGCCGCCAGCGTAAACTCTAAATTTTTGTATTCATCTACATTGTTAATGTATTCCACGCTTCCATTACAAAAAGAATCAATGTCAATTCTATAATCATCTAAAGGATGTCCAGAGATATAAATACCTACGACTTCTTTTTCTTTATTTAATTTTTGAAGTGAAGACCATTCCTGGACCATAGGAATTTTCGGTGCTGGAGTTTCTACTCCAGAATCTTCACCAAATAAGCTTACTTGATTAGAGTTTAAACTTTCTTGATGATTGCTTCCAAACTTAATTGCGTTGGTTAAAAAAGTGCGGTTATTTTCTTCTACAAAATACTGTGCCCTGTGAACATTAGAAAAAGAATCCAAAGCTCCTGAAAGTGCCAAGCCTTCAAATGCTTTCTTGTTACACTTTCTTAAGTTTACACGTTTTGTAATATCGAAAATGTCTCTGTATGGACCGTTTTCTCTTCTTTCTTCAACTATAGCGTCAACCGGTCCTCCACCTACACCTTTAATCGCGCCCAAACCAAAACGAACAGCTCCTTTTTTATTTACCGTAAACTTAAAGTTTGATTCATTCACATCTGGCCCCAAGACTTCTAACCCCATACGTTTACACTCCTCCATGAAAAAGGTTACCTGTTTGATATCATTCATATTGTTACTCAAAACAGACGCCATATATTCAGCTGGATAGTTGGCTTTTAAATATGCTGTTTGGTAGGCAATCCAGGCATAACATGTAGAGTGAGACTTATTAAATGCATATGAAGCAAACGCCTCCCAGTCATGCCAAATCTTCTCTAACTTTCCTTTGTTATGACCACGTTCGGCTCCCTGGTTTAAAAATTTAGGTTTTAGTTCAGCCAATAAATCAAATGACTTTTTACCCATTGCTTTACGCAAAGTATCGGCTTCACCTTTAGAGAATCCACCAAGCTTCTGTGAAAGCAACATCACCTGCTCTTGATAAACAGTAATTCCGTAGGTTTCCTCTAAGAACTCTTTCGATTCTTCGATATCATAAACAATTTCTTGCTCTCCGTTTTTTCGTTTAATAAAATCAGGAATATACATCAAAGGTCCTGGACGATAAAGTGCGTTCATGGCAATTAAATCGGCAAATACGGAGGGCTTTAATTCCCTCATGTACTTCTGCATTCCCGGAGATTCATATTGGAAAACCCCTACCGTTTCTCCACGCTGGAAGAGTTCGTAAGTTTTTAAATCATCCAGAGGAAAATCATCTGGAACTAAATCTATATCATGGATATCTTTAACAAAAGCAACTGCATCTTTAATTAGCGTTAGGGTCTTTAATCCTAAAAAGTCCATTTTCAGTAATCCTGCTTCTTCAACTACCGAGTTATCGTATTGCGTACAATACATCTCAGAATCCTTGGCTAATGCAACAGGAACATAGTTTGTAATATCTCCGGGAGTAATAATTACACCACAGGCATGAATTCCCGTGTTTCTTACGTTACCTTCTAACCTGCGCGCGTTACCAAGTACCCTGGCAGGTAAATCTGTTCCTTTAGAAATGTCAATCAATTGATTCGCCATAGCGATACTCTCTTGATTCTCTTTTAACTTTGCCGATAAATCAGCTGCGTCCAAACCAAAGATGTTCTTTAAAGAAGTATCAGGAATTAGCTTTGCTAAGCGATCTGCTTCGAAAAGAGGTAGGTTTAAAACACGAGCCGTATCCCTCACCGAAGATTTGGCTGCCATTGTACCGTAGGTAATAATTTGAGCTACTTGATTTGATCCGTATTTATCAATTACCCAATCAATTACTCTCCCTCGACCTTCGTCATCAAAGTCAATGTCGATATCCGGCATCGAAACACGATCAGGATTTAGAAAACGCTCAAAAAGTAAGTTGTATTCAATAGGGTCGATATTTGTAATTTGATTACAATAAGCTACTGCAGATCCAGCAGCTGATCCTCTTCCCGGACCTACTACCACTCCCATGTCCCTTGCGGCATGACAGAAATCCTGTACAATTAAGAAATATCCAGGATAACCTGTGTTTTCAATCACTGACAATTCAAAATCTAAACGTTCGCGAATTTCGTCTGTGATTTCCGGATAGCGTTTTTTTGCTCCTTCATAAGTAAGATGACGTAAATAGTTGTTCTCACCACGTTTTCCTCCGTCTTCAGCATCTTTTGGATCTGTAAATTCTTCTGGAATATCGAAAGCTGGAAGTAAAATATCACTTGCTAATGTATAGTACTCACATTTATTAGCGATTTCCATTGTATTTTCAATTGCTTCTGGAAGATCAGCAAATAACTCCTTCATTTCATCAGGAGACTTGAAGTAATAATTATCGTTCGGTAAACCATAACGGAATCCACGGCCTCTTCCTTTAGGTGTTTCTACCATTTCTCCGTCTTTGATACACAATAAAATATCATGAACCGTCGCGTCTTTCTTTTCTATATAGAAAGTGTTGTTTGTGGCAACTAGTTTAACATCATGAGTCTTGGCGAAGCGCAGTAGAACTTCATTTACACGACGTTCATCTTCTTGGTCGTGACGCATTAATTCTAAATAAAAATCATCTCCAAATTGCTCTTTCCACCATATTACAGCTTCTTCAGCTTGCTTTTCTCCGACGTTTAGAATTTTAGAAGGAATCTCACCATACATATTCCCAGAGAGTACAATAATATTCTCTTTATATTGTTCTACTACTCCTTTATCAATTCGAGGAACATAGTATCTACCGGCCGTAAAGGCAATCGAAGACATCTTAGCAAGGTTGTGATAACCTTTCTTATTCTTTGCCAGTAATACAACTTGATACCCATTGTCCTTTACTGTCTTATTGGTATGGTCTTCACAAATATTGAACTCACACCCAATAATTGGAATAATCTCTTTTTGATTGAACGGTTTTCCTTCTTTTTCAGCTTCTTCCCGTGCTTTTCGAACATTTTTATTGTGTGAAGTAATGTGTTTCTCAAAGTGAAATGCGGCCATCATATTCCCTGTATCGGTCAAGGCAACTGCAGGCATGTTGTATTCAGCTGTTTTTTTTATGAGCTCTTTTACACTACTTGTTGATTGTAATACAGAAAACTGTGAGTGGTTGTGTAAATGTACGAACGAAGTTTCTGCTAATTTTTCAAGGCCTTCTTCAATTTCTTCTTTCGAAACCTCTTCTTGCGTTTCAAACTGTTCTTTGAGGTCCTGACTTCTCTGCTTTAAATTTACATGCTTTAATCCAACAGGTTGAATAACATCAGTGTTGTTGTCTAAATAATCTTCAATATAACTCTCGTCTCTTTGAAGCTCTTGTGCAGTAAATATTCTTCTGCGCAACAATTCGAAAAATGAGCGAGCAGTTGCTTCAACGTCTGCGGTAGCATTGTGTGCTTCGCCAAATGGTACATCAAATAAATGTTTGTGTAATTCAGTAAGCGTAGGTAGTTTAAAACGACCACCACGTCCACCTGGTATACGACACAATTCAGCGGTTGTTTCCGTACACGTATCCAATATTGGCATGTCGTGCATTGGCGTTTCCATCTTTAAACGCACAAATTCAGACCCCATAACATTGATGTCGAAGCCTACGTTTTGTCCTACAATAAATTCTGATTTCTCAAGGTCTTTATTGAACTCTTCTAACATATCACGAAGAGAAACTCCTTCTTTTTCTGCTAAAAGTGTCGAAATACCGTGTATGCGTTCAGAATCATAAGGAATATCAAAACCGTCGGGACGAATAAGGAAGTCTTTGGCTTCAATCAATTGTCCTTTATCATCATGCAATTGCCAAGCAATCTGAATACACCTTGGCCAGTTGTCGGTGTCGGTATAGGGAAGGTTCCAATTTTTAGGTAATCCTGTTGTTTCGGTATCAAAAACTATATACATGGTAGCTGAATTTTACGCATCAAAGATACATAAAAGAAGGCGCTTTTTCTTGTGGTTTTAATGACCGGAGCAGAATAGTTTTAAACAACCCAATAGAATCAATGGGTACAAAAGAAGAATTAAATTCCGTAAGATTTTTATCTCTCCCTACATAGAGAAATGTGATTCATTTGGTTTATATGTAGTAGGTTTAAATGTTGAGATAAAATGATGTTATGAAGAAATACATATCAATTAGTATTTCTTCATAATATCAAATGTTTATCGCAGCAGATTTACATGTCCAGAATGTGTATGACGTTTGTCAGACATTGTTTCTTTGAAAACTATTTTCCAGATGTAAGTTCCTTCTTTAATGACTTGGTCATTCTTTGTGCCATACGTACCATCCCATCCTGTGTTGGTGTCATGAGATTCAAATACTATTTCTCCCCAACGGTTGAATATATACAAAGTGTAAGACAGGGGTTCATATCCATGGGTAAATATAGGTTTAAATGTCTCGTTAAAATGATCGTCATCAGGCGTAAATGTATTGGGTATGTAGAAGATGATTTTGTCGTCAACTTCAACGGTTGTGCGTATTGTATCAGAACAACCTTTGTGGGTATTTGCAACTAAAGTTATAATGTGCTCAATAGGTTCTGGCGTGAATTCTTTAATTGGGTTTGTCTCTGTAGAAAGACCTTGGTTCCCAAATGTCCATTCATAGACATCAGCATACAAAGAAGTATTCATAAACTCGACTTTTGAATCTATTACACTTGGGTTGTTGGGTTCGTAATAGAAATCTGCAATTGGATTGTGGTAAACTTCAATGTAATTGCTTTCGGTAAGTGAAGTAACACAACCCTCATTAGAAGTGGCTTTTAAAGTTAAACCATAAATTATTGAATTCCCTGATTCATTGTCATAACAATCTTCTAAAACTGGACCATCATAAGTCCTTCCATCGGAAAGTGTCCACTCATATTTATCAATAGTTGATGGTGAATTAATTGTACTTGTTGATGTGACTTCAGGACATATTGGAGCACATCCTTCAAGATTAATTCCAGTAAAGCTCACTTCAGGTAGCGGATGGACTGTAACGGTTTTTGTGATTTCATCAGTACAACCGCGATTTGTTTCTATTGCTAAAGTTGCTTGGAAGGTACCATCTGTATTGTATGTATGCCTCGGACTTTTATCGGTGCTTGTAGATCCGTCTCCAAAATCCCAATTCCATTCAATAATTGAGTTGGTTGTGAAGTCATTACTAACTGTAGATAAATCAGTAAAACTATTTTCAAAATTCAAACATACTTCAGTAGGAGTGAAGTCAATTATTGGTTTCGGATAGATCACTGTTGTTTTTGTAATAGAATTTGTACAACCATTATTGGATGCAACATTAAGGGTAACATCATATATGTTCTCACTTCCATAAATAAGCGTTGGGTTTTCATCTGTGCTGGTTTGGCCGTCTCCAAAATCCCAATTCCAAATTGTAATATGATCTCCATTTGTAGAGAGCACATCAGACAAGTCTTGAAGTGTAGAGTTGGTTTCCATACATACGCTATCTATATTGAAATCAGCAACTGGAATTGGAGAAACTCTAACATCCTTTGAAATCACATCTGTACAGTTATTACTTGATTCTACAGCAAGTTCGATGGTGTAAATACCAGGTGCAGCATAAGTGTGAATGGGTTCAGTAGCTGAAGAACTATTTCCGTCTCCAAAATCCCAATTAGATGTGGCTAAGACTCCTGCAAAGTTATCCATTGTTGTATTGTCTTCAAAAGTAATTTTTTCACCTAAACAAATTTCATCAGGAATTGCATTAAAGTCTGCGTTTACAATTCCAAATTCATCGGTGACTATGGTTTCAAGAGTGTATGAACACGCCTCTCCTTGAACAGGAATTACTTTTACACTATATGTTCCACCAGCATTTACGGTAACATCTTTCGTGTTATTGGCTCCAACGATTCCAGGGCCTGTCCATACATATGCGGTTGCACCAGGAGGCCCTTCAAGTACAACAGTTGGATTCTGACAGTTAATAGTTGCTCCATTTAAATTCGGCATGGCCATACATTCAGCATCGACATATGCATATCCAAAATGACCGCCTTGAGAACAGTCTGCTGTAATCATTTGAATAGTTGCAGTCTGTCCCATGTAATCAGTTAAAGCAATACTCACAGTTTCCCATGGTTTGTATCGTACCTTTCCATTTGAGGAATAACCAGGTGCGCTTCCTGAAGCGGCTTGATGGTAATATCCACAAGGAACATCCACTCCATCAACAATTAAGTTTATTTTCATAAATGGCTGTTGACTGCTTTTATGTCCATCATCCTCAAGTATAACCGCAAAGTGATAAAGAAATAATTCAGTCGCCGGAGTAACTGTAAATGTGTAAGAAGCTCTCGAAGCATTATAGTTTATTCCTTGATCTCCAATTCTAAAAGAATATTCTCCTCCTCCTGGATAAACACGTTCGACGTTTCCACCGCTTGGACCATCCATACCAGCTCCAGGCCCCATAATTGCGTGGTTACCTGTTGTTCCGTTCATAGGACCTAAATCTACTCCTGGATTTAGGCCGCCTTGGCCACCTGATGTGGCGTAAGCTAAACTCCAATTGTCATAATTCCCTGTTTCAAAATCTGAATTAATACAAGAAGTTGATTTCTCATAATACCCCTCTCCTAAAATTGGTTTGATGTGTTTGTTTTTTTCAGAAGATGGAAAAAAATACAATTCATCTATTGTTCTCTCTATAGAAGTTGAGTTGTTAGATAGTTCATGTAATCGATGGGATTTATCCAAAGAATCAGTTGCTCTATATGTTCTTAAAATAGCATCGAAAGCAGAAGTTAATGCTGGCCCTTCTGATTTGTTTGCTTCTTGATATTGTGAATGTACCAATATCAATTCACACTGAATGTTGAGCTTTTCATCTTCGGTAGCAGCATTTTCTTTTAAAAAGCTGGAAATAAAACTGGGTTGCTTTTCTTCCTGACTTTCTTGAGCGAGTGTAAGAGAAGTACAAAAATAAATTCCTAAAATTAAAAATGTAAAATTCTTCATAGCCTTCTTATAATTTCGTTTATTATTGACTTTAATAAGGAATTAAACACCAATAATAATGATAAATAATTCCGTTTTAAACAGTTGTTTAGTATTGTTAGATTAACAATCAAAAAAGAATTTAATGAGTTAATCACTCAAGCTTAACTTTCTGTTTATCAAAATGCCTGAGACAAATGATAATACTGTAAAATGTCAGCTTTATATATAAACGACCAATTAAAATTGAACGTTGCTTTATTTTTTAAATTGAGGGGGAAGCACTCTTTTTGAAGTGACTCTTATGCAAGTGTTTTTAGTGAGAAATTTAGATCATAAATGACTTCGAGAGGAGATTCATGAACCTTTCCTTTTTATACTTGTTTTGACTATAGCTATTGATTTAAAAATAATAATATGGAAAATATAACCACTTGGGAAAAGTATCTGGATAAGTTTGAAGAAGTTCTTTTACAAGAAAAACCACTACCTCCTTACGATGATCCAATGTATTTAGATTACTTTAAGTTGAACCGAAGCAGACAGAAAAGATGGTTGAAAACTGCAGAAATCAAACCTGAATTGAAAGAAGTCATTCAAGCTATTAAAGGTAAGCAGACATGGTATTTAATCACTGAACCTTGGTGTGGAGATGCTGCACATAATGTCCCTTTTATATACTTAATGTCTAAGTTGAATCCAAACATCACACTTAAAATTGTTTGGAGAGACGTTGAACCTTTTATGATAGATGATTATTTAACGAATGGCGGGAAATCCATTCCTAAACTTGTAATTCGAAACGAAAGTGGAAAAGATTTACATGTTTGGGGGCCTCGTCCTGCAGAGTGTCAAGTTTTGTTTCAAGAATTGAAGGATGAGAATGCAGATTTCGAAAAACAAAAAGTAGAATTGCAAAATTGGTACAATAAAGATAAGGGAATGTCCATTCAAAAAGAATTCCTTCAAATTTTTGAATCTCTTGAGAATGTAAAGTAAATAAGCTTGTTTTATAGGTGCTTTTGAATTGTTTTTTGAATTGGTGGAGATATGAAATGATGTCTACCTGCAGATATTTTAATGCAACTATTAAAAAACATAAATTACTTAGGAGTCGAATGAACGGTTTATTATCTTTGCACCATGCAAGATAAGATTTTAATACTGGATTTTGGTTCTCAATACACTCAGCTTATTGCAAGAAGAGTACGTGAATTAAATGTTTATAGTGAAATTCATCCATGGGATAAATGCCCGGAGATCACAAATAATATAAAAGGAGTAATTCTTTCAGGTAGTCCTTTTTCTGTAAAAGACGAAAATTCACCAAAAATTGATTTGTCAAAAATCAAAGGAAAGGTTCCACTTCTAGGAGTGTGCTTTGGTGCCCAGTATTTGGCGCATAATTTTGGAGGAGAAGTTGCGAACTCAGATACACGAGAGTATGGAAGAGCAAATATTGTTGAGTTTGATAAAGACAACCCACTTTTAAAAGGTGTTCCTCAAAACTCACAAGTATGGATGTCACATGGAGACTCTATTAAAACCTTGCCGAACGATTTTAAAATAATTGCAAGTACTGAAGATGTTAAAGTTGCTGCTTTTGCTGCAAAAGATGAACAGACATTTGGTATTCAATTTCATCCAGAGGTATATCATTCTACAGACGGAAGTCAGATGATTTCTAACTTTATTGTGAATATTGCTAAATGTAAACAAGACTGGACACCAGATGCATTCGTTGAGTCAACCGTTGAAGCACTGCAAGCACAGTTGGGAGATGATAGGGTGATTCTTGGACTTTCTGGTGGGGTAGATTCTTCTGTTGCAGCGACTATCTTGCACCACGCAATAGGAGAGAATTTACATTGTATTTTTGTAAACAATGGTTTACTAAGAAAAAACGAATACGATGATGTTTTAGAAGGGTATAAAGGGATGGGACTCAACGTTAAAGGAGTTGACGCATCAGAACAGTTTTATGCTGCTTTAAAAGGGTTAACAGATCCAGAAGAAAAAAGAAAAGCTATAGGCAAGGTCTTTGTAGATGTTTTCGACGAAGAATCAAAACTTGTGGAAAACGCAAAATGGTTAGGGCAAGGTACAATTTATCCAGATGTGATAGAATCAGTTAGTGCAACTGGTGGACCTTCACAAACCATTAAGTCACACCATAACGTGGGTGGATTGCCAGATTATATGAAATTAAAGGTTGTAGAGCCATTAAGATTGCTTTTTAAAGATGAAGTCCGTAGGGTTGGAAAATCGCTAAATATTTCACCTGCAATTTTAGGCAGACATCCTTTCCCTGGACCTGGTTTAGGAATTCGTATATTGGGTGAAGTTACTCCAGATAAAGTGAAAATTCTTCAAGAAGTAGATGCTATTTTTATTAACGAACTTAAAGCAGCTAATTTGTATGATGAGGTTTGGCAAGCTGGAGCGATTTTCTTACCTGTTAATACTGTAGGTGTTATGGGGGATGAAAGAACGTATGAAAATGCAGTTGCTTTACGTGCTGTAACTTCAACTGATGGAATGACTGCCGATTGGTGTCATTTACCATATGAGGTGTTAGGGAAGATATCGAATAAGATTATTAATCAAGTGAAAGGAATTAATCGTGTAACATACGATATTAGTTCTAAACCACCTGCAACAATAGAATGGGAATGAGAATTGTAGCTTTTTTTATTTTGGTTTTTTGGACGTCTTTCTCTGTTTTTTCGCAAGAAATTGGAAAAGAAACAAGAAACGGTCAATTGTATAGAGTTCATGTGATAGAAGCAGGAAATACTTTATATGGTTTACATAAAAAATATGACGTTACCATTGATGAAATTATCAAAGCTAATCCTACAGCTAAAGAAGGTTTACAGCTGGGGCAAAAATTATATATTCCAGTGCAAGAGGTCGAAGAAGATGATGAACCTCAGTCTTATGCTATGCACACTGTGAAGAAAAAGGAAACTTTATATGGGATTTCCCGCATGTATGATTGTTCAGTCGCTGATTTAGTAGCGTTGAATCCTGGCGTAGAAAATGGTTTGAGTATAGGTGAGAAGATTAAAGTTCCTGCAGCCAATAAAGAAGCTAAACCAAAACCATCAAAAGATGAACCTAAAGAAATTGAAAAACCAACAGTCGAATTAGATCCTTCAATCCGTCCTGGAGATTCTGTTACCAGAATTGATTATCAAGTAGAGTTTAAAGATAGTATTGTAGAGTATGAGGTACAAAAAGGAGAAACCTTATATTCTATTTCACGTCGATTTATGATTTCAGTTGAAGACTTAGTAGAACAGAATTCAATCAAATATAATTCGATTAAGCCTGGACAAGTTTTGACCATCGCTCTGAAAAAAGAACGCATTAAAGAAGTTGAAATTCGTGAAATTGTAAGAATGGACTCTTCTTTAATGAAAAGACCAAATTTGATTAGCCTTAAAGATAAATATAAGGTGCTCATCGCTTTACCTATGAAGGTTTCAGATAATCCAAAAGTACTATCAGGTCTTTATTCTGAATCTACCTCTTTGAATAAGTTAACAGATCTTTCTGTTGAGTTTTTAATGGGCGCACAAATGGCAATCGATTCTTTAGAGAAATTAGGTTTGAATGCAGACATAGAATTTTATGATACAGATGGTAGTTTAAGTAAGTTTAAAGATTACTTAGGAGCATCTAATAAGAAAGAATTAGACATGATTATTGGGCCTTTTTATCCTGATCTTTTAGAGTATGCTGCACAATGGGGTAAAAACAATAAGGTACCTGTAATTGCAGTTACAAAAATTCAAACAAAAACACTGGAGAATAATCCATACTTAATCTCTATGGTTCCTTCTGATTTAACATTGATCAGTGGAATGGCTAAGTATTTAGCATTGCACCATTCGGATGATAATATTGTGATTGTTAATGGAGAAAATGCAGATGTAAAAGAGCGCATTGCTTATTTTAAAGATGTTTTTGATAAAAGTTTAACTTTAGGAAAGGTTGGAACAATTAAGATGACTGAAATTGGTGATGTTTCTGGTCGTGTACTTGTTAATGTAATCAATCCTGATCAAAAGAATTATGTAATTTGTTTATCAAATGATGTTCAACAAATAATGAAGTTTGTAAATACATTGAATGCTGCTAAAAACCATTCTTCAAAGTACGGAAAGGCAGATATTACAATGGTAGGACTACAGGAATGGAAGGATATTACGGCACTGAATACATATTATAAAAACCGTTTTAAATTTCACTTTGCTGCCACCAACTATTTGAACTACGATACAAAATCAGTTAAAGACTTTACACGTGAATACCGTTCAAGGTATGGTTCTGATCCATCAAAATACGCTTTTCACGGCTTTGACGTTTTGTTGTCACAAGGAGCGTATTTGTTGTTAGGGTATCAAAGGAATGAAGGGTTGATGAACCATTTTAGTGTTAAACCTTTAGGGTTTAATCATGGAAGTGAAAATTCCAGCGTATTTATTTCTAAACAAAGTGATTTCGATATTCAATTGTTAGAAATCATTTCAAACAATAATCATTTTGAAGTTGAGCAAGTTGAAGAAAGAGGAGATAATTGATCGTTTAAAATCTGTACAAGATTATATATGTAAAGAGTTAGAAACCTTAGATGGTGTAGCTACATTTCATGAAGACAATTGGGAGAGAGAAGAGGGTGGAGGTGGAAGAACACGTATCCTTTCTGAAGGTGCGATAATTGAAAAAGGAGGGGTTAATTTTTCAGCAGTACATGGACCTGTTTCAGCAGTGATGAAAACACAATTGGGACTTGATGGAAATGAATTTTTAGCAACTGGAGTGTCTATTGTAATTCACCCAAAAAATCCTTTTCATCCAATCATGCACATGAACGTTCGTTATTTTGAATTGGATACAGGTGTGTATTGGTTTGGTGGAGGAATAGATATGACACCACATTACATTGACATTGAAATGGCACAACAGTTTCATCAAGACCTTAAAAATGTTTGTGAGGAATATCATCCTGAATTTTATCCTCGTTTTAAAACTTGGGCGGATGATTACTTTTTCATTCCACATAGAAATGAAACGCGTGGTGTCGGTGGAATTTTCTATGATAAACTAACAGAAAAAGACGGTGTTTCGAAAGAGAGACTCATGGACTTTGCTATTGACTTAGGCGAATTGTTTCCTAAGGTTTATGCTGATCAAATCAATAAACACAGAGCGCCATCATTTACGCAAGAGAATATGGATTGGCGTAACCTTCGTCGGGGACGTTATGTTGAATTTAACCTCGTGAATGACCGTGGAACAAAATTCGGATTGAAAACAGGAGGAAGAATTGAGTCTATACTTATGAGTTTACCTAAAGACGCATCATGGTTTTATAACTTTGAGCCTAAGAAAGGATCAAAGGAAGAAGCAACCTTGAATGGATTGAAAAAGGGAGTTGAATATATTCCTCAGTAGTCCATTCTACTGATTGTTTATTAAAAATCAACTTTAAAGCGTCTCTTTGATTCTTTTTAGCCAATTTTCTTCTCGTTTTAAATACCGATTGAACTTATTAGGAGCTTCGATTTCAAAATTCATTTCAACATTTGTTTTTGGATGAATAAATGAAACTCCTACTGCGGCTAAAAACAAACCTTTATGTTTTAATGTATTTCCTGTTTCACCATACGTTTGGTCCCCAATAATAGGGAAGCCTAATCTTGATAGGTGGACTCTAAGTTGATGCTTTCTACCTGTTATAGGAGAAAGTTGTATCAAAGAAATCCATTCGTTTTTTACAGAAGGATGAACAGCTAAAGATCGAAATATTGTCAATGCTGATTTTCCATCCACATCAGTATTTAACTTTCCATGCCCTTCCAATTTTCCTTGAACTATTGCTATATAACGTTTGTTGATTTGCCGTTCTTCAAACATCTTACCCAATGCTACCCTTGTGCTATGTGTTTTCGCAACGATTACAATTCCGTGGGTCGGTGCGTCTAATCGATGGGCAGGTAGTGGAATACGTAAATAATCATCAGCTGTACTTCTCTTGAGGTGATCAGGTAGAGAATTTTGTAATGTTTTAAATGTATTGCCTGACACGGGAATTCCTG
>Ga0209075_1000820_pt1 | contig 29902 bp, 31 predicted proteins | sample Stecom2011_FD_187523 | JGI IMG/M metagenome (GOLD analysis project Ga0209075, IMG submission 187523) | Agricultural soil microbial communities from Utah to study Nitrogen management - Steer compost 2011 (SPAdes) (version 2) | ecosystem: Environmental > Terrestrial > Soil > Agricultural land...
CCCACAAATTGCATTGACTGCCAAAAAGAAGGAATAAACTTTAGGTTGTAGGCGGAATTGGTGGCCAAAAAATGAATTAGATAAACTGAAATTCCTTTCTACAAAACACACATTCACAAAAGATATGATTATTTTCGCAGTCAATTGAATTTAGAGAAAATGTCAAAAAAACGTCCGTTAATACTAGTTACTAATGATGATGGGATTCAAGCTAAAGGTTTACGAAGCTTAATTGAGGCCGTTGAACCTTTTGGAGATATTGTCATTGTTGCACCAGACAAACCTCAATCGGGTATGGGACACGCAATTACTGTAAATGATGTTTTAAGAATGGATCCTTCGCCTTTATATGAAGAATATAATGCTTATACATGTACAGGGACTCCTGTAGATTGTGTGAAACTAGCTATTGCTGAAATTATAAAAGGAAAACCTGATCTTTTGGTTTCTGGAATTAATCACGGAGAGAATAGTGCTTCAAATGTATTGTACTCAGGTACAATGTCTGCAGCTGTTGAAGGGGCTATGGAAAATATTCCTTCTATTGGTTTTTCACTTTTAGACTTTGATGCAGATGCTGATTTCTTAGGTTCTCAGTTTGCTGTTAGAGAAGTTGTAAAACGTGCGTTAAATGGAGACTTTCCTAAGAGCATTTGTTTAAATGTGAATATTCCTCAATTAAAACCTGAAGAAATTAAAGGATTTAAAGTTTGTAGACAAGCCAAAGCATATTGGAACGATAGCTTTGATAAACGTTTTGATCAATTTGGCAAGCCTTATTATTGGTTGAAAGGTGATTTTAATCGCGATGATTGGAGAGAAGATACTGATATTTGGGCATTGGATAATGGTTTTGTGAGTATAGTTCCAACTCAGTTTGATATGACGGCTTACCATGCGATAAGCCGTATAAATGATTGGGAATTTTAAGATATATAGAAAAGAAAATGGGAATCATTAATAAATTAAGGAGTAAATTAGACAGTCGTGCAATAGGAATTCTTTTTGGACTTGTTTTGCCAATTTTAGGCTTCATCTTTTTTTGGCAATGGAAACATGGTCAGAGAACACTGAGTGAAGTTTTTCGATTTATGTCTTCAAGTTCGAACAATAGAAATGAACTTTTAATATTTCCAATTATTCCAAATTTACTTTTGTTCTATTTTACAAATTTTAGATGGCGTTGGGATAGTTTTACAACTGGATTAGTTGCTGTTACTATTCTTTTGACTGTAATCACCGCTTTATTAATTCTTCTGTGAAAAAACTATACATCATAGCTGGAGAAGCATCGGGAGATTTACACGCTGCAAACTTGATGAAAGCAGTGCTTGAACAAGATGGGAATGTTGATTTTCGCTATTGGGGTGGAGACAATATGGCAGCGGTTGCTGGAGAACCTGTAAAGCATATTTCAGAGCTTGCTTTCATGGGTTTCATTGAGGTAGTAGCTAATCTAGGAACTATTCTGAAAAATATAAAGTTCTGTAAAAAAGACATTCTAAAATATAAACCAGATGCTTTGGTTTTAGTAGATTATCCAGGCTTTAATTTAAGAATAGCAAAATGGGCGAAAGCTCAAGGAATTCCTGTTATCTATTATATTTCACCTCAAATCTGGGCATGGAAGCAAAACCGTGTACATACCATTAAAAAAGTGGTGGATAAAATGTTGGTCATTCTTCCGTTTGAACAAGATTTCTATGCTAAGTTTGGAGTAGACGTGACCTTTGTTGGACACCCTTTGCTCGATGCTGTTGAACAGTTTATTGCAAAAGCAGATAAAGTCGATTTGTATGCAAAGCACGGTCTAGATAAACGACCTGTGATTGCGCTTTTACCCGGAAGTAGAAAGCAGGAAATCAACACTAAATTACCTATAATGCTTGATAGTTTATCTAAGTTTGATGACTATCAATTTGTAATAGCAGGAGCGCCAGCTTTACCAAGTTCTTTTTATGAGCCGTTTTTAGAGCATTCTAAGAATGTTCATTTAATTCACGGTGAAACATATGATTTGTTATCAATAGCTACTGCTGCTTTGGTGACTTCTGGAACAGCAACGTTAGAAACAGCATTATTCGAAGTGCCTGAAGTGGTATGCTATAAAGGATCTTCAATTTCTTATCATATTGCGAAGCGTTTAATTAAAGTGGAGTATATAAGTTTGGTGAATTTAATTCTTCAAAAAGAAGCTGTTAAAGAGTTAATTCAAAAAGATTGTAATGCAGAGCTTATTGAAAAAGAACTTCAGTTGATATTACCAGGTCAACCCAAACATAATCAACTGAAAAAAGATTATGCAGATTTACTAAAAATACTTGGAGAAGGTGGAGCAAGTAAAAAAGCTGCTGAAGAAGTCCTTAGACAATTGTCAATTGACAATTAATAATTATTTTCGAGGTATGAAGCAATGTTTGTTGGTGTTCATCTTGATTCTAATTACGCAAACTGTCTCCGGTAGAGAGATTCGTATAGGTGTTTACCGTTCGCATAACATTCAACGTATTGATTTTTCATATTACGAAGGTAGTTACATGATTTATGGAGATACGACTGCTTTTGGAAGTCTTTTACCAAATGAATTTGTATCTATTTCAAGAGTTGGAAATAAAGTAGAGCTTAAAAAGGGAGTGAGAACATTAGGCACCTTTAGTAAAGTCACTTTAAAACCAATTGGAAATCATTTTGCTTTGCGCTTAAGACCAAGAAGCCCTGTTCTCAACGAAAGGAAGTATCAAGATGGATTTGAGATATTTGCTGGAGCAAAAGGGTTGACAATTGTGAATGATGTATCATTTGAACACTATTTAGGAGGAGTAGTTGAGTCTGAAGGTGGTGGCGGAAAACATATAGAATATTACAAGGCGCAAGCCGTAATTTCAAGGACGTATGCATTAAAATATATGAAGCGGCATGCAAAAGACGGTTTTAATCTTTGTGATCAAGTGCACTGCCAAGCTTATTTCAATAAACTGATTTACACTGATGACATTCGAAAAGCCGTAATTGCTACTGACGGATTGTATATTATAGATACAGTTGCAAATCAATTGGTTGAAGGTTTCTTTCATGCGAATTGTGGAGGACAAACCAGTAGCTCAGATTATGTTTGGAGAGAAAACATTCCATATTTACAGCCTTTTAAGGATACTTTTTGCATTTATACGCGTCAAGCGACTTGGGAAAAGAAAATTCCAAAAGTTGAATGGAGAAGTTTTCTGGTCAACAATTACTTCTACCCTATAGAAGATGATTATTATAAAAAAATCATCTATACTTTCGAGCAAGAAGACAGAAAAGCATTTTATTTGAGTCCGCATTTAGGAATTCCATTGCGTGATTTACGTTACCAATTTAAGCTTAAATCTACTTTTTTCTCTTGTTATCCCGAAGATCAATATGTGGTGTTGAAAGGAAGGGGATTTGGACATGGCGTGGGTTTATGTCAGGAAGGAGCTATGAATATGGCGAAAAATGGATTGAATTATAAACAAATTCTTTCTTTTTATTTTGAAGGAATTCAGTTTAAACATTATTTTGAAAAAATGTTTTTTAATCAATCTCCCTATAATGTAATCGACTTTTAAGTGCTTAAGTTGATTTATTAGATTACTCAGCTTTCATAAAAACACCATCTTTAAAAGTAATTAAATCTTCATCCATCATCCAGTTTAATATACCCGCTAAATGATGCCGTTCCACTCCCTTTATTTCTTCCAAAAATTCATCTAAACTATACCCTTTATCTCTAATTAAGTCTTCAACTATATGTTGAAGTTCCTGAGAACTGTAATTAGATTTTTCTTCGGCTAAACAAACGTCACACTTACCGCATGGTTTTCCTTCTTGGCCAAAGTATTTTAAAAGTAAAATAGATCTGCAAGTTGGTTTCTGAACAAAGTCTATCATACTTTGGAGTTTTTTTGTAGCTACTTCCTTTCTCGTTTGATATACTTTCCGATCAATTTGCATGTATTCATCAGGTAGACGCTCATGAAGCAATGTAACCTGAGGGAGTTCAGATTGCCAAGTAATATCAGCTAAACCTTGTTTTTCAATGTACTTTAGGTCTTTGTGAATTTGTAATTTTGACTTCTTTAATTGTTGCGCAATTCTTGCTTCATTGACTTCGTAATAGTTTGAGAATATGCCCGGATTACTTCTCGATAAAAAAGAAATCAAAGGATCGTATTGTTCATTCTTCAATTGAAAGTTATATAGTGTTTTGTTGCTCACTATAAACTTAAGTTTTGTAGGATGAAAAACAGCTTCGTTGAATAGAATTGAACCGTTAAGCTCTAAAATCTTCAAGGCATTATAGGTAGTAACAGCGTCAAAATCGTATTTCTTGATCAACTCTCTGATGTCTAGCCCATAACTTTCATTTGCTCCCGACCCAATTGCAATACTAAAGTGATTACATAATGCACGATAGACAGTTTTGATAAAATCAATAGGAGGGAACTGCTGTTCTATTCGTTGTTGCATTTTGATTAAATCAACTTCGGTATAAAAAGCCATGTTTCTAGAGGCTTTTCCATCCCTTCCTGAACGTCCAGCTTCTTGGAAATAAGCTTCTAAGTTGTTAGGGATTTCATAATGCAATACAAAACGGACATCTGGCTTGTCTATCCCCATTCCAAAAGCATTGGTTGCTACTACAATTCTTATTTCATTATTCAACCATGCTTCTAACTTTTTCTTTCGCTCTTCGCCTGGCATTCCTCCGTGATAAACACCTGCTGAAAAATTATGCGCAATTAACAACTTTGTAACCTCTTTTGTTTCTCGGCGGGTTTGACAATAAATAATTCCTGTAGAGCCACTAAATCGTTGACAAGCTTTTAAAATTGCATTTCGTTTATTTTCAACAGCATATACTTCGTAGGAAATATTATCTCTTGTGAAATCTCCTTCAAAGTAGTTAGTGTTCCGCATTTGAAGTTGTTGAATTATATCTTCGCGAACTTCTGTTGTGGCTGTTGCGGTAACTGCAATCATTGGAACATCAGGGTGAATATCTCGTAGTTTATAAACCTCAAGGTAAGGCGGACGAAAATCATGACCCCATTGAGAAATACAATGTGCTTCATCAATTGCAATGAGTGAGATTTTCATTTGTCTAAATCGAACAAGAAAAATATCCGTTTTAAGTCGTTCTGGTGAAACATAAAGAAAGTCTAGTGCTCCAAACTTTGCATTATCGAGAATAATATCAATTTCTCTTCTTGACATACCGGAGGTAATTGCAGCGGCTTTAAGTCCTTTTGATTTTAGGTTTTTAACCTGGTCTTGCATTAAGGCTATTAGTGGAGATATTACTAAACAAATCCCTTCTCGTGCTATTCCTGGTACTTGAAAGCAGATAGATTTACCACCTCCAGTTGGAAGTAATGCAAATGTGTCTCGTCCGTTAATTGCACTTTGAACGATGTCTTCTTGTTGCTTTCTAAAGCTATCAAATCCCCAATATTTTTTTAATATTTCAACGGCTGTCAAGGTAAAAAGTATAATTTTAACAAATGTAGTTAAAAAATCAGCAAATTTGATAAGTGGTTGATAAGTCAATTATAAAAACAGTATATTTGCAATATTATCAAAATAAATATGGAAACATCAAAATACACAATTAAAGCGACTAAGACTTCAAACAGTAAAATCAATGAGGTAGATTGGGATAACATTCCTTTTGGAAGAGTTTTCTCTGATCACATGTTGGTAATGGATTATAAAAATGGAAAATGGGAAGAACCTGAAATAATTCCTTTCGGGGATATGGTTTTACACCCAGCAGTATCTGCAATTCATTATGGACAATCTATATTTGAAGGTATGAAGGCATACAGAACAGTTGACGGAGAGCCTGTTATATTTCGTCCTGAAATGAATGCAAAGCGCTTTAGAAAATCGGCACATCGTATGTGTATGGCTGATATTTCAGAAGACTTGTTTTTATACTGTCTAGATGAATTGTTGAAGTTTGATGACGAATGGGTTCCGAAAAAATCAACGAACTCTTTATATATTCGTCCATTCATGTTTGCTACTGATGGATATACTGGAATTAAGCCTTCAGAAACATATCGCTTTATGATTTTTACTTGTCCTGTTGGATCTTACTACACAGAGGCTATTAATGTGAAAATTGAAGAGAACTTTTCTCGAGCAGCAGAAGGTGGTGTAGGTGCAGCAAAAGCAGCAGGAAACTACGCGGCTTCTTTGTATCCTGCTAAGTTAGAGCAAGACAAAGGATTCCACCAATTGATATGGACAGATGCTAAAACCCATGAGTACATTGAAGAAGCAGGAACTATGAACATTCTTTTTGTAATTGATGGAAAGTTAATTACTCCTGCAGAGTCAGATACAATTTTGGCTGGAATTTCTAAACGAAGTGTTATAGAACTAGCACAAGATTGGGGAATGCCAGTTGAGGAACGAAAAGTATCTGTGAAAGAAGTTATTCAGGCCTTAGAGGATGGACGTATGACTGAAGCATTTGGAGCTGGAACAGCAGCAACTATTGCTCCAATTAAAATGATTGGTTTCAGAGATAAAGAATACAACTTACCTGGTGTGGAAAAACGTGAGTTCTCTAAGAGAGTATTAGAAGAACTTGATAATATTAAATACGGAAGAATTGAAGATAGATTTGGTTGGATAAAGAAGATTTAATCATTAAATATCTTTATATATTTAAAGCGACTCTACACAAATGAGTCGCTTTTTTTGTTTTTTAAAGTTGAGATGAAAATCTTTAAAAGTTTAAAAAAGTGATTGATGCTTAAGTGATACATTTAACTACTAAAACTTCAATTTTTAACCAGAGTTTAGCACTCTTAGCTTTATTTTCTATTTAAAAGAAGATGCTTTAGGATTATCTTTATATTTTTGAACATCATGAAGAATTGGATTGTTATTTCCTTATTGACAACTTTATTGTTGAGTTGTGGAATTTCTATGGGAGACCGTATCGATAATGGAAACCTAAGTGTATACTTTCTTGAAGGTATCCCAAAAGAGAAAGCAATTGCTTTTGCTAGGTATTGGCGTGACAATGGTTATCTTGATAAGAGAAAACAAGTGATTCAATTGCAGAATGATAGAGGCGTTGTGGTTGTAAAGATTATTGAACGTGAAATGTATCATGATGAATTGTTGACAATCACAGAAGAAGCATTGATACAACAGCTTGAACGTGATTTAAAACGTGATGTGTTCAATTTGGATACTGAGGTTTTAATTACAGACAATACGTTTCGACCAATATTAAAAAGATAATAAGATGAAGATTTCAGGTTCAATCTACTCTGATAAAAACAGAAGTTTAAAAGAAACAATTCTAGATTTGGAAGCACATCAAGTTGATTTACTTCATGTAGATTGTAATGATGATTTAAGTGTTTTCGATGATATTGCACAAATTAGAACTTGGTGTGATATGCCCATTGACTTACATATAATTACAGAAACACCTGAAAAGTATTTTGATTATTTAAGAAAACATCCTGTTGAGTATGTAACTTTTCAGTACGAACAATTGAAGAAGCCATTAAAAATACCAGCAGATATTAAAGGAGAGAAGGGACTTGCGCTAATTACTCCAACTCCGGTCTCAGCATTCGATGATTACGCTTCTTTTGATTTTGTCTTGTTTATGGCAACTATTCCTGGTCAAAGTGGTGGGGTGTTTGATCCTGAGAATTTTAGAAAAATAAGAGAATTTAAAAAGAAACACCCTAATAAAAACGTTCATGTTGATGGCGGAGTCAATGGTGAAGTTTCTTTCATACTAAGAAATATGGGGGTTCATTCTTCTGTTTCTGGAAGCTTTTTATTTAAAGGAGCAAGCGTTGGTCATGCGTTGATGGATTTAACAAAACGTGCTATTCAATCCCAATTCAAAATAAAAGACTTCATGATTCCATTGGAAGAATGTCCTGTTGTACAATATGAAACAATTACGTTTAAGAAGGTGTTGGAAGCGATTGATGCAGGAAAACAAGGATTCACATTAATAGAAAAAGACGGTAAATTTGATGGTATAATTTCAAATGCTGATGTTAGAAAAGCAATGATTCGGAATTTTGAAGATATTGCTGGATTAGAAGTGACAGAGATGATTAACCATAATCCAATTACAATAGATGCAGATGCAAATGTTGATGACATGCTGAACCTAGTTCGTAAACAAGAGTTTCCAGTAATGTATCTGCCTGTTATTAATTCAAACAATAAAGCTGAAGGAATTGTTACCTTTGTAAACTTAATTAAAGGAGAAATATGATTTTAAGACTCAATACATCTGTTGCTGCAACTGAAGCGGCTCAATTAGCGGAAAAGCACAAGGCATTTCATATCCATTATAACGGAAGTCAACACTTGATTACTTCCTCATCTATGAAAGAGGTTCCAGCAGAATTAGCTTCTAAAGTTGATGAGAATTGGGTGTTTAATAACGATATGCAATTAGCATCAAGAGAGTTTCAACAAAAAACACGTGAGATAAACATTGGAGGATTAACCATCGGTGGAAATACCAAAAACACAATATTAATTGGAGGACCATGTTCTGTTGAGTCACTAGAGCAGATTCAAGAAAGTGCACAACTGATAAAATCTTTAGGGTTAACAACGCTTCGTGGAGGTTGCTATAAACCAAGAACAAGTCCTTACAGTTTTCAAGGGTTAGGATTAGAAGGATTGAAGTTATTAGTGAAAATGCGAGAAGAGCATGGTTTGAGTGTAATCACTGAGGTGAGAGATGCTACTCATGTTGATGAAGTAATAGAACACAGTGACATTATCCAAATTGGCGCAAAAGCTATGTACGATCAAGGGATTTTACGTGCTTGTTCTAAAATCAATAAACCTGTATTATTGAAACGAGGTTTCGGTTCAACCTTGCAAGAGTTTGTTCAAGCAGCAGAGTTTATTTTATCTGGTGGAAATGACCAGGTTATTTTATGTGAAAGAGGAATTAGAACTTTTGAAACCAATACGCGTTTTACTCTTGACCTTTGTGGTGTAGCATATCTTCAAGAGTATACGAATTTACCGATTATATTAGACCCAAGTCATGCTTTAGGTTACCGTTATGGTGTTGAGAAGCTAGCAAAAGCATGTGTAGCAATGGGAATCGATGGATTGCTGATTGAAGCTCATCCAGACCCATCAGTTGCAAAATCAGACGCAGCTCAACAATTAACACATGAACAATTTATCGCATTGAAATCGGCAATAGAGCCCGTAGCGGCAAGTGTAGGATATAAAATTGTATAATGAAATTATTAGCATCAAACCTAGAGGCGATTCTAAGAAAGAAAGGCAGAAGTTTGTCAGAGTTTTTAACTGAACATAACGCTGCTAAGGTTTCTGATTTGAAGTTAGGAGAACTTGAACTTTTTTGTTTTCAAGAAGACATTAGTTTTATAAACCTGCTTTCTTATGACCTCACAATAGATAAGCAAAAACTTAAGAAATTAAAGTTGTTGATTCTAGACGTAGATGGGGTAATGACAGATGCAGGAATGTTTTTTACTGAAAACGGAGATCAAATAAAAAAATATAACGCCAAAGATGGAATGGCTATAATGGCCTTGAAGAAACATGGTGTTGATGTTGGAATAATTTCTTCTGGATTTAAACTAGAAATGGTTAAGGCTAGAGCAGAGCTTTTGAAAATTGAGCATTTATATGTCGGTAGAGATCCTAAAATCGACGTCTTAAATGCTTGGTGTGAAAAATTAAATATCGATTTATCTGAAGTAGGAATTATTGGTGATGACATCAATGATCTTCTAGTGATGAAAAGTGTTGGGTTTTCTGCAGCTCCTGCAGATGCTGTACCTGTTGTGAAAGAGCAAGTTGATTTAGTACTACAGAATAAAGGAGGTAAGGGTTGTGTTCGTGAATTTATTGATTATTACTTGTTGGACGAGCCCTTAAGCAATAGTTAGTCAGTTCTGTTTTAATCAATGTGAATCATTAATTGTCTTCACAAATTACCTTTTGCACTTTTTTTGTTGGAGATTTTATTTTTCTATCAATCTCTTTTGCGTTAATGAACTCACCATTTGTACCAAGTGTTTCTAAAGCATCATCAAAAGAATGATTTTTAAAGGCTTCTTCTTTTTCTTTCCATTTGGGTATTTTTCTCTCTCTTAATAACATAATTTCTATTTTTTTTAGAGTCAGCATAGTTTTTATAAAAATGCCAACTTGTATATATAGAGCAATAATGGTTCCAAACTTACTGTTAAATAGAAAAACATCCCCAATTTGAGGATGCTTTTTAGTAATTAATGAGTTAAAGTTCTCTAATCCACTTGAATAATAAGAACACCTAACTGAGTGTTTAGTCCCATTATTGGAGTGGCAGCATAGGTATTATTATTGTATACTTTTGTCATAGATTCTTTTGCATCAACCAATGATTTATTCCCAAAAATAGTTTCTTCATCTTTTTTGTTAGTACTCAAGATAACATTTCCATTTTTCTGATCTACCAACATTACCTTTTCTACTTCAAAAGTTTTTAAAGTTTGTAAAAAGTATTGATTTACTTGGTTCATGTTCTCTGCAATCATCTCACTACGTACAGCTAAAGCAAGCGTATTTGAAAGTTGTTTTATGTGTTCAACTTTAAGGTCTTGTAATTCAGTTTCGTGCGTTTGAGTTAATGTCGTGATTTGCTTTTCGTACTTTGAAACTGTAGAACGGTTTGCAAAATATCCCCAAGCCACACTTATAATAAGAAGTGTTAAAAGAAATAAGCTTAAGAAATGGCGCTTCCAAAATGGTTTCTTAGCAACTGTCTTTTTGTCAAAAGAGTCTGTATTAAAACTCTCATCCTTTTTTACTGGAGTATTATCTGTTGTTGTCATTAGTCTACTTTTTTCAATGTTATACTACCTTTTTGAGTTTCAATAATTAAATGTAAGTCTTTTAAATGATAAAAAGGCTTATCACGTAAAATAGCTAGTATTTTATTTTCTAAATCAGACGCATCTCCACAATACATTCTTGTAGAAGAAAGTTGATTAATTATCATTCGATTATACTCAAAACTTAAATTCCCATTAACTTGATTACAACCTGCAAATCCACTCATTTGTTGTGTAACTAAGTTGAATTCAAAGTGGGGAAGTTCACGCGGAAAGTGTTTCGCTGTCAATTCTTCTCCGTTGAGCTTATAAAGTGCCCAAATGTCGTGTAATTGAGGAGTACCTCTGTAATAACCACACCCAACATAATCAAGTCCACTTTTCTTATCGATTTCTCTAATCATAATATTAACCTCTTTACCTGTTTTCATACAAGTTACAATGTCAATACTCACATTTATAATATGTGTCTCGTTTTGACTAAATATTTGAACGACATTTGCTCCTTGGGCAACAATTTTCTCGTTGCTATCTGAAGAAAAACTAATGTTATTTTTTGCATCAGTGAATACAATCTCACCTCCAAAACGAACAGACAGTTTCCAAGTATCATTTTCTCCGCTAGCATAAAAATCAACTGCAGTAGTTGAAGGATGTTTAACTTCCTTTTTCTCTTCTTGATTATTCACTTGTTTTTCAGTTTTCGTTTCTACTTTTTGTGAATTGCTACATCCAGTTGAGAGGAAAAGCAAACTGCTTATAATAATTGTTGGTATAAATTTCATATCTATTAAGTTTTCTATTTATTAAGGTAATCGTTTTTATCTAAATTAAGCCATTCTATTGTAGAATTTGCAAAAATATCTTCTTTTACTTGCTGAGATAAATTACTATCCTCAATAAACTTACCAATTTCTAAATCTCCTAAAGGAAATGGGTAATCAGTGCCTAAGCAAACCTTCATGCTTCCTTGTTTTTTGATCATATACTCAAGCATCTCAATGTCATGTGTAATACAGTCAATCCAAAACTTCCCTAAATAATTTCTAGGATTAACATCATTATCGATAGCGACTAAATCAGGTCTGCAATTAAATCCATGTTCAATTCTACCAATTGTAGGTATAAATGATCCACCTGCATGTGAGAAACATACCCTTAAGTTAGGTAACTTTTCTAATGTCCCGCTAAATATTAAAGAACATGCAGCACGAGATGTTTCAGCAGGCATTCCTACAAGCCATGGGAGCCAATACTTTTCCATTTCATCAAAGCCCATCATATTCCATGGGTGAATCATTACAGCAAGACCTAATCTTTCACAAGCTTCAAATATTGGAAAAAATCTCTCTTCACTTAGGTTGAGTCCATTGATATTTGATCCAATTTGTATCCCTTTCATTCCCAGTTTTTGAATGCGTTCTAATTCTTGAATCGCTAATTCAGTGTCTTGCATGGGAATCGTTCCTAAGCCAATGTAGTGCTTAGGATAGCGGTCAACTAAATCAATAATGTGATCATTTAGAAATTGACTTACTTCTAATCCATCCTTTGGTTTCGCCCAATAGGAAAACATAACAGGGATAGTACAAACAACTTGTACTTGTGTATTAAAATCTTGATAATCTCTAATTCTTACATCTTCTTCCCAACAGTTTTCTTCTATGGTTCTAAAGAATTTACCTCCTTGAATCATATCTGCTTTTGCATCGTCTCTTTCTTCAAGGAAAATAAAATCGCCATAACCAAATTTCTTAGTCCAATTGGGTAAGGTTTTAGGAATAATATGGGTGTGCATATCAATTTTCAACATAGTCTCTCATCTTTTTTAAAACATGTGACGACAAAATACCGAAAAAATAATTGATTTGATTTGAAAATCTGATGTTGATTTTAAATAGTGCTTAGATTTTATTCAAAATCTCGAAAGTATTTACACCTAATAAGTCAATGGTTGTAGGCAAAATTTTTATATTTGATAATATGAAAAAAACAGATTTCTTTCTGCTCTTGTTTTTATTAATCTTTTTACTAGGTTCATGCGGACCAGCTAGATTTGTAGAGCCATTAGCAAAAAATGAGAATGCAATTGCTGTTGATTTAGGTGGACCTTTAGTAAACGTGCCTGGATTAGCAACTATTCCAATTCCATTTTCATCAATAACCTATGGTAGAGGAATAAGTAATAGCTTAACAGTTCATGGAAGTTGGTACACTACTTCGGCTGTCTTTGGAGTAGCACAAGTTGGAGGGGGAGCAACCTATCGCTTTTGGAAGAGTAAAAACTTAAAACATGGAGTGACTGGAATGATCGGTTTTAATACAGCAGTAGATGTTTTTGAAAACAATTTTAAGTTTTGGCCTCAATTGGATGGACATTACTATTTTAAATACAATCACCGTTCATTAACTCAAGATGATCTTTTGAATAAAGGAGGAAGGCCAGCAGCCAATTTATTATATGCAGGAATAGGTACATGGTATGAACTAGGTCGCACTAAAGCTCATGGAGAAAAGCAAGAAGCTTTTATTGTTCCAATGTTAAATATTGGACATGATTTTAATTGGAAGAAATGGACGTTAAAGACAGAGTTTAAACTGATTGCACCATTCTCTTCTAATGATGATATAGTTATGGATTACATTAGTATAACAGGGAAGAAAGGAGCTACAGGATTGTATATCGGATTAATTAGAAAATTTTAGGAAATGAAAGGCAACATTATAATTTTATTACTTGGGGTTCTATTTCTTTCTGTTAGTTGTAAAAAGAGGTTAGACAGCTTTCTCTTCAACAACGATAATAGTATTACGGAATATAGGCTAGATAATTATGGAGGCGAATTATCATTAGATCTTCCAAGTAGCTATCATATTCCAGATAGTGAAATCCATCAATTTGAATTCACTGTAAAGGATGAAGGGAAAACACTTAATATTTCTGCAATATATGTTGGAAATCTTAATACTATCAATACGGATACCGTTATTTTATATTGTCATGGAAATAAAGACCACATGGATCATTATTGGCCACGTCAAAAGCTACTAAGTTACGTTGGAGGACTGGGTAGGTTTGGTGTTTTGATGTTTGATTATCCAGGCTATGGATTGTCTGAAGGAAAGCCAACAGAAGACAATATGTATGCTGCAACAGGTGGTGCATTAAAGTGGTTGAAAGATAAAGGGTTAAGTAATGAGCGTTTAATCGCTTACGGTTATTCACTAGGTAGTGCACCAACTTGTATGTCGGCCGGGGATAAACCTTTTGTATTACAGCCTAATAAAATCCTCTTAGAAGCTCCTTTTGCAAGTAGCGAAGTGATGGTTCAAGATGCGTCAGTTTTAAATATGCCATCATCCTACTTTGTGAATACTAAGATTAACAATGCAGAGCAGATTAAGAAATGTAATGTTCCATTATATTGGATGCATGGATTAAATGATGACTTCTTGTCTTTTTCTACACATGGTAAACTGGTTTATGATAACCATAATTTAAGTTGGAAAAAGAAGAGTGAGGTTCCAGGTGCTGGACATAATAATGTCCCTACTTTTATGGGATTAGAAACTTATAAGAATGAGGTTTTGTCTTTTATTTTGAAAGATTAATTAGTCATTTATATAAATATTCTCTGATGTCTAAAAGTGTCTAATAATTACTTATTGTTGATGTCTGTATCTTTTACACAACACTTCTGGCTCTCTTACTTTATTTAGATATATCTAAATAAAGATTTATATTTGTAAATAAACAGTAAAGCAATCATGAATCATTTAACGCAAAGTGAAGAAAACTATATTAAGGCAATCTATTACCTTGAGAAAACACTTGGTAAACCTGTAGGAACAAATGATTTGGCAAATAGAATGGAAACTAAAGCCAGTTCTGTTACCGATATGGTTAGGCGTCTATCAGAAAAGTCTTTAATTCAGTATGAAAAATATAAAGGCTGTGAACTTACAGATGAAGGAAGTAAAGTCGCTCTTAAAACCATTCGTAAGCATAGATTGTGGGAAACCTTTTTGGTTGAGAAATTGAATTTTGGTTGGGAAGAAGTACATGAAATTGCTGAGCAGTTAGAACATATACAATCTGTGAAATTAACAGATCGATTGGATGAGTTGCTAGACTTTCCGAAGTTTGACCCACATGGAGACCCTATTCCAGATAAAAATGGTGAAATCACACATAGGGAAGAAACATTAAAGCTTATTGATTTACCAATAGGGAAACCTGCAATTGTTATAGGAGTATCCGACAGTTCTGCTTCTTTTTTAAAGTACTTGGATAAGCACAATATCCAGTTAGGAATGGCTATTCAGGTCAAAGATAAATTTGAATTTGATCATTCTACAGAAGTACTAATTCATGAAGCAGTTTTAAATCTTTCAGCAGCAGCATCCTCAAAAATTACAGTTCAAATTAAATAGCCGTAAAGGATTAAATATGTTTTGTGAATACATAATATACTAGAATGGAGTTAGCAAATATTGAACTACTGGGATTAAAAGATGAGGTTTATACCTTTTCAAGTCTGATTAAAGAAAACCAACTTAATTTGGTTCTTTTTTACAATACAAATTGCCTCGGTTGTACCGGAAGAGCTATACCGCTTGCTTATAATCTTTCGAAAGAATATGAATCCATTTCTTTAATTGTAATTCATTCGAACTTTAGACCTACTCCTTTTACTAGTGATGAGGTACTTTCCGTTTTTACTGATAATACGAGTCCATTTAATATTTATAGAGAGCAAAACCATGATCTTTATGATTATTTTAAGTGTGAAGGAACGCCGCATTGGCTAATAATTAATGGTGAAGGAGAGCTTATTCATTCATTTTTCGGTTCTCAGGAAGGTGCTCAGATGAAACTTCAATATGCACTCCAAGAGGCTTTAGAGTAGTTCTTAAATCTTTTCTGTTTACAACTTTTAACATCATTTATTAAATTAGGTCGCTATAAATTCTAATTTTGTAAACTTAATTTCAATTCTTACTCAAAGAGTTGATAAGCATAATACATAAATGAAGAACTTATTATTAGTAATCATTTCGATTATTATAGGAGGTACTTTAACTGCTCAAATAGTTAAAGACACGATTGATACTCCTAATGGAAAGATGTTGATTTATGAAAATCGAACATGGGAATATCTTGAAGATATTGAATTCAATGGTGTTCTCAATGAATTAGTTCACGACTACTTTTTAAACGACTCTTTGTTAAATTACGAATGGCCTTGGAATAGTGAGCTTTGTTATTCTTCAAATAAAACTAATGATTTATCGCTTTTAAAAGACACTTTATGGTTATGTGTCACTGATTCGATTTACTCAGATTTTGTAATGCCTTTTGACGGTAGAGTTACTTCTAGATATGGCTATCGAAATGGAAGATACCATAATGGAATAGATATTAGTTTAAAAACTGGAGATACAGTACTTGCTGCTTTTGATGGTAAAGTGAGGTATTCAAAATACAATAAATCGGGATTTGGAAACCTTGTTGTCATAAGACACTATAATGGTTTAGAAACTTTTTATGCTCATTTATCAGAATTAATTGTTGTTCCTAATCAATGGGTGAAAGCTGGAGATCCAATTGGTTTAGGGGGAAATACTGGGAATTCATACGGTTCTCATTTACATTTTGAAACTCGCTTCTATGATGCACCAATGAATCCGGAAGAGATTATTGACTTTAAAAATAAAAGGATTAGAGATCAAAATTTATTTGTTCATAGAGGATTGTTTAGACCTGGAGCAGCACCAAGTCATGCCTCAGCTTCTTCAGCTTTAGTTGCCGAAGCTTATTATCGAGTTCGAAAAGGAGATACTTTAGGACATATTGCCAGTCGAAATAAAACAACTGTTAGCCAAATTTGTAGGTTGAATAATATCAGGCCGACGACCACCTTGAGAATAGGTAGAACTCTGCGTGTTAGATAAACAACTTCTTTTAGCATAAAGTATAGGTTTTCTTCCGAACTTTGATTATCTTAATCATATGAATAAAAGGAAACTCAGAGTTATTATCGCTATTGATGGTGGTGGGATTAGAGGGATATTTCCTTTACTTATTCTTGCACACATCAATTCTTTACTTAAAAAGCATAAATTAAGTGACAATCTTAACAATAGTATCGACCTTATTGCAGGGACGTCTACTGGTGCTATTATTTCCGCTGGTTTAATTGTGAAGAAAAGTGACACAAACCTATATTCGTTAGAAGAACTACTGGGTTTGTATGAGCTTCGAGGACCTCAATTATTTAATTTAGCTAACCCAGGACATGAGAAATCTGAAGGTTTAAGGTTAGTGTTAAAACGGAAGTTTAAAGACATTCTTTTATCGGATCTTGATGTCCATTTTACTTTTGTTAGTTATGATACTATTAGTAAATCTCCTTATGTGTTTGAAAGAAATAAGAAGGATTTATCCAGTTTACTCTTAAGTACAGCTTTAGCTGCCTGTAGCGCTATACCTGGCTATTTCTCACCAGTTGAAATCGGTGAGTCAAATCTTGTAGATGGTATTATGGTAGCTAAAAATCCATCTGAAATTGCTTATAATTATGCTAAGAAATACTTTCCCGATGATTTATATTTATTATTGAGCTTTGGAACAGGGCTGCTCAAAGATGGTATGCATGATGACATAGAGAAAGAAGTAAATAGAGTAGAAGAACATCTAACAGAAAAGTCCATTAAAGATAAAGATTTAATGTATTTTCGATTTCAGCCAGATATTAAAACTGCTGACCCTAAAATGGATAATGCCACTCCTCAAAATATTGCAGCTCTTATTCAAGATGGAAAGAGCTATATTAAAGAAAACTCTGCTTATTTCGAAAGTTTGATTGAATCTTGGAAAGAGCATCAAAATTAAAAAGCCCCAACGAAAATCGTCAGGGCTTTAAATACATTAACCTGTAGAAGTTAATATTTGATCCGTTGTTATTGTTTACGGTACTTTACTTCATTGGTTTCAAAATATCTAATTATTTTTCAAATAATGCAATTGCTTCGATATGGCTTGTGTGCGGAAATTGATCTACTAGACTCACTTTCTTTGTCTTATATCCATTTTCTTCAAGTGTTTTAATATCTCTAGCTTGAGTAGATGGATTACAAGAAATGTAAACTATTCTTTCTGCACCAAGTTGAATTACCTTTAATAATGTTTTAGGAGCAATTCCAGCTCGAGGAGGGTCTAATACTATGGTGTCAATTTTCCCTTCGTAATCAGGGTATGCTTTTAAAAACTTTCCAACATCAGCAGCATAAAACTCTACACCTTCAATGTTGTTTCTTTTAGCATTTCGCTTAGCGTCGGCAATAGCTTCTTCTACGATGTCAACACCGATGATTTTAGTATCTTGTGTGCGCTGTGTTAACAATTGTCCTATAGTTCCCGTTCCACAAAACAAATCCATGACTACTTTGTTATTTAAAGTGCGATCGCCTTCAAATACATAGTCTAGTGCTTTGTTGTATAAACGTTCTGCACTTTTAGGATTGGTCTGAAAGAAGCTTTCCATACTAATTTCGAAAAGTAAACCATTAAGTTCTTCTATCACATGGTCTTTTCCAAATGCTAATTTACAATCTCCATTTTCAATTTTCGCTCTATCTGCTACGTTGTCGTTGATTGTGTGTTGGAATCCAGCAATTCGATTTCCCATTTTTTCTTGAAGAAAATCACAGACAGCTTGTAAATCAAACTTTTCAATTCCTTCAGAAGAAGTCACTAAGTTGATAAGAAGTTTGTCCTCATGAAAAGATTTTCGTACTACAATATGTCTGAAGAAACCATCTTTTCTAGGAGGATGCCATGCAGGTAATCCTGTTTTATAAAGAAATTTTCTAAATTCTTTAAGAAATGTTTCCCATTGTTCATCAAATAATCCTGAAGCTTTATTTAAGCTTTCAACTTTCCACCAGGTTCCTCTGTGTTTGAATCCTAAAGCAAAGGCATCATCAATCTCTTCGTCTGTTTCAATGTCGTGTTCTATACTCGAGAAAGAATACTCCATTTTATTACGGTAGTGGTAATGTTCAGGTGAGGGGATAAACTCATCAAATAATTCATCGATATTCTGAAGGTTTGCCAAGCGGCGATATACCTCTAAAGTGACTTTCTTTTTTAACTCTTCTTGTAAAACTGGAGGGACATTGATGTATGGTGCTCCGCTGATTTCTTGATAAGGTGATTCGATCTCCTGAGGTGACCTTTCTAAAATCTTTAGTAAACTACACTCAGCGTGTTTTTTTCTTTTTTTGACAACTCTAGCAAGTACTTTTTGACCAGGAAATGCATTTTGAACGAAAAGTACAAAAGCACCATTTTCGTCATGAAGACGTGCGATTCCTTTTCCTCCAAAAGCCATGTCTTCAATGACAAGTTCTATCGTTTGACCACGTTTAATCAATGGGAGTAAATTTTAGGGTAAATATTTAAATGAGATAAAGAGAACTACATTAGTCCTCTTATAATTCCTTTCTCACTGCTTTTTACAAAGTCTACAACCATTTTCTTCAAGTCGCTATCTGGTAGTTCACTTGATAATGCCTGTAGTCCATTTGAAATATTATTATTTTGTACGAATAAAATTCGGTAGATATCTTCTATAGTTTTTACATCACTTTCAGTAAAATTTCTTCTACGCATACCTACTGCATTTATTCCAGCATAACTTAAAGGTTCTCTAGCAGCACGAACAAACGGAGGCACATTTTTACGAATTAGACTCGCTCCAGCAATGAATGAATGTGCTCCAATATGAACAAATTGTTGTGCAGCAGCTTTTCCTTCAATGATTGCATAATCATCGATAGTTACGTGTCCGGACAACCCAACATAATTAGCTAGGATTACATTGTTTCCAAGGATACAATCGTGTGCTACGTGTACATATCCCATTAGTAAACAGTTGTCTCCAACTGATGTTTTCATTTTATCTGTTGTACCACGGTGAATAGTGACACATTCTCGAATTGTTGTATTGTTACCGATTTCCACGGTTGTATATTCTCCTCCAAATTTTAAATCTTGAGGAACAGCACCTATAACCGCACCTGGATAAATCTTACAATTATTTCCAATTCTGGTTCCAGGATAAATAGTCACATTAGGACCAATGTGACAACCATCTCCAATAGTTACATCTTCATAAATAGATGTAAATGCCTCGACTGTAACATTGTCACCAATTTTAGCATGAGAGGATACAGAAGCTAGATTACTGATCATTTTCTACTTTATCTTTAATTACTTGTGCTAACATTTCAGCTTCTACAGCTAAAATTCCGTTAATATAACCTTTTCCAGCCATATTTACTAGACCTCTGCGAATTGGTGATAGTAACTTTAGTTCAAACACAATTGTATCACCAGGGATAACTTTTTGTTTAAACTTAACATTGTCAATTTTCATGAAGTAGGTAGAGTAGAGGTGTGGTTCGTCTACATTATTCAGTGCGAAAATACCACCACATTGCGCCATAGCTTCTACTTGTAGAACACCAGGGAAAATTGGGTTGCCAGGAAAGTGACCTGTGAATTGTGGCTCATTCATGGTGATGTTTTTAACTCCAATAATAGAGTCCTCAGTAATTTCCATTACTTTATCCACTAATAAAAATGGATAACGGTGAGGCAACATTTTTTCTATATCATTGATATCATATAATGGTTTCTTAGTCAAGTCAAACTTGCGTGGACCATTTTTCTGTTTTTTAATTTGTTCTTTTAGAACCTTAGCAAATCTTGTATTTCCTGAGTGACCAGGACGTGCAGCTAAAATATGTGCTTTAATTGGTTTGCCTACTAAAGCTAAGTCACCAATTATATCTAATAGCTTGTGACGTGCAGGTTCGTTTTGGAACTTCATTTCATAATTATTCAAGGTTCCAATTCCTTGAACTTTTATTTGTAAAGCTTCTTTCCCTAAAATTTTAGCTAAATGATCTAATTCTTCTTGACTAACATCATCGCGTTCTACTAAAATTATCGCATTGTCGATGTCTCCTCCTTTAATTAATCCATTTTTCGCTAAGAATTCCAATTCTCTTAAGAATACAAAAGTTTTACAAGAAGAAATTTGATCTTTAAATTCATCAATCTTATAAATAGTAGCGTGCTGTGTTCCTAATACTGGAGAGTTATAATCTACCATCACTGTTAAGCGGTAAACGCTATCTGGAACAGCCAAAAACTCAATTCCTTTTTCAACATCTTCCCATGGAATAACTTCATCTAACTCTAAGTATTCTCTTTCTGCGCTTTGTTCTTCATATCCAACCAATTCGATTGCATCAACAAAAGGACGAGAGCTTCCGTCCATAATTGGAATTTCAGGACCGGAAATCTTAATTAAAGCATTGTCAACCTGCATACCATATAATGCAGCTAAAACATGCTCAGTAGTATAGACGCGAACTCCATTCTTTTCTAAAGTAGTTCCTCTTTCAGTAGAAACAACTAAATCAGCATCTGCTTCAACAATTGGTTCACCTTCTAGGTCTACACGTTGGAATTTATATCCATGGTTTTCTGGAGCAGGACATAGCTCAATAGTAACTTTCTCTCCGGTATGTAATCCTATACCAATAAGCTTTACAGCACTCTTTAATGTTCTTTTGTATTCAATCATAGCTTAGTAATAAACCGATTTACGGTGAGTTTATTTAAGTTTATCTTCAATTTCTTGTAAACGTTTTAAAATAGAAGGTAATCTTCTGAAACCAACATGTGATTTTTTAAAGTCTTCAAATGGAATTCCTGGAGAACCCATTAAGGTTGTATCAGGTCTTTTTACACTTCCAGGTATACCAGACTGTGCAACAATTTGTGTTCGGTCAGCAATTTTAATGTGACCGCTAATTCCAACTTGACCGCCAATGAGTACATTTTCACCGATTTTTGTAGAACCAGCTACTCCAGCTTGCGCAGCCATAGCAGAATTAATTCCTATTTCAACGTTGTGTGCAATTTGAACAAGGTTGTCTATTTTAACGCCACGACGTAAGATAGTGGAACCTAAGGTAGCCCTGTCAATTGTAGCGTTTGCACCAACATCAACATGGTCTTCTAAAATTACATTTCCTATTTGTGGAACTTTTTGAAATTCACCTTTTTCATTGGGTGCAAAACCAAATCCATCAGAGCCGATTACTGCTCCTGCATGAATTAAGCATGACTCACCAATTACACAATCATGATAAATCGAAACGTTAGGATGAATTGTAGTGTGGTTTCCAACTTTAACATTGTCTCCAATGTAAGAGTTGGGGTATATTTTCACGTTGTCGCCAATACTAACATTTTCTCCAATGTAGGCATTAGCACCTATATATACTTCTTTTCCTACTGTAGCTGATTCAGAAATGAAAGCGTTTTTTTCAATTTTAGGGGTTTTTTGATGCATTTGATCATAAACCTCTAACAATTTCGCAAAACAACTGTAAGGATCTTCAACTTTTATTAAAGTCAATGTTGAGGGTAGTGGTTTTGACGGATCAAACGTTTTAGCAACAATTGCTATTGATGCATTTGTGGTATAAATGTATGGTTCATACTTTGTATTTGCTAAAAATGTAAGGGTATTAGGTTGCCCTTCTTCAATTTTAGAAAGCCCTGAAACCTTAATTTGCTCATTCCCTTGAACCTCACCTTTTAAAATACCTGCAATTTGTTCTGCTGAAAATTCCATTCTTCAAAAATATAAAAAGAGTTTATTCAAAGCCCTTTGTTTTGCTTTATTTTTCCACAATCCAAACTTTATAATTAAAGATTTGGAGAGGGGTAACACAAAAAGTATTTTTCTACCGGTTCAGATAAAGCATGAATATTTAAATTATCTGCGGCTTGACTCACGTCTTTAACACTTCCGTCCTTCATTAATAAGTTAATATTTTCCTTTTGTTCGTTGTAAGCATTGTTTCTTAATACGTCAGTATGAACAAAATAGTTAGCTTCATCTTGATTTAGTCCAAAATGTGCCTTGACTTGTTCTACTTCAAATTGAATACGTTCTTTAGAAAATAATTCATTTGATATTTCAATCTTAAACAATTTTCTATTGATTAACTGTTTAGCTAGTAAAGAAAGTACTTTATCTTCATTAAATTGCCAAACTTTTACAGCTCCCATAATGTCAAAATCATCTAATAAAGCAAATTGATTTAATAAATTTTCGTCTGATTCAAAATCAGAAAGTTCAAATTCCTTTTTTAAGAATAATTTAAAGGGAGGACTTGCAAATAACTCCTTGCCAGATTGAATAAGTTTTTTTGCTCTGCGAAGGATATATGTTAGCATAACCTCTGAAGAAACGACCGTTTTGTGCATATAAACTTGCCAGTACATCAATCGTCTTGCAACCAAGAATTTCTCAATAGAATAAACTCCTTTCTGCTCTACAACCAACTGATTATCTACTACATCCAACATGGCAATAATTCGATCACTTCCGATTACTCCTTCTGAAACACCTGTGTAAAAACTATCTCTGTTGAGGTAATCCATTCGGTCCATGTCTAATTGACTCGATACTAATTGGTGTAGAAAAGGCTTTGAGTATCGGTCTTCGAAAATTGCGATAGCCATATCTAGTTTACCTTTAAACTCTTTTGATAAGCGTTTCATGAAAAGCAAAGAGATCTCTTCATGACTTACGCCTTTAACAATATCACGCTCCAAAGTGTGACTGAAAGGACCGTGTCCGATATCATGTAATAAAATAGCAATTAAAACAGCTGTTTCTTCCTCCTCTGAAATTTCTATTCCTTTATAACGCAGCGCATGAATCGCTTTTGTCATTAGGTGTGTAGCGCCCAAAGCATGGTGAAATCGGGTATGTAAAGCACCTGGATATACTAGGTGAGACATTCCCAATTGTTTAATTCTTCTCAATCGTTGGTAAAAGGGATGTTCAATTAAATCGAAAATTATATCCTTAGGTAGGGAAATAAAACCATACACTGGGTCGTTAATAATTTTCTTCTTGTTATTTATGTTGAGGATTGGACGCAAATCTTTACTTTTATAATATCATGTAAATTTAATAAAATAATCAAACAATGCAGGTGAAAATTCTTTGGGCAGATGACGAAATTGACTTATTAAAGCCACATATCCTATTCTTAAATCAGAAAGGCTATGAAGTCGATGCGGTTCATAGTGGTAGTGAAGCAATTGAAAAATGCGAAACAACTGCTTATGACATTGTGTTTTTAGATGAAAATATGCCCGGAATCTCTGGTCTTGATGCTCTAGCAAAAATCAAAGAGATCAGACCTCTTGTTCCTGTTGTGATGATAACAAAGAGTGAGGAGGAAAGTATAATGGAAGAAGCAATTGGAGGAAAGATTGCAGATTATCTCATAAAACCAGTGAATCCGAATCAGATTCTATTGAGTCTAAAAAGAAATCTTGATCAATCAAAGCTAGTTTCTGAAAGATTAAATACTAATTATCAACGTGAGTTTCGACAAATTGGAATGGATTTAGGTGACCGTTTGTCTGCCGATGAATGGAAGAATATGTATAAAAAGCTTGTCAATTGGGACTTAGAATTTTCTAACATGGAGGACCAAGGAATGCAAGAAGTTTTTGATATGCAGTTGAAAGAAGCGAATTCTGCTTTTTCTAAATTTATAGAAGAAAACTATTTGGATTGGTTGAATGGTGTTGAAGAAAGTCCGCAATTGTTACATACTCTTTTTAAAGACCGTGTGGCTGGACATTTAAAAGAACCTGTTTACTTATTTGTCATTGACAATCTCCGTTATGATCAATATCAAGTACTTCGCCCTGCATTAAGTAAATATTTTAATTTTGACAATGAAGACATGGTTTTTTCTATTCTGCCAACGGCTACGCAGTATGCAAGGAATGCTTTTTTTGCAGGATTAATGCCAAGTGAAATTCAAAAGAAATACCCTAAACTTTGGGTAGGAGAGGACGAAGAAGGAAGTAAGAACAACCACGAGGAGGAATTGCTTCAAAAACAATTAGAACGCTTGGGAAGCAAAGCGAAATTAGGATATCGAAAGATAACAAATCTTGAAGCAGGTAAGAAGCTTGCTGAAAACGTACATCAATTAAAAAGCAATGATTTAAATGTGATTGTCTATAATTTTGTTGACATGCTTTCTCATGCAAGAACGGATATGAAAGTAATTAGGGAACTAGCAGATGATGAAGCTGCTTATCGCTCGCTGACAGCTAGTTGGTTTGAACACTCTCCTTTACAGGACATTATGAGGGAAGTTTCGAAAACTGGAGCTAAAGTTATTCTTACAACTGATCATGGTACCATAAAAGTAAATAATGCAATCAAGGTTGTTGGACCTAAAGAGACCAATACAAACCTGAGATATAAGATAGGTAAAAACTTAAACTATAAGGAAAAAGAAGTTTTCGAAGTTAAAAACCCAGATGATGCCTATTTACCAAAAGACAATATATCTGATGTGTATATCTTCAGTCGGAACAATGACTTCTTTGTTTATCCAAATAATTACAATCATTTTGCAAAGTATTATATGGACACTTTTCAGCATGGAGGAATTTCTTTGGAAGAAGTGTTGATTCCTTACGTTGAAATGCGAGGGAAGAAATAAGGTTCGTGTTTATAATTGAGCTTTTTAAATACGTATATTCGTAACTCCGAAAAATAAAATATAAGAATGAAGTTTTATGCCTATAGTGAAAAGGATTTAATCAGTGTAAGTACAGAGTTTCTTAATTTAATTGATGACCATAAGGTTTTTGCTTTCAAAGGAGAAATGGGAGCAGGTAAAACCACTTTTATTTCTTATCTTGCTAAAGCAATGGGAATTGTGGACGAAGTAAGTTCACCGACTTATGGATATGTAAATGAATATGAAAGTCCTTTTTATGGAACCGTCTATCACTTTGATTTATATCGAATAGAGAGTGAAGAAGAGGCTTATGACATAGGAATAGAGGAGTATATTTATGGTGAAAACATTGTCTTTATTGAGTGGGCAGAAAATATTCAGAACCTTTTACCAGAAGATTGCGTATGGGTAAGCATTACAAAAGATGATCAAGATGGTCGTGAGATTGAAGTAGATATATGAAAACAGATCCAGAGATTATAAAAAGCCTCATGAAGGAAGGAAGATTACTTCCTCAGGAGGAAATGTTGGAAATTGCACGTAAAAAAGGAAGCCTGAAAATAGGAGTTCCTAGAGAATATTCTTTTCAGGAGCGCCGAGTGGCATTGGTTCCAGAAGCCGTTTCTTTGTTGGTTGCAAATGGTCATGAAATAAAAATTGAAACAAAAGCTGGAGAGAATGCTAGTTTTTCTGATCGCGAATACTCTGAAGCAGGAGCTGAGATTGTTTATGATAGAAAAGCCGTTTTTCAGTGCGATATAGTATTTAAAGTTTCGCCACCCATTGAAGAAGAGGTGGAAATGATGGGGATGGGACAAACATTAATCTCTGCGTTGCAAATTAGTCTACAGCCTAAACAGATTTTGCAGAAAATGATGCAAAAAAAAATTACTGCTATTGCATGGGACTATATGCGTGACAGTGATGGACATTTCCCTGTAGTAAGTGCCATGGGGGAAATTGCAGGGAATACTTCAATTCACATAGCAGCTGAACTACTAAATTCTTTTAAAAACGGTAAAGGAGTAATGCTTGGAGGTATCGCTGGTGTTCAGCCTACTGAAATAGTGATTTTAGGAGCGGGGACAGTTGGGGAGTATGCAGCTCGTTCAGCACTAGGACTAGGATGCTCTGTTAAGGTATTTGATAACTCTTTAGGTAAACTACGTAGGTTACAAACTGCTGTTGGAAATAGAATCTATACTTCTATTATTCAACCTAAAGTGCTTAGTAAAGCATTGATGAGAGCTGATGTTGTAATTGGCGCTGTGCGTTCTCCATTTGGAAAAACACCATGCATTGTCTCTGAAGATATGGTGAGTAACATGAAAACTGGAGCAATTATTATCGATGTCAGCATTGATCAAGGTGGGTGTTTTGAAACTTCAGAGCTAACCAATCATGAATCACCAACCTTTGATAAGTATGGAGTTACGCATTACTGTGTTCCAAATATTGCTTCACGTGTTTCAAGAACAGCTTCTTTTGCTATATCAAATATTTTTGCTCCTGTTCTCATTAAAATGGGTGAAAAAGGAGGGGATAAAGAATTAATCAAAAGAGACCATGGCTTTAGAAGTGGGGTGTATATGTACAGAGGAACCTTAACAAGCGAAGTCTTAGGTAAGATATTTGACTTAAACTATAAAGAAATAGAGCTTTTATTGATGGGAATGTAAGTTTCCTCCTATTTTTGTATTTAAACTTTTAGGGTTATGCAAGGAATTTGGAAAAGGCTCAGCTATTATGTAATCGGTTTGCTTATAGGTACAATTTTTGTTAGTATTTTATTTAAAGATAGAGGGTGTTCTTGGACACCAACTAACAGGGTAAAAAATTCTATTCAGGATAAAATTATAGTTTTTCCTGAAGATCAGATTGAGGCTCTAAATAATCTCGGTTTAACAAAAAACAGTATCTATAAATTTCTGGTTAAAGGGAAGGTGGATTTTAGCAACAGTTTAAAAGACCAAAATATATTTCCTAAAGTATATATTATTGAGGAAAATGACTCTATAGATAAACGTTTACAGTTCTCTTTGTATGAAGATAGTTATATTACTACAGTTCATGTGTTAGATAGAGATGAGCTTCCAAAACGATACGAAAGTCTTGAAGGATGGGGGCAAATGGCTCGACTTCCAAAAGATTCAGCACTTGTTTTTATTGATAAATCTAATTACACTCAGTGTAAATCTAGAGGTTTAGCTTCTAAAGAACAAAAAGATATTGTCCAAGCGATGAAAGAAACCGGTAGGATAAATTTCTCAAAAAGTGACTTAATGCTACCAAAGGCTGTTCAACAAATAGAGTTTATGCAAAATGACACTTTGATGGTAGATGCAAAAACAATTTGGTTTGAGTCAAGGATAACTTTTAAAGATTTCTACTGGGATTACAAATTACCTTGTGAGACGGAATAAGCATTAAAATACAGAAGCTTATTAATCCTCTAGCATAACAGGATTTTTTATTCCTGCATTAACCTTTACCTTGATGTGATTTTCTTTTGGTGTAATAGGACATGAATAACGATAAGAATATACGCAGTATGGATTATAAGCTGTGTTGAAATCTATAACTACGGTTTTCATATCGAGTGAAATTTCTGCATCTAAATAACGTCCTCCACCGTATGTGATTTCTGGCGCATTTGCGTCTTTAAATGGAATGAAGGCATAATTCTTATATTCGGGAGCTGTTAATCCAATGTTCTTATATACAGTTAATTTAAACTTCTCGTCACCTCGCTTAAATATTAAAAAACCAATCCGTTGATATTTTGGTTTTCTACTTGTGGTAGTAGGCATTTCAAATTCTTTTCCTAAGCGTTTCTTGAATTTTGCTGTTAACACCCAAGTTGAATCAATCGGAAAGTATTGAAGTGACTCAATTTTTGATCTTTCTTCAATATTTAAAACTGAATCTGTGTGAAGTAGTTCTTGATTGAATTTCAGCCTTTCGTTTTGTATGGAATCAATGTAATGACTTTGTGCGAAAAAATTAGATAAAGGCAGTAGTGCTATAAAACCAAGACAAAGGATTACTTTAGAACTGAAATTATTCATCAAATTGTTATTGATTTCTTTCGCCAAAAATTGTACTTCCGATACGAACCATATTGCTTCCTTCTTCAATAGCAATTTCATAGTCTCCACTCATTCCCATAGAGATAATAGAAAAGTTATCATTGAATTTAAAGAAATTACTTTTAAAAACTAGAAAGTAATTATTAAGTGTTCTAAACTCATCCCGAATTAATTCTTTATTATCTGTGAAAGTTGCCATTCCCATTACTCCACGTACGTTTATGTTCTCTAATTTAATAAATTGCTCATCTTCCAACATTTCTTTAGCTTCATCAAAATTGAAACCAGACTTACTGTCTTCTTGAGCTATATGAAACTGAATTAAAACATCAATAATACGATCTTCATTCTTCGCACGTTTATTAATTTCTTTAAGAAGCTTAAAGTCATGTACCCCATGAATTAAAGAAACAAATGGGGCTATATATTTTACTTTGTTTGATTGTAAATGGCCAATCATGTGCCATTCTATATCTTTTGGAAGAGCATCATATTTATCGGTCAGTTCTTGCACACGATTTTCTCCAAATATACGTTGTCCTGCATTGTAAGCTTCTAAAATAGCCTCGTTGGATTTAGTTTTAGAAACAGCAACAAGTTCAACATTTGAAGGAAGGTTAACTTTTACTTTTGATAAATTTTCTGAAATCATTCGTCTATTTTATAAATTGTTAAGCCACTGCGCATTTTTGGTTCTATCCATGTAGATTTGGGTGGCATAATCGCATTTTCATCTGCAACTGCTTTAAGTTGCTCCATAGTAACAGGATATAGTAAGAACCCTAATTGATTAACACCATTGTTCACAGAATGTTCAATCGCTGATATTCCATCTTCTCCACTTTGAAAAGAAATATTTTCATCCGTAGTTAAGTCATGAATCCCTAATATAGGTGATAGGATGTAACGGGTTAATAATTCAGCGTCAATACTACTTACAGCATCGAGATTACTGTGTTTATCTGTTCTAAGTCTTAACCTGAACCAGCTTGAATCAACATACATATGAATGTCATGTAGTTGTTCCGGTGATATAGGTTCTTTTAATTCTGTTATATCAAAGTGATTTTCAATTTTCACCAATAAGTCTGCTTTCGAATTTCCATTTAGGGATTTACATAAACGGTTAAAAGGCATAATGTTTAAGCGTTCTTCATCAATAAAAAAGCTTAAAAACGAGTTGTAGTTTTTATTGGGATCATATTCACCACGTTCTTTGATTAAGTCATGTAGACGAGCGGAAGAAGCAGACCTATGATGACCATCAGC
>Ga0209075_1000821_pt1 | contig 29871 bp, 29 predicted proteins | sample Stecom2011_FD_187523 | JGI IMG/M metagenome (GOLD analysis project Ga0209075, IMG submission 187523) | Agricultural soil microbial communities from Utah to study Nitrogen management - Steer compost 2011 (SPAdes) (version 2) | ecosystem: Environmental > Terrestrial > Soil > Agricultural land...
GGAGTAAAGGGCACAAAATTTTGGGCGATAGTTTGTAAACTCATCAATAAGATGGTTACAACGATGCCAATCTTAAAAAAAGTAGGTTTTTTCATGATAATATATTTATAAACATTTAACCAACATCAGGGACATAATGAAGACCAAATGGTGCTTTTAAATTAGTTCTTTTCCTTAATTTTCAATTTTTACAACAGACATATTTCCGTTATAGGCTTTATCTCCTTTTGATTGTAATTTATTCATTGCTTCATCTAGATTATCAAATTTCTGGTAGTAAATAAAATACTTACTTGTATTGACATCGAAGAAGAAATTAATATTATTTTGTCCAGTGGACACAACTTTTTCTAAGAAAGCATCTCTATCCTTAGCATTATCATGAACAGCAATGATCATGTAAAAGCCAGTATCTACATTTTGAACACCTTTTAAGATTTGCACATTCCCACTTTGCTTTTCTCCAAAGTAAAAGTCTTCGGGAGTTAAAGGTGTGTTGCTTAATGGTGTTGTTGCCTTAATTCGTTCTAAAGCAGCTAAATCCTTTAAGAATCTATCTTTTTCATTATCAAATTGAGCACGTTTAATACGTCGTCTTCTTTCTATTTCTGTTTGTACATTAATAGTCTCTAAGGTTGAAACCAATCTCGCTTTTATTTTTTCCGATTGCTGTTGTTCAGCTCTTATGCTTTGAATAGTTTCTAAGTAATACTTACTCGTCGCATCGTCTTTGTTAGAACCTTTTTTAATTCTTTGAATGTAAAGCTCTTCCAACTCCTTTATAGTTTTATTTCTTTCAGCCATGGATCTATCCAAATCGGCTTGTAAGGCTGCTAATGCTCTGTTTTCTGCAGTAATACTCTTAAATGGTTTTGGTTCCAAATAAATACCTTGCTCACTTAAATCGTTTTCTTCCCTTAAATCTTTAAGGTCTTTATCTTTTATAGCTATGGCCTCATCTAACCTATTTAATAATTCTTCTTGTACCATTTTAGACTCTTTGTTTGTTTCAGTTAAAGCAAACATCGATTTGGACAATTCATCTTTTTGAGTGACTTGAGCATCAGCTTTCACAATTTCTGTTTTCGCTTTGGCCGCTGCTTCTGCAGCTAATCTAGCTTCCTCATCTGCTTGAGCTTGGGCTGCTGCCAGCGCCGCTAATCTGGCTTCTTCATCTTTTTGTGCTTGGGTTGCTGCCAACGCGGCTAATCGAGCTTCCTCATCTGCTTGGGCTTTCGCAGCTGCTAATGCGGCTAATCGAGCTTCTTCATCTTTTTGTGCTTGGGTTGCTGCCAAAGCGGCTAATCTAGCTTCCTCATCTGCTTGGGCTTTCGCAGCTGCTAATGCGGCTAATCGAGCTTCTTCATCTTTTTGTGCTTGGGTTGCTGCCAAAGCGGCCAATCTAGCTTCTTCATCTGCTTGGGCTTTCGCAGCTACTAATGCGGCTAATCGAGCTTCTTCATCTTTTTGTGCTTGGGTTGCTGCCAAAGCGGCCAATCTAGCTTCTTCATCTGCTTGGGCTTTCGCAGCTGCTAACGCGGCTAATCGAGCTTCTTCATCTTTTTGTGCTTGGGTTGCTGCCAAAGCGGCCAATCTAGCTTCCTCATCTGCTTGGGCTTTCGCAGCTGCTAATGCGGCTAATCGAGCTTGTTCATCTTTTTGTGCTTGGGCTGCTGCCAAAGCGGCCAATCTAGCTTCCTCATCTGCTTGGGCTTTCGCAGCTGCTAATGCGGCTAATCGAGCTTGTTCATCTTTTTGTGCTTGGGTTGCTGCCAAAGCGGCTAATCTAGCTTCCTCATCTGCTTGGGCTTTCGCAGCTGCTAATGCGGCTAATCGAGCTTGTTCATCTTTTTGTGCTTGGGTTGCTTCTAAGGCGGCCAATCTAGCTTCTTCATCTGCTTGGGCTTTCGCAGCTGCTAACGCGGCTAATCGAGCTTGTTCCGCAGCATGAGCCTGAGCAGCTGCTTCGGCTGCTGCTGCTTGGGCTTGAGCTTTATCTTCTCCATCAAATATGGCTTGCTGCTGAGCGTCTTTTCTATCTTGTGCTCTTAACTCGGCTGCTAGTCTTGCTTCTTCTATAGCTGCTGCTTTGTCGGCGGCTCTTTCTTCTGTTACTCGAGCTCTCTCTTCTGCATCCATTTTTGCCTTGTTAGAAAGACCTGGCTTTTTCTTCTTATCTGGAGAAAGAAGAGCTTCTTCCCTATCGTCTCCACTATAATAATATCTGTCTTTACTTTCAAATTTATAAGCCAAGGTAAATTCATGTGAAGCACCAAAAGTGGCTAAGTCGCCTACAGCTTTTTCATAATTGTATTCTACAGCAATTTGTTTCGTGATGTTAATTCCAAGTCCTCCAGTAAATCCGTAAACCGTATTATAACCTGCTTGAGCCCAAATTCCTTTAGGAACTGTAAGCATGGCTATTCCTGAAAAAATAGTTTGATCTTTTTTAAATTCAGATCTAATTAAAGTGGTGAATTTACTTTCATCAAAAAATCCACGGCTAGATAAATAACCTGTATACATAAGATGTGCTTGGACACTTTGTTGCGGATCTTCTTTAAGAAGTTCGGAAGATTTAATATTGTATTGAACCAAATTATTTACGGACAAACCAAAGTCGAAAAATACCAATCCGTAATTTATTCCTGGACTAACACTAAGAACCATGTTATTAGGAATGTTATCTAAAGATGGATCTGGTTGATTAACAACTACTTTCCCATCATTAATACTGCTTTTATAAAACCCAAGATTTAAACCAAAGGTTAAGTTGCTGTCTGTATCTAATCTAGCGTTATACGCCATGTTTACAAGACCTCCAAAGGTGGTTAATACCCCATAATTTTGTTGAAAAAGACCAACTCCAACCCCAATATTTTCTCTAAATCTTCCAGAATAATTAATTAGGTAGGTTTGTGGAGCATCATCAAACTGGCCCCATTCTCTTTTGTTGGTAATATTGATATACGTGTTTTGTTCCCTTACAAAACTAAAAGTAGGATTTATAACGTAGCGGTTAAATTTTAGAGAACTTCTTACAGGAATAGCCAACGATACAACACCGTCTTCTTGAGAGAAGCTGAATTGTGTCGAACAGAAAAATATGACTATTATAAGTAAAAATGTTTTCATATTATTTCACGATGGTTATAGAACCTTTTTTTGTTTTATTATCTTGTGTAGTAATCACATAATAATAAACTGGATTGACACTTTTAAAATTCCATGAGTCGTCATTAGGCCAGTTATTTTGATACTCCTTCGTATTTAAAACGACTTTCCCATAAGAATTCATAATAATTACTTGGGTATTTGTTCCACTTACATACTGACTAGGAATTACCCAAGTATCGTTGATACCATCGCCATTCGGACTGATTAAATTTGGAATATCCGCCACATCTGGAAATGGATTTGGAGTTTCTGTAATTTCAAATATTAATTCATTTGAAACCAAACAGCCTGTTGTTTGATTGATAATAACTTTATAATTTCCAACTTGTGTGGCTTGGTAACTATTTCCTATAGCTCCTGGAATTAGAGTATTATTTAAATACCATAAAAATTCTGGAGCATCCGCAGTTGTACTTATTATAACGTCTAAACTATCTCCCGGATCTATCGTGTTTTCAGGATCTACGTTTAAAGAACTGGTAAACATTTCGCTTACCAAATTAATGCTTGCCGAAGCAGTACAGCCACCTAAATTAACTTGTACGGAATAGGTTCCAGATAATTCGGTGTTATAAGTTTGGTCTGTGGCTCCAGAAATAGCTGTGCCATTTAAATACCATTGGTAACTAGTACCTGTAGATGTGGTCAAAGTGGTTGAACCTCCGTCCGGACAGAATGGATTTCCAAGACTAGATACAATAGTTGTTGTAGAACCTGTAGTAGACTCTGTTACAGTAACTCGATTAGAATAAGAGTCTGAAGTACAAGTACCATAATTAGTTTCTACAAAATATTTTCCAGGGGAATTAACCGCTAGACTTTCGCTGTCTGCTACCCAAACCGAAGTTGTTGGCCCTGTTTCTCTATACCAATTATAAGTAAGGTGTGGATAATTTAATGGAGAATCGTTTAATCCAGTACCAGGATTATCTATGGTTAATATATAACTTCCTCCAGCACAATATACTGCAGTTGGAATTAAATGATTGATTGTGAACGGACTGTCTTGAATTTTGTAATATGCAGGAAAAGCAGGAGAAGCAGAACTTGTTGCTCCCGGAGCCGTACTTTTTATTCTTATTCTATAAGTCTCTCCAGCCGTATCTGTTGGCAACGAAAAACCTAAAGTAGCAGGAGATGAAGTCACCTGACCTGCGTTCGATGTATAAACTTGGGTGGGATTAGCAAAGCTACCATCCGCATCAGACATTTCTATAATAAACTGATTTCCGGCACCTAACTGGGCTGCTGGTGAAAAAACAAACGTAACATTATAGGTATTAAACCCATCATTAGCACAAGCCTGAGTAAAACCTAAATTTGGAGCACCAATAACTATCTGAGCTTTTAAGTTCTGGCTAAAAACAAGAACTGAAAAACACAAGACAAAAAAAAGGTTTCTTACAAAAGTAGTTTTATGCATACACTTAAATTGTTTGTATTCGGTACTAAAAGCCAAGGAGTGTCTAGGTAATAAATTCCAAAGTCACTATACAACTATCGGATTTAAAACATGTTAACGAATTAATTTAAGGTTAAATGTCTAGAGCGAATGTTCATGATATTGGGTAAAACTTTCGAATATTTGGATTTTTTGAGGTTAAATAGTTAGTTATTAGGTTCGGTTAATTTAGTCTAAACTAGATGCAATAATTTTATTAATACGCAATCTAAAGTCTGGTCTTTTTGAGTTTTTTATATCAATAAAAGTTTCAGAATCCAATCCTTTGGAATACACATTAAAGAAACTACTGTTTCCGTACCAACTTTCTAAATCTTCATTGTTGGAATTGTACTCCACAAAAATATTTCCTTTGCAATTATTGAAATACATTTCGGTTAATCTGATTTTATCTAAATTTTCGTTATTGATTTTAATTTTATTCTCAAATAAAACAGCCGGATTAAATCCAGAAATAACGCTCTTGCCCATGTCTAAAGATGCGGCTTCAGCCACATAGATAGCTTCTTTAACCAAGCCCATTTTAATTTCAGATTGTAAATCATCACTAGAATTAATAAGTGTTAAGTTGGTACCTATTACTGAAGTTTGTTTTTTAGAGAAATCGATTTCACTTTTATCATTCGCGTACGAAGCCACATGCATGGTTCGAGATCCTTCAGGACTAGAAATATATGAAGACCTTACAGCCAGAGAGTTGTAAATATTACACTGTGTACCATAATTAAAGTTATAATCAATACGATTGGATTTATACGAAACCATTTTGCTCAAGTTCACTTGACCGCCATAAACGCTCAATGAATTACCTTCAGAAAAACTCATCATAACATTTTCCATTATGGTCTGACTCCCAACACCAGCCAATAATAGCGCGTTAAAATTATCACCATCTGGTAGTTTCTTGCCAGCAAATTCAATTCTTACATATCTTAAAATTCCAGAATTGTCTTCAATGTTTTCTCCACCATAACTTATTTGCTCGTAAGAAACAGATTTAAAATCATGGTTTACAGAAGAACCATTTCCAAATTTATTGATCGGGGCATTACCAAGAATGATTAGTCCTCCCCAATCTCCAGCTTTCTTAACACTTCTATTAGAAGTAAAAACTATAGGATCGGTAACAAGGCCTTCTGCAATTATAGTAGCTCCTTTGGTAATAATTAAAGCACCATTGGATTTAAAGTCTCCAATAATAACGGTTCCAGGTTCTATAGTTAAGGTGGCGTTATTTGTAACAAAAACATTTCCTAATAACATATAGATGTTTTTCTTTACCAGTTTTGTGTCGGCAGTAATATTACCAGTAAGGATTTCGGTGGCTTCACCGTACTCTACCTGTTCTGGAGTAAATTCTGTCCAAGAATTCAACCAGTTATTAGTACCAATAATTCCTTTTTCTTGTTGTGCGTTGACACTGCAAAACACTAGTAGAAAAACACTTAAGATTTGGGGTAGATTTTTCATAGTTAAAATAGTTATTTATTAATCATAAATTTCTCTTAATAAAGTATCAAACATAGATTAAAATTCTATTAAATACAAATAAAAGCGATGAAATACATCAATTAATTTCAATTTGAGGGATTTTCTTACAACAATTAAAATCATTTTTTCTGGAAAATATTAAAATTTACATTTTACAAACTGAAAAACAATTATAATTCCTGGTTTAAAAATTCCGTACTTGACACTTTACAGATATTTTTCCCATTCACTTAATTGGATTAAAATTTTCTATTTCATTTAAAGAAAACTCTAATCACTTACAGCAAATTGAAAAATCAGCAAAGGATTTGAACGTACTAATTATAATCGGAATTAAAATCTATTGTTCTGACTATATATATGAAGTGATTTTAGAGTTTCTTCATAAAATAAAATAGCTGCAACTAAATTTGCCCTATCAGAATAGGGTAATATTTTATTCTGAAAATCCATAGTGCTCAAGAAATAATTTGTAGTAGCACTGATTTGATCATCCAAAGCTTTTCTGTTTTCTTTTGTGTCGGGAATTCCAAAAGTTGACATTGTAACACCTGGTTTTGTAGCAAATGCTATATAAGGTAAAATCTTTACAATAATTTCTATTCGCTCAATATACAAATTCAGCAAGCTACCTTTTTGCATGGTTTCCAATTCTTTACGATCGTGGTATTTAGAGATTCGTACATCTTGGCTAATAATGCTTTTAGGTGCGTTAGTTTGGGCATATCCCATGCCAGCCATTAATAAAAAGGTAAGGCAAAATAAAGTAATTTTAGTTTTCATAGTAGATATTTATGGGTTCTATAAGACAAATTTATGTAATTAATCGTAAAAACCAAGCGTTTGGTCGATTATTTCTTGTTTTTTATTTTTTCGTTGTAAAAAATGTTAAAATTTTAGTTTCTAACTTTCAGAAAACAATGCAATTAGGAGAAAAATGTCCTTGAAAAAAAATTATTTTTTTCCATCTAACAACCTGTTCCTAAAAAGATTAATAGTATCTATAATTAATTTTAAAGGTTACTTATTCTGTATAATGTCTTAAAAAAAGAAATACGGTTGAAAACCTAATTTTTTGGTTGTTTAGGATTTAGTGGACGAATCGTCATCTCATTAATCAACATATTATCGGGAGTTTGCAATACATGCAAAACTGTATGAGCAAGATCTTTTGCTTGTAACATGTTAGAATGGGCATCTATACCCGAACTTTTAAAAAAGGAAGTATCTATAGAACCTGGATTTATACAGGTTACTTTTATATTAAAAACTCTAAGTTCTTTAAAAAGGGCATCGCTAAAACCCTGTACCCCAAATTTAGTGGCACAATAAGCCGTGCCATCTACACGTCCTAAAGAGCCAAGTATAGAACCTATATTAATAATATGAGTACTGGAGATTTTGGGTTTCATGAGTTTAACAATTTCTGAAGTGATATAATACAAGCCATTTAAATTCACATTTACCATTTGATACCAAGTCTTTTGGTCCATTTCATCTATAGGAGCAAAAGAACCTACTCCGGCATTGTTAATTAATATGTCTGGGGAATGAGTTATTGAAAACGCTTTTCCTACCCATTCTTTTACTTTTTGAAAATCCGAGATATCAAGTGGTACAGGAATAAAGCTTGTTCCTAATTCTTTTTTTAGGTTTTGAAGTTTGTCTGCTTTTCTGCCTAAACCATATACAGTTGCACCATTTTCTATTAAAACTTTGGAAATAGCAGCTCCTAAACCGCTACTGGCACCGGTTATAACCGCAATTTTTGATAAAATATTCATAATTAAGATTGCTTTTAGTGATATATTAAAGGAAGAAGCTCAACTCTCTATGTTCTTGATTTTAGCTGTTGTACGAGAAGATTTAGACTGTTTTGCAAAAACAAATTCCATTTGGACACCAAACACTGGTCATTAAATTCAAACTCATTTTTATACCTATATATTTATAGATCTCTCTAAGAAAGAAAGCATATGTATCTTAGTCCTTATTAGCAATCTGATAACTTCCCGGAACGGTACGAAAAGCAATGGCTATTCGGTTCCATCCATTAATTGCCACAATGGTCATTGTTAAAGCTAAAAGTTCCTTATCCGAGAAATGGGTCTGTACTTTTTGATACAGCGCATCAGAAACCTCATTTTCAGAAATTAAAGTTAAGGCTTCTGTATATTCCAGTGCAGCGCGTTCCTTATCCGAATAAAAAGATGTTTCCTTCCAAGCGGATAAAACATATAAACGTTGTTCTGTTTCACCTGCATGCCGTGCATCTTTGGTATGCATGTCTAGACAATAAGCACAGCCATTAATTTGAGAGGCTCTTGTTTTTACCAATTCAAAAATTATTGGATCTAATTCAGAGGCTACTACATATTTTTCCAGTTCCAACATGCCTTTTAAAGCCTTAGGATCTGTTTTAAAATAATCCATGCGTTCTTTCATTCTACTTTTATTTATTGGTTAATTTTTTAAACTATCTACTTCCAAAAACTTATCCTTTAAAAGACTCAGCGAAAAAGCTGCAGCCGATGCTATAAACACCGAATAATCCAAAGGGCTTTTTATCCCTAGGGAAAAAGCCATCGAGACTCCAAATATAAAAAGTAAAATACCACTTAATTTAGCCACAAGTTCCGTTTTAAATCCAATTAAAAGAAAAATGGCAAAGACGATTTCTGCAGTAGTGGCCAAAAAGCCAACGACAGGAATGATGGTTTCTGGAAACCATGGATTTATAACTGCCGTGTATTCCAAAAAGGCATCCCAGTTTCCCCAAACAGCATATTCCTTTCCCCAAAGTCCAAATCTATCAGCCACAGCCGATAAAAATCCGATGGAAATAGATATTCTTAAAAAAAGCTTGATGAGTTTCATAGCTGTTTTATTCGTTAAATTTTTGAACATTATTTACATTGCGCCCGTTTTTTATTTAATTTAATCGGTGAACCTAAAAAGCTTCTTTTACAATATGTTCATCAGAGACCTTCAAATTCTTTAATTGGTTTTCTACGGCATCCATCATAGCAGGTGGACCACACAAATAAAAATAGGAATTTAAAGTATTACCATGGGTTTTTATAAAATCCTCAGTAATATAACCATGGGCATATTCTTTCGTTTTTTCTTTCGATAGAATGTTTGTGAAATTATTTTGCAACATAGCTTCAAATTCCGATCTAAGAATGATATCCGATTTTCTTTTATTGGCAAAAATAAGTTTGTTGTTACCCAATTGGTTCTTTGATTCTAAATCTCTAAGGATAGAAATAAATGGTGTTACTCCTGCTCCACCTGCTATAAAAGTACCTTCACCTTTATAGGCTATCGCGCCAAAAATATCGTTAATTATCAATTGGTCCCCAGATTTTAAGCTAAGTAACTGATTGGTGACCCCTTGATGCGACGGATAGGTTTTTATATAAAACTCCAAATGATTTTCATTGGGAAGTCCAGTAAACGTAAAAGGTCTGCCTTCGTTTTCCCAACTGTCTTTGTACAAAAATATTTCTGTAGCTTGACCGGGAACAAAATTCACTCCTTTTGGTCTCTCTGTTACTATATGTAAAACATCTGGAGTAGCATGCGTGATAGATGTAATTTTAACAAGTTCGTTTTTCATGTTTTCTGAGTATTAAATTTATAAATTAACATACAAGTATGGCATTAAGTTCTAGGTTGAAAATTTATTCTCTCAGATTTGGGACGCTTTTTAAATCCAAAAGGATTTGGTTTAAAACTAATGTTTATCCATCTCTTCCATGGCTATGGTTGCATGGGCATAAGCAGCTCCTGCGCGCATTTCGGCAGCTACCCAAATAGCTTCCATAATTTCTTCTTTGGTGGCTCCCTTTTTTAAGGCTTGAGGGGTATGCGCCCGAATGCAGTATGGACATTGGGTAACATGTGCAACGGCTACCGCAATAAGTTGTTTGGTTTTTTCGTCTAAAGCTCCAGCCTGAAAAACGGTTTTGCTAAATGTGCGCCAAGCTTCAACATTTTTGGGAGCAAGAGCAGCTTTTTTAGAAATTAAATCTGGAGTGGTTTTTGGAAACATGTCATCTTCTTTCATAATTATATGGTTTTAAAATTTTATAAAATTCAGTGCTGCCTAAAAACATAAGCTACTTCAAGAAGAATGATGGTTTTTTAATAATTCCCTTAAAAACAAATGGTTGTTTAAGCTTAAAATTCAATTTCAGACGTAGCCGTCCATTATAGCAATAGCATGAAAATCAGCTTCAATTGTTATACTATGGACAACCATTTCTGGTACATTTGTCGGTACCGTAATATGCGTAATTAATATAGGAATTTTGATTCATATTTAAAAATATATCTTTTAAACAAAGGACCCGTACAACTCTTGGTTCCAATACATTATAAGATAGAAAATACCAAAAGCAATAAACAAAATAACCAAGGCCCAGACCCAAGAAGGAATAGCTTTAGGAGTTTCTGATCCTTTAATTACAAAAAAGTCTTTGTTCTCGCTTCCATAGGCATTAATTATTAAAGGCACATGGGTATCTACGGTTTCATTTTCTTTTAAACCAACTACCGAAATAGCAGGTCCATTTCTAACCACAAACGGGATTTCGCGAATGCCCTCAATACCATCTGAAGATTTCGCGACAATTTTTAGCACGTGCTTCCCATCTGGAATTTTGGTAGTATCCAGTACTATTTTTACTGGAGGCGCAAATGAAGCAAAGGGCTTTGGATCTTCATCTAAAAAAACTTTTATAATTCTATGATCTTCCATAACTAAAATCCTTCATTTTTAACAATGTTCTTAATATGGTCTGGTTGATTTTCTCTAGGTTTAATAAGGTATTTTAAACTTAAAATAAGGGTAGTCCCAACAATAATTGCCGACACCCAAATAATAATATAATCTAAGGTTCCAGAAGGTCCAGCACCATGTGTTACATTCTGTAATATCTCTGGTTGGTTTTTTTTACAAACATCGCAAGCTTGAACTATTTGTTGTCCAAATAGAAAAAACAAGATGAAAACCGCTAGTATCTTTTTCATAAGTTATGGATTTAGTTCCTGATTGATAAATTCTCTAATTTTCTTCACATCGTCTTCGGATACGGGTGGTGCATTGTTGCTCCAACTACTACGTTCGTGGGTAGCAATAGCAGCAATTTCAGCATCTGTAAGCAATTCGCCAAATGGCTGCATGACTCCAAAAGCCGTGGTACCATCGTAACCCTGAATAATAATTCGAATAAGGGTTTCATGATTTTTATCATTAACAATTTTGCTGCCATCTAAAGGTGGGAACGCTCCAGGAATTCCTTTTCCATTGTCTTGATGACAAGCCATACACACTTGTTTGTACAAATTAGCACCATCTGGGCCAGCTGGCGCTCCTTGGGAATCGGCCGTAGTACCAGATACCTGTTTTCTCTTTTTGGCAGGAATAAAATCTTTTGATATCCCTGTAGGTAACTCAGTTTGTTTCAAGGATTTTAAATAATCTACCAATAAAAGAGCTTCTCTTGAGGCGACAAGCACGATGCCCGGTTTATTAAAGTAAGCTTCTGGAACCACAACTTCTCTATCGTCTTTGGTCAACATACTTTCTGGCATTTCATAAAACAACCAGGGATAAGACGGCATAACAGAGGCCGAAACAACAGCACGCGGATTGTATAAATGAAGTAAGTGCCAATCTTCACTAGGTTGGCGAGCTCCTATACTGGTTAAATCAGGACCTGTTCGTTCACTTCCTAAAACTGAAGGCGATTGTCTCCAGATATCCAAACGTTTTTTACTATAAAAATAATCTGATGGAATGGAGGGTCTGGAACCCCAAACTTTATCCATTTCTATGTTTCTAACTTGTTGTGTATGGCAGGCCATACAATTTTCCCTAACATAGATATGAAGTCCTTCTCGTTCGGCTTCTGTTAAAGGCTTTTCGTCTGGTATGGCTACTGTTTCCTGCATTTGATAAGCTGGAAGGATGGCAACCATAACACTTAAAGCAACAAACACAAGGCCTGCCGTCAGCACTAAATTTTTATGATCTTTATGAAAGTTAAGCATCTCTATATCTTATTTAACAGTTAATTTCTCTAAATTTTTTCTTGGAGTTGAAGCTTTGGTTTCTCGATAACCTTTCACCATATAATAAAAGTTATAGGCAAAAACCAAGTGCGAAACAAACATCAGCGAACCTCCAACAGCGCGCCATACCCAATAAGGTTTCATAAGGATAACCGATTCTATAAAAGCTTCACCTTCTATCCAGCTTAGACCTTTGTAAGTTCCACCAGCCATAAGAGAGATCATATATGCAAATAGCCCAATAAATGCCATCCAGAAATGAGCTCCAACTAAAACTTGAGGTGGCTCCTTTCCTGTAATTTTTGGTAAAATGGCATAAATGGATGCCCACAACAAAAAGGCAATAATACCATACATGGTCATGTGCGAATGTGCCACATTAAAATCGGTGAAATGCCAAACAAAATTTGTAAATCGGAAGGCTTGAACACTCCCTTGGGTAGAGCCCACAAAATAAAAGATAACTCCTACTAAAAAGAAGGGCAACACATAGCTTTTAGAAATGTGGTTCCAGCTTCCTTTCATGGTCATTAAAAAGTTGGTGGTTCCTGCTACCACAGGAATAAACATACCTGCACTAAACACAATGGCTACGGTTTGTAACCACCATGGTAACGGACTAAACACAAAATGGTGTGTACCAATCATGGTATAGAACAACATTTGGGTCCAAAAGGCCAAAACTCCTAAAGAATAAGAGTATATGGGTTTGTTTAAAGACGATGGTAAGTAATAGTAAACCAAACCTAAAGTAAAGGTCATAAACCACATCCCTACTCCTTGATGCATATAATATCCTTGGATAACCGTTTCGCCCAAACCATCTTGGTAAAATGGTAAATATCCAATAACAGTTAATACAATGGTCCAAATTAATGCTGCTAGAATAAACCAATTAGAAATATAAATTTCAGAGATTTTTCGAGTAGCAACGGTTTTATAGAAATTCCAAAAGGTTAATATCAATGCAATGGCAAACAATAACATAATAGGCCAGATGTATTCTCGATACTCCCCTCCTCCATTATTGATTCCCGCCATTAAGGAAAGACTTCCTAAAATGATGGTAACATTAATTAAACGCCACCCATACCAAGCCCATTTATAATTATAAATAAGATTGTTGGAGGTTCGTGCAATTACAAAGTACCCCAAGCCAATCATAGCCAGCGAAGACCAACCCCAAAACACCATATTGGTATGTACTGGTCGTAATCTTCCAAATGAAAGCCAAGATTGATGGTCCATTTCTGGCCAAATAAACTTCATGCCCAAATACTGTCCAATAAGGGTTCCTAAAACCAACCATAAAGCGGCTGCCCCAATATAATAGATTACTATTTTCTTTAGTTCTAAAGGCGTTTCAATACTTAAAATAGTTTTTTGCTTCTCGTCAAATAAGGCATTACTAGGTTTGTTATCGATACGTTGAATAATTCCTTTTTCGTCAAAAACATCATGCTCACCTCCTAATTCGTTTCCTTTTAATTTGTAGTTAAGAGCAGCTTTTCTCTTTTCAAGAATATAATCAATATCCTTTTCTTCCATGGCTATCAGCTCATCGTCGAAAGCCATTTTATGTTTTTCTCGCTGCTTGCCTTTCATACCATCGATGTATCCATTTATTTTTGCCAATAAAATAATAACAGCAACAATAAATACAATGGCAATTAGAACAAAAGTTCCTATAATCCCTGGACTAGATAACCAATTATCTGTGCTAATGGGTTCGGTTTGAGATAACGCAATTTGCGGAATCCCTACTACTAGGCAAATGAGGTACCAAGCCGTTTTTTTCATAATCATGATATTCTTACCTTCTTATCAGGTATTGGTTTAATTTTTTTTTTATCGCTTTAAAAAAACCTGCCCGTCTTTTAGTCCTAAGGCTAATTCCTTTAAAGTTGTCTGGTCCAGCATAACTTTTAAATCGTTTCTAATGCCCACAAAATTATGGTGCATGGGACAAGGTTGGTTCGCATCGCAAGTTCCAAAACCTAAAGCACAACCGGTGTACAAGGAATTACCATCTATGGCGAAAACAATATCGCTGATTTTAATTTTATCGATTTGTGAGTTTACAATTGTAAAGCCCCCATTAGGTCCTTTTGAGGAGCTTAAAATATCCTTTTTGGCCAATTGGTGTAATATTTTAGCTGTAAACGCTTCTGGAGTATCGATATTAGTAGCTATCTCCTTTAAATTTACACGTTGATCCTCTAAAGATCTCATCGCAATAAAAACACAAGCCTTAATGGCATACCTACATGCTTTTGAAAACATTTATTTTTTATCAAAGTTATGGTACAAAAGTAGTCAATTTATAATTCTGACAAAACTATCTGAAATTAAATTTTATGGGAAAATAAAAACTTTTAAAAAAGACTAAAAAGTCTTAAAATAGCTCGTAGTAGGCAATCACAAGGATTGTGATAATTTTAAATTGAAAAAATTCGATGAATTTTTTGTTGAATTTTAGTCAAAATATTCCAAGGTTTTAGAAGTTTTTGATTACAAATATTTCAAATTTTCCTACAAAATAAAAAACCCCTCAAATGTGATTCTAAAACTAACATAAATCACTTGAAATTAATAGCTAGTAATCTTCCGGATTAATAGGTATTTCAAACATTATTTTTGCATAAATTAATATCTATAAATCTCTAATTCCTTCATGACATATTTAAGCAATTCCCTTCAAATCTAAATAGTTACAAAACAGTTAAAAAAAGCTCTGAATTTCCAAAACTTATATCTTAATATATTTTAATGCCAATTCATACAATTTTAAATATTAGTGCTATTTTCGGCACAATAAATGTTATTAGCACCGTTATACATAAAACTAATATATATGCCGAAATATTTTTTCCTTTTAAGTCTTTTCATTTCCACTTTTGGTTTTGCACAAAATTCCGCGTTTAAAGCCGGCGAAAAATTAACTTTTGCAGCTTCCTACAACATGTCTGGGGTCTTAACCGAATTGGCACAAGTAAACATGGAAACTAGTGAAATTAAAACCTCCAAAGCCACACTGTTACGATTAAAATGTACAGCTGCTACGTATAGCAAATGGGATAATTTTTTTAAAATTAGAGATTTGTACGAGAGTTATGTAAGTCCCACAACCGTAAAACCTTATCTGTATAAAAGAGATATTTATGAAGGTGGCTACTCTAAATTTGTTCAATATAAATACAGCCATTCCAAAGGAACAGTGGCAAGTGTTATAAAAAAGAAAAAGAAAGGTGGCGGAACCTACGATCAAAATAACACCTTGAGTATTTCTAGCAATACCAAGGACATTGTCTCTACAATTTATTATTTACGAACCTTGGATTTAAACTCCTATTCCCCAGGAAAAACAGTTACTATGACCGTTTTATTTGACAATAAACCCACTGAAATTGTAGTGAAATATGTGGCCAAGGAAACCATAAACACCAACATTGGAAGCAAAGCTTGTCACAAACTAGCCATTTCCATTAAAAACAGCAACATTCTAAAAGGGACCAACGATAATTTACTTTGGCTCACTGCCGATGAAAATAAAATACCGGTATTCGCTAAATTTAAAGTGGCTGTTGGTAATGGCGAATTAAAAATTAAATCTGCAACTGGCTTAAAAAATTAATAAGATGAGAAAACTTTTTATTGTATTAGGAATTATCGCTTCGGTTCTAGCCATTATCCTATCTGTTTTACCAGTATCCAATCTGGCTTATTTTCCAGCTATTGCAGCGCTTCTATTTGGACTGATAGCCTTTTATCTTTCCAATAAAAACAGCCAATCGGTAAAAACAGTCCAACTGGTATTTTTACTAACTATTATTGCGCTTTCCGTCTCAATTTATAAATCCATTTTCCAAACTGCGGAAGTAGGCGATACAGAAGAATTGGAAATAAGACAGCAGGAATCTGTTGACGAAGCTAAAGAAGAACTCGAAAATTTGGATTTTGATTTAGACGATGCCGATCTAGATCTAAATGAAGAGGATATAGATTTGAATGAAGAAGATGTAGATCTAGGCGATTTTGAAGATATAGATATGGAGTAAAACCCCATTCCTTTAAACCCTTACAAAGCCTTGTATGCCTTTATTTATAATGGTCTACAAGGTTTTTTTTATATCACTAACTTAACCTGTTCAAAAACACAGGGTCGGCATAGTCGAAAATCAATAATTAAAATTTGGCAAGCTAGCATACGCTTTTCAGCTTCTAAACAACTTCCATTAAATCGACTTCTTACCACAAAAATCTCCTAACACGTTTCATTTATCAACTTTTTTTCCTTTATTTGATATATAAGCTACCTATTTATGAAAATAACTGCCATTGTTTCTATATTGACTTTGGTTGGCTCCTGTGCTACGACCAAGTATAGCACGAAGATTCAGACTTTAAAAGACAATATCAAAATTACAGATAGTGCTTCTGTTATGGAGTACGCCCATACCATTAAGGCTTCAGAGTTAAAGGACTTATTATACATTTATGCAGGTCCGGAATTTGAAGGGAGAGCTACTGGAGAAAAAGGACAAAAAGATGCTGCTAATTTTTTAAAATCCTATTATCAAGCACAAGACATCTCCTCTCCTATTAACGATTCGATTTACTTTCAATACATCCCAAAATCATATTTTATGAAGGAAATGGAAGCTTCAGAAAATGTATTGGCTTTTATTAAAGGAAAAGAAAAACCAGAGGAAGTCTTAATAGTTTCAGCTCATTACGATCATTTAGGTATAAAAGACAGCCTCGTTTATTATGGAGCAGATGATAATGGCTCTGGAACTGTAGCCTTACTTGAAATTGCACAAGCTTTTAAATTGGCGGAAAAAGATGGTTTTTCTCCTAAACGTTCCATTCTCTTTTTGCATTTAACTGCTGAAGAAATTGGCTTGGAAGGTTCAAGATTTTATACCGAAAACCCTATTTTTCCCCTAAATGAAACCATCGCAAATTTAAATATAGACATGATAGGACGAATTGATAAAACTCATGAAAACAATCCAAATTACCTGTATTTAATTGGAGCAGACAGATTGAGCAAAGAGCTTCATATCCTATCAGAAAAAGTAAATAACACCTTCTTTAATTTCACTTTGGATTATAAGTACAACGATGAAAATGAAAGTAATAAATACTATTCCAGAAGCGATCATTTTAACTTTGCCAAACACAACATTCCCGTTATCTTTTATTTTAATGGCGAACATGAAGACTATCATAAACCAACAGACACAGCCGATAAAATAGATTACAACCTTTTAGAACGCAGAACCCAATTAATATTTGCCACAGCTTGGCAACTTGCAAATAGGGAAAATAAACTTATATTAAACGAAAGTATGTAAATTGAACCCACAGGTGTTAAAATTTAGTAAAAACACCTACCCACCCTATTGGGTTTAATTACATTTGTTTTAATCGTAACTAATTTTTAACTAAAATAATTATAATGAAAAAAGTGCTAGTACTCATTTGCTGCGTTGGATGGATCCTTTCTTGTGGCAGTCAGAAAGCTGAAACCACAACTCAAACGTCACCCCAAGAAATTAAATCCCCTTTAGATATTACCAAATATGGGGAAACCATAACTTCAGCTGAATTAAAAGAGGACCTCTATATTTTTGCTTCAGACGAGTTTGAAGGACGAGGAACAGGTGAAGCCGGAGAGGAAAAAGCTGTTAAATTTTTAAAAGATCATTACGTAGCAATGGATGTTCCTGCCGCCTTACCCAATAACAATTATTTTCAGGAGGTTCCTTTAGAAAAATCAGCTGCACCCGAAATTACGCTTAAGGTAAACAACAAGTCTTTTACTATGGTAGATGATTTTGTTTCAGTAACGTCTGTTCCAAATGGCACATTAAATACCTCCGAAATTGTATTTGCAGGTTATGGTATTGATGATGAGGCGTATTCAAGCTATAAAAACCTAGACGTTAAAGGAAAAGTGGTTTTAATCCGCTCGGGAGAACCAAAAGATGCCAAGGGTAATTATGTAATTACAGGAACAAGCGAGGCTTCAAAATGGTCTAATTTCATGCAAGCTTTCAGAGTGAAACGCGACGTCGCTAAAGAACAAGGCGCAAAAGCTGTTTTCTTTTACTATCCAGAAATCTACGCCATGGCAGCAGCACGTCTTGGAGGATCTAATGGTTCTATTTCGTTGCGAGGGAATACCGAAGACATGTATTATTTTATAATTAATACAGACCTGGCAAAAAGCATGTTGCCCAACATTGAAACCACTGTGGAGAACCAAACCATTGCCATGCCAATCCATATGACTTATAAAAATAATTCTACAGCAATAGTTGGTAAAAATGTCGCTGCTATTATAAGAGGTTCTGAAAAGCCAGATGAAATTATAGTTATTTCTGCGCATCTAGATCATGAAGGTATTAAAGATGGGGAAATTTATAATGGTGCAGACGACGATGGTTCTGGATCTGTAGCTTTACTTCAAATAGCTCAAGCATTTAAAAAAGCACAAATGGAAGGTCATGGTCCTAAACGTAGCATTTTATTGCTGCATGTTACTGGTGAAGAAAAAGGGCTTTTAGGTTCGCAATATTATACAGATTTCGATCCTATTTTTCCTTTAGCAAATACGGTAGCCAATTTAAATATTGATATGATTGGACGCGTAGATCCAAAACACGAGGATAAAAACAACAACTATGTATATTTAATTGGAGCTGATAAATTAAGTACAGAATTACACGAAATTTCGGAAGCCGCAAATAAGAAATACATGAACATCGAATTGGACTATACCTACAACGATGATAACGATCCAAACCGTTTCTACTTTAGAAGCGACCATTATAACTTTGCCAAAAACAACATTCCAGTTATTTTTTATTTTAATGGTACTCACGCCGACTATCATAAGCCATCGGACACACCTGATAAAATAAGATATGATTTATTGGAAAACCGTACCAGACTCGTATTCTATACGGCTTGGGAATTAGCGAATAGAGAGCAAAGAATTGTAGTGGATAAAGCCACTGAATAATTCTAAAATAAACTCATTAATAAAAAGCTTTCCAAACCCGGAAAGCTTTTTTGTTTTCGCAAAACTTTAAAAATTCCGTCTTAAAAACCTTTCGAGTATTTCATATCTTAATAAAACCCTAAAAAACACCTTCAAACCCACTTATGTAACTCTTGTTACAAAGCAACACCTAGAGTAAGTCTATATTTGTTGTTCATGCAAACCATAAAGCCTTATATCGCCTTGTTGCTTTTAACCATATTCTTGGCCAAGAATACCTTAGTAGATGCCAAGCTATTGGTTTCATTTATGTCCACCAGCGACCTTACTTTTATAAATCCGTACTGCAAAAAATTGCAACCTACAAATTTAGAGCATGAACAGGTTGTCTCACAAGATTCGCAAACAACGGTCATTCCTTTTTCGGCATTTTGCACCCCTCAATTTCAATTTGAAGCTGTAATAACAGACATCCGTTTTGAGTGGCAGAATTATCCAGAAACCAATTTTATGTCTCCAAAAACCTATCAGGTTTTTAAAGACCCTAATTTCCCTCCTCCACGAGTTTAGTTTACTTATCAGTTTTACATCTTTTTGTTTTCACCAAAATCTTAGATATTTAAGTTTCTTGGCTAAAACAGCATGCCTAAACTATTTTTAAACGAAATTTTATGAACACACATATATCTGTGAGTTTAACCTCTGTTAGACTTCTTAGAATCATGCTTAGTGGTATTTTTATTATTGCTGGAGCTAGTCATTTATTAAATCCAGAAAAAACCACGCAGCGCATAGAAATGGCCAACTTTAACGAATTTGCTTATTTCTTTGGCAAACCAGAAATTTTAGTCATTTTATCTGGAATAGTCCTGCTTGTTGCTGGCATCTCATTTGCTATGGGATTTAAAACCAAATGGAGTGCAATCATTCTGTTGGCGGTTCTTATTCCTATAACAATTACGGTACAAATAGGCCAGCTAACCACTTTAGGTCCTCTCTTTAAAAACATCGCCATTTTTGGTGGGCTGTCATTTTTCATTTTAAATAAAACTCAAAAAAATAAACAATCAAAAGTGAACTCGTAATAGAGCTTGCTTTATAATTATTAATAAAGGAATCCTAGTGGTTTTAAAAAAGTTTTAAATCCTTCATACTAGTTTCCTATAAATAAACAAACACATGAAATCAAATATCATTAAAACGTTAATAGTTGCGCTATCTCTATTCGGACTAACAACAATTCAAGCACAAAAAAGTACCCAAAACTATGTGGTATTAACTAAAAACATTCAGCAAATACAACCTATTTTATTAGCTGCTGAAACTTTAAAACAAGAAGACGGAAAACAATTTGGAGATTTTCAAATTATCGTTTGTGGCAAGAACGTTGGCGATGTTACAGATGCCTCAAAAATGGATGCATTTATAACAAAGGCCAAATCGCTAGGTGTTACCATAAATGCCTGTGGATTCTCGCTAAACAAATTTAAAATTGATCGTAACGCAGTTCCAAAAAGTCTTTCTATAGTGGAAAATGGCGTATTGAAAAGCCTACAACTTCAGAAAAAAGGATATTACAACTTAAGCTTATAATTAGATGAAAAAAACACGTATTTATATAAAAATGGCCCTTGCAATAGGAGTTTTCAGCTTATTTAATTGTGAAAACAAATCGCATAAAAATCTAGCTGAAGCAAGACAGATCAAGGACACACTTGCCATAACTATTTTACAAACAGCCGACATTCATGGCCAATTGGACAGTCACCCAGAATTGTTTTGGGAAAACCAAGAAATCATCTTTAAAGAACGTGGTGGTATGGCCCATATTAAAACCATTTTCGATCAAGAACGAAAAAAGAATCCTGGACGGGTTCTGGTCGTAGATGGTGGCGATTTAATTCAGGGTAGTGGCTATGCCCAACTGTCTGAAGGTGCTGTTATGACCGACATTATCAAAGCCATGGATTATGATCTTTTAATACCAGGAAATTGGGAAGTTGTTTATGGAAAAGATATTATGTTAGACGTAATGAACGGCTATGATACACAAGTAATTGTTCAGAATATGTTCGACGAAACATCGAAAGAACCTATTTTTCCAACGCATTGGATTAAAGAAATCGATGGCATTAAAATGGGCTTTATTGGAATTAACGATCCAGATGTTCCCATAAGACAAAACCCGATTTTTAGTAAAGGCCTAACTTTTAGCGATATGGACGATGAATTGGAGCTTCTTATAAACACGCTAAAAGTCGAGGAGAAATTGGATGTTCTGTTTTTAGTAACTCATATTGGCATTTTTAAACAAGTGGATTTGGCTAACAATAAAATCGCTAAAAATGTTGATTACATTCTAGGAAACGACACGCACGAGCGTATTCGGGACCTTATTCAAGGTAAGTATGCCAAAGTAACAGAGCCTGGTGCTTTTGGGTCTTTTGTAGGTAAACTAACCCTCTACTTTGTGGATGGTAAATTGGTGAAAGATGCTTACGAGTTAATAGATGTCGATCCCGAAATATACCCAGCAGATCCCCACATTCAATCTTTGGTTGATAAAGCAAAATTACCGTTCAAAAAAAATCTAGAAACCATTATTGGCTATACAAACACCCCACTATATCGTTATTTAACGGTAGAAAACCCTATGGATAATATGGTTACAGATGCCGCCAGATGGAAAACTGGAGCAGACATTGCTATTTCCAACGGATTTAGATTTGGTAATCCCATTGTTCCTAAAAATGGAGAACCAGCAGCCATAACCCGCGAAAATCTTTGGAATCTGTTACCGGTAAACGAAAAGATAAAAACAGGTAAAGCCACAGGATTACAAATAAAAAACTGGCTGGAAAAGGAAATGCACAATGCCTTTGCACAAAACCCGACAGAGCGTTTTGGTGGGTGGTTGGTTCGTTTTAGTGGCATGACCGTAAATTTTAATAGTGATAATCCAAAAGGTGAACGAATTAATACCATTGAAGTCAACGGAGAACCTATAAACGATGATCAATATTACACCATTTCAGCTTGTGTAAGACCAGGAGACCCTATTGATAATTTATGTAGAATGTCGGACGTAAAAGATGTAGAAGTTAAAGACTATACCATACACGAAGCCGTCGAGGAATATCTAAAAGTACATTCCCCGGTCTCCCCTACTTTAGACAAAAGAGCGTATTGCGACATCCTAGGAGAGAATTCATTTTCTACCGTTCCAGGAACCAATTATGAATTTAAATAAGCTACACCTATGAAAACTGAAACAAAAAAGAGCCTCATTCAATATGGCCTATTTGGTGCCATTGCCTTGATCTTATACCTTACAGGATTACATACCGAAGTTATCGGCTTCGCACAACGTGGCCTCTTGGCAACAGGTATTATGAAACCCGATGTAACCGAAAAAACTTTGGCCTTAAACGAGCATGCTAAAGCCGATTTAAATTTTCAATTGTTAAACTCCAAAGGAGAAACAATTTATATGGAAGATTTAAAAGGAAAAGTGATTTTCATGAATATTTGGGCTACTTGGTGCCCTCCTTGTGTTGCCGAAATGCCCGGAATTAGCGAGTTGTCCAAATCCATGGAAAATGAAAATGTCGCTTTTATCATGCTCTCAGTAGATTCGAGTTTTGATAAGGCTAAAAAGTATAACGAGAATAAAGGATATCACTTTGATGTACATAGTTTACAAACTCAGTTGCCTGACATGTTTTCTACAAGTGGCATTCCAGCAACGTATGTTATTGATGCTCGTGGTACATTGGCCTTAACCCATATTGGTATTGGCGATTATGATACAAATGAGTTTCGGGATTTCCTAAAATCCTTAATGTAGAACTCCTCTTAAAGCAATTCCTCAAGCATCTTAATTGAGGAATTGCTTTTTATTATCGTCTTCCCTTTTAAATTTTCAATGTTTCCGCCTTTGTCTAGATATAAGGAGATTCGCTTCAACTCCTCATGCTTAAACCTTATTGATAATTCAAAAATAATCACAACTACTAATACCAAATAACTTTTAACCATTAACAAAGAACATTTACCAATTATCGCCTAACAATCAACAATACCTAACCTACTAATCCCAGACTATTTCAGTTTTAAAAATAAAACAATCAATAAAAAATAAGGCTTAAAAAATTAAATGACTTATTTTTAGCCCTCATTTAAGCTTTTAATTTTCAAACAGAATGCATACACCATTATTACAAGACATATTAATTTTACTGGGGTTTTCGGTTTTGATTGTTTTTTTACTACAAAGAGCCAAACTTCCTTCAATTTTAGGGTTTTTAATTACGGGTGTCATCATTGGGCCTTATGGCTTAAGTTTAGTAAAAGGCGTGGAACAGGTAGAAATTATATCAGAAATAGGGGTTATTCTTTTACTTTTTGTTATAGGAATGGAGCTCTCCCTAAAAAAATTGGCAGCCATTAAAAAAACGGTTTTTATAGGAGGTTCCATACAAGTGGGTTTAACGGTTTTAATTTCTGGTGCCTGTTATTATTTTATGGGCAATAGCTGGAACGAATCGATTTTTATAGGATTTTTATTCTCCTTATCCAGTACAGCCATTGTTTTAAAAGTATTTCAAGACAGAAACGAAATGTCCACACAACATGGTAAAAACGCCTTGGCCATTCTTATTTTTCAAGATATTATCGTGGTTCCCATGATGTTGTTTACACCAATAATTGCGGGTCAAAGTACCAACGTAACTGCAAGCATTTTAACTTTATTGCTTAAATCGGCTGTGGTTATTGCCATTACAATTATAAGTGCCAGATATATAGTTCCTAAACTGATGTATGCCATAGCAAAAACCAATAACAAAGAACTATTTTTATTAACCACCATAACCATTTGTTTTGCGGTTGCTTTCTTAACCTCTCAAGCGGGATTGTCTTTAGCTTTGGGAGCGTTTATGGCGGGGCTTATTATTTCAGAATCCGAATACAGCCATCAAGCAACCAGTATTATTTTACCGTTTAGAGAGTTGTTTATTAGCTTCTTCTTTATTTCGGTAGGAATGTTATTGGACCTAAGCTTTTTCTTTAGTCATATTTGGGTTATTCTTCTGTTGGTTTTAGCGGTTTTAGTGGTAAAATCTTCTGTGGCAGCCTTAGCGGTTGCCGTACTAAAATATCCACCTCGAACGGTATTGATTACTGGTTTGGCCTTGTTCCAAATAGGGGAATTTGCATTCATTCTTTCAAAAGTGGGACTTGAATATAATTTGCTTTCGGCAGAAACCAATCAGTACTTTTTGGCAGTGTCCATTGTGTCCATGTTATTAACGCCTTTTATCATTATTTTTTCTGAAAACATCTCTGAAAAATTTCTAAACACCAGGATTGTTAAGGCCATCTCATCCACTCCAGCAGACCCTTTTAGCGAGTTGAATGCCGATTTTGAAGCCGAGCTAAACAACCATCTCATTATTATAGGTTACGGGCTAAATGGCTCTAATTTGGCAAAAGCATCTATGTACACAAACATTCCTTATGTGGTGATAGAATTTAATCCAAAAACAGTAAAAAAGGAAAAGGCAAATGGCATCCCCATCCTGTATGGAGATGCCTCCGAACCGCATATTCTTGAAACTGTGAACCTATCAAAAGCACGTTCTGTAGTTGTTGCTATTTCCAGTGCACAAGACACCAGAGCCATTATAACCAGTGTTCGCGATATTAGCAAATCGGTTTATCTAGTAGCTAGAACACGTTATATAAAAGAAATTCCAGAACTTATTGCTCTAGGAGCAGACGATGTGATTCCTGAAGAATTTGAAACATCTATAGAGATATTTTCCCGTGTACTTCACGATTTCTTGATTCCTGAAAACAATATTTCAGAGTTTATAGATTTAATTAGAGCAGATAATTACAAAATTTTCAATTCTAAAAAGAAACTGCCTATCACTTTTAAATCCACTAAAATTCCGAATGTAAATATTACCTGTTTACGTGTGAATGTAGATAGCGGAAAAATTGTTGGAAGAACGCTTAAGGATATCAATGTCCGTAAGGAATATGGCGTCAATATCTTAGCTATAGAACGTAATGACAATGTTATAGATGAAGTTCTTCCTCAGGAAAAAGTTTTACAAAACGATAAGTTGTATGTTAGCGGAAAACAAGAAGCTATAGAAGCATTTCATCGAATTTTAAACTAAATCATTTCTAAGCAATTTAAAATGACACTCGTAGAACAAATAAATTTAAGCACCTTAGACGGAGAACCTATTGATTTGATAGCTGCTTACGCAAAAAAGCCACTCCTTATATTGTTTTATAACAACCAATGTTTGGGCTGTACCGGTCGCGCCATCCCCTTAGCTTACAACTTGTCCAAATCTTATCCCGCACTTTCTGTGGTAGGCATTCACAGCACTTTTGGAAATCAAAATTTTAGCAAACAAGATATATTGGATGTCTTTACATCCAAAGAACTCCCTTTTCCTATTTATTTCGATCAACATCATAAATATTTCGATTTTTTTAACTGTGAAGGAACGCCTCATTGGATTCTATTAAATGAGAACGCCGAAATATTCCGTTCTTTTTATGGGTCTCAGGAAAACTCTCAAAATCGGCTGTATTATGCCATTGAAGAACTTTTAAATTAGAAATCCATCGTTTTTATAAAACAATGAATTCCTAATAGGTATTAATGGACATATTTGCCGCCAAGGACGACCTAATAAATTCTGGATAAACAATTGTATATCTTTAGCAGTAAAATTATAAATAGAACTTGATACCGAGCCTTCGCAAAGAATCTGTTTAAAATAGTTCAATCTTTAAATCAACATTTATTATGAAAGACTTTTGGAACGCACATTTTGAGAATCCTGAATACATCTATGGAAAATCTCCTAATCTGTTTGTTAAATCGCAATTGGATATATTAACGCCCGGAACCATACTTTTTCCTGCTGAAGGCGAAGGTAGAAATGCGGTTTATGCAGCTACAAAAGGATGGCTTGTAGAGGCTTTTGATATAAGCGAATCGGGAAAAACAAAAGCCCTACAACTTGCTGCTGAAAATAAGGTCGATATCACCTACACGGTTGGATCCTTTGGAAATTTACCTTATAAAAAACACCAATTTGATGTGATAGTCCTCGTTTTCGCACATTTTAATGCCGAAAACCGGGCAGAATATCACCAACTACTTAGCGACTATTTAAAACCTAACGGCATGATTATTTTAGAAGGTTTTAGCAAAAAGCACTTGGAATACAGCAAAAAGAATCCCGCAGTTGGAGGCCCGAAAAATCTAGACATGCTTTTTTCAAAAGAAATGATTCAGGCCGATTTCAGGGACTTTAAAACCATATTGCTAGAAGAGATGGAAATAAACTTACAGGAAGGTCTTTACCATAATGGAACCAGCCACGTCGTGCGCTTTATTGGAATAAAAAACCCTTAGCACTCGTACGGACAGCTCGCGAGCTGCCCCCCATAATATCCAAAGCTATTCCTCCTCCCCCAAAAAACCCCAAAATTAAACCCACAAAAAAAGCTCCACATTTCTGTGAAGCTTTTATTTTCTGGGTGGAAGACGGGACTCGAACCCGCGACCCTTGGTACCACAAACCAATGCTCTAACCAACTGAGCTACAACCACCATTTTGTACTTTTACCGCAACAAAGCTCAGTTCTGAGCCCTGCCTGCCGGTAGGCAGGTACAACCACCATTTTAATTTGGTCTGCAAATGTAATAGATTTCCCTACTTTAACAAAGCATTTCAGCAATATTATTTTTTATATTTTCTATTTTAAATCGAATAAGCTGTTAATCACGGGGTAACGTTCTACAGTAAAACCTTCGGCATAGGCCACGCCCACCAATCTTCCTAGGTCTTGAGCTCTATACTCAATACTATCGGTAAAATTTTTGCTGGAAATAGGTGTTTCTGGAGCGTCGCTCTTCGGATTGTAAAATTGGGTTTTATAAGCCATCACGGCTTCTTGCTTTTTAGACATATAGTTTGAAACATCCACTACAAAATCTGGCTCAATAGGCTGCCATTGAATGTAATGGTATACTTGTTTTGGACGCCATGGTTGTTGCCAAGCCTCATCGTATTCATCAAATTTTGTATCTATTTTTAGCAAACCACTTAAAAAACAGGCCTGACTCACCAATGTGCTCCCTTTAGCATGATCAATATGTCTATCGGTAATGGCATTGCAAAGCACAATGTCTGGTTGGTATTTTCTAAGAATTTTAATAATTTCCAATTGATGATTTCTATCATTAACAAAAAAACCGTCGGCAAACTCCAAATTAACCCGGACGCTAGCTCCTAAAATTTTTGAAGCGGCTTCTGCTTCGGCATCTCTGGTTTCGGCAGTCCCACGAGTTCCTAATTCGCCACGTGTTAAATCAATAATTCCCACTTTTTTACCAGCTGCAATTTCTTTGGCTAACGTACCTCCACAACCTAATTCTACATCGTCTGGATGTGCTCCAAATGCTAAAATATCTAATTTCATAAAAACTGTTTTAATTAAAACTCTCCAATAACGATTCTATCATATAGCTTCCTAACTACCTCTCCCATGTCCGAATATGTCCAGGCGGACTTAGCAGAGGTCGAAACGGTCTTTTCCGGCAGTTTCGGGTGAGGAATCAGAAGTTTCGGTGAGGTCAAAATTACAAATTATCATTTATATTTACTCGAAATCCATTTGTTTTGTTGTGCTTCATTTAAAAAGGTCCAAGCCACCAGTCTAGATATTTTATGGCCTTGCTTCATTTGAATCACTTTTACCTGAGTAGCTCCTATTTTTTTAAGAGACAGTTTCATGGATTTTACAAGATCCTTATTAGACACCAAACTGGTAAACCAAAAACACTGTTCTTTATAGAAGGAACTCTCAAATAGATAAGTGTGTAAAAATGCTTTTTCTCCTCCTTCATACCAAAGTTCGTTCGATGTACCACTAAAATTTCTAACTACAGTTTCAGTTTGTTTCCCTAAACCTTTCAGCTTTCTGGTAGTAGTTGCTAGCGATTCAGTCTCACTTTTAAAAAAGGGCGGATTGCACATGGTGGCACTCACTTTTTCAGAAGAATTCAGAATTCCTTTTAAAATTTGAGAGGGATTCGCCTGAAAAATCAATTTAATTTTGTTCGACAATCCATTCTTATCAACAATAAGCTGGGCATTTTCTAAAGATTCCTTATCAACATCTGAAGCCAAAAACTGCCAATCGTAAATGGCATGTCCCAACAAAGGGTAAATGCATGTAGCTCCTGTACCAATATCTAAAACCCGAATGTTTTCACGAATTCCAGAGGTCTTTAAAACAGTGGCCAAATGATGGATATAGTCGACCCTTCCAGGAATTGGAGGACATAAATTTTTATCTGGAAACTCCCAAAATTGGATGTTATAATAAGCATACAATAAAGCTGTATTTAAGGCTTTTACAGCTTTTGGGTTCGCAAAATCAATGGTTTCTGTTTGATAAGAATTTACAAATACAAACGGAGTTAAATCTTTGTATACCTCGCAAAGGTGTTTAAAATCGTAATCCGATGTATGTTTATTTTCAGGATGGAAGTTTGTTTGGATAATAAATGGTTTTAGCTGTTGTTCACTTTCAATGATTTCTCTATTCTGGTATCTGGAATTAACCACATAATGGCGACTAATATATAGATAACACCACTAATCCACACATTTATAAAGGCGAAAATAATTCCAACAGTATATAATATGGGCGACATTTTTCCTTTGAAATCATTCCTTAAAGCTTTAGCCAAAATAGATTCCTGTCCCTCGCTTTGAATAATTAATTTCTGAAGGACAAAATAAGCAATGGCTGCTCCAAGTAGTACAATTCCGTATAAACACAAGGTAGCAGGTGTAAATTGGTTTTCTCCCATCCAACCCGTAACAAAAGGAACTAAGGACAACCAAAACAACAGGTGTAAATTTGCCCATAAAATCTTGCCTGTTACATGACTTACCGTTTGCATCATATGGTGGTGGTTGTTCCAATAAATAGCGACATAAATAAAGCTTAAGACATAGCTTCCAAAAATGGGCAATACAGGTTTTAAACTTTCAAAATCTCCACCATGAGGTACTTTAAGTTCCAGTACCATAATGGTTATTATAATGGCCAAAACGCCGTCGGTAAAAGCTTCTAATCGGTTTTTAATCATAATTTTACTTGTTTTTGCTTAATCTAAAAAAACTCTTAAGGCTTTACCATGTTGCCAAGTTTTCAAACAATCATTTTGGCATTCTAACCAAATAACTCAATATGCCCCATGGTACTTTTTTATACTTCCCCCGATTAGAGTGAACTGTTTTATTAATCATTCTATCGCATATCCGTTTTATGTCATACGAGTAAAACAGTCTGCGAATATTTGTGAAACCTGCCCGTCCGGCAGGCGGATCAGCGGGAAACGAAAACATACAATATCCAACTTCACACTTCCGTAAATTCGTTAATCCCCCAAACACACCACCAAGAATGTATAACAGACTAGCCCATATGGAATCATTTCACAGCAGCCAAAGCTTGTTCAATATCATGTATAAGATCCTTTTTAGATTCAATACCAACAGAAAAACGAATCAAGCCATCCCCTATTCCCAGTCGACTT
>Ga0209075_1000822_pt1 | contig 29842 bp, 29 predicted proteins | sample Stecom2011_FD_187523 | JGI IMG/M metagenome (GOLD analysis project Ga0209075, IMG submission 187523) | Agricultural soil microbial communities from Utah to study Nitrogen management - Steer compost 2011 (SPAdes) (version 2) | ecosystem: Environmental > Terrestrial > Soil > Agricultural land...
CTGATAATTTCATCCAAATCCACTCTATCCACTTGCAAGAGTGCCACCAACATTTCCCTATCGAACCTATTGGCCAAAAGGGTTCTTATTTCGTCGTCTTGCTTCATTTTTTTCAACTTACGCATTTCATTGGGTTGTTTGCCAAACATGCTATGTAAAAAATCTGCAGGATTAAAAACAGCTCCTAAGACTCTAGTTACTGCATTGGAAGATCTTCCTCCAGCTTCATAACCCGTTTGTAATCCGGAAATGTTATAACGGTAATTCGTGTTAATCGGTACCACTTGTTTAATATCTACTTCTAGAAAACCGGTTAGCTTAAACTCGTTAATTACAACTTCTTCTAAAGCAAATGCTAATTCTGTTAATGTAATTGTTGAAGTTCCAAACTTAATCCAGTCGTTAGTTACTCGTACACGAATGGACTTGTAACCTAAATATGAAAAATGGAGTGTGTCTGTAGCTTTAGCCTTAATTTCAAATTCCCCACGCGCATTGGTAGTCGTTCCTTTTACTTCGTTCAGATTGACAATGTTAACACTCTCCATAGGTTTCCCTTCTGTAGAGTTTATAACTATACCTTTTACAGTTGTATCTGTCTGACCAAATAAAAAAGAGGTCCCAATTAAGAGTGTAAAAAGAAAAAGTAATTTTTTCATTAAAGTCATATTGACCATAAAAGTACTAAACAAAACGATATTACCTTATGGTATCTTATAATTTGACTAAATATTAACAATAATTACTAGCGTCTTGAACGTCTAGGTCTTGATACTGGAGAACCAGATCCAGATCCTGAACGTCTAGAACGAGACTCTCCACCAGCACCTACGCTTTGTTTTTCGCCTCTATTGCCGCCAAAACTAGAACCAGAACGTCTTTCGCCTCTTGGTTTATCGTCGTATCGTCTTCTGCTTCCGCCGCCACTGTCGTTACGTCTTTTACCTCTGCTTGTTCCTTTACCTTGATCTTGGCTAATTTCAACGTTTACAAAACGTCCTTCGTGCTTATAATCGGTAAAGAATGCAAGAACTTTTTCTTGATGTTCTTTTTCAGTATTAAAGAAGGAGAAACTTTCTTTAACATCAACTTTAAACACATCGTCTCTTCCTAAATCTAGTACTTCTTTTAAGAAATCTTTCAATTTCATCCAATCGTAACCATCTTTGCTACCTACGTTTATAAAGTATCTTGAATCGTTAGAGCTTTTAGAGTAATCTCTTCCTCCGCTGTCACGATCTTCACCACGTGATGAATCGGCTACATTTAGATTTTTAGATTTTTGATAGTAATTAAAGAATCGAGTGAACTCTACAGAGAAGAATTTTTTAATTAATTCGTCTTTAGTAGTTTCTTCAAATAATTCGTTGATGCTATCTAAGTATTTGTTTATTTCAGGGTTTATTTCTGTATTGTGAATTTTATTTGCTAATGACATTAATTGTACTTCGCAAATTTGCATACCATTAGGAATTTGTTTCAATTCAAATTTCTGATTAATGATACGTTCAATACTTTTGATTTTACGTACTTCACTTTTAGAAACAATTACCATCGAGATTCCTGTTTTACCAGCACGTCCAGTTCTACCAGACCTATGCGTGTAAATTTCAGGTTCATCAGGTAATTGGTAATTTATAACGTGGGTAATATCGTCCACATCAATTCCACGAGCAGCAACATCTGTAGCTACAAGCATTTGTATTTGTTTGTTTCTGAAAGATTTCATCACCAAATCTCTTTGGTTCTGACTTAAATCTCCGTGTAATGCTCCTGCGCTGTAGCCATCTTCAATTAAGTTTTCGGCTACTTTTTGTGTGTCACGTTTGGTTCTACAGAAAATAACAGAGAAGATATCGGGATTTGTATCTGCTAAACGTTTTAAAGCATCATACCTATCTCTAGCATTGACTAAATAATATTCGTGAGATACTTGATTTGTGCTTTCGTTTTTGTTTCCTACTGTTATTTCAATAGGACTCTTCATAAACTTTTTAGCTATGTTGGCAACTTCCTTAGGCATAGTTGCGGAAAACAACCAGGTACTTTTTTCTTGAGGTGTATGCGATAAGATATCAGTAATATCTTCTTTGAAACCCATGTTAAGCATTTCATCAGCTTCATCTAAAACAGCATATTCTATTTTAGAAATGTCAACCATGTTTCTCTTAATCATGTCTTTCATTCTACCTGGAGTTGCTACAATAATTTGAGCGCCTCTTTTTACCTCTCTGGCTTGATCTGAAATACTAGATCCACCATAAATGGCAACCACGTTAAGACCTTTGCAATACTTTCCGTATTGTTTCATCTCGTTGGCAATTTGTAAGCAAAGTTCTCTGGTAGGAGATAATATTAACCCTTGAGTAGTTCTACTATCAATGTTAATTTGTTGTAGCATTGGAAAGCCAAAAGCAGCTGTTTTTCCAGTACCTGTTTGAGCTAATGCTACTAAGTCTGTATCTTTTTCTAATAAAATAGGGATTGCTTTTGCTTGGACGTCACTTGGGGTTTCAAAACCCATGTCAGTAATAGCTTGCAATAGGTCGTTATTAAGACCCAAATTTTGGAATGTGTTCATTCGGTGTGTATAAGTATTCGATTATGTTATGTCGTGTTACAAAAGAAGCGAATCGACATACTTAACCCTTAACTTCCAGTAACACACCCTCACTCTGAGGAATTATTAATCCAAGTAACCAATATGGTTCACGTAGATTTTTTTACAAGGTGCAAATGTACAATTTAATTTTTTATTAATTTGATTTTATGTGAAAATAATTAAATATAAAGTTTTAATGAAATTGTATTTGTAAGATTAACGCCCTTGTTTAATGGGGTTTTAGGGTGTTTTTGTAGCTTGTTTATTTCTGGTTCACTAAAAAATCAACTAGTTGCTTAACGGCTTTTCCTCTATGACCTATTTTGTTTTTTTCATCCAAGGATATTTCTGCAAAGGTTTTTGAATATCCTTTTGCCTTGAAAATAGGGTCATAACCAAATCCATGTTCTCCTTGTTTTTCTGAGGTTATTTCACCTTCACAAATACCGGTAAAAGTTTTTAGGTTTCCATTTAAATGAAGGGCAATAACTGTTTTAAATTGTGCTTGACGGTTTGGTTTGCCTTTTAAATTTTCTAGTAACAAATTAATATTATCTTCAGAATTACGTTGCTCTCCCGCATATCTGGCTGAAAACACACCAGGCTCGTTATTTAAAGTTGCAACTTCAAGACCCGTGTCATCAGCAAAACAATCGTAGCCGTAATTGTTTTTTATGTATTCAGCTTTTTGAATGGCATTACCCTCAATCGTGTTTTGTGTTTCTGGTACATCTTCCTTGCACCCAATTTCTAGTAAGCTTAATAGTTGAATATGTTCAGGAATTAAAGCTTGCACTTCTTTTAATTTGTTTAGGTTGTTTGTGGCAAAAACGAGTTTCATAGTAATACAATTATAAAAAAGAGGTTTCTATTTTCATCAAAAAAACGGAAAATAATACTAAATTCATTGAAAATTGCATAATTTATTATTGCAAAAATCTATCATGAAGAAACAGTATGTAATGTTACTATGTTTTTTGTGTTTTACCTCTTTCGTACAAGCTCAGAAGATAAATAATAAAGATTCCTTAAGCGTGAGGCAAGTTGTTGATACCTTATTTATTGATAGGGATATTAATAATTGGTCACTTCGCTTATTTACAAACTATAAAGGACAGAGTTTTATTTTAAACAAGAAAAGTAATACAATATCCTTTAGACCTAATAATAGAGCTGGGGTTGGTTTTGGACTTGGTACTAGTAAGTTAATTATTGATGTTGCTTTTAATTTAAAAGGTCAAGCAGAAAACGTAACAAAACGGTTTGATTTGCAGGGTTCTTTAGTTGTAGGAGAACACAATTTAGTAAATTTATATATTCAGAGATATAAAGGATTTAACGTTAATAATAATTTTAACGAACCCGAGATATTTAGGGATGATATTGGATCACTTTCTGTAGGATTCCACTATTTATACGCTTTCAAAAAGATTTCTTTTTCTTCTTCTATTTTAAAAGCAGGTGTTTCAAATGGCAAGGGGAAGCGCTTTATTTCTGGTGGTGTTGGGGGATTTGTAGCCTATAATGCTTTTGAGGGAAACACAACCTTATTACCTGGCAATGGTATTTTTGACGAAAATGCTTATTTGGAAGAATTTAAAGGCGTTGGTATGGGGATTTCAGCTGGTGTTCTGGCTGTTTTTGTGTTGCCAGCTAATGTTTTTACCACTGTTAATGTTATCCCGGGGATTGGGCTTATGTATAAAAAAGGATTTTCAGAAACTGGTGATTATAAGGTGTCAAACCCACTTTTATATAAATTGGATTTTGAAGCAGGAATAGGTTATAGTTATAAGCGCTTTTATGTAACCTTGGTTTACGGTAGTGGAATTTACACTACTAATTTGGATTATGGATTAAACTATTTATATAGCAATACCAAGGCTAAATTTTCAGTAGGATATAAAATAGTGAGAAAGAAATAAATTAAGATTCTTTTTTAGATGTTTGATTTTTTAACATCTTCAAATACATGTGTTCAACCTTAGTTCTTGCCCAAGGTGTTCTTCTTAAGAATTTTAAACTAGATTTTACTGAAGGATTATCTTGAAAACAACGTATGTTAACAATGTGTCCCATATATTCCCATCCATAATGGGCTTCAAGTTCTGTAACTATTTGCTCTAACTTAACTCCGTGTAAAGGATTGTTTACCTGTGTTTCCATTTATACTTCTAAAATAAGTTTTTGAATTTTTGTAGCTTTTTCAAAGTGATCGAGTTTATGAGTTGAAATCCACCATGTGGCTGCTTCCATTAATAACTCCGGATTTTCATTTTTATTTGCGAAAAAAGCATAAAAAGAGAGTCCAACATTGGGTCCTTTTTGTGCTATTTTCCTAGTGCAAATATTTAATATTTTATCTTTTAGTTCCGGAGTCATTACTATGGTTATCTTCTACTTGTACGAGTTCTATCGTTACTTCTCTTTGGTTTTTGATTGCTAGTTCCTTGTTTGCTTGAGGAATTGCGCTTTTGACTTTGGTTTCTACCTCCACCTTGCTTTTTAGGTTGGGTAGAAGCGTTTGGATCTGGTTCGTAACCTTCTAATATTTCTTGTGGAATTTTAAGACCAACCAGTTTTTCAATATCTCTTAAGTAAGTAGTTTCATCAGCACTTACCAATGAAATAGCTTCTCCGCTAGCTCCAGCACGTCCAGTCCTTCCTATTCTATGTACATAATCTTCAGATATATTAGGAAGCTCAAAGTTTATAACATGTGGTAATAATGGAATATCCAAGCCACGAGCAGCAATATCTGTAGCTACTAAAACTCTAATAGTTCCACTTTTAAATCCAGCCAAAGCTTTAGTTCTGGCTGCTTGACTTTTATTTCCGTGAATAGCAGCTGCAGTAATCCCTGCGCTTATCATATTCTTGCACAATTTGTTTGCACCGTGTTTAGTTCTAGTAAAAACTAATACTTGCTTCCAATCGCCATCAGAAATTAACTTAATAATTAAATCAGTTTTCTTTCCACTTGCTACACGATATACTTTTTGGTTAATAGCATCTACAGTTGAGTTTTCGGGTGTAGCATCTACTTGAACGGGTTTATGTAAAATACCGTGTGCCAGTTTTTTAATGTCTTGCGAAAAAGTTGCAGAAAACATTAAATTTTGTCTTTTAGCAGGCATCATTTTAATAACACGTTCAATGTCTCGTAAAAATCCCATATCCAACATTCTGTCAGCTTCGTCTAAAACAAAAACACTTACTTTAGAAAGCGATAAAAATCCTTGGTTACATAAATCTAATAATCTACCTGGAGTTGCTACTAAAATATCAACCCCCTGTCTTAATTGTGCTACTTGTGGTTTTTGGTTAACTCCACCAAAAATTACGGCAGAACGCAAATCTAAAAACTCACTATATTCTTTAACGTTGCTATATACTTGTGCAGCTAATTCTCTTGTTGGTGTTAAAACTAAAGCACGAACAGGTCTTTGACGTAAATGTTGTTCTTGAGATAAAAGTTGTAATACAGGTAAAGTAAATCCAGCAGTTTTTCCGGTTCCAGTTTGTGCGGAGGCAAGAACATCCATGCCTTCTAGAATAGGGGGAATGGCTTTACATTGTATTGGTGAAGGCTCTGTATATCCTTTCTTATTAATTGCTTTAAGGATAGGTTCAGAAAGACCTAAGGTATTAAATGTCATATATTAATTTTGAAGAATGGCAAGTTCGCTTGCCATTTTATTAGCTTGCAAAGTTACTTTAAATTTTGTGAAGAACTTTGTTTATTGTAATTAATGCAATACGAGGTGCTCATAAAGACGTCTATAAGTTACATTAACAGCGGTTGTTTCTTGTTCAAATTTGTTTGTATAAATTAATCTAATGACTTGTTGATTTTTAGTTTATTTAATTTTATGTACCTTTAAATCAATTAATTAAACAGAATGTGCTTATGGTTTTTAAATCGAAATATTTCATTGTTCTATTACTTTATATTTCAATAGCGTCTTGTAAAAAGAAAGATAAAAGTATAGATAACCTTGGAGTTGTAGAATTTCAAGTTACTGGAAGCCAGGAAGCTCATAATCATTTTGAAAAGGGTTTACTGTTGCTTCATAGTTTTGAATATGAAGACGCTCGAGAGGCTTTTCTAGAAGCTCAGAAAACGGATCCTAATATGGCTATGGCTTATTGGGGAGAAGCTATGACTTATAATCATAGTCTATGGGGAGAGCAGGATTATGAAGCTGGTTCTTCAGCAGTTCAAAAAGTAAAAAGTTTACAGGAAAAACATGATTATTCAACCATTGAGAAAGGGTTTTTACAGGCTGTAGAGGTATTGTATACTCCTAAAACTCCAAAGATTGATAGAGATATAGCTTATAAGGAGTATATGAAATTTCTTCATGAGACTCATCCTGAAAACCAAGAGATTGCTGCTTTTTACGCCATTTCATTATTAGGTTCTGTGCCTGAGGGTAGAGATGATGCAGTTTATGAGGAAGGTGCAGAAATAGCAAAAAAAGTATTAGATAAAAACCCGAAACATCCTGGAGCACTTCATTATTTAATACATTCATACGATGATCCTTATCATGCGGAATTAGCGTTCGATGCAGCAAATAGTTATTCAAAAGTAGCACCAGATGCAAGTCATGCGCTTCATTTGCCTTCTCATATTTATGTGGCTTTAGGCATGTGGGACGAGGTTATAGCTTCTAATATAGAATCATATCAAGCAAGTTTAAATAGAATGAAACGTAAATCATTGGATAATGATGCAAGAGGATTTCATGCATTTCATTGGTTGCAATATGGTTATTTACAGAAACCTGATTTTGAAAAAGCCAAACAGATGGTTTTGGATATGGAGCAGTTTTTAAAGGAATCTCCAACTGATAGAATTAAAACCTATTTAATGTTTTTAAAAGGCACGTATTTAGTTGAAAGTAATCAATGGAATTCTGATATTGCAAATATAGATGTAAATGTTTCTAATTTAAATTTAACGGTTCAGGCTCAATTTCATTTTACTGAAGGGTATCGTGCTTTTTTAAACGGAAATATTCAAAAAATAGAAAAGGTTATTGATACTTTGTCTCAAAAAATAGGTAAAGAGTCTGTGCTTGTAGACAATTTAGATAACGGTTTTACCATGTGCTCTTCACTTTCTAGAAATTCACCAACTAAATTGGATGTTAAACAATCTCAGGTTATGCTTAAACAGTTGCAAGGCTTAAAAGCTTGGATGGAAAAAGACCTTATTAAAGCCGAAGAATTATTAAAAGAGTCTACCATTTTGGAGCAAGGAATTAGTTATAGTTATGGGCCTCCAGTAATTATAAAACCAACTAGTGAGTTATATGCTGAATGGCTTGTGGAGCAAAACAGGTATGACGAAGCTATAGAGCAATATAATATTACTTTAGAACGAGCTACAAAAAGACGATTAGCTCTTGAGGGAATTGAAAAGGCAACAAAATTAAAAGTTTCAACTAATGATTTTTAAGGGTGTCAATTGACAATTATCATATTAATTGACATTTATTTCAAGTAGTATTGTAATGTAGTACAAATTCAAAATATAAAAGCTTATGAACGTTATAATTCAATATGTAAATATGGATTCAAGTGAATCTCTATCAAAATATACGACTGAAAAATTAGAGAAACTATCAAAAAAATATGATTGGTTAATTTCTTGTGATGTGTTTTTTAAACAAGACAATAATCAAAAGGAACCAGGTAAAATTTGTAATATGGAATTGAGTTTGCCTGGACCAAGAATTTTTGCTACTTCAACAGAAAGTAATTTTGAATTAGCCGTAAAGGAAACCATTAATGATTTGGATATTCAATTAAAAAAGAGAAAAGAAACTCTTTCTACCCATTAAATAAAAAAGTGAGATTAACAATAGGCTGCAAACTGTATGATTCAATGGGTTTGCGGCTTTTTTTTCATTTAAATCCTATGCCTCAACTCTAGTTTTTAGAATTTTATTATAGTCAACTAATTTACTAATCGTTACTATTGATGGTGGTAGGGTTCATTTCTTAAAATAGTAAATCCTCTATAAAGTTGTTCTATTACAAACAAACGAATCATTTGATGAGAAAATGTCATTTTAGATAACGAGAGTTTTCCATTTGCTTTGTCATAAACTTCTTTAGAAAACCCATAAGGACCACCAATTACAAAAACCAATTGCTTGATCCCAGAATTCATGTGCTTTTGCAAGTATTCCGAAAATCCAACAGAACTTAATTGTTTACCATTTTCATCTAATAAAATTAAAACATCTTGATTTTGAATTTTATTTAAAATAAGTTCGCCTTCTTTTTGCTTTTGCTGCTCTTCACTTAAGTTTTTGCTGTTTTTTAAATCTGGAATTATTTCTAATTCAAATTTTATATAAAAGCCAAGACGTTTTTGATAATCGTCCATTAAGGCTTGAAGTTGTTTGTTGTCTGTTTTGCCTATGGCAAGGAGTTTTATTTGCATAAAATGTATAATCGCGCTTTAAAAAGACTTTTTATAAGTATCCAAGAAATTGATAATTTATAGCTTTGACACTCTGGACAAGAAATCTCAATAAGAACAAAATTTGAACTGCAAATTTACATTTTAATTGGAATTTAGAATTTAGAATGCAATTAATTTGCATTTGTATTAGTATTTTTACAACAAATAAGAAGTCATGATTTCAGAAGAACAATTTAATAAGGAAATAGAAATAATAGTAGCCAACGCTATAAGAGAAGACGTAGGAGATGGAGACCATAGTTCCTTAGCATGTATTCCTGCAACAGTAAAGGGAAAAGCTAAACTTTTAGTGAAAGATGAAGGCATTATTGCTGGTGTAGAATTTGCTAAAAAAGTATTTCATTATGTCGATAAGGATCTAAAAATAGAAACCCTTATCAAAGATGGTTCTAAAGTGAAATTTGGAGACATTGTGTTCTATGTTGAAGGATCGTCGCAGTCAATTTTGAAAGCTGAACGCTTGGTTTTAAATGCTATGCAACGTATGAGTGCAATTGCTACAAAAACAAAGCACTTTGTTGATTTATTAGAAGGAACTGGAACAAAGGTTTTAGATACAAGGAAAACCACTCCAGGAATTCGTGCCTTAGAAAAATGGGCAGTAAAAATAGGAGGAGGAGAAAACCATAGATTTGCTTTATACGATATGATTATGTTAAAGGACAATCATATTGATTTTGCTGGAGGAATTACTAATGCGTTAAACAAAACCAAAGCTTATTTAAAAGATACAGGAAGGGATCTTAAAATTATTGTAGAAGCTAGAAACTTAGATGAAATAAAAGAAATTCTTGAAAACAAAGGCGTTTATAGAATTTTAATAGATAACTTTAATTATGAAGACACCAAAAAAGCAGTGGCTTTAATAGGTGATACCTGTTTAACAGAATCTTCGGGTGGTATCAATGAAAATACCATTAGAAAATATGCCGAATGCGGAGTAGATTTTATTTCTTCTGGAGCTCTAACTCATTCTGTATATAATATGGATTTAAGTTTGAAAGCTGTTTAGTTCAGAATTTAATATTCAAAATCTATTTTTGAGTTATTATTTATAGAACCTAGAACATATTTAATTAAAGAGACCATTAAACCGAAACATCAAGCAATAGTTAATGACCAAACCCATAGAAGATAAGTTAAGTAAAATTCCTGTTATAAATTTGATTGTCAAGTTTTTTAAACAGATAAAGCTTCCTGGTTTAGAAGGGCTTTCTTTTTACGATTTAGTTGAACTCTATATTATTGGTGTTGGTCGAGGTGCATTGACAACAAGAGCAAGTGCCATTGCATTTAATTTTTTTACGGCCATATTTCCTTTTTTACTTTTTATATTAATTGTAATTCCATTAATACCCATAGAGGATTTTAGGGTGGAGTTTCTAAATTTTTTAAACTCGTTTTTACCACCAAGTACTTCAGATTTTTTCTTTAATAGTATTTTCGATAACATAAATTCCTCAAATCGAGGCGGCTTATTATCTTCAGTTTTTTTAGTGTCTATTTTTTTAATGGCTAATGGAATTAATGCTGTATTTGCAGGATTTGAAGGTTCGTATCATGAACAACTTGGAAGAAATGTAGTAAAGCAGTATTTGTATTCATTAGGAGTAGCTTTAATATTGGCATTCTTGTTAATTCTTACAGTAGTAGTTCTTGGGTATTTTCAAATTTACGTACTTGGAAATCTTGAAAATTACGGCATTTTAGAAAAGAGTAACAATCAGTTTTGGATTATGGTTGCTAAGTACGTATTTTTTGTAATTATGGTATATTTAGCAACAGCTGTTTTGTATTATTTTGGAACTAGAGAAGGGAAAGAGTCCAATTTCTTTTCATTGGGAGCATTATTCACAACAGTATTAATTATATTAAGCTCTTATTTGTTCGGGATTTACATCGAAAACTTTTCACAATATAATGAACTTTATGGGTCTATTGGTGCACTTTTAATTTTGTTGTTTTACCTATGGTTAAACTCAAATATTCTGCTTTTAGGCTATGAACTGAATGCAACATTGCTTCGATTGAAAAAGATAAATAGTAATCATTTATAAAAAATGAAATCTGTTAATCCTTATTAATTAATAGATTTACACCCAACACTTAACACTAATTGCCTTGCACTATATAGACGTTATACTTCCTATTCCTATTCCAAAATTATTTACTTATAGTATTACAGAAGCTGAGGTGGGATTTTTAAAACCCGGAATGCGCGTGTCTGTACCTTTTGGGAAAGCGAAAATTTATACGGCATTGGTTTATAGCATTCACACTAACGAACCTCATGCCTACGAAGCAAAAGAGATTCATCAAATTCTAGATGATAAGCCAGTAATTACAGAAACACAGTTGGTACATTGGCAGTGGATTGCCGATTATTACATGTGCACTTTAGGTGATGTGATGCGAGCAGCTTTACCAAGTGCTTTTATTTTAGAAAGTGAAACCATTATTACTCTTGATAGGGAGGGGGCTTTTAATGAATCAGACTTAAAGGACGAAGAATTTTTGGTTTTTGAAGCTCTTCAGCATCAATCGTCTTTAAAAATCCATGATATTATGAATATTCTGGATAAAAAAAATGTACTTCCTATAATTAAAAGTTTATTAGAAAAAAAAGTAATAAGTGTTGATGAGGAGATTTTTGAAAAATACAAGCCAAAATTGGTTCGTTATGTAAAACTTCAACCTCAATTTTCATCAAGTCAAGGTTTACAAGATTTATTGGAGGAGTTAAGTAGGGCGCCGAAACAGAGAGAGGTTATAATGACCTTGTTTTCACTTTCGGCTAAAACTAAGAAACCAATTAAAGTTTCGGAGTTGACCGAACAAAGTAATGCATCGTCATCCATTATTAAATCGTTGTTGGATAAGAATATTCTTGAAGAATATTATATTCAAACAGATAGAATCCAATATTCAGGAGAAGAAAACAATCCGATTAAAAAGTTAAGCGAAGCACAAAACACAGCTTTTCAGGAAATTAAATCATCTTTCAAAACCCATAATATTACTTTATTACATGGTGTAACATCTTCGGGTAAAACAGAAATATATGTTAAGTTAATTGAAGAGGTTTTAGCTTTAAATAAACAAGTTTTGTACTTGTTACCTGAAATAGCTTTAACAACCCAATTGGTAAATAGACTTCAAGATTATTTTGGAGAAAAAGTGGCTGTTTACCATTCTAAATATTCATCGCAAGAACGGGTTGAGGTTTGGAATCAGATTTTAAATAAATCCTCTAAGGCTCAAATTGTTTTGGGAGCGCGTTCTTCGGTTTTATTGCCGTTTCATGATTTAGGATTGGTTATCGTAGACGAAGAACACGAGTCATCCTATAAACAATTTGATCCTGCTCCTCGCTATCATGCAAGAGATTCAGCTATCGTTTTAGGAAGCTTATTTAAATGTAAAACGCTTTTAGGGTCTGCAACACCAAGTATAGAAAGCTTTTATAACACTAAACTAAATAAGTATGCTTTGGTGGAATTAAGCAAGAGATATAATAACGTATTGATGCCAGATATCGAGCTTGTTGATGTTAAAGACAAGCATAAGCGGAAGCGCATGACCGGTCATTTTAGCGATAGATTAATTGAAGAAATGACAGAAACTTTAAATGCTGGTCATCAAGTTATTTTATTTCAAAATAGAAGGGGGTTCTCGCCAATAGTAGAATGTCAGACTTGTGGAGTGTCACCTCAATGTCCAAATTGCGACGTTAGTTTAACCTATCATCAATATAAAGACCAACTTCGTTGTCACTATTGCGGCTACCATGCAGTTATGATTAAAACTTGTGAAGCTTGTGGAAGCTTGGATTTAGATAATAAAGGTTTTGGAACCCAACAAGTAGAAGAGGAGGTTAAAGAACTTTTTCCGAACTACAAGGTGGCTAGAATGGATATGGATACAACTCGAGGAAAATATGGTTACGAAAAACTCATTACAGCGCTTGAGCAGCAAGAAATAGATATTTTAGTTGGTACTCAAATGCTAACGAAAGGATTGGATTTTAGACATGTAAAATTGGTTGGAATTATGAATGCTGATAACATGCTTAATTTTCCAGATTTTAGAGCGCATGAGCGAAGCTTTCAGCTTATGGTACAGGTGTCAGGTAGAGCGGGAAGAACAGAAGAGCGTGGGAAGGTTTTAATTCAAACTTATAACCCGTATCATAAAATTCTACAACAAGTGGCTTCAAACTCCTACTTGGAAATGTTTGAAGAACAAATGGATGAACGACGTAATTTTAAATATCCACCCATTTATAAGTTAATTAAAATAACCTTAAAACATCGTAATTATAATAAGGTGAATGTGGCAGCAGATTGGTATGCGCAATCTTTGCGTATGGTTTTTAAAACAAATATATTAGGTCCAGAATTTCCGCCCGTTTCAAGGATAAGAAATCAGTATATAAAACATATTATTGTAAAAATTCCACCAAAACAATCTGTGTTAAAAACAAAAGAAGCTATCATTAAAATAAACAATAGCTTCTTTGCTGTAAAAGACTTTAGATCTGTGAGGGTAATTCTAAATGTTGATAATTATTGATTTAAGTTATGTTGTTATTTAAAGCATCCACTAATTGAGTCTTTTTGTTTCGGCTTAATGGAATTTCATAAGCACCAACTTCAACATTTTTACTATTAAATCTGTCAATTTTATCTAAATTAACAATGTATGATTTGTGGATTCTTAAAAACTTTCCTTCAGGAAGTTCTGCTTCAAACGCCTTCATGGTAGATAGTACTACTAAGCTTGTTTCTTCGGTAACTAGTTTTACGTAATCACCTAAAGCTTCAATCCACTTAATATCTTTAATGTATACTTTACGTTTTTTAAGGTTGCTTTTTACAAATATGTGCTCACCTTCAGTTTCGTTAAAGTCTAATTTTAATTTATGTTGTTCTACAGCTTTATCCACAGCTGTGTTAAAACGTTCTCTAGTTATAGGTTTGTGTAGGTAATCTGTAGCATCGTAGTTAAATGCTTTAAATGCATATTCGGTTTTACCTGTAACAAAAATAATTTGAGGTTTGTTATTTAGTACATCCAAAAGTTCAAACCCATTTAAAACAGGCATTTCAATATCAAGAAATATTAAATCGACCTTATGGTGGTTTAAGCCATTTTTAGTCTCAAGCGCACTATTGTATTCCGCTATCAAGTTAAGTGAAGGATGGCTTTCAATTAACTTAACAATGGAGAGGCGCTGTATTGCTGAGTCGTCAACTACTACACAGTTTAAAGTCATAAGATTAATATTTATATTGGTTAAGTATCGACAATAGTACAAAAAACGGGGTTAAAAACCAAATAACATCGACTAAATGTATGGTTTAACAGATTTTAACATCTGCTTGAATGCGATTTAAATATGTTTGTTTTAAAGTTGTAATATATAAATAATATTCTTATTTTTGCACCCATTTTAACATTAAAAACAATTTAATATGAATCATTACGAAACTGTTTTCATCTTAAATCCCGTTTTATCTGAGACCCAGATAAAGGAAACAGTACAGAAATACGAAGATTTTCTAGTTTCTCGAGGAGCAAAGATGGTATCAAAAGAAGATTGGGGACTAAAAAAATTAGCTTATCCAATCCAAAAGAAAAAAAGTGGATTTTACCACTTATTCGAGTATCAAGTAGATGGTGAAGTTATTAAGCCATTAGAAATCGAATTTAGACGTGACGAGCGTTTTATGCGTTATTTAACTGTTACTCTAGATAAGCATGCTGTATCTTGGGCAGAGAGAAGAAGAGAGAAACTTAAACAAAAAGCGTAATTATGTCATCTATAGAACAACAAGCAAAAGGAAAGAAGGACGGAGAAATTAGATATTTAACGCCTTTGAATATTGAAACTAACAAGAATAAAAAGTACTGTCGTTTCAAGAAATCAGGAATCAAATATGTAGACTATAAAGATGCAGATTGGTTATTAGGTTTTGTTAACGAACAAGGTAAAATTTTACCAAGACGTTTAACAGGAACTTCCTTAAAATATCAAAGAAAAGTGTCAGTTGCTGTAAAAAGAGCTCGTCACTTAGCATTATTGCCTTACGTAGCAGATTTATTAAAATAAAAAAATCATAACAATGGAACTTATATTAAAACAAGACGTTGAAAATTTAGGATTTAAAGACGATGTTGTAACGGTTAAGAACGGTTATGGTAGAAACTTTTTAATTCCACAAAAGCTAGCTGTATTAGCAACTGCTTCTGCGAAAAAAGTATTGGCAGAAAACTTAAAGCAACGTGCTTATAAAGACAAAAAAATAATTGAAGAGGCAACTAAAACTGCTGAGGCAATTAAAGCTTTAGAAATTAAAATACCAGCTAAAGCTACTGAAGGTGCTTCTGCAGGTGATAAATTATTTGGTTCTATTACCAAAGCCGATTTAGTTGAAGCTTTTTCAAAAGCTGGTCATGATATCGATAAGAAATTCGTAACTATTACGGGTGGAAATATTAAACGTTTAGGACAGTACGACGCTGTAATTCGTTTACATAGAGAAGTAACTTTCGAAATTCCTTTTGAAGTTATCGCTCAAGCCTAATGTTTAAATAACATATAAAAAGCCTCAACTTCGTTGGGGCTTTTTTTTTAATTTTTTTTAAAATGAAATACGCTAGATTAACTAAAGAACAGTTTGAAGAACTACATAAAGAATTTATAAATTTTCTTGCTACACAAACCATAACAGCCCAAGAATGGGAAGATATTAAAGTAAACAAACCGGAAGTAGCCGAACAGGAATTGGATGTTTTTAGCGATTTAGTTTGGGAAGGTGTATTAAGCAAAGTGCAATATGTTGAGCACATTTCACCTCAACAAATTCATTTATTTCATTTAAATGAAGATAACATGCATTTGATTGCCATTAAGATTAAGAACCCAATTGATTTAACCACTAAAGAAGGTTTTAATTGGTTACGTGAAAATTTAATGGACGATGACGTGGAGTTTTTACAAGCAAGAAAAGATTATACCGACGATAGAAATGCTGATAAGTTTAAATTAATCGAACAAGGTGGAACCATCACCAAAGGCGATTTATTTAAATATTTAGATAAGTTGATTAATTAGGTTTTTTTGAGTTGCAACCTTAGAAGTGGGGTGTTAGCCTTTTAATTATACTTATTGAGTATTATAAGATTTCCACGCATTTTCTTTTCAAAAACTCAAACCGACGTTTTTTAATTCTTTATTTTTGTTTTTCAATTATTAATTAAAAGAAATTCCCTGTTTTTGGGAAGTTGATATGGCACAAAAACCAAGTATTCCAAAAGGAACAAGAGATTTTACTCCAGAGCAAGTAGCTAAACGCAACTATATATTCAATACCATTCAAACGCAATTCGAACTATATGGCTTTCAGCCAATAGAAACACCTAGTTTTGAAAACTCTGATACTTTAATGGGAAAGTATGGTGAGGAAGGAGATAGATTGATTTTTAAAATTTTGAATTCTGGAGATTATTTAAATAAAGTGCATGATACCCTTTATCAAACAAAAGATTCTAGTGCCATAACTCCTAAAATATCAGAAAAAGCTCTACGCTACGATTTAACAGTTCCCTTTGCTCGGTATGTGGTACAGCATCAAAACGAAATAGAATTTCCTTTTAAACGTTATCAAATGCAGCCTGTTTGGAGAGCTGATAGACCTCAGAAAGGACGTTTTAGAGAGTTTTACCAATGCGATGCGGATGTGGTTGGTTCCACCTCTTTATGGCAGGAAGTAGAATTTGTTCAGTTATATGATGCAGTATTTAAAGCATTAAAACTAGAAGGAGTAACTATTAAAATTAATAATCGGAAAATACTTTCTGGAATAGCAGAAGTAATTGGAGCCAGCGATAAATTAATTGACTTCACCGTAGCTTTAGATAAGCTAGACAAAATAGGAGAGGAGAAGGTGAAAGAAGAAATGTTAGAAAAGGGCATTTCTAAAGAAGGGATTGAAAAATTACAACCTTTATTTGCACTTTCAGGAACTTTTAGCTCTCAAATTAAGCAGTTAAAAACTATTTTAAGCACTTCTGAGGAAGGTAATAAGGGAATTCAAGAATTAGAATTTATTGATAAAGCCATTTCAGAACTAGGTTTGCAAACAGCAATATTAAAATTAGATGTTACACTTGCTAGGGGATTGAACTATTATACAGGTGCAATTTATGAAGTTTCTGCTCCTGAAAAAGTACAAATGGGCTCCATTGGTGGTGGAGGTCGTTACGACGATCTAACCGGTATATTTGGAATGAAAGATGTAAGTGGTGTTGGAATTAGTTTTGGATTGGATAGAATTTATCTGGTATTGGAAGAACTTAATTTATTTCCAGAAACAGTTACCAAAAATATCGATTTACTATTTATAAATTTTGGAGAAAATGAAGCGTTATTTTGCTTAAAAGCAATCAAGCAATTACGTTTAAATGCTATTAATGCCGAATTATATCCAGATTCAGCAAAAATGAAAAAACAAATGAATCATGCCAATAAGCGCAATATCCCATTTGTGGTATTAGTAGGAGATGAGGAAATGAAATCGGATAGTTACACTTTGAAAAATATGATTTCAGGAGAACAAGAAAAAGTATCATTACAAGATTTGATTTCTAAGTTTAAATAGTAACTCAAAATGAATTCTATCTTTACTTAAATTAACTTGTAATTTAATAGGTTTAAATCAAGCATAAATTGAAACTAGATAAAAGTAAAGAGTCCTGATGTTTTTCAGGGCTCTTTTTTTGATTTATAATTTTTATGAGAGGTTGGATTTAGTTAACGATTACCTTTTTATTAACAACTCCCATTTCAGTGTCCAGCTTAATTATATAAGCTCCAACACTTAGTCGGTTTGTTTTAATATCAGTTTTGGTTTCTGTTTTAATTTTATCTAAAGTGAAGACAGATTGACCAATAATATTATACATTTTAATAGATGTAATTTTTAACATTGCAGGGTTTTGAATTTGAATGCTTTCATGTGTATTGGCATAAGATACTTGTAGGCAATTAATTGTTTCATTTTCTTCAATATTAAGTACTTCACTAGTAAATGTAATTCAGAAAGTGTTTTATTCAAAACGCGTACTTCATCAAGTGAACCTTTAAAAATAGGTGTATGTGTCAAAATAGTTAGCAGCTCTACCCATTGTAAAACCATAGGTGTTTGTAGGTAACACATTAGTTATACCAGTGGTACTAGAAATTTCTTCTCCATTCAAATATAGTTTCAGAGTTCCGTTTGGACCATCATAAATTGCAACTAGATGTATCCATTGGTTCTTTAAAACTGGTTGTGTAAGGGTTGTTAGAAATTGTATTACCATTAACTCTTGCATAAACACGAGGTTCCGATTAATCTTGAATTTCTATATTAGACTGCCCAAAAGGCATACCTCTACCTGTAAAAGTGGGATCATTTATTCTTTGTCAGCAGTAATATTATTTGCTGTCTAATCTGTCCCATTAGTTATGGGTTTGTGCTATCATTAGATTTAAGAACAGAAAAGCCATGGATAATTGTAGGTGTATTTTCATAGTAGATTGGTTTATAGAGAGTTTTGTTGGAATAAATACAAAGTAAAATCGATGAAATGAGCTTTAAAACCGATAAGATGTATATGTTTTTTAAAACGCGATAGAATATTAAGCTACCTATATGTACGGTATTTATAATACTTAATAGGTTAGTAAATAATTAATATTTATCTTTAAAATCAACTTAATTATTAATTTTCGTTGAATGAGTTACTTCTTAATTTTAGAAATATTCTACATTATAATTTTAATGTTAGTTTGTTATCGTGTAATTTTCGATACAGAAAACACTACAAAAGCTTTAGCCTATTTACTACTAGTTATTTTTGTTCCAATTTTAGGAATCATTATTTATTTTTCATTTGGAGTGAATTATCGGATTCGGAAAATGTATGGGAAAAAATTATTGACCAATACGAAGCTTCAAAGCAATCTTGAAAAAAAGTTAATCACATATTCTAAAGGTGTTTTAAAAGAAGGGGATGAGAATGTTCAAGATAGTAGAAAACTTGTTAACTTAATACTGAAGGAAAATCTTAGTCCATTAACCGATAATAATTCGGTGAAATTACTTTTAAATGGTGAAGAGAAGTTCCCTGAAGTGCTAAAAAGTTTAGCTGAAGCAAAAGATCATATTCATATAGAGTATTATATTTTTGAAGATGATAATATTGGTAATGAAATTATAGAACTCCTAATTAAAAAGAAAGCTGAAGGTCTTGAAGTTCGGTTTATTTATGATGATTTTGGTAGCCGCTCAATACGGAGAAAACAAGTTAAGAGATTGAGGGACGCTGGTGTCAAAATATTTCCTTTTTATAAAATTAAATTAATAGCCCTTGCTAATAGAATTAATTATCGAAACCATAGAAAAATAATAATTATCGATGGACATACCTCATTTGTTGGCGGTATTAATGTAAGCGATAAATACATAAATGGGGAACCAAGTAAAAACAAGGTGTATTGGCGAGATACACATTTAAAAATTGAAGGACCAGCAACATGGTATTTGCAATATCTGTTTTTATGCGATTGGAATTTTTGTGCACAGGATGAAATGTCCATTAATGAAAAACTTTTTCCACTTAAAGAGTCCTTCCTTTCCATAGAAGACAAGCATGTGCAAATTACTGCAAGTGGACCTGATTCTGATTTGCCTACCATTAAATTTGCTCTTTTACAGGCCATTAATCTAGCCGAAAAAGAAATTCTTATCACAACACCCTATTTTATTCCAAGCAAAAGTATTATGGATGCTTTAATTATTGCCGGAAAAAGTGGGGTTCAGGTAAAACTAATTGTCCCAAAAAAATCAGACTCTAAGTTGGTTAATGCTGCAGCTAGCTCGTATTACGCAGAATTATTGAAATCGGGGGTAGAAATTTATCGCTATCAAAAAGGGTTTGTCCATGCAAAAACAATGGTTATTGATAACGAAATAGCCATAGTGGGAACAGCAAATATGGATGTAAGAAGCTTCGATTTAAACTTTGAGGTAAACGCCATTGTTTACGACGAGGAAATATCGAATCAATTAAGAACCGCTTTCTACGAAGATTTAGAAGTTTCTTTAAAAATAGATTTAATAGCATGGTTGCAAAGACCTACCCTTTACAGGTTTTTAGATAAATTAGCACGCTTATTTTCGCCAATGCTATAAATTTCTCAATCAAAAATATAATAAGACAAATTATAATTGAATTTAGGTCAGTAAATACGCTCCACTACAATAGCCTATCGGTTTCTTTGATTTTTAATTCTGAATTTCATATTTCTTTTCCATAATTTTGCGCTCTTAAAAAAATATAGTCAATGATTTCAATAGATGCTTTAGCAGTAGAATTTAATGGTCACACCTTGTTTAAAGATGTTTCATTTGTTATAAATGAAAATGATAAGATAGCTTTAATGGGGAAAAATGGTGCAGGAAAATCAACCATGATGAAAATTATTGCTGGAGAGCAAAAACCGTCCCGAGGTCATGTTAGATTTCCTAAAGATGCAGTTATAGCTTATTTGCCACAACACCTTTTAACAGAAGATAACTGTACCGTTTTTGAAGAAGCTTCAAAGGCTTTCAAGCATGTTTTTGCTATGCGAGACGAAATGGAGCAACTTAACAAAGCCTTGGAAACACGTACAGATTACGAGTCTGATGAATATATGTCCATTATTGAAAAAGTATCGGATTTAGGAGAAAAATTTTATGCTCTAGAAGATATTAATTACGATGCTGAAGTAGAAAAAGCTCTAAGAGGATTAGGTTTTAAACGTGAAGATTTACACCGTTTAACTAGTGAATTTAGTGGAGGATGGAGAATGAGGATTGAATTGGCTAAAATTTTACTTCAAAAACCAGATTTAATTCTATTGGATGAGCCTACAAACCATATAGATATTGAATCGGTTATTTGGTTGGAAGATTTTTTAATTAATAAGGCCAAAGCAGTAGTAGTTATTTCACACGATAGAGCATTTGTTGATAATATTACTAATAGAACTATTGAGGTAACTATGGGGCGTATTTACGATTATAAGGCCAATTACTCCCATTATTTACAATTGCGTGAAGAAAGACGTGCTAGCCAAATAAAAGCATATCAAGAGCAACAAAAGTTTATAGCAGATAATGTGGCTTTCATTGAACGATTTAAAGGTACATATTCCAAAACAAATCAGGTGAGTTCGAGAGAACGTATGCTAGAGAAACTTGAAATTATTGAGATTGACGAGATTGATAACTCATCTTTAAAATTACGCTTCCCACCATCTCAGCGTTCTGGTGATTATCCGGTAACTGTTCAAGATTTATCTAAATCTTATGGGGATCACGTAGTGTTTAAAAATGCAAACATGTCTATTTCTAGAGGAGAAAAAGTGTCTTTTGTAGGACGAAATGGAGAAGGGAAATCAACCATGATTAAAGCTATTATGGGCGAGATTGATTTTGAAGGAAAATGCAGCTTAGGGCACAACGTAAAAGTGGGGTATTTTGCCCAAAACCAAGCGTCATTGCTAGACGAAAGTTTAACGGTTTTTCAAACGGTAGATGAAGTTGCCGAAGGGGATGTAAGAACACAGATAAAAAATATCCTTGGTCGCTTTATGTTTGGTGGCGATGATATCGATAAAAAAGTAGGTGTGTTATCTGGAGGAGAAAAAACCAGATTGGCTATGGTTAAATTACTTTTAGAGCCAGTTAACTTGCTTATTCTTGATGAGCCAACTAACCATTTAGATTTAAAATCGAAAGACGTGTTAAAAGAAGCACTTTTAAATTTTGACGGTACCTTAATTTTAGTATCTCATGATAGAGATTTTCTTCAAGGATTATCTCAAAAGGTTTTTGAATTTAAAGATCAAAGGGTTATAGAACACTTTGAAACTATCGATGCCTTTTTAGAAAGAAACAGGATAGAAAATTTAAAGCAAATTGATTTAAAAAGTTAATTTTAAAAATTAAACAAAACATAAAATTGGTTGAACCGAAGTTTATTTGGTTCAACCAATTTGTTTTTCATTATTCTTGATACACTTCACCACGATGTGGCTTTAAAGCATCGCGAACAGGTTTCATATGGTCTTCTAAAACTACCATGAAAGCTATGGCGTGCATTTCACCTAGTATTTGAAATCCTGTTATGTTTAAATCCAGTTTTTCAATTGCAATGTATTCTTTTAAATGTTTTTCGTGATGCTCTGCTGTTTTAGCGGAATTAGGCCCTGTAAAGTCCCAAATTAGTTTAAGTTTTCTCATTATTTATTGAAGTTCCATTTTCTGCAAAGTTCTTAAAATCTTGCATGTATTGTTTAGTTTGTTTACTTAAAATTCCAGGCATCAAAAGAATAAACATTCTCATCCTAAAATTCATGGGGATACACTCGGTAATACTAGTCCATTTTGTATGTAATTCAGGTGTTTCTGAAAAATAATTTTCTTGAATTCTTTGCATTCCATCTGTATCATACATGACTTGTATTTTGTGTGGAAATTGTTTGTAAATAACGGTTTCTTCAAGTGCTGTTTCTCGTTTTCCTAATTTGTAAACCAACTTCATTTTAGATCCAATATCACCCGGAACTCCAGAAATATAGTCGTACCTTATAAACCCTCTTTGCCAATGTTTTAGGTTTTTTGGGTTTTGGAGTTTTTTTAAAAAATCGGTTAATGGAATCTTAATTATTATTTCTGTAGTGTATTTCATTTAATAAAACTAGTTTAGACTGCTGAAAATAAAGGGACTAAAATGCTTAAGGGTTTGAAAGTTAACATTTGAAAAAGTTTCAACTACCTAATAGTTTTGAGTTTACATTCTGAAAACCCAATTTTTTCTAAAAACAATTTATTAAATATAAACAAAATATATTAAAAGCTTTTGAAAGCCGATTGGTTTTGAATACTAAAAAACTTTCTAAACCGTTTGTTAATGCACCTTGCATAATAGCTTAATATTACTACTTTTGCACTCATATATAAAAATAAATAAACATGATTAGATATTTTTTAAGCCTTGTTTTTTCCTTGTGTTTTTTCGCTATTTACGCTCAAGAAAATAATGATTCTGTCTTGTTTTCTGTTGAAAACGATCCTGTATACACATCTGAATTTATAAGAGTTTTTAATAAAAACATCGACTTAGTGAAAGATGAATCACAAAAAGATGTGTCTGAATATCTAAAACTGTTCATTAACTATAAGTTAAAACTTAAAGAAGCTCAAAGCCTAGGGTTAGACAAAAAACAATCATATATAAGAGAATTGTCTAGTTATAAATCGCAGTTGGCAAGTAACTACATGACAGATTCTAAAGTTACGGATGAGTTGGTAGAAGAAGCTTACAATAGAATGATAAATGAAGTTGAAGCGCAACATATATTAATTCGTTTAGACGAAAATCCTAGTCCAGCTGATACGTTAAAAGCATATAATCAGCTCTTAAAGCTAAGAGATAGATTAGCAGGTGAAGGTTTTGAGGCTCTTCAAAAAGAAGTGCATAATGGCAATACAGTTTTTGCAGAAGATTTGGGTTATTTTTCAGCCTTTAAAATGGTTTACGAATTTGAATCGGCAGCATATAACACGCCAGTAGGAGAAGTGTCAATGCCATTCAAAACTCGTTTTGGCTATCATATTGTTTTGGTTACTAACAAAAGGACTTCAAGAGGAGAGCGCACTGTTGCTCATATTATGATTAATAATCAGAATAAAGAAAAATCTGAAGAAGATCCAAAAACAAGAATAAACGAGATTTATTTAAAACTACAACAAGGGGAGGATTTTGCTTCTTTAGCAAAACAATTCTCAGAAGATCAAAGTACAGCAAGTAAAGGTGGATTACTTACTCCTTTTACTGGAGGGCAATTAAGTGCTATTGAATTTGAGAATGTAGCATTTGGTTTAAATGAAATTGGCGAAATATCAAAACCATTTGAAACACAATACGGTTGGCATATTATAAAACTATACGGTAAAAAACCGGTAGAGTCTTTCGATAAATTAAAAGTAGAGTTGGTAGAGAAGGTTAAAAGAGACTCGAGGTCTAAATTAATCAACCAATCAATGTTTAATACCTTAATGGAGCAATATCAAGTTTCTAGTAAACAACCAGATTTAAGCTACTTTGTTTCTATATTAAACGACAGTTATTTCAATGGTGCTTGGTTGTTGCCACAAGAATTTAAAGGCGATAAAACTTTAATTAAAATTCAAGACAAAACACTAAGTTATCAAGATTTTGGTTCATTTTTAGAGAAAAGCCAACGTCGCCAATTACCTAAAATTTCTTTAGAAGCTTTAGTTTCGAATACTTACAATAGCTTCTTGGAACAACAATTGTTAAAATACAAGGAAGAACGCTTAGAGTTTGAAAATAAGGATTATGCAAATATTGTAGAGGAATATAGAGACGGGTTATTGTTGTTCGATTTAATGGAAACTGAAATTTGGAATGCTGCTAAAAATGACTCTGTTGGACTGGATCAGTATTATAAGCGTAATAAAGAATCTTATTATTGGAGCCAAAGAGCTGATGCCGTGGTAGCATCTTCAGCTAAAAAATCTGTTATAAAGAAAGCTCAAAAGCTAATGCGTAAAAATAAAACCCCAGAGCAAATAAAAGCAGCGCTTAATTCTGAAAATGAAATAGATGTTATCTTTACAACAGGGATTATGGATAAACAACATCAATCCTTACCAGAAGATTTTCAGTTTAAAACAGGTGTTTCAGATATTTATAGTTTCAACGATTCTTTCATAGTTGCTAATGTAAAAGAAGTTCTACCTAAAACATTAAAAACTTTCGAAGAGGCCAAAGGAGCTGTAATTAGCGATTTTCAGAATTATAAAGAAGCTAATTGGATTTCAGAATTAGAAAAAAAATATAAGGTAACCGTTTATCCCGAAGTTCTTGAACAAGTAAAAGAATCACTAAATAAGTAACCTTGAAATTAAAAACCAACATATTATTTTTATGTTTCATTGCATTGCTAACTGTGTCTTGCGATTTCTTTAAACAGACCGACGACAGAAAACCAGTAGCAAGAGTAAACGATACTTATTTATACGAAGAGGATATTCAAGACCTTGTAAAAGAAGGCATGTCTAAACAGGACAGCGCTGTAGTTGTAAACAACTTTATTAATCATTGGGCAACTCAGCAATTATTGTTAAGTGGAGCAAAACTTAATTTAACAGAGTCGAAACAGCGAACCTTTGATAAATTCGCCATAGATTACAAAAACGACTTATATTCTAAGGCATACATGGAAGCCTTAGTTGCTCAAAATATAGATACTCTAATTAGCCAAGAAGAAATAGAGGCTTACTACAACGAAAACAAACAGATTTTTAAGTTGAATGAAGATTTAATTAAGCTAAGATATATTAACGTAGGTGAAAATCTTTTGGATCTTAAAGAACTTGAAACTAAATTCAAACGTTTTAACGATGAAGATAAAAAAGAACTTGATTCTATATCCATTCAATTTAAATCCTTTTCGTTAAAAGACTCAGTTTGGGTGAAAGTAGATCAGGTAATTGATAAAATTCCCCCGTTTACAAGTGAAAACCGAAACGAATTGTTAAAAAAATCTAATTTTATACAACTCAAAGACTCATTAGGATTATATTTGGTGCATATTACCGATGTATTACTTAGAAATAGTACAGCGCCAATAGAATACGTTAAGCCTACAATTGACAAGATTGTTATTAACAAAAGAAAATTAGAACTCGTAAGAGAATTAGAAAAAGACATTAAAAAAGATGCTATTAAACATAAGAAATTTGAAATCTATAACTAAATTAAATCAGTACCTACTTATTTGCTTGGCCACTTTGGCTACTCAAATTGTTTCAGCACAAATCATTATTGAAGACGAAGTAAGCGAAGTTGAGGAAGTAAAATCCGATACGACCGATAGGTCAAATTTGAGAAAAATTGACGGCGTTGCAGCTGTAGTAGGAGACTATATCATTTTAGATTCCGATATAGACAATACCATCCTTCAGCTTAAAGCACAAGGAGCTTCTATGGAAGGTGTAACAAGATGTCAATTGTTCGGAAAATTACTTGAAGACAAATTATATGCACATCACGCTATTCAGGATAGTGTTTTAGTTTCAGATGCTGAAATTCGAGCTACAGTAGATTATCAATTACAACAGTTTTTAGATCAATCGGGCAAAACCATGGAGGAGCTAGTTGCTTTTTATAATAAAGAGGACGAAAAAAGTTTTAGAGAAGAAATGTTCGAAATCAACAAAAGCAACAAGTTGGCTAGCGAAATGCAAAAGAAAATTATTGAGGATGTAGAAGTAACCCCAGAAGAAGTTAGACAGTTCTTTAATAAAATTCCAGTAGATGAAAGACCAACTTTTGGAACAGAATTAAAAGTATCTCAGATTGTTATCGAACCTGAAGTTTCAGAAGCTAATAAACAAAAAGTAATTGATCGTTTAAATCAATTTAGAACAGATGTTATTGAAAACGGAGCTAGTTTTCGTTCTAAAGTAGTTTTATATACAGATGACAAAGCATCCGTTCCTACAGGAGGTTTATACACCTTAAATAGAAAAAAACCAATGATGGTTAAAGAGTTTAGAGAAGTAGCTTTTACATTACAAGAAGGTGAGATTTCTGAACCTTTTGAAACCGATTACGGATGGCATATTATTTATTTAGAAAAAATTAGAGGACAAGAATACGATGTTCGTCATATATTATTAATTCCAGAGGTTTCTCAAAGTGCCATTGCAGAAGCAAAAACTAAAATAGAAAACATCCGTGAACGTATCGTTTCAGGGGATATTTCTTTTGAAGATGCAGCAAGAGAATCAAGTGATGAAAAAGAAACTAGCAGTGAAGGTGGATATTTAATTAATCCAGCAACCCAAGATTATAATTTTGAACTTACAAAAATGGATCCAGAATTATATGGGCAAATCCAAGGTTTAAAGGATGATGAAGTAAGTTTAATTATTACAGAAAGAGGAAGAACTGGAGATATTAAGTTTAAAATAATGAAAGTTACTGATCGTGTAGATGAGCATGTTGCAGATTATTCTAGAGATTATCTTAAAATAAAGGATTTAGCTTTAACGGAAAAACGATTTAAAGCTATTGAAGAATGGCAAGACGTTAAAATTATGGAAACCTATATTAAAATAAATGGGGTACACAGAGATTGCGATTTTTCTAGTAACTGGTTAAAAAAATAAACATGTCTGACGTAGCTAAAGTAGAAGCATTAGTTAAAAACTATCACTCCTTAAAATCTGAAATTGCCAAGGTAATTATCGGTCAAGATGAGGTGGTGAGTCAAATTCTAATTTCTATTTTTTCAGGAGGACACGCTTTGCTTATTGGAGTTCCAGGATTAGCAAAAACTTTAATGGTAAATACCATTGCTCAAGCGTTGGGACTTAATTTTAAACGAATTCAATTTACACCGGATTTAATGCCAAGTGATATTCTTGGAAGTGAAATACTAGACGAAAACAGACATTTTAAATTTATTAAAGGACCTATTTTTTCAAATATTATTTTAGCCGATGAAATAAATAGAACTCCGCCAAAAACTCAAGCAGCTTTGTTGGAAGCTATGCAGGAGCGTTCTGTTACTGTTGCTGGACATAATTATAAATTGGATTTACCTTACTTCGTATTGGCAACTCAAAACCCTATCGAACAAGAAGGGACCTATCCGTTACCGGAGGCTCAATTAGATCGTTTTATGTTTGCTATTAATTTGGATTATCCAAGCTTTGAAGAGGAAGTGCAAGTCGTTAAGTCTACAACAACAGATATCCAAGCAAAAGTAAAATCATTGTTTTCAGCACAACAAATAATAGATATCCAACAGGTTATCCGAAGAATTCCTGTAGCTGATAATGTAATTGAGTATGCAGTAAGTATGGTTTCTAAAACCCGACCAAATGGATCAACAGCTCCAGAATTGGTTAAAAACTATATTGATTGGGGAGCTGGTCCAAGAGCTTCACAAAATTTAATTTTGGCAGCTAAAACTCATGCAGCTATTAATGGGAAGTTTTCTCCAGATATAGAAAATGTTCAAGCCGTTGCAGAAAGTATTCTAAGGCATCGTATTATTAAAAACTACAAAGCAGAAGCCGAAGGCATCACAGAAGAACAAATTATTAAAAGTTTGTTCTAGTTTTTAAAGCTTAGTACTTTATAGCTATATTTCTTGTTAATCAGGTTTTATATATAATTTATTCAATAAAATTTTATTGTTAATTTATTATTATAAGCCATGATAATTTGCGAAATAATTAAAATATTGTTTAAATATTCATTGTTATTTGAATTATATTTAGTGTTTCTTTCATTCTGTTACATATTTTTAAATCTCCTTTAAAATTTGTAATTTTGCATAACCATTCATTTAGGGTAACTTTAAACAAATACTAATTTTATTAAATACAACTTATGGCCTTCGATATAGACATGATTAAAAAAGTGTATTCTACAATGGCAGATCGAGTAGATACTGCACGTAAAATTGTGGGAAAACCATTAACACTTTCAGAAAAGATTTTATACGCACACCTTTGGGATGGAAATCCTACAAAAGCGTTTGTAAGAGGTAAAGATTATGTGGACTTTGCTCCAGACCGTATTGCTTTACAAGATGCTACGGCGCAAATGGCATTATTGCAGTTTATGCAAGCCGGAAAATCTAAAGTAGCAGTTCCAACTACAACACATTGTGATCACTTAATCCAAGCGAAACAAGGTGCAGTACCAGATTTGAAACGTGCTAACGAAACAAGTAATGAGGTTTTCGACTTTTTAGCTTCAGTTTCTAATAAATATGGTCTTGGTTTTTGGAAGCCAGGAGCAGGTATTATTCATCAAGTTGTTTTAGAAAATTATGCATTCCCAGGAGGTATGATGATTGGAACTGATTCACATACGGTAAACGCAGGTGGATTGGGTATGCTAGCTATTGGTGTTGGTGGTGCAGATGCTGTGGATGTTATGGCTGGAATGGCTTGGGAGTTAAAATTCCCAAAGTTAATTGGTGTTAAATTAACAGGTAGATTAAATGGATGGACATCTGCAAAAGATGTTATTCTTAAAGTAGCTGGAATCTTAACTGTAAAAGGTGGAACAGGTGCTATTGTTGAGTATTTTGGTCCTGGTGCTAAAAACTTATCATGTACAGGAAAAGGAACCATTTGTAATATGGGAGCCGAAATTGGAGCAACTACATCTACTTTTGGATACGACGATTCTATGGAACGTTATTTACGTGCTACCGATAGAAATGATGTTGCTGATGAAGCAAATAAAATTCGCGAGTACTTAACTGGTGACGATGAGGTTTATGCATCTCCAGAAGATTACTTCGATCAAGTTATTGAAATCGATTTAGACACATTACGTCCACATTTAAACGGACCATTTACACCAGATTTAGCAACACCAGTTGGTGAACTTGGCGAAAAAGCAAGAAAAAATGATTGGCCTTTAAAGGTAGATTGGGGATTAATTGGATCTTGTACAAACTCATCTTATGAGGATTTAACCCGTGCAGCATCTATTGCGAAACAAGCTGTAGATAAAAAAATTAAAGCGAAATCTGACTTTGGAATCAATCCTGGTTCAGAGCAAATCCGTTTCACAGCAGAACG
>Ga0209075_1000823_pt1 | contig 29825 bp, 24 predicted proteins | sample Stecom2011_FD_187523 | JGI IMG/M metagenome (GOLD analysis project Ga0209075, IMG submission 187523) | Agricultural soil microbial communities from Utah to study Nitrogen management - Steer compost 2011 (SPAdes) (version 2) | ecosystem: Environmental > Terrestrial > Soil > Agricultural land...
AAAAAGCGGCGGGTATTCCACCTCTTCAGGCACTGTGTAGGTTTTGGCTGAAGAAAAGGTGATATCCTGCAAAACACCGTTCTTTTCACCAAACGTAGCCAGATAGCCGGCCGATGTCACCCCGCAGCCTTTGGTGATTTTGATCTGATTGGTATTGATGGGGATGACCTCCATCCCGCAAACGATACCAATGCCGAGGAGGTTTGTTCGGGTAAGCCGGTTATTTTCATCCAGATAATCAAAAAGTGCATTCAGATGGCTTTTCTGTAGCACCTGATTGGCGACAAATTCGGGGTATTCTAATTCCTTTGGTATCATGACTATACTGTTTTAAATCAAACTATTATGGAATTATCTAGGCTTACGGGATTGTCATCGTCCCCATCTTCACAGTCATGTAAAGTAGCGGCGGGATACACCGATTTTAACCTGCTGAAAAGGTACACTAGACGGGCATGCACACACAGCAGTTTTCTGATCTGCTGATACTCCGTTTTGATACTATCAAGCAAACTGGCAAAGACCGCTGCGTCAATAATCAAAGCCGATGGATGCTCATTTTTGACCTCATTCAGCAGGGCTTCTAGTTTAGTGAGCCAGATGGCATTCTGTGGGGTGGGCTTTCCGTATTTGGCTATGTCAAACAAATACAGCTTGATTTTATCGCCCATAAACTCCATGACCTGCTGAATAAATCCGCAGAGGCTTTCACGCACCACTTCATGCAGCTGCAGCAATAGACTTCTGGAGAGCGGCACCCCGCTGTCATTGGCTATCCAGGCCATAATATTGGCCTGTGTGGCGGTGTCCAGTTGCCCACCAAAAAAGGTTAGGATACGTTGCAAATCCTGTTTCATTCCTGGAATGGTAGCTGCCGAAAACTCACCCAAAAGACGCCCCATGAATGACTGGGTCAATACCTCCAGAATAAGCTCTTCCACGGCTGGTTTATCCTGTGGCAGAGCGGCCTGTTCTTTCAGGAATTCATTCCAGAGTTTATGAAAATGGTTCATCTGGAAACAGAGTGCCTTATCGGCGGCCACTTCTTCGTCATCTGTTACTAACTCTTTGCAGGTATTTTCATTGAAATAATTGACCAGCTCCTGTTTGATCTGGTTTTGAACATTGACGGGAAGTGCCCCCAGGCAAGGCAAAACAGGTAAAAGCTCATTGTCAAATAGGGCTTCCTTTTCAAGATCCGTAAGAGTCTGAAAGCCCTTATTATAAACAGCTTCGGCGTATTGCTCGTTAAACAAATCCAGAATTTGCGTGGCACAGGCACAGGCCTTTTTGCGGTCGTCTTCACTCAGCGGCTGGGCCATAACGGTGGAAGTGAGACCCATGAGTATGCAGAGAATGGCCTCATCTCCGCGGCCCGGGTAAATTTCATTTCCCAGCCAGCAGATTTTGGGCAGCAGGTGGGAGGGCGTTTCTTCCCTGATTACCCGCTCGGCATAACGGCGGTATTCTACACGGTCAAAGAGGTTTATCCAGCCAGGCATCACATATGTGAGGCGGAAAGAATAGGGGTCTGCCTCATCACAGGGGGCACAGTCTGTCCCCAGACAAACTTCCAGAGGCAGCATGCCGTAATGAGTGGGCCGTAGAAGTAGGTGCTCTACCACAAAGAAACGCTCAGGTTTCAGCTGCAGACGGGCCCAGTCAAGCAGCTCATCAGCGGCCTGATCTGCCAATGCCTGCGAGGCGAAAGTGGCATCAGAAACTGCCAAATCTGCGATAATGTCACCGGCAATATGGAAAGCCCAGGTTCCCCCGTTCAGTATAGAAGCGTAGGCCGTATCATCGACAATGAAAACGTAGAGCTCGTCTGTCCAACGGTTGACTTTTTCCACCAGTTCATGGCGAACGTTGGCAGTGATTGGGCTGGCGTTTTTGAACCAGATTTGACCGTTTTCGTTAAGCAAAGTAATCTCTGCCTGCCAGATATTGTCCTGAAAAAAGTAATTAATCTGAATAAAATTGCGGAGCATGCCCAGACCCAGCAAATGAGCCAGACGATACTTGATACCTGGAATATTATGCAAACCTGTTACCAGCAGTGGGTCGTGATGATCAAAGGCCTTAAAATGTTGAGTGCCAAAACGGGAATTGTGTTTTAAAAACCGGATTTTCTGTTTGAGGAGGGCTAGTTCTGTTTTTTTTGAGGCATTAAAAGAACCGGATGTATTACTTTCAATTTCTGCAAAAAGCAGTGCATATTCCTGAAAAGACTCCCCGAAACGGGCCAATTGATGATCCAGGAATTTGGACCTTCTTGAAATACCTTCTTCCGGGGTTTCCAGAAGCATTTGAAGTTCGTTATCAGTAAACGCCGGGTTGTTATATAGTTCATTTTTGACCGGATCTACGTCGCTCATTGCCAACTCATTGCCGCTAACCAGCTGCCCGAAATAGGAATGTAACTGGTTTTCATCCAAACTAAAAAGAGCTGGGAAAGCTTCTGTCTGAGCAATGCCATTGGCTAGGGGCTGCTCCAAGAGCATCATGTACGCTTTGAGTTGTTTGGCAATTGCCCGTCTGTTCTGAGTGGCATTCACGGGCAAGCCATGCGGGCTCACCCCGTAAGTTAATGGAAGCTGAAACTGCACCGGGTACCAGGGCTCATGCTCCATGAGCGTACCCTTTGGCATGGGCAGGTCATTTTCCGTTACCCGGAGTTTCATAGCAGCGGCATCACCCCGCAATTGCTGCAGGTTGGCCAGCACTTCGTCTGCATTGGCTGGTAGAAAAGGTAGCTCGTTTTTGAAAAACAGCAATTTAGACCGCTGAATGTACAGACTGGCTCTATTTTGGGAAGCAATACTCATACTCCAGGGCTGGCTGGGCTGCAGCGGAAAACCGGCCGCATCGTATTTGGTGAAAACGAAATTCCTAACGGCTAGCACCCCTTCCAGATCCATCAACCGATTGATGATATCGGTGGCATGAATGCTGGTTTTCAAGTCGGTAGCTATCAGTTCCTCCTCTTTGACAAAGCCGTGTTTCAGGAAAGGTCCGTTGAAGATTTCTTCGGTAGGTACACCCTCTTCCTGCAGTTCTTTGAGTGAGTAAAACCGGAGCGTTGGGTTAAAATATTGCTCTATTTCAAACCAAACCAGAGCCTGAATATGCTCAATATCGGCATAGGGAGCCAGCTGTATATCGGCACAGACTGCAATGTCTTCGGTGCCTATTTCGGTGATCTGGCAGAAATCGTCGTCCAGATTCCGATGGCTGTTTAGCAGAGCCCGGCTGTTTTGCCTTATTTCCAATAAACGCACCGCTTTTTCCCGCAGGTAAGTCAATGGGCCATTGGCCGTTTGAGTCAAATAATTGACCAGTTGATTAAATTTAATTTTCTCTGTATCAGCTGCTTTGCGAAGGTGAATGATCAAAGGAACCTGACTCCAAACGGTAAGCTCACTGTCAATGTCAATTTTCCAAACCGATCTCAGCGGATATTTCAGGGCCTTCTGCAGTTCATTGCTGGATGTGAGCGGCACATTATCCTTATTAAACAGATGAATGCCGATGGAATTGATGGTCTTTGACGTGTCAATAAACTTCTCAAAAAAGTCTGTTTGCCACTCCAGTTTAGAAACCGTTGGAAACCTCAATTCCAGTTCACAAACGCTGGTATTACTATTAAATTGATAGGCAGTAAAAAGTTTGCCATTGCTGAGTTCGCCATAAAGTGGGTCGGCCTCTGGCTCCAGTAGCACATTGTACATGCCTTTGGGGATAATTTCGTTGGTGTCTTGAGGCGTGAAAACCAGGGCATCTTCTTCGCAGTCGGCATATAGCGGCATTTCGCAGGAACAGTCACGTATCACCAGCCAGGCATTGTGTACGCCATTGGCATCTATCAGCAGTTTTCTGAAATCATTGAGAGTGACCGGGTTAATGGTCAGCGTTTGTGCCGCGGTAAAAAAGGCCTGGTTTTGCCCCCCTTTTTGCAGTTCTTCTGCCAGGTGATCTGCGATGGGCATGCCGGTTTTATAGGCCATTTCTGTGGCGGCAAAAACCAGATTTTCCAGCATCATAATACCGGGATCATGCACATTATAATCTGTCCAGAGGTCACTGCCCAGCTTTTCCACATTGCCCAAAGCCTGTTTAAGCAGCAAGTTGTAGTCTTCTGCCGGGCTTAGTTCGGGAGTTTTCGGTATGGTCAATGCTTCTTTCATAGCTAGCATCCACAGGAGGGGCTTTCTCGCCCGATTAATTCAATGGTCAAAACATGTATCAGGTGCTCTGGAGCGGGAGCAGAGACCAGTATACTGGCCTGGGTAGAGGCTATGGCGGTATCCACTTCTGTTTCAGTGATTATTCCACCGGCATCTGGTGCTGAATGATAAAGCTTTACCTTCTCCAGATAATCCACATAGGGCTGTTCTTCAATGAAATTGATCAGCACCGATTTCTCCACCGTGCCTCCAAAAAGTAAATCTGCCGATGGCTCAAAGGCCCAGGGCGAAAGAAAGGCGGTGATGGCTTCCTGAAGTTTGGCGGTATAGAACGTCTCATCATAACCCTGCAAAAGCACCAGATCAAAGCTCATACGTACCTTCTCAAAAATAGGGTTACACACATGCAGCTGTGCAAAAGGAGGTTTACGATCACTGATGAAACGGTCAATAGCTTCCAAAACGCTTAGTGAGGTGTAAGGCTCCAACGGGTTTACTTGTTTGCTAAAACGTAAATCTGGCAGGGTAATGATGCTCACATGGCCTGCAGCCAGTTCATTATAAATGAGTTGATTTGTTTCAGTTACCTCATAGCGGGTATGGTTCAGGCATTTTACGCGGTGAATGCCGGGGAACTCTTCCAGAATGAGTCGCTCGTAATCATACGCACTCACAGCCCTGTCTTTGTGCCTTAACCGCTCTGAAATACAAGTGTAAAAAGCCTCTGATTCCTCCACCGGTCTTCCGCCGAAACTGTCAAAAGGCTGCAGCAGTTTTTTGACCTCATTTACCGGGGTTTTGAGTTTGGAAATAGTGCCCGCTATGAGCTGAGTTTGCAGTAAATCGGGATGAAGTTTAGGGTCAAGCATCACTGCTTTCGTAGCATTTGGTAATACCGCTTTCAGCTTGCAAACAGTGGCTGAGCTACCGGCTACGGCTGCCCGCAGCCAGATTTTACCGTTAGGCATGAGAGGATATGTATCGCTGGCATCTGCCGGAATATTAAAAGTAATGATTCCTGAATTCAGCCACTGGGTGGTATCGTCTGTTATTTCCCGTTTTGGGAAAGATTTCCAACCTTTGGCGGTGAGGTATGACCAGTGAATATGATGCTCTGGTTTTCTTATTCGGGGGTCTGCAGTGCCGTCTTCTACCTGAAAAAGCACAGAAACGGAACCCGGGGGTTGTAGTTTTTCCAGACCAATGTAAAACTCGGCTTCATGCTCAGCTTGGCCACTGAAGATATCTTCCGGGTCTAAGCCGCTGACATCATTTAGTGCCGAAACCTCTTTGTTTTTCAGCAAAAAGAAGGGGTCGCCAAAGTTATTATGTCTGAAATCTGGCAGAAAGGCAATGGCCGGTTCATCATTAGCCGCATGTCTTTCCAATTCTCCGAAGGGATACAAATGAAAAAACTCCACTTTACGGGCCGCATAATCTCCTGCTTCTGTTAGATTACTGGAAACATTGGCCGAATAATTGGCTAATAGACCTATGGCGGTGGGGGAACCCGGAGGAGAGGGTGGTATAGTGGGAGTTGTAGCTCCCAAAGCTGTAGCCAGACCTTGCAGATATTCATTGAAATTGGTCTCAAAATCCCCGTTATACTGAATTTTTACAAAGCCTGAGGTGCTTTCGGCGTTAAAGTCAGGGTTTCGGTTGTATTGTTCCTCCATCAGGTCATCGTCTGAGACCGTGAAGAAGGTGTTATTCAAGGCGGCATTTGACCAGGCTCCGTCAGTAAAATGTCTGAATTTGAACTTGTTATTGGTTAGCTTGGTAGCATTAATCGCTAGGTCGTCTTGCTCACCATCCAGTGTGGTATCTTCGGTTTCTTTCCAGTCCCAGATGAATTCTACTTCGGAATTTTTCTGGAAAATCTCTGAATTACCAATGACAAGCCCATTGTTCTTTTTGGGTGAAATGCCAAAGGGATTGAAAGGTTTTGAGGTGTCAATTTTCCCGAAATCATTGGATAGAAACAGTTGGCGTACATTGTCAACTTCTATATGTACATTGACTTCAGAAATGGTCGCATTGAAAAGCTGCCCCTGCAGATAGTAATCGTCTGGGAGATGCAGCAGTTTGACCTTTAGAATAGGTCTGGAGGTGATGAATTGGCCACCATGTACTTTCGCATTATATGGAGAGGTGGCATCTTGTTCCTCATCCATCTCGAAAATCAGTTCCAGTTCTGATCCTGATAGTGTTGCAGAGTTCAGGGTTAGCAACTCCCAGCCTTTTTCTATGCTGATCTGACCTTCAAAATGTTTTTTTAACTCGGTCAAAAGTGTCAAAGTTGGAGCAGAATCCAGCGTGATGGTCAAAGTGATGGTACGGGTGCCTTCCCGCATAAAGAGGTAGTTGGAAGCTACCGCAAAACCCAGTGTGGCGACGGAAGTTTCAATGGCTGCCAGCTTTCCGTCAATAAACTGTTTGTCTGCAAAAGGAGCCTTACTTTCATCTGCGGTTCCGGTAAAATCTGAGGCATAAAGCCTGCCTGTGAGTGGCTGAGTTAATGATACGGCGGCCTGTGTTTGATCAGTTTCTGTCGCACGGTAAAGGGTTTTAAGGTCAGTAATCTGTGCCTGATTCAGCAGTACCTCCTGCACGGTTTCAAAGAAAATTTCGTTTCGTGCAGCGTCTTTTCCTGCTTTCAGGAGTGTGTTGGCGGGTAAGGCATAAGCTGGAGTCTGTTTGGTCAGCTCTGCCAAAAGGTGCACATAGGAGGCCTGCGGGGCTTTTTCTGCAAGCTGCAGCACATCCCTATAATAGAAATTGAGGTGTTTTTCAGAAAGGCCGTTGAGAAATCCCCGCTGCTTTTTCATGACGCCAGAGAAAACCAGCAATAGGGTAGTATGCGGCAAATGCCCGCTGTGCGTCAGCTCTTTAGAAAAGGCTTTGAGCCCCTCCAGAATCATGCGGGAATAGCCCTGCACAAAGCGATTGAGGATTTCAGTAAAGAAATAATGAGTGCTTCCCAGAAAAATCTGCTGATGGAGGGCTCCGTTGCCAAAAATAGAGCTGTCAGCCGGAATAGCCGCATAAGGCGTATTACCAAAAGCAGTGACAAAAGGATACGATTGAAATATGCCCAGAGCAGGCTCCAGTAATTTTTCAAATACCTTTAAATCGGAGTTTTGGTTGGGTGTAAGCAAGTTTCTGGCTGTAGCACCTTTGTGATAAGCAATGGCTTTTTCATAATAAGGTTTGAGGTTGAGAATGAGGTTTTCCAGAAAATTGGTAAAAGGCTCTCCCTGCGGTACCTGCCGTTTCATCTGATCAAACCTCATGGCCAGATTGGACACCAATTGATAGAGCTGATCAAAGATTCTTTTCTTTTGAACCGTACTCAGACTTTGCTCTTTGAGGGCTTGCTGAAGCAAAAAAACGTCCCGTTTAGTTTGGCCTGCTTTCAGCAAGGAAAGGTGAGCCAGCAGCACTGTGTAGTCCTTCTCAAAAAATGCTCCCCAGGTTCCATCCTTGAAGTTACCAGAATTATAATATACGATTTCAGCAGCCAGTTTTTTGATAAATACCAGATCATGAGCCGTTTCCCGGGAGTCAATAGGCACAAAAGCGGGCTGTAAGGGCAAAGAAATACGGCCATTCTGGTGCATGCCATCGTGAGCGGGAGCTTCTTTGTTGACGATGTTTTGACAGTTTTCCTGCATTTCAGGTGGTGATTTCTGGCAGTGTTGTTAGTAAATCCAATAGCTCGGTGCCTTCTTTTTGATAGAAGGGGAAAACGAAATTGAAACGGGAATTTGTGGCCTTTACGAAGTAACCGATGCGTATTTCCACATACCCTTCGCCAATGGGATCGGTGAGAATGTCAATTTTGTCAATTTTTATCCGCGACTCATAATAAAGGATGGAGGTCTCCATTTTCTCTTTCAAATAGGTTTGAAACGCGGTATCCAGAGGTTCAAAGATCATTTCGCTAAGGTCACAGCCGTATTTGGGCTGCATGATCCGCTCGCCGGTGATGGTGGTGAGTAGAATGTGCAGGCTCTGGTGGATGTCTTCTTCGGCTTCAGACATTACTACGCCCAATGCGGGCTCAAAAGCCGGCGGGAAACTCCACCCGCGGCCTAAAAATTCTTTTCCGGCGTTCATAGCTATTCTTAGTTTATCATGACCACGCTGCCTTTTACAGTGGTATTACCTCCAGAGCTGAGCTCGGCAGAGGCACTACCTTCTGCTTTCAGGGCAGCCTGTGCTTTAATGTTAATGTTTACGCCTTCCAGCGTAAGGTCCTTGTCGGCTTTGATCAGGACGTCTTTGACACCTTTCAGCTCCACGGCATTCTGGGTCATTTTAAGACTATTGCCAAATTCGTCGGTAATCTCTACAGTCTGCTGATCTTCATCCATGTAGATCATATTGCCTGCAGGGGTCTCCAGTAAACAGATCTTTTTGTCATCGTCAAAAAACAGTTTCATGCCTGAGCGGGTCACCAGAGCTTTTTTGTGGTTCTCATCGGTGGCTTCCAGCGGGGCGGCTTTGGCAGAGCTGTTACACATGCCCAGTATCAGCGGCTGGCTGCTGTCACTGTCCATAAAACCAACCACCACCTCATCACCCACCTCTGGCCTGAAAAAGAAGCCCCGGTTTTTACCGGCATCCGGCGCGACTACGCGTGCCCAGATGCCATCTGCAGCGGGGTCTATCACGGGCAATTTGACCTTGATTCGGTGTTCGCCCTTGGGGTCTTCTTTGAGCTGACTTACTATACCGATGTATAATCCAGAACTATCGTTTGGTTCTTTTTTGCTTTCAAAGAGTTCTTTCGGGTAACCTATCTGAATATCAGTCTCCCAGGTTCCGTTTGAGAGCTGATGAGCAATGCCACTTACCCATGCTTTTCCGTTAAATCGTTTGCCTAGTCCACTGAGGTTTATTAAAGTGTTAACCTTTACTTTCACATTGCCTTTAACCTTAATACGGCCTTTGATTTTTGCTGCCCGGTAAACCAGTATTTCGGCATCGGCCATGGCCTGCAGCTCGGGTTCTGTATACGCTCCAGTTTTTCTAAAATTAAAATTTCCAAAGGTTATTTCATCGGCTTTCAGGTCACCCGGCGGTCTAAATTCTGATTCGGCGGCTTCCAGTTCCTGGAGCTCTTGGGAGCTGTAATCCCAGCTTTTTGACAGCAGTTTGGCAGGCTGCAGCCGTGCGTCCATGGTGGCATCCAGCTCCAGAATGGTGGCTCCGTACTGCAGGTTTACTTCTGATTCGGTACTGAAATCAGGCTTTTTGATCATCAATTTGCTAAGGCTATTGAGTACAATCATGCCGTTTGCCTGGGTTCTTCGCAAGAGAAAATTCCAGTCAGTTTCATGTAAAAGAGCCTGGCCTTCCTGCGTGTTACTGGTAGGGCTCACCTCTTTTTCCAGCTCGTAATTGCCGATGATTTCCTCCAGGATGTCGCTGTCTCGCTGGTCTTCAAAATATCGGTACTGTGGCGTGAGTGTCATTTTTACGGCGGAGTCACGGCACTCCACCACCAGATATGAGCTGCCTCTTTTGACCTTTAGGGTCTGCGAAACCACTAGTCCGGTATACACCGTGTCTTCCTGGCCATTATAACCTGCTTTGATCTCAATGGGCTTGCCGGGTGTAAGCTCATCCATTTCAGAAATGGCGAAGGTTTCTGAAGCCGCATCTCCGTCCAGAAAAATAATGCTGGCTTTGGCAATTTTATTCACCTCTTCACTGACCGTAATGGAAACCACCTGCAGGCTTTTTACAAGCTCCTTTCCATCAGAAAAAAGCTTAAAAGTAGCCGCAGAAGGTGTGCTTTTGGTCGGTATGGTTCGAGCTTCGCTCATTTTTTTGTTTCGTCCAGCGGCGGGAAAATCACTTTTTGACCCACCTTGATATTTCTGAAACCACTCATTTTATTGGCCCGGGCCACCTGTAAATAGTAGGCCGGGTTTTCATAAATTTTATAGGTCATAAGACTGAGATGATCGCCACTTCTGATGGTTCTCACGCGGGTGAGATCTGGCGACTGCGGGTCATCCTGAGCCACCCTTTTTTCATCGGGGATGGTCTCAATAAAGGCGGCCTTAGCCAAAGCCCGGGTGGGAGTACCATCTGGTTTGAAGAGTTTAAAGGTGAAATTCAACTCTGTCAACCGGCATTTGAAAAGCATTTTGCCCCAAATGAGTTCAAAGTGCCGGGGCTGGTGCACTTCACCATCATAATCCACCAGCATTTTTTTGAACTCCACAATGTCATCCCATACATCAGGTTTTGGAATACCGTCAATGATGCCCGTACTGTCAAAAAGAAACTCAAAACTGAGGTCACGGGGTTTGATGCCTTTGAATTTGACCTGCTGGCCAGAGGCTCCGTCACCCTGTTTTTCGTCGTATTCAATCTTGAAATTCATCTGATAGGTTTCGGGGTTCATCAGCACTTTAAGCTGCCCCACCTTCTCGGTGAATTCGCCGTCTGAATAGACATTGATGAGCATTTTTTCCAATTGACCTTCCATAATCAGGGTTCGTTTTTACGGCTTAAAATTTCCAGCACCTGCTCCACACATTCTGCGACTACAGACTCCCGGGTTTCTTTGGTAGCTGCTGCGGCTTTGGCCTCGTTTCCAGCGGCGGCCTTTGGAAATCCTCCCTCTCCTCCCTGTGATGCCGCCGGGGCATTCAGATTGACTTTAATATGTAACTCTCTGATAAGTAAAGGCATGGTTATAACATGGTAAAGTATTTATACCGCAGCTCCAGGGTCTCTATGACTAGGCTGTTGTTTTCTGCATTGAATTCCGAAACCGACCATTTTTTGGGGTAAATACCCACCACGTTCCAGGTTTTTATAGGATCGTGAAGCTCGTTAAGCAGGGTAATGGTGGCATTGGCAAGCAAAAACTCCTGATCCTGAAAGGCCTTTTCACACCATTTACTGAGCATGGAGCCTGCCGGGATAAAGCCGCGTTTTAGTACCAGATCGGGGTATTTGGTACGCAGTGGCAGCACATGCTCAAAACGGTTTTCACCCCCTTCCTTGAATGATTCTGTTTCAAACTCCACAGACAGCCCACCCACCGACTGGAACCGCACATCTAGCACGTCACTGGTAAAGTCAAATTTGACCTGAAAGTGGAAACCAACCGGTGGGTAAATCTGTGCCATTTTACTTAACCAGACTTAAACCTTCGTGAGCTATTTCAATGGTCTCAATAGCGATCTCATTGCCATCAGCTTTTAGGTCTGAGGCCTGCACTTTCACCGGAAAAGCATTGAGAATTTTCCAGGTGAAAACAGGCTGGTGGGTCTCATTGAGTAATTTGACGGTAAGGTCACGCCGCTGGGTATTCCCCAGTGCATCAACGGTCTGCAGCCAGTCATAAAAGTCTGTCTGCCCCGTGAATGTGCCACGTTTCATGGTCACGTTGCTGAATTTCTGAAGACCAGGCATTTTGACTTTTGAAAAAGTAAGGCTGGTTCCTTCACGGTATTCTATCACCTCTATTTGTTTATCCAGGCCGGTAACTTCTGTGAAGCCAAGCTTAGCTCCACCCCATTCTACTTCGAAGTGAAACTTGGGAAGCGGATATTCTGCCATAATGGTGCGTTTTAAATGTGTTTAATTGATTATAATTCAGGAAGTTTATGAGAGAACTTCAGGATGATAAATTCGGCCGGTCTGTTAGCGGCTATACCTATCTCCACAATCATTTTTCCTTCCAGGATATCTAGCTGGGTCATGGTTTTGCCCAATCCCACAGCCACATAAAAGGCCTTGTTTGGCGTTGCTCCGAAGAAAGCTCCCTGCCGCCAGAGAGTGGTGAGAAAATTCTCAATCATGGCTTGTACTTTCACCCAGGTATTGGCGTCATTGGCCTCAAAAGTGAAGGACTCCACGGCGTTTTTGGTGGACTCCTCAATCATATTGAAAAGCCTGCGTACATTAATATATCGCCACTCGTTATCGTTACCGGCCAGAGTGCGGGCACCCCAAACCAAAACACCTTTACCCGTGAATGTCCGAATGGCGTTAATTGATTTGCCAGCTACATTGTCTACATTGAGATTATCTAATTCACTAGCTGTAAATACAGTAGCAGGAGCATTGACCCCATTCACAGTGACATTGGCTGGTGCTTTCCAAACCCCACGGCTACCATCTACCTGAGCATAAACACCTGCCATCACACCTGAAGGCGGGATGTTCACAGAGGCATTATTGATTCCGGTGACGATTGACTTGTATACGGGGAAGGTGGCCGAAAGCGTATCGTTCATGGTTTTTTCCATAGCAGTACCTTCGTTAATGACTCTTCCCTGATAGGCCGCTAAAAACTCATCAAAAACACTGATTAGTGCTGGAAGCATCAAATCCATTCGATCGATATCATTCGCTACAGGTGCCATCAGAGTTGAAGCCGCTGGGGGTGTTGTAAAAGTAGTACCCCATGAAGGAGAAGCCTTTTTCACGGCAGGCTGATCAAATAAGGTATTATTGTAAGGAGCTCCTAATGCTGCATCTGCTTCAATATCATAAGAAATCAGCTTCGTAGCAGTGAGGCTTATTGTACTGGTAATGACACTTCCTATACTGTTTTTGAGGGTGGTATTGCTCAATAAATGAGCTCCTCCACCAGCTACATAATCATCACAAACCGTACAGAATTTATACAGGTAATTGAAAATGTCCAAAAACGTCTGAATAGTAGGCCCCGCTTTGTAGGTGTCTACAAGTGAAGCAAACTTGAGATTGATGGAATTGTTTCCCATCATTAATTCTGTTTTTGTAGTATCCAGAATTTCATCCACATCATCCATCACCTGTTCTAATTCAGTGATTAGTGTGTTGGTATCAGGGTCTGTGGTCAGCGTTTTGAGATTGACCACGGAAACCCCTTTTTTAATCTTACTGACATCAGTAACCGGGTCAAAGAAGTCACGATATGTAACTACTTTTGGCAGCGAAGCTTTAAGCCAGGGTGTATATGCCATCCCATACTTCAAGTTATTGATTCCGATGTTATTTCTAAATTCGGCTCCTTTAGGATCAACTTCTTTGAGATCGCAAAGTGTAACACGATCCATAAGATCGGCACACTGCATGAGGGCAGCTTTCTGAACATCATAAAGGCCGTTACCAGCCAAAACGGTTGCGTCTGGCATAAGAATGATAGTGGGCTCGGTGTATTTTTCCAGGGCCAGCAGGGCATTGGTATAGTCAATGGTAGCCGGTGTAAACTGAAAATCACCGATGGAGATGATGTAGCAGTCGCCGCCGCCATTGGCATAAAACAGCCTCAATGAATCATACAGAAAATAGGTATTACTCACTTTGGCTGAGAGAAACTGGTTGTCGGTATTAACCGTCACTTCGGTGACATTGATCTTTGGCCCGGCACCGAAATACAGGTTATAATCGGCTATAGAGCCAATCTTATTCGGAACATTACGGAGATCATCCAGTGCATTCTCCGTGGCAATCTGCGTGCAGCCGATAAAGACCGGAATAGCCGTTTCTACCGCCGCAATGGATGGGGGAAATTTAGGAATCTCTTCAAGATACACCCCAGGTGTTCTATAGTTTGACATGACAATTTGTTTTAAGTTTAATTAATTATCCGGGTTTTGATTTGATGCTTATCCTGTATGTTTTGGAACTGATATCTCCATTGACCAGCAGCAGTTTATAGGAGTTTCCAAGTGCGTTCAGGTCGTCAATAAGGATGCGAATCAAACCGGTGTCCTGTTGTTTTATCGGAAACTGATCAGGGGAAGGCAGCAGCTCCAGATTGGTAGTGGAAGCATAGTCTCCACTGTCAATAATTTTGAGGCCAAGCGGGGGCGGATTTGCCGTATTCCCAAAGTCTGCAAAAGCCAGCTTAAAGTCTGCTCCGTCTTTGACAATTTCGTCTGCTATAGTAGCCGGGGCATTGACAGGTGGCAAAAACAAAACATCAGCAGCCTGCCCACCGTCAAAGGCCTTTTTATTGCCAAAAACATAGTGTTTTGAATCCCGTTTTGGCAGGGCGCTGTTCACCGGGTCTATGAGCTTAAAAATGAAATCCAGCTGGGTTCCTTTGATGGTAAAAAACGGTCTTTTCTCCTGCCCGGCGGTAATTTTGGTACGGCAATAGAGAAACAGGCTATCCTGCCCCAGCTGCATTTTCAGACCGTTTTTATCCATGAAATCCTGGGTATTGGAGGCTGGTGTAACGCTTATCCAACGATCCAGCGGGATGCCTTTGAAGCCGGGGTGCTCAAAACTAACGGAGCATAATACACGATATCTGAATGCCTGGGTTTCCATTACAGGGTTTCGGGTTTAAATTTTTCAAGGGACTCATATCCCAGCTGTACATCTGTGATCACAGAACCTGACCCCTGCAGTAAATCTGTATGCCGTAGCTCCAGCAGCCTCATCTGATACAGGGCAGATGGAAACTGCCTGCCTCCGAGCGTTCCCCAGAGGTGATTCAGCTCCTCAAAACTGGGAGAGCACAGATCCATCATGATTTTAAATTCGCTCATCTGGTCATATACAGGCACGCCACCGGGAACCGGAGATGAGTTTTCATGCGTAAACACACTTTTATACTGAAAGAAGCGGATGATGCGGGAGAGCTCAGAGAGTGCCTTGCCGTAATTAGCCGTGGTGGGGCTCAGCAATAAATAGACATTGAGAAAAACCGAAGGATTAAAATAATCTGTGCGTAACCGTACCTGGTCTACGCGATAGTGCTGGGTATTTTTCAGCGTTTTCTCTTCCCTTATGTTTACTACGGTGGCTATAATTTTGTCTTTGAGACCTTCTTCCACCACACCGCCGTTATTTTCAAACAAGGCAATACTACCCAGTTCTACCTGGTCTTCACCGGCACCGAAGACATTATCTGTGAGTATGTTTTGAAAATGCAGGTTAAGTTCATGAATGACTACCTGAACGGCGTGAAAAATCATAGTTTTTTAGTTTTAATGGCTATTGGTGTTGAGGACTTTTACCCTCCGATGAGCACATTTGCCGCACCGGCCAGTATAGTTCCTCCATGAGAAGTGCTGTCGCCTAGCCTGGCTGCTGGCTTACCGGCTATAAACACGGTACCTGAGCCAACAATTATACTATCTGGTGGCCCGGCGCAGGCGCACATAGAACCGAGGGTTGCTGCAGGCAATCCGCCGATTAATACGCTGGCCTCACCGTTTACCACAGGGCCTCCAACATGAGGGGAGCCGTTTGGGTTAAGCATGGGGCAGCTATGGAAATCAGATAACCTGGCTGCGGGTTTTGACATTAGTTCTCATTTGGCTTTTTTAATTTAGTATATTTGTATATTCAAAACAGAGCGTATCACTACTCAAATGAATGTGATTATGCCGGAAAATGAAGTTTAGTTTTTTTTTGGAAGAATAGATCTTCGCAAATTCGAGTCGCAAAGTCAATTGTTTTGGAAGCTGGAAGTAAAAATTAAAACTTCCGTTGCTGTAGGTGTCAAAATCGACCATCATGATTTTCTGTATTGCCTTGACAGGATAATCAGTTTCCATCTATTCTTTTTGGACTTACATTGTCCTCATGAATCATATGTACAGCTATCTTGATATCGGAAAGTGCTTTTACTCGATTTGGCGGGGTTCCCCAGACAAACAGAGCATCCATCCCAACGTTGATGGAAGCAAAGGGGTTATTGGTCCATAAGGATTTTGTATAGCATAATGAACTGCCCAACAACCAGGGCCTCTGGTCATCGGGATAGGTGTATTGGTAAGCATTTTTATTTGATAAATTCAGATAAAGAAGACGATTGATTCCACACAGATCCGCATTTTCATTTTGTAAGGCATTAATCTGGTAGGTCAAGCGGTAGGGGTTATACCAGTCATCATCATCCCAGTTGGCGATTATTTGTCCTTTAGCATACCCACAAGCTAGGTTAAGGTTTTCGCCCAAAGTAATTTTTTCACATAATCTATAGTAGCGAACGGAGGCTTCTACCGGGATTAAATCCTCTATAGAATCTGTCCCATCATCCACAACTATCAGCTCTTTATTGACGTAATTTTGTCGCAAAAAATACTTTATGGCAAAGGGTACAAATTTCCTCCGGTTATAGGTGGGCATTATGCAAGATACAAGCGTTGAAGCATCAGAATTCATAGATTATTTAAAAAAGATGGTGCGATTAATTAGAGCTTCGCCACGTCGCCCACAATTATTAAAAATATTTCAGCAATTTACCTCGACAAGGTAAGGGCGACAATACCAAAGCTTTGGCATATTGACCCAATGGTGTTTGCGCCTGAGGAGGGGGAAAATACCGATTGGAAGAAGAAGAAATATCGTAAAACGGAAGGTTTATTGTTCTTTAATATGTAAAATGGAAAGCAAGCTGGCAGTGGCCTCATCATTCATTTACCTCCAGTTCCACCCTCTAACTTATTCTCCGAACAAATGAAAAGGGCCAATGAACTTTTTTTTTAAATTTATTATTGTATTCTTTGTAGTAATTTCCCCTTTAGGAATGACTTTTTTGCCTGAGGTTTTATGCAACAATGGAACTAGAAAATTGTCAGAAATTATTTCATCCCTCATTTCATTCAGATATACACCTAAACAATAAAAATATTGAGTTTCGTTAATTTTAACTTTGAAGCATCGTTACAGGAAGGCTTGGATGCCATGGGTTTTACCAAGCCCACACCCATTCAGGAGCAAGCCATCCCTTTGATCCAGGAAGGAAAAGACCTGATCGCCACGGCGCAAACCGGGACCGGCAAGACTGCCGCCTTTATACTTCCTATCCTTAATAAAATCGCCAAAACAGGCTCTTCGCAACTGAACACCTTGATCCTGGCCCCCACCCGGGAGCTTGCGGTACAGATTGACCAGCAAATCCAAGGTTTTGCGTATTTCCTAGGCATCAGTTCCATATCCATTTATGGTGGAGGGGACGGTATTGTTTGGGAACAGCAGAAAAAGGCCTTGGAAGAAGGAGCGGAGATTGTTGTCGCTACACCCGGTAGACTCATAGCTCTTTTGGCAGGAGGGAAAATAAACCTTTCCACCTTAGAACATCTTATTCTCGACGAGGCGGACCGAATGATGGACATGGGTTTTTCAGATGACATCCTGAAAATTGTCAATTACCTGCCGAAGAAACGACAGACCGTCTTGTTCTCCGCAACCATGCCGCCCAAAATCAGGAAATTTTCGCAGCAATTGCTGCAAAACCCCGAGGAAATCAACATTGCCTTGGGCAAGACAGCCAAAGGTATCACCCAATCTTCCTATATGGTCTATGACAACCAAAAAGAAGCATTGGTAAAACATATCCTGAGCCAAAAGGAATACGAAGCGGTGATCATCTTTTGCTCTACCAAGGACAAGGTTAAATCCCTTTACAAGGTGTTGAAGAAGGATTTCGAAATTGAAGCCTTTCATTCAGATCTGGAGCAGGTGGAACGTGAAAAGATCATGTCTGCCTTTAAAAACCGCTCGTTGAAGATTCTTGTCGGCACGGATATCATCTCCCGAGGCATTGATGTCGTAGGGATTGAATTAGTCATCAATTACGACACGCCTAGCGATCCAGAAGATTATGTGCATAGGGTAGGGCGGACAGCCAGAGCAGACAGCAACGGTGAAGCAATCACCTTTGTCAATGAAAAGGACAAGTTCAAGTATTCCAATATCGAGAAACTTATCGGTATGGAGATCAATAAACTAGTTATTCCTGAACATATCGGAACGGCGCCTACTTTTTCTTCCTCAACAAGCAAGTCCAATGGGCAAAGTAGGAATGGTGGGGGAAAGAGCAAGGTAAAGAAAACGCACTCGAGCCCAAGAGCAAAGCATCCAAAAAGAGAAGGGGTAAAGCCACAGTCTACCAGTCCGGCACCAAGCAAGACTGTACGGGAGAACATTGTACAGCCTGTCCAGGAAAAGCGGAAGGATGTCCCCAGCCATGAGGGGACTAAAACGAGTTCTAAATTTAGAAGCAGGAAAAACGTTGAAGACGGAGAATGAGGGGAGAGTTATCGTGAATTTTCAACTTGATAAATAAAAACCTTATGAATTTTCTGACCTTTAAAAACGGCGACCAAATGCCGGCTTTTGGTTTAGGTACTTGGAAATCTGCTCCTAATGAAGCCCATGAAGCAGTTTTGGAAGCGATCAAAGCCGGTTACCGTCACATCGACTGTGCCCACATCTATAACAATGAGAAAGAAATAGGGGAGGCCTTCTCCAAAGCATTTAAAGAAGGCTGGGTGAAGCGGGAGGAATTGTGGATCACATCCAAGCTGTGGAATGACTGTCATGAAGAAGAGCATGTGATTCCTGCGTTGAAACAGACCCTGAAAGATCTTCAACTGGATTATCTTGATCTTTATCTGGTGCATTGGCCGGTAGCGGTGAAGAAGGGAGTGAATTTTGCCTCTACCAAAGAGGATTTTTTAACTGGAGAGGAAGCGCCTTTAAGCCACACTTGGTCAGCCATGGAAAAAGCAGTGGATTTGGGATTAACCCGGCATATTGGAGTGTCAAACTTCAATACTTTAAAGCTAAAAGAAATTCTTGCGACAGCCCGTCTCCAGCCCGAGATGAACCAGGTGGAGCTACATCCTTTTTTACAGCAGAATAACCTGTTGGATTATTGCCGGGAAAATGATATCCACCTCACCGCTTATGCACCGCTCGGTTCAGCCTATCGTGTGGCGGATAAGGAAGTCGATTTTCCCATTTTGCTGGAAAATGATACCATCAAAAAGATAGCAGCAAAGCACCAAGCGACCCCAGCCCAAGTGGCTATCAGCTGGGGAATCAACAGAGGAACGGCGGTGATTCCGAAATCAGTCAAAAAAGCCAGGATACTTGAGAATTTTGAAGCTGTTCAGCTACAGTTGGATGAAGAGGATATTCAACAGATCAATTCTCTCGAGGGTCCTTTTAGGTATACGACCGGCAAGGGCTGGATTAGGGAAGGCAGTCCTTATACTCAAGCGGATCTTTGGGATTGAGTTGATACACAGTGGAGTCGCTCCTCGGTGATTAAGCGTTATGTAAAACTGTAAAGGCTATTTCTTTGAAGCCCACGCTATCCGGATACTTCAGATGATATTCAATCGATGACAAAAAAAAGGAGAGGACATTACGTCCCCTCCTTAAGTTTTTTAAATGTCAATTCGCAATTTCCAACAAATCCTTAGGCTAAAGTCTTGACTGCTGGTGTCCTTTAGTCCTCCAGCTCTTCTTCTAGAATAAGCATTGTTCGTTTCGGCGTAGCAGATACTCTGCTTATTACTTATTTGGAACGATTTTAACAATTCCTCTTCCTTCCAAACCCGCATAGATATGTCCGTCAGGGCCGAGTACCACTTCTCTTACCCTGCCTTCGCCATCCATTAGTTTTTCTCTTTTTACTACTTTGTTGTTTTCCAAAGTAAGCAATTCCACATAAGCAAATTTCAAAGACCCTACCAGTAGTTTCCCTTCCCACTCAGGATACACATTCCCGGTAACCACAGCAAAACCACTTGGCGCAATAGAGGGTTGCCAGTAGTAAAGTGGCTGCTCTAAACCTTCTTTCTTTTCAAGTTCCGTAAGAACAGAGCCATCGTAATTGATTCCGTAGCTGATCACTGGCCAACCGAAGTTTTTGGCTTTTTTCACAACGTTGATCTCATCTCCACCTCGTGGTCCGTGCTCATGTACCCAGATTTCTCCCGTGACGGGGTGAGTAATCATCCCTTGTGGATTTCTGTGGCCATAAGAATAAATAGCTTTTTTGGCGTTGGCCTGGTCCACAAAAGGATTGTCAGCAGGAATCTTTCCATCATCATGAAGTCTGTACACCTTACCGCCGTCTTTGGTGACATCCTGAGGGTTGACGTCATGATCACCTCTGTCGCCTATTGAGAAATACAGATAATTATCTTTATCAAAGGCTATCCTAGAGCCAAAATGTTGCCCTCTTTCGCTGTTGGGTCCGGCCTTGTAAAGCACTTCAAGATTGGTCAACTTATTCCCGTTCAACTTTGCCCTTGCGATGGCCGTGTTGGCACCTGAACCCTCACCTTCGGAGGAAGCATAGGAAAAGTAGATCCATCCATTGTTCTTGTAATCTGGATGAAGGACAACGTCCATCAAACCGCCCTGACCTTGCACCGTCACCTCGGGTAGTCCTTCAATATTGGTTTTTTTACCATCTTTGAAAAGAATGAGTTCGCCTTTTTTCTCCGTGATTAGCAAGCCACCATCCGGTAGAAAAGCCATACCCCATGGGATGGTCAAGCCTTCTACAACGTCCTCTACTGTGTAGTTACGATTTTCTGGGGTAATTATTTCCGGCCCTACGGTCTTGTCCTGCGCACAGGCAAAGCCTGTCGTGGCAATAAGAAGCAGCACTAAATAAAAGTTTTTTTTCATCTGTGAATTATTTGTTTTTATCTTGTAAAGAGTTAAAATGGAATATCTCCAGTTTAGCGATGATAAAGATAAACAAAACTTGCCAAACCTTTTTATTCAGCCGAAAATATGCGCCACATCTTTTTGCTTCCTTTTGTACTGATTTTATTGACTTCATGCACTTCGGGTGATGATGACAATAGATATACTGGAAAGGCACTAGAGTATGAGCTGTTTCAGGCCAATGATGCCTACAATTATAGCGGAACGGTGGTCTTTAAAGAAATTCAGAACGGACAAATTGAGACCGTTATCCGGCTTAGCGGCGACAAAGGCACAGAGACGTATTACTTCCCCGCCCATCTTCATTTTGGGCCTTACGATGCGCCTGATGCACCAATGGCAGCCATGTTAACCCCCGTAGACATCAAGACATTGGAGAGCTTGACAATTGTAGGAGAACTATCTAACGGCGAGACCTTGAGCTTTGAAGATCTACAGGATTTCGATGGGCATATCAAGGTACACCTTGCATCCGATGGTCCTGATTATCATGTCATTCTTGTCGCAGGAAATATCGGAGCCAATGCCGATACTGGGGTGCTGGATAGGAGCAAAATGACCCTTTGTGCCCCCAACTACTAAAAAAGAACATCCGCAACTTTTGGCGTTGCGGATGGGATATCGTTAACTATTGCTTGGAGAGATTACTGGAGGCTGACCGGAAAAGTAATATCGAGATCCGATTCTCCGCCTGCAGATTCAAAGCTCTGGAAGTTTGGATCGTCGGCACCACCGAAATTTTTGTTCAGCCCATGCCTTAAGATAATCCTGAAACTTCCGGTACTATTGGAAGCAGTTTCGTTGACGGCTACCCGGCCCGTTATGCCTATAGGTTTTCCATTGCCATCAGCATCGTCATAGGCGTAATCTAAAAAGGCTGTATCGCCCATCAAGGAAGACCCTAGAAAGTAGAACTGGTGCTCTTCGCCGGCCTCGTGGACTTCTTCAGTGATATCTTCATCAGCAATATCGTTGTAAAGGGAAATCTCCAACTGGTAGTTTTTTCCGGCTTCTAGGGAATTGATCGCTCCGATTTCCGGAGAACTTCCCAAGGAAATTCCCTCGGCATCCCTAGCCACAACTTCAAAGCTTGATCCGCTTATTGGTGTACCTGCATCATTTAATTCTGTGAACAACAAGGTGATTTCTGTGATCACTTCCTGATCAATTTCTGGAACTGGATCATCCTTTTCACAGGCAGTCATCAACAGAGCCAATGGCATCAATAACGTAAGGGGCAATTTAAAATTCAACTGTTTCATCTTATTGGTTTAAAATGGATATCAAAACTCATATTTCAATCGCAAGGTGATGTTTCTTCCCATTTCATGGGAGAAATACCTGAAGCGGTTCATATAGTCTTTATAGGCTTTATCAAAAACATTGGTAACCGCTATTCCTGCATTTAGCCGATTTTTGCCAAAGGGCAAGTGGGTATTCAAACTGACATTCCAGAGGTTGTAGCCCTGCGGTGCGGGTGAATAGTCAAATACCGGTACTCTTTTTTGTTGGGCCACAGCTTGATTACTCACGGTAAGGCGATTTTGGGTGAAATCACCTATGTGCTCAACTTTAAAAGCTAAGCCGGTTTCCAGCCTGTCTGACGGGATCAATGGCAGGTAACGGTCATGGACCAAATCCTTGGCCCGCACCAGTGATCCTCTTGCGTACCATTCCAAGTTGGGATGAATTTCATAATTCGTCGTCAAATCAAGTCCCCAAAGCCTCGCATCGGTTTGTTCGTACCTAAAGACGTTAAAGGTGCCCCTCAAAGAGACCAACTGCTCCTCTGTAGGGTTTAGGTAGATATAATCGTTGATCTGATTAAGATAGCCTGTGAGCTCAAAATTAAATTTGTTTCCCAAGTAGGAAAATGTATTGATCCATTTGTAAGCCTGTTCACTATCGAAGTCAGGATTGCCATATTCATAGGCTGCAGATCCATGGTGCAGGCCCTGGCTGAACTGCTCGTTGATATTAGGAGGTCTCCAGGCAGAGCCCAGATTGGTGCTTAGCGTAATGCTTGGTGTAAGGCTGTATATGCCGCCAAGGAACGCCGTAAAGTTTTTAAAGACATAAGATCTCTCTACCAACTGGTTTTGGTCAAATCGTGCCGCATCCACATAGCGGTGGTCATACCTTAATCCGCCCTCCAGTTCAAGATGGCCTTTGGTGTATTTTTCTATGGCGTACACCCCTATATTGTACATATCATAATTGGGGATCAAGGGGGTCACACCGGTTCCGGGAATGTTGTTGTTTACCTGTTGCAATACATTGAGACCAAAAGATCCGTTCCAGTTTTTGGAAGGCGCATGGTCATACGAAAGGTCAACAGAATGCGTGAAGAGTTCCAGATCCAAAGCGGCCCTATCATTTAATTCGCCCCTTCTTTTATCATATTCTTGTCGTTGGTTCTGTTGGAAACCATATTGAAAGTTCAATTTCGCCCCCCCGTCAAGGTGGTAATGGGCTTTTGCTTTTATGAGGTTATGGTTTACTTTTTGCCTTGGATTGATAATGGTATAACTAAATGCTGCATCTCTGAAAGGGCTTCCGTTTTCGATAATGGCTTCGAGATCCGAGAGGTTACCCGTGTGTGCATCTCCTAAAATCCCGAGGGTAGTTTCAAACCTGCTGTAAAACAACTCGGTCCCCAATTTTGAAGAACTGTAGCCCAAGGCCCCGGAAAAATTTAGTTCCCGAATCCCGGTGTTGAACTGGATATAGTCCGGAGAGGACAAATTTCCGCCCATTTTACCAGAAGATTGGATGCGGTATCCCAAGCCTTTTATTTTGTCTGAACCTCCGCTGACCTGGAAGGCGGCAACTCCAGAACGTCCGTTGGTTGACCCTATAAGATTGGCCTCGCCAGAAGTTTGATTGGTTACGGGAAGTGGTTTGGGGTTGACCACAATCACCCCGCCCATGGCTTCGGGACCAAACCTTACGGTCTCTGCACCTTTGACAACGGCAATTTCATTGGCCATAAAAGGATCTATTTCCGGAGCGTGTTCAGCCCCCCATTGTTGACCCTCTTGTCTGATCCCATTGTTTAGGATCATGATACGGTTGCTGTGAAGGCCGTGGATAACGGGCTTGGAGATGTTTGATCCTGTGGAAAAACTAGTCACTCCAGCTATTCGCTTGAGGATGTCGCCCAAGCTTTCCCCTCTGCTTTCATCCAGTGATCGGCCGGTTAAGGAGGCGACCGTACTAGTGGTGATGACGGCATCCCTATGCCCATGGATTTCCACCCCTTGCAGTACGACGTCTTCGGCGATCATCCTAAAGGTAACGCTGGTGTTTCTTCCCAGGTCTACACGCTTAACTTCCTCTTCGTGGCCTAAGTAGGTTACCTTAATCGAATAAGTCCCCAAGCACAACTGATCTAATCTGAAGTTTCCTTTGTCATCGGAAATAGTCCCTCTACCCAGCTCATCGATCCATATATAAGCGTTTTCTATAGGCTCATTGTTTTCATGGTGAAGCACTTTTCCCCTTAAAACAAAGGCGCAGTTTTCCTGTGAAAAGGCCTTTAAGGTGAATGCGCCGGTGACTAGAAAGATAAGCAGAAGGCTTCTGAACATATATGGAGTAATAAATCTAAATGCAATATTATTGCTTTCATAGCGTATGTGCAACAAAGTTACAAAAAAAAGTAGACAGCCTAAACTGTCTACTTTAATCACTGTTACAAATGGTTTAGAGATTCTATTGGCTCATCAAAGACTGGCCCCCGTATTTCCCCCAAACGCCCGGAGATTATAAGTAAAAGTCAACATAAAAAACTGTTGCAGTACCTGTGTCCTCTCATTTTCCACATAAACATCGGTTACATTTCTTTCGATACTTGTATTTTGATCCAAGAGGTCAAAAACCGTCAACTTGAGTTCGCCCTTTCTATCAGGAAGAAAACGGTACCCAAAGTCCAGGTTCATGAGCCAGAATGACTGGTCAAATTCTTCCCCTAAGCCACTATACAAGGTGTTGTTAACATTGGAGCCGATAAAGAAGTTATGGGCAAAATTCCAATAGAAGTCAATCTGGGTGGTTTGGCTATAATAATTATTATCCAAAGACTCCTGTAAACTGCTCCTTACAATGTTGTAATTTCCGCGGGTGGAAATATTAAAATCGAGGTTTTCTCCCACGTTACTGCTGATTCCGACTCCCTGGCCAAAACCTAAGTTTCTGTTGTTGTTAAGCTGCCCGTTGATCAAACCGGGCTGGTTGCTAATATTGGCGCTTGTGTTAAGGTTCAGGTTACTTTTCATAAAGGAAAGAGGGAACCCAAAAGAGAAATAGGTTCTTGCATTCCAATAACCGTCTAAGTTGACGGGTCTGCTGAATTGCCCGCCCTGTCTCAATAGCACGTCTCCCTGTATAAGGGTGTCGCGGGTAGCAATCATAGTGGCATTTCCCAAATAATTATTCCTCATTGAACCAGAAAGGAACATGAAAAATGAGCGGGAGGTCTCCGGATTCATTTTTCTAAACCTGGTAAATATTGAATGCTCATATTCTTGTGTCAGGTTTGGATTACCGGTCGAAATCCTCAGCGGATTGTTGTTTTCGATCACCTCCTGTAGCTGTCTCACAGAAGGGGCATCAGTACTGGTTCTATAGCCCACCCTAAGATTTGTCTCCTCACTGAATTCGTAATCGAGCATGATCCTAGGGACAAAATTGGCAAAATCCCTTGTTGTGTTCTCATAGCCTGGAAACAACCTATCGCTGTCCAAACGAGAAATTTCGTAATCCAGCGAGGAGAATAACCGGATCTTATCCTTATTGTATCGGAAACCTAGGCCGATTTCATGCTGTAGATAAGAGTTTTCAAACTGATTGGTTAAGGTGCTGTCCAGACGAAATTCCGTTGATTCCATTTCCCTTCTGAATACCTCTTGCAGATTATCTGACAAGTCATTTCCCACTTCATATTCAAGGCTCAACTGGGAATATTTACCTATAGGTTCGGTATATTCTACTTCCAGTTCATAATTAAAGGATTTTGAATTGTTGTTAGAATTTTGAATAAGGCTATCTAAGTTGTTGTTAAGAAAATTCCTGTTGGCCGAGATCAAGTTGGACTCTTCTTCTGAGTTTCGTAATCTGGTAGCAATGCTGGTGGAGATAGTTCTCCCTGGTTTGCCGAATTTATATACGTAGGTCAGGTCATTGTTAAAACGAAGCGACTCGTTGCTTGAGCGAGTTGTGTTCATTGTTTCACTTATCGGAGTGTTGGAATCAAATAAGTTTTGCGCACTCAGGTTGTTAAGCGATTCCCTTTTGAAGAAAGATACATTCGGCCTCCAGATCAAGGCATGCCTCTCATTGATGTCGTAATCCAAACGTAGGTCTACCCTGTGTCTCTGCGTATGGTTTTCATCGTTTCTCGTTTCTTCATATAGTTGCAAACTGTCGCTGGGAAGTATATATTCCCTAGAGGAGACCCTGTTAAGGTTATTTTTGCTGTCATTGAAGAAATAGCTACCCGTAATCTTTCCTTTTCCACCATCAAACTTGTCGGAAAAGTTGATACCTATGGAATTGGTTTTCGTTATCCCGGGTCTTTCCCAAGTAGTAAGGCTATTGCCGCTATTTCTTCCGCCGCCCCCGCCACGGCCTCCACCTCCTCCGCCACCTTCACCAAAGGCACCGGACAGGTCATCAGCCGAAAAGTTTTGTTGATTGATATTGTTGCTCAGTCCCAATACCGTAAATCTTCTGGAACCGTTAAAGAGATTGAGATTACCTCCCAAAAGATAATTTTCGTCAGTGCCGTAGCCACCATAGAATTTACCAAACTGACCGCCGCGCACTTCCTTCTTTGTGATGATGTTGATGGTTTTGATGGTTTCCCCATCATCAAAACCTGTTAATATGGCTTGGTCAGTTTTCTGGTCCAAAAATTCGATCTTATCAATGATAGCCACGGGTATATTTTGCATGGCCATGGCAGGATCGTCGCCGAAAAAAGGTTCGCCATCCACCAAAACCTTGCCTACAATTTCCCCTTGAACTTCGATAGTACCGCCGTTCATTACCACTCCCGGCATTTTTCTGATCAGGTTGCCAGCTTCTGCTTCAGGTCTTGTTTTGAAGGCATCGGCATTAAATGCCACCGTGTCTCCTCTCACTTCTCCCGTCAGTACAGTCCCTTCGATGACATAAGCATCCAAAAGCGCCCCTTCCTCCACCAACTCTATTGTTCCTAGGTTGTCGATGTCTACATTATCAAATGTCCTAGAATAAGATTCATATCCGATGAAGCTGATCTCCAATACAAAGGTCTTTTGGTTAGGTTTTTTGATTTCAAAGTAGCCAGAGTTGTCGGTGACTGTAGCGATGAGTGTTTCGCCCTCTGTACTGTTCAGAAATATATAAGCACCAGGTAAGGACGTTTTGTTGTCCTTGTCGATTACCTTCCCTCTAAGGGTGTTTTGGGCAAAGATGAGCCCAGGCAAAAAGGATAATACAAAAAGAATGGCAGTAAATCTTGACATAATTGTGTGAAAGTGAGGTATCGTGTTTGGTTTCCTGTATAGTAGTAGGACCCCAAAATTAGTAAAAGGTTTAAATGCAGATTATTTTTTTGTTTGAGTGGGGATCTTTACTGCTAAGCGGAAGTTGTGACAAGATTTATAACTGAAATCCAGTTCACTAAGATTAACTCCTAAGTAGGCTCGCCTTGAGCTTTGTGAGGGTTGACCAGCTGATTTTAAATGAGTACAAAAATTCAAGCAGAGAATAAACATAAACCAGTAACTCAATAATCAAAAAACGTTAGGTTCTTCCCGCTCCTTGTTCAACCATTGGAACGAGAAAAGTTTGCCTTCAAAGTGGTGATGATATGATCAAGCCCGTTGAGTTTGATTTCATACATGGTCTGTAGCCATATTCCCAATTTGCCTTCCGGAAAACCTTGACGCTGAATCCATATAAGGTAATGTTCGGGAATATCACAGATCAACTTGCCTTTGTATTTTCCGTAAGGCATTCTTTTGGTGACTAAGTCAGTGAGTATTTCTTTCTGCATAGTAGAACGTGGTTTGGTTGTTTGGAGGAAGGATCAAAGCGCTAAGACCAATTTGCAAAGATAAATATCTCCCGCAGATGGCGCCGATAATTGCTGATACTTTTTTGTGCAAATCTGCCCTTTCAAATACACCTCCAATAGCTTAGATCATCTCGCTTCTGCTTTAGTTTTTAATCTCGATTTTTTTATCCTGAGGAGATTTGGGACGGGAATGCTGGAAATAAATCTATACTTTTATTAAAAGCTTCTCGCTACAATATTTTTGGGCGAAAATAATTTAAAATACTATGGATCGGCAGATACAATTGAAGATAGGTTCTACGAATCAACAATCTACCGATTTACCAATTTACCAATTTAACAATCTAACGATCAAACAATCAAACGAACAAACGATTTAACGATGTAACAATCAAACAATCAAACGATCCACCGATTTAACAGTTTAACAATCAAACAGTTTAACAATCAAACGATCAAACTATCATACGACTCAACAATAAAGCTATTCCACCTTTTATCTTGATATAAATGCAAAACTATAAAGCAATTCGACTAGCCTTAATTCTTTTTCCCGTCCTGATCAGCCAATGGGCAATGGCACAACAAGGTAACCCCTTGCCCGTAGTACAACAAAAAATGAAAGCCTTGGAATGGGTGTCCGGAAAGTGGGAAGGTACGGCCTATCTCAACGGACAAGGCAGTAGCAGGCAGGAGGTAAGGCATCATCTGGAATTTGCAGACCAATTGAATGGCACGGTTCTTTATTTGACCGAAAAAGCGATCCTTCATCAGGATGCTCTTTTTGAAAACATAGGATTGCTGGGCTATGATGTCCTTCAGTCGAGATACAGCCTGCAGGCCTATACCAATGGCGGTGCAAAAATGGATGCTTATGTGGAAGTCTTTGACAACAAAATGGTTTGGCGTATTCATGCTGCCGGAAACATCTATAAATATACCGCCTACCTGAACGACAAAGGACAATGGCATCAGGTAGGGGAGGTCACTGCAGATGAAGGGAAAAGCTGGCAACCCTTCTTTGAATCCATTCTAGACCGTGCTGACTAAGGGATCTCTTATCTTGGCAAACGTGGGTGGGAAACCATCGGGAATTCACCACTCAAGGAGTTAAGAAAGGCGACTAAATTTGCGATTTCCTCTTCAGTAAATTCTTTATTCAGCTGGCTCTTTCCCATAATGGTAATCGCTTCTTCCAAGGTTGCTGCGGATCCATCGTGGAAATAGGGATAGGTAAATTCCACGTTTCTCAAAGGGGCCACCCGGAAGACATATTTGTCGGCTTCGTCACCGGTCAAGGCGTAAACTCCCATATCCTCACCCGCTTGGTCTAATGCATGGGTAAAAGGCATAAAGCTTCTTCCCCCCAGCATCGGTCCATTATGGCAGCCCATACAGCCGCTTTTCATAAAAAGATCCAAACCCGCTTTCGACTGCGCGTCTAGCGCATCTTCTTCGCCTGCCAAAAACCGGTCAAAAGCCGAACCGGGAGTAATCAGTGTCCTTTCGAAACTGGCAATGGCTTTAGCTAAATTGTCGAAAGTGAAAGGATCTTCCTCATCTGGAAACGCCTTCTCAAAATAAGCTCTATAGCCGCTTTCGTCGAGGCGCTCCATGGCCTCGTCAGGGGTGAGATCCATTTCCACATGAGCCTGAATGGGACCTACCGCCTGTTCTTCCAAAGTTCCGGCACGGCCATCCCAAAATTGTGCCTCAAGAAATGCCGCGTTAAATACAGTGGGGCTGTTCCTGGGACCTACACGCCCAGAATCTCCCATCGCAATCGTTCTATGGTCGACTCCTGCCGCTCCCACCACATGGCAGGTATTACAGGAGATAATTCCTGAGCGGGAAAGCCGATTTTCAAAAAATAGCATATGGCCGAGATCAATCTTTTCCTCAGTCATCGGATTGTCTTCCGGAGCTTCAGCCTCTGTAGGGATAGGTTGGAAAATTTGAGAATATTCACTGTCTACAGTTTGCATGGAGCCGTCTTCTTGATGGCTGCCTGAATTGCAGCTCCAAAATAGTAGGAAAGACAAAAATGCGGTACCTGAAACAGCAACAAGGAAGGTAGGTGAGTATTTGGATCTTGTCATACCGAAAATAGTTTAGAAGGTTCG
>Ga0209075_1000825_pt1 | contig 29796 bp, 21 predicted proteins | sample Stecom2011_FD_187523 | JGI IMG/M metagenome (GOLD analysis project Ga0209075, IMG submission 187523) | Agricultural soil microbial communities from Utah to study Nitrogen management - Steer compost 2011 (SPAdes) (version 2) | ecosystem: Environmental > Terrestrial > Soil > Agricultural land...
GTCAAGTAATTGTATGTTTATAGGTTGAATCAGTGCTTACTTCATGAAACAACTCTATAGAATACTATTTTTTTGTGCTCTTTTCTTTTTGCCAATTCTGGCAAACGGGCAGCTGTATACGGTAAAAGATTATGGGCGTAAAGAAGGGCTTACTAATGTTTCTTTCCATACAGTCCAAGAGTCATCAGAAGGATATCTTTGGTTTGGCTCTGACGGATCTGGTGTGGTTCGTTTCGATGGTAATGAGTTTGACTACCTTTCTCAAATTCAAGGGCGAAAAAATAAGCATGTGAGTAGTATACTTCTTCGAGATGAAGAGGTTGTATACTCTACTTTGTACAGTGGTGTTTTTAAAATTAAAGATGGAAAATTATTACACCTTGATTATATAAATCCAATAGGAAGAACATTAGGAGTTTACGACTTTGAAGAACACCTTGTTGTGATAGGAGACGGGGCAATTAGAATTTATAAAGACACAGTTTTAATTAATGAAGAGTATTTGTCTAATTTTTCTCCTCTAACAAAGCTATTTAAGACTATTGAAATTGATGGGAATTTATTGATTTATAGTTCTGGTGGGAATTTTAGGATTAGAGATAAAAAAATACAAACTCTTGAAAACTGGCTGTCTATCGACAAAAATTTATCCGATAGTCTTATTGGTGCATATAGCTTAAATGGAAAAATTATTTTTTTTGATAAATCCCTTCAAAAGGAAGTTGTCCTGTCGCATGATAAGGTTACGGTTCGTACTGCCAAGCAAGCAGATTTACTTGATGTTAATGACTTTGTGAATTGTTGGGATTATAACAATGAGGCTATAGTATTGGTCACTGAAAACGGAAAAATCTTCAAATTAGATAGTATAAATCAAAGATTTGAGAATGTTGTTTACAACCATTCAGAGCCATTTAGGCGCCTTTCTGATGTACTCATTGATGAGAATAACGACATTTGGTTGACTTCGTTGTATTCTGGAATCCATAGAGTGTCGCTTGAACCTTTTACATTAATGTCTAATAATGAACTGTATCAAAATGGCGAAATTTCTTTTTTCAAAATATTAAATACAGGAGAAGATGTGATTTCCATTAATAATAAAACTACATATATAGGATGTAATCAGACTGAAACAGGGTGTAAAGAAATTAAAAATTTAAGTGTGAACTCCCTGACTTATTATAACGATATCCCAGTTGTGGCTACAAATAATGGCGTTTACCAAATTAAGAATGATAAATTTGAATTATTTGAACCATTGGGAAATGTGAGAGGTGAGATTGTTACATTAATAAGTTATGATTTCGGGTATTTTTGGTACGCAATCGCTGGAAAAGGACTTTTTAGAAAAGATATTAAAACTGGGGAAGAAATTGACTATAAAAATGCTCCTGCTTATTTTTATAATGTAATAAGCCATGAAGATTCTACATATCTTTACTTTGGAACAAATGGAGGACTGTATCAATATAATCGAAAAACAGAACGCTTAACACAAGACTTCTTTTCTACATTTAATGAAGAATACGGATATTATGTAGGAAATTCAACAAAAGATAAATACGGAACATTATGGTTTTCATTTGATAACGCTTTGATTGGTATTACTAAAAAAAGAGAAATATCAATCATTAGTTCGCAAGACTATCTTCCTTCTTTACTCATCTATACTTTGAATGCAGATAAATATGGAAATCTACTGGTCGGGAGTAATTTAGGTATAACAGTAATTGAAGTCAATGAGCAAGGAGAGGCTTTAACCAGCATGACTTTTGATAAAAATAATGGATTTAATGGTTATGAAACGCACATGAGAGTTTCTTATGAGGACCATGAAGAGGGGATTATCTACGTGGGTACTTTGGAAGGACTTGCCATTATTAGACCAGAGTATTTGAGCAAGAGAAGCATCCCGAATATTCCGATTATCACATCTTTTAGAGATAGATCAGTTGAAAATTTATTAGAAAAAGAAGGGAAAATTAAAATTCAGTCTCAAAGTAATAATGTCTATATAAGTTTTGTAAGTATTAATCGAAACAATAATCAAGTGCTGTATTCATACCGTTTGAAAGGATATGATGAAGAATGGACAGAATGGACGGATAATAATTCGGCCTACTTCGATAATCTAAAGAGAGGTAATTATGTCTTTGAAGTGAGAGCTTCTCTTAACGGATTTGAGTATAGTGAACCCGCTTCTCTTGCTTTTAAGGTATCAACACCTTTTTATAAAACAAATAGTACCATTTTTTTAGTAATTGGTCTTTTTCTCATTGTGAACGTAGTTATTTTACGTAGATCTAGCACTTTGAACTGGAGTGACTTTATGAAGTCGAGAGACTGGGATGGAGATATTATGATTTCTATGAGATTACTGTATGTGGGAATCATGATACACGCAATTGTTCACATAATTGCTCCTAGAATAGACAACTCTATTGAAAGCCATAATTTAAGTATTGCGATTTATCATACACTTGCTTTTCTATACGTCATGATGCATAGATTTATCACTCCTCAATATCATAAGCTCTATTTAGACTTTGGTTTTGTGATGCTGGTAGCTTATAACTTAGTGTATGTTTTTATATCGGAAGTGCATCCATTCTATTTCGTTAATGTTCTTATTTTAAGTATTGCAGTTCCGTATATTTTTAAAAAAACAATAGGAGTTTTGATTTACACCCTTGGTATTAGTGGAATCAGTGCTGCTGTAATTCTGATTTATCAAGATGCTACGTATAATCAATACCTTTTTGTAATAGGAATTTCTCTAGTTGGATTTATAGTAGTTGCAATAAACTATTTACAAAATAAAACTTTTACTCGACTTATTTTTACCTCTGGAGTAATTAATAATGGTAACTCTCCTGTAATTGCTTTTGATGAAAATAACATAATGATATTTGTGAGTGAGAATTTAGAACAAACACTTGGTGTTAAAGATTCATTGGTAGGTAAAAATGGAAAATATTTAGAAAGATTTTATTCTGATAATAAAAGCCTTGGAAGTTTTAGTTTTAATATTGAAGGCACCAAGTTGATTGATGGAGAAAGCTTTACCTCTCCATTGGTGGATAAAAATGGAGGAATTGTTTACTATAAATGGATAGTTAAAGTATTCCCTAATAATTTAAAAGTAATTATCGGAAAAGATGTTACAGAAGAAAGAAATATTGAGAGTAATTATAAGCAAATTATTAAAAATATAGATCGAATAATTCTTCGGACGGATATAGATGGTAACCTTTTGTTTATTAATGATTATGGATTAAAGTGGCTTGAAAAAAGTAGGAATGAACTTGTGGACATATCTTTTTTTAGCATGGTTGACTTAAAAGAACAGAGTCGAGTGAGAGTATTTTTTGATGATATTTTAAGAGGACGAGAATATGACGAGTATATTGAAGTTCCTTTAAATATAAATGGAAATGTAAAATGGGTTGCATTAAATATTTCTGTATTTCGAAAATCAGCCATAGAAACAACAATAGGAGGGTTTTTAATTATAGGAAGAGAGTTGTTTAACCGTCAAGAATAAGGAAAAAACTGAAAAATAAAACAACATAAAGCTTTGTTTTTGACAATTTTTTCTATAATTTAATAATAACAACCCAAATCCACCTAAAAATGCAAGAGGAATATTTACACTATTTGTGGCGTATGAAACGCCTAAGATTTAATCGGCTAAAACTTGCCAATGGAAGTAAAAGTGAAATTCAAATCAAAGACCCTGGATGGTATAATTTTGACGCAGGTCCAGATTTCTTTAATGGTACTGTGGTAATTGATGGACTACAATGGTCGGGAAATATTGAAATGCACATAAAATCTTCTGATTGGTACTCCCATCAACATCATCTTGATGAGGCTTATAATAATGTTATTCTTCATGTTGTATTTGAACATGATAAAGAAGTGCTAGTGAAAGGAAAGCCTTTACCCACAATAGAGCTGAAGTCACAAATTGATAGTAGTCATTATGAAAATTATAGGAATATCATTTCAAATCAATACGATATTTCATGTGGCTATGAAAATTTAAGCGATTCATTTGCTTTAACACAACAAATTGACCTCTCTTTCCTTCATCGAGTGGAAAGAAAAGGCCTCATCCTTTATGAAGAAGTGATGAACCAAAAAAGAGATAAAAATGCAATTTTTTATGCTGCTGTCTTTAAAGGTGTTGGAGGCCGAACAAATGCTTTGCCAATGGAAGAGCTCGTTAAAATTATCCCATATTCCATTATAATGAAAGAAAAATGGGACACGATACGGGTTGAAGCAATCGTTTTTGGATGTGCGGGAATGCTAAATCAAGAAATTGATGAGGAATATTATATTCGGCTTCAACAAACATGGAGATTACTTAAAAACAAGTATAAACTTCAAGAAATGCAACTGAAATCATGGAAAAATAGCGGAATGAGACCCTATAGTTTTCCTGAATTTATTTTGGCTCAACTCTCTGCTTTTTTACTTCAATTTGATGCCTCTATCCTTGAAAAAGAAACAGCGTCTCACATCTTGAATAAAATGTTTACTTTAGATGTAAAGTGGATGTCCGACTATTGGAAAACTCATTTTGTTTTTGGAAAAATTTCAAAACCAAGAAAATTGAAGTTTTCAAAGCTTTTTATAAATAACATTATTATCAATGGTGTCGTTCCTTATTTGGTTGTGCTGAAACACTTAACAGGAGATTTTTCTTATATCGATAAAATCATAGAAATTATGGATAAAGTATCTCCAGAAAAAAATACCGTGATGAGAAAATGGGAAAATATTGGAGTTTTTCCTAAAAATGCAATAGAAAGTCAAGGATTATTAGAATTATATAATGAATTTTGTATCTTTAAAAAATGTTTATCATGTAAGGTAGGCGCATCGATATTAGAAAAATAATTATGCAAAAATTAATACAGAAAATTGTATTTTTCTTCGAAATGCGCTCTTTTGGAGTGAGCGAATGGTGGGCTAAAAAGCTTGGTGTTGGCTCTGCAAAAGTGCGTTTGTTTTTTATTTATAGCTCTTTTCTCGCGCTAGGATCTCCCGTTCTTATCTATTTATTGATGGGTGTAGTTTTAGAACATAAGCATATTATCATGTTTAGAAAGAAAAAGAAATCAATATGGGAACTGTAAAAACATCAAATAAAATATTGATTACAGGAGCAAATGGACAATTAGGACAAAAATTAATTCTAAATTGTTTAGAGCAAAATATCGATTTTTTAGCGACGGCTAATTCGGAAAAAAGATTTTTATCTTGCCCTGATGAAGTATTTGAAGTCATGGATATTACGAATGTGAGTCAAGTAAAAAAAGTTGTGAAACAATACAAACCTACACATATTATCAATGCTGCTGCAATGACAAACGTGGATCTTTGTGAAGAGCAAAAAGAGTTATGCTATGCAATTAATAGAGACGGAGTGAAGAATTTGCTTGAAGCTGCAATAGAAGAGAATGCTCATTTAATTCAAATTTCAACAGACTTTATTTTTGACGGAAAAAAAGAATGTTATAGCGAAGAAGATGAGCCTAATCCTTTGGGAGTTTACGGGAAATCAAAATGGGAAGGAGAAAAGGTGCTGAATGAGAATGGATATCCTAAAATTAGTATTTTAAGAACTTCTATATTGTATGGACAGGGAGAAAATTTAAAGAAACCTAATCTTTTTGTTTGGGCAATGAATGAATTAAGAAAAGGAAACACTTTGAATATTGTAAATGATCAATTTAGAACGCCTACTTATGTGGATGATTTGGCAAGAGCATGCTTATTGGTAATTGATAAAAATGCATACGGAGTTTATAATATATCGGGAGAAAAAAGAGCTTCTATGTATGATTTTATCCTAGATGTGGCAGACTACCTGAAAGTAAGTCATCAACAAATAAATCCAATTTCTTCAGAAGAATTATCTCAAAAAGCTCCAAGACCTTTGTCTTCAGGACTAAATATAATAAAAGCAAAAACTATATTGGGATATCGTCCAACTAAGTTTATTGAAACCTTATCTAGAATTGACTTAGTTGATTAATTTTTTTTAAGTTTGTGTTTAAACTTTTTTGATTTGAATATCAAAAAGCTTTTTGCTAACTAAAAACATACTTTTATGAACTTTGCTAAGTGTTTAGCTATTCTGTTATTAATATCTACTTATTCTTTCTCTCAGGACACCAGTTTTTCTGCAAAAATTGAGGTAAGAAATAACTCAGCTGCAGTGGATGACGTATCTGCAAAAGTGATAGTAAATGGAGGAGTAGAACCTTATAAATACGTCTGGAATAATTCAAAAATTTCTATTTATTATAATGAGGTAGAAGGACTTTCTGAAGGAGAAACTTTAGAAGTAATGGTAATTGATGCTAATCTAGATACCGCATTTGCAAGTACCTATGTTGCTCCAGAAAGTACACAAGAACACATTAGTTTTGCGGTAAAACCAGCAGTAAACTTTTTGCAAACTGTTTTATTTACAAACATTTGGTCAGATACAGTAAGGGTAAACGAATTTTTTTTAAGAGCTCCATCTGCTGTTGATGCAAGTAAAACAGATTACAAATTAAAAGAATGGCTTAAACCAAACGGAGAAAAGGTAAAACACTTAGAACCCATAGCTATTTTAAAGGATGGTGATGAAGAAATTACGTTGTTTGCTATTGGTGAAGGTGTTTTACAGTATGGTATGCACAATGAGAAACTGGTTCAAGCAGGGGATGATGTTTTTTATATAAATAAGAGAAATAACCGTACTGATAAAGTACTTGGAAAAATTGTGTACGAAGAAGCTCAACCTTTTTACTATAAAAATTTATCCTTTAAAACTGAAGGAATTCCACTCATTGTACTTTGGTTAATATTTGGAGCTATTTTCTTTACATTTAAGTTGCGATTTATACAGTTTAATCCTAGAAGAATTAAACATTCCATAGACTTGGTAAGAGGAAAATATCATGACCCAAATCAGCAAAAAGGAGAGGTTTCTCATTTTCAGGCTTTGATGACCGCCTTATCAGCGACCATTGGATTAGGTAATATTGCTGGAGTAGCTATTGCAATTAGCTTAGGAGGCCCTGGTGCTACGGTATGGATGATAGTAGCAGGTTTCTTTGGAATGGCACTGAAGTTTGTGGAAGCTACATTAGGTGTGAAGTACCGTATACAAAATGAAGATGGAGAAGTGTCGGGGGGACCTATGTATTACCTCAGTCGAGGACTAGCTTTAAGAGGACCAGGAATGAAAAAATTAGGTAAGGTTCTAGCTGTGGTTTTCGCTGTTTTGTGTGTGGGAGGATCTTTAGGAGGTGGAAATATGTTTCAGGTGAATAGTGCGTTCAACCAGTTGGCAGGACTTCCCGCATTACAAGGAATTGGAGCATTTGGTTTTTACTTTGGTCTTGGAATGGCCGTTCTTGTAGGAATTGTAATAGTCGGAGGAATTAGAAGTATAGCCAATGTAACGGATAAAATAGTGCCCTTTATGGTCGGATTGTATGTGCTTTCTGCACTTTTTATCATTGGAATAAATTATGAGAACATTGGGACAGGATTTTATCTTATTTTTAAAGGAGCTTTTAGCCCTGAGGCCATCTACGGTGGCTTTATCGGAGTCTTGGTTGTGGGCTTCCAAAGGGCAGCTTTTTCAAACGAAGCAGGAGTTGGTTCTTCACCCATTGCACACTCTGCAGCTAAAACAGATAATCCTATAAGCGAAGGAGCAGTCGCACTATTGGAGCCATTTTTGGATACGGTGGCGGTGTGTACAATGACTTCTTTAATTATTATTTTTTCAGGTTACGCTCAAGATGCTGAAGGACTGGAGGGAGCAGCGCTGACTTCTGCCGCATTCGCCTCATCAATAGGAGATTGGTTTTTGTATGTCTTGGCTTTAGCCGTGCTGCTTTTTGCTTTCTCTACAATGATTTCATGGTCATACTATGGACTTAAAGCATGGACATACTTATTTGGTGCTTCTAGATGGGCAAACTTATCCTACAAATTGCTGTTCCTGACTTTTGTGGTAATTGGCTCATCCATCGGCTTAGGCTCTGTATTAGATTTCTCAGATCTAATGATACTTGGAATGGCATTTCCGAATATATTAGGATTAATTATTATGTCTGGAGAAGTGAGAAAAGATATGAAAAAGTACTTTAACGATCTGAAAACTGGTGTCATAAAGAAGTTTAAATAGTATTAATTTCAATAATGCAAAAAAAATGGGATAGTGACTGGATTTACTTTTCTCGTCGGGCAAGAAGAGGAATATTTGTGTTGCTTTTTCTTTTTATTATAATTGCTGTCCTTCCCAGACTCTATTATACATTTAATCCGCCTAAGGGTTTTCAAGTAGAAATGATTCCAATGGAAGAAGAGGTGGATAAAGTCAATGATGAAAAGAAAACGAAGTATAATCAACCAGAAGAAAACTTTGACCCCAATTTCTACGATATAGAAGATTGGATGAAAGTTGGGCTTTCAGAACGACAAGCACAATCTATATTGAACTATTTAGATAAAGTAGGAAGCTTTAAGGTAAAGTCAGACCTAAAAAGATTATATGTTGTCGATGACGAGTTATACGAACTGCTGAAGCCTAAATTAGATTTGCCTGATACCTCACCGAAGAAGTCTATTGATCACTTTGAAAGCGAAGAGTATAAACAAGTGGGTGAGCGAGATAATGTTGAATCGACATACGAAGATGTTGAAGCACACGATAAGGTGTATAGGAAAATCTCTGTGAATAAAGCTTCTATGGAAGAGTTGCAGACCATCAGGGGAATTGGAGAGTTTTATGCAAAAGAAATTGTAAAACTTCGAGAAAGATTCGGTGGTCTGATTTATCCTGAACAATTATTGTCTATTTATAATTTAGATGAAGAAAAATTAGCTGAATTGAAACCTTATTTAACCTTTGATAAAAGTGAAGTGATTAAATTGAATATAAATTCTGCTGACTTTAAAGAATTGTCAAAACATCCTTTGATATCATCGGATATTGCTCATTGGATAGTTTATTATAGGGAGAATTATGGAAGTTTTAAAGGGATAGATAACCTGCTTTTATGTCCATATATTGATGTGGAAAAATTGAAGAAAATAGAACCTTACGTAAGTGTGAAGTGAGATTGGTTCAATTATTGATAGAGTAAATAGTTAATTTAAAAAATATATTATCTTTGAGCCATTGTTTTGAAAAATTGTTCGGTGGTTAACTAATTAAAAGTAAAAAAGTAACATGAATTTTGAATTGAACGAAAATCAGCTGATGATTCAACAAATGATAAGAGATTTTGCTGAAAAAGAAATTAAACCATATTTAGTAGAATGGGACGATAAAGAATTTTTCCCTGTTGATACAATGAAAAAGCTAGGAGAATTAGGACTCTTAGGTATATACCTTCCAGAAGAATATGGAGGAAGCGGATTTTCGTACTTTGAATATGTTACGGCATTAATCGAGTTAGGAAAAGTGTGTGGTGGATTAGGACTCTCGGTAGCAGCGCATAATTCTTTATGTACTGGTCATATCTATTATCACGGTTCTGAAGAACAAAAGAGAAAATATTTGCCAAAATTAGCCTCAGGAGAATTTATTGGAGCTTGGGGACTTACAGAACCTAATACAGGGTCAGATGCAATGAGAATGCAAACAACTGCAGTGAAAGATGGAAATGAATGGGTGATTAACGGTACTAAAAACTGGATTACACACGGTCTATCTGGTGATGTAGCTGTTGTTCTTGTAAGAACAGGAGAATTGTTAGATAGCCGCGGAATTTCAGCTTTTATCGTTGAAAAAGGAACACCTGGATTCTCAGCAGTTAAAATTACAGGGAAATTAGGAGTTCGTGCAAGTGAAACAGCAGAACTTATTTTTGATAATGTGAGACTACCGGAAGAAAATCTGATTGGAGAAGTAGGAATGGGATTCATTCAAGCAATGCAGATTTTAGATGGTGGTAGAATCTCCATAGCTGCATTGAGCTGCGGAGTAGCAAGAGGTGCTTATGAAGCATCTGTTCAATATGCAAAAGAAAGAGAACAGTTTGGTAAGCCCATCGCTCAGTTCCAAGGTATCGCTTTTAAATTGGCTGATATGGAAGCAAGAGTAAAGGCATCTGAATTATTAACTTTTAACGCTGCAGCACTTAAAAATGCAAATGCTAAAATGACAAAGGAAGGAGCTGTTGCTAAGTACTATGCAAGTGAAACATCTGTGTTTTGTGGAAATGAAGCAGTGCAAATAATGGGTGGATACGGATACACAAAAGAATATCCAGCAGAAAAGTTTTTAAGAGACGCAAAGCTAATGACCATCGGAGAAGGAACCTCTGAAATACAAAAGATTGTAATATCTAGAGAAATTTTAAAGTAAATAATTGTTAGTAAAGAAAAAGTTTTTATCTTTGCAACCCAATTATATTGAAAATAGAAAACGAAATTAATTATAGAATATGTTAGTAATACCTGTAAAAGAAGGAGAGAACATCGAAAGAGCTCTTAAAAAATACAAGAAAAAATTTGATAGAACTGGCAGAATGCGTGAAATCAGAAAAAGAAAAGAGTTCATTAAGCCTTCAGTTATAAAACGTCAGCAAAATATTAGAGCAGCGTACAAACAACGCATGCTTTCAAAAGAGATATAATCATAAGGTATTAAAAACTTGTGTGAAAATTTTAAAGGGGGTCTACAAACAAGACCCCTTTTTCTCTTTGTGATTGTTTTGTCTTTGGTAAACAATCTTATTCTTTGTCGACTAAATTGAGTTTTCTTGTACCTTTTCAATATCTTTGTTAGAGAAAATCAACAATATGATTAGTGAATTCATTCAATATCTTGAAGTAGAAAAAAGAATGTCTAGCCATACAGTAGTGGCATACAAAAAAGATATTGACCTATTCTTAGATTTTCTAGATGTTAATGAGCTTTCTGAAATAAAAGATATTAATTATCAAAATGTAAGGGCGTGGATTGTTCAACTTGTTGAGCAAGGAAATTCCAATAGAACAGTAAATCGAAAACTTTCCTCTTTAAGAACGTTCTTTAAATGGGCAAAAAAATTTAACCACATTGATGTTGATCCAATGCTGAGAGTTAAAGGACCAAAACAAGAGAAAAGAATCCCAGAGTTTGTAAAGGAAGACGAATTGAAAGTAGCTGAACTTAATCAACTTTTTTTTGATGATTTTTTTGGACTTAGAGATCGACTCCTTATCGAAGTGCTATATCAAACCGGGATTCGTTTGTCAGAATTAATCAACCTAAAAGCTGAGAGTTTGCAGAATAATGCCATCAAGGTTTTAGGAAAGAGAAATAAAGAGCGAATGATTCCTATTACAGAAAACCTGAACAATCAACTTCAGGAGTATCTTAAGAATAAAGTCTATATAGGATATAATTCAAATTTTCTTTTTTTAACTGATAAAGGCAATCAAATGTATCCTAACTTTGTGTATCGAAAAGTAAAGCGCTATTTATCCCTTATTACAAACCTCAAAAAACGTAGTCCGCATGTTTTAAGACATACTTTTGCCACACATATGTTAAATAACGGTGCTGGCCTAGAGGTCTTAAAAGAGGTTTTAGGTCACGCTGATTTAAGTGCTACGCAAGTATATACACATAACTCTTTTGAGCAAATAAAAAAAATCTACAAACAAGCACATCCAAGAGGGACTGATAAATAATGATATTATCATATTTTATCATTTATTCTAATCGACTCTTATTCTTATATATAGAATAAAAGAATGATTAAGGTGAAATTATTTTCATAGATAATGTTTGGGATTAATAAAAAATGTATAATTTTGCCGTGCTAATTGATTTAATTTATTTATTAATGAAATTAAAAGCGCTCTTTGTTTTGTTGTAATAGTTTGATATTAAGCTCTTTAAGGCTTGTTTTTTCAATAACAAGTTGGGAGGAGAAAAAAATAAATAAATTTTCACAAAAAAAGCTTGTTATAATTTATTTAATTTATATCTTTGCAACCCTAAACAATTCTAGAGGAGAGTTTAGGTAGTTCTTTAAAAGTTTTAATAATACCAAAAATATTAGTGCCGGTGTAGCTCAGTTGGCCAGAGCAGCTGATTTGTAATCAGCAGGTCGGGGGTTCGAATCCCTCCACCGGCTCACTTATACTAATAGGAGGGGGGATACTCAAGCGGTCAACGAGGGCAGACTGTAAATCTGCTGGCTAAGCCTTCGAAGGTTCGAATCCTTCTCCCCCCACAGAATAAGTGTAAAAGCGGGAGTAGCTCAGTTGGTAGAGCATCAGCCTTCCAAGCTGAATGTCGCGAGTTCGAGCCTCGTCTCCCGCTCTTTTGACCTTTAGAGACTCATGCCGGTGTAGCTCAGGGGTAGAGCGCTTCCTTGGTAAGGAAGAGGTCACGAGTTCAATTCTCGTCATTGGCTCGAAGGGGAATGTGTAAGATAAATCACTCAAAGTGTTGGGTGAATTTCTTTATATATAAAGAGTAAGTAAATAGTATATTAACTAAGTAACAAAATAACAAATGGCTAAGGAATCATTTAATCGTTCCAAACCACACTTGAACATTGGAACAATTGGTCACGTTGACCACGGTAAGACAACTTTGACAGCAGCTATATCAAACGTTTTAGCTAAGAAAGGTTTTGCTGAAGCTCGTGATTACGAAAAAATTGACAATGCTCCAGAGGAGAGAGAGCGTGGAATTACAATTAACACATCTCATATTGAGTATGAGACAGAAAATCGTCACTATGCACACGTTGACTGTCCAGGTCACGCGGACTACGTGAAAAACATGGTAACTGGTGCTGCTCAGATGGACGGTGCTATCTTAGTGGTGGCTGCTACTGACGGACCAATGCCTCAAACTCGTGAGCACATTCTATTAGGACGTCAAGTTGGTGTTCCTAGAATTGTAGTTTTCATGAACAAAGTGGATTTGGTTGACGACCCAGAATTATTAGAATTAGTTGAGATGGAAATCAGAGAATTGCTTTCTTTCTATGACTATGATGGTGACAATACGCCAATTATCGCTGGTTCAGCTTTAGGTGCGTTAAACGGAGATCCTAAATTCGAAGAGAAAATTATGGAGCTTATGGCGGCAGTTGATGAGTACATCGAACTACCTCCGCGTGAAGTTGATAAACCATTCTTGATGCCAGTTGAGGACGTGTTCTCTATTACTGGTCGTGGTACTGTAGCAACAGGACGTATCGAAACTGGAGTTATTAACTCAGGTGAAGAAGTAGATATCTTAGGAATGGGAGACGAAAAACTTAAGTCAGTAGTGACTGGAGTTGAGATGTTCCGTAAAATCTTAGATAGAGGAGAGGCTGGAGATAACGTTGGTCTTTTATTAAGAGGTATTGAGAAGAGTGATATCCGTCGTGGAATGGTAATCTGTAAACCAGGTTCAACTACTCCGCACAAAGTATTTAAAGCGGAAATCTACGTTCTTAAGAAAGAAGAGGGTGGACGTCACACTCCATTCCACAACAAATATCGTCCACAGTTTTACTTCCGTACAACTGACGTGACTGGAGAAATTATCTTAGGTGAAGACCGTGATATGGTTATGCCTGGGGATAACGTTTCTATCACAGTGAACTTAATCGTTCCAGTTGCTATGGGTAAAGGACTTCGTTTTGCTATCCGTGAAGGAGGTAGAACAGTAGGTGCTGGACAGGTAACTGAAATCGTAGAATAATATTGGTTTTAAACTAAATATCAAAAGGGGAAGCTTTACTTCCCCTTTTCCAACTACGGGTGTAGCTCAGCTGGTAGAGTAGTGGTCTCCAAAACCATTGGTCGTGGGTTCAAGTCCTACCACCCGTGCAAAATTAACTAAAGTGGCTAATATTAAAGAATATTTAAAGGATACGTATCACGAGCTGATATATAAGGTAACTTGGCCAACTTGGGCTGAATTGCAAAACAGTACAATAGTAGTAATTATTGGATCTGTTATTTTTGCATTATTGATATCACTCATGGATTTCGTATTCGGAGTAAACCCTTCTACTTATTTTTGGAAGGGCGTGTTGGGAATTATATATCCTTAAAATAGGTATGATTAACATTAGAGGATAGTGGAAGAAGTAAAGAAAAGATGGTATGTTGTTCGAGCTATAAGCGGAAAAGAAAAATCTGTGAAGGAATATCTCGAAATGGAAATTGCACGACAAAAATTGGACGATTTCTTTGGAGAGATTCTTATTCCTACAGAAAAAGTTTTTCAAATCCGTAATGGTAAGAAAATATCTAAAGAAAAGGCTTATTTGCCTGGATATGTATTGATTGAAGCTGCTTTGGTTGGGGAGGTTCCGCATGTGGTTAAAAGTACACCTAATGTAATCGGTTTTTTAGGTGCTGAAAAACATGGTGATCCTTTACCGCTAAGGAAAGCTGAAGTGAATCGTATTTTAGGAAAGGTTGATGAAATGTCAAGCAATGAGGAGGAAATGAAAATTCCTTTCGTTGTTGGAGAGTCAGTTAAAGTAGTAGACGGGCCTTTCAATAATTTTAATGGAATAATTGAAGAAATTAACGAAGAGAAGAAGAAACTAAAAGTAATGGTAAAAATATTCGGCCGAAAAAACTTGGTCGAGTTGAGCTATATGCAAGTTGAAAAAGAAAGTTAATTTGTATTTTAACCAGTAGGAGTGACTTTGATGACTAAAGCTTCCCATTATAGGGTCACGTTAGAACTACACAAATTATATATAAATGGCTAAAGAAGTAGCAGGATTGATCAAATTACAGATCAAAGGTGGTGCAGCTAATCCTTCGCCGCCAGTTGGACCAGCACTAGGTGCAAAAGGGGTCAACATCATGGAGTTTTGTAAGCAGTTTAATGCTAGAACTCAGGATAAGGCGGGTAAGGTATTACCAGTTGTAATCACCGTGTATGGGGATAAATCATTCGATTTTATCATTAAAACCCCACCAGCAGCAGTACAATTGTTAGAAGCAGCAAAAGCTAAAAAAGGTTCAGCAGAGCCTAATAGAGCTAAAGTTGCTACTGTAACTTGGGATCAAGTACGTGCAATTGCTGAAGATAAATTACAGGATTTAAATTGTTTTACAATTGAATCAGGTATGAGATTAGTTGCTGGAACAGCAAGAAGTATGGGAATAACTGTAAAGGGAGAATTTCCTAAAAACTAAAAAACATTTAACATGAAACGTATTTCTAAAAAGAGAAAAGAAGCACTTTCTAAGCTAGAGGCTGGAAAAGTGTATTCGTTGACTGAAGCATGTAATTTAGTGAAGGAAATTACTACCACAAATTTCGATGCTTCTGTTGATATCAGTGTGCGATTAGGGGTTGACCCAAGAAAAGCAAATCAAATGGTTAGAGGAACTGTAGCATTACCTCACGGAACTGGAAAGGATGTAAGGGTACTTGTACTTTGTACTCCTGATAAAGTTGAAGAGGCTAAAGCAGCAGGTGCTGACCATGTTGGTTTAGATGAGTACATTGAGAAGATTAAAGGGGGATGGACTGATATAGATGTGATTATCACTATGCCATCTGTAATGGGGAAGGTTGGTGCTTTAGGACGCGTATTGGGTCCAAGAGGATTAATGCCTAACCCTAAAACTGGTACTGTTACAATGGATGTAGCGAAAGCGGTCCAAGAAGTGAAAGCAGGTAAAATTGATTTCCGTGTTGATAAATATGGTATTGTACACTCTAATATTGCTAAAGTTTCTTTTGATGGAGGCAAGATTAAAGATAATGCCCATGAATTGATTAGCACGTTAATTAAAATGAAACCAGCTGCAGCTAAAGGAACGTATATCAGAAGTATTTACTTAAGCTCTACGATGAGCCCAAGTATTGAAATTGATCCTAAATCTGTTGTCGCTTAAAATTTTGTAAAATGAAAAAAGAAAACAAAGCGCAGTACATTGACGATTTAACGGCTGAATTAAAAGAAGCTGGTGTGTTCTATTTAGCAGACACATCAGAACTGACAGTTGATAAAATTAATGACCTAAGAAGAAGATGCTTCAAAAGCGGAGTGACTTTAAGAGTAGTGAAAAACACATTGCTCGAAAAAGCTATTGACCGTGTTGAAGATAAAAATCTTGGAGAATTAAAAGGAGTTTTATCGGGTCCAACTTCTATCATGTTCGCTGAAGTAGGTAATGTACCTGCTAAAGTAATTAAAGAATTCCGTAAGAAAAACGATAAGCCTATTCTTAAAGCTGCTTACGTTGAGGAGGCAATCTACATCGGAGATGAAAACCTTGACGCACTAACAGCAATTAAAAGTAAAGAAGAACTTATCGGAGATATTATTACCTTACTACAAAGCCCAGCTAAAAATGTTGTTTCTGGACTTAAAGGACAAGGTGGTAAAATTGCAGGAATTCTTAAAACGCTCTCTGAAAGAGCATAAATTAATAAGTATAAATTAAAGAACCTTTTTTAAATTAAATAAAATGGCTGAATTAAAAGAAATCGCGGAAACATTAGTTAACCTTACAGTAAAAGACGTTAACGAATTAGCAAACATTCTTAAAGAAGAATACGGTATCGAACCTGCTGCTGCTGCAGTTGCAGTTGCTGGCGGTGCTGCTGGTGGTGCTGCAGAAGCTGCAGAAGAAAAAACAGAGTTTGACGTAATTCTTAAGTCTGCTGGAGGTAGCAAGTTAGCTGTAGTTAAACTTGTAAAAGAACTTACAGGACTTGGACTAAAAGAATCTAAAGAATTAGTTGATGGTGCACCGTCTCCATTGAAAGAAGGAGTTACTAAAGACGAAGCTGACAGTTTAAAATCTTCTTTAGAAGAAGCAGGAGCTGAAGTTGAAATTAAGTAGTTACAATACTATTTTATAGTACAGGCATCACCGATTTTCGGGATGCCTTGTGCTATTTATATACGTTACTACCTATTTAGTACTTTTTTTTAATTAAATTTCATAGCCTTGGCAACAACAAATAATAACCTTAAAAGAATTAATTTTGCTTCGAGCAAGAGTGTTTTTGAATACCCAGACTTTTTGGATGTTCAGTTAAAATCATTTCAAGAATTCTTTCAACTCGAAACAACTCCTGAAAATCGTGAAAAAGAAGGACTTTTTAAAGTGTTTTCAGAAAATTTTCCGATTACAGATACAAGAAATCAATTTGTTCTTGAGTTTTTAGATTACTTCATCGACCCTCCTCGGTACTCTATTGAAGAATGTATAGAAAGAGGTTTGACGTATAGTGTTCCTCTAAAGGCCAAGTTGAAATTGTATTGTACTGATCCAGAACATGAGGACTTCGAAACAATAGTCCAAGATGTATACTTGGGAACAATACCCTACATGACTCCTAAAGGATCATTCGTTGTGAATGGTGCTGAAAGAGTTATTGTTTCTCAATTACACCGTTCTCCTGGAGTGTTCTTTGGACAGTCAAGACACTCAAATGGAACAAAGCTTTACTCAGCAAGAATTATTCCGTTTAAAGGTTCGTGGATTGAGTTTGCTACAGACATTAATAATGTGATGTATGCATATATCGATCGTAAGAAAAAACTTCCGGTTACAACACTTTTTAGAGCAATCGGATATGAAAGTGATAAAGATATATTAGAAATATTTGATCTTGCAGAAGAAATAAAAACAACAAAAGCTAATCTTAAAAAAGCTATTGGACGAAAACTTGCTGCAAGAGTTTTAAAATCATGGTTCGAAGACTTTGGTGATGCCGATACAGGTGAAGTCGTTTCTATTGAACGTACCGAAGTTGTACTTGACCGTGATATTGTTCTTACAGAAGAACACATCGAAGAAATTATTGATGCCGGAGTGAAGACAATTATGCTTCATAAAGAAGATTCAAATTCGGCAGACTTTACTATTATATATAATACCTTACAAAAAGATACCGCAAACTCTGAAAAAGAAGCGGTTGAGGTCATTTATAGACAACTAAGAAGTGCTGAGCCACCTGATATCGAAACTGCACGTAGTGTATTTGATAGATTATTCTTCTCTGATACACGATACGATTTAGGTGAAGTTGGACGCTTTAGAATTAATAAAAAGTTAAAAAATTCGGATGACGAAGACTCAAGAGTATTAACGAAAAATGATATTATTCAAATTGTTAAATACTTAATCCAGTTAATTAACGCTAAGGCTGAAGTAGATGATATTGACCACTTGTCTAACCGTCGTGTAAGAACGGTTGGAGAACAATTGTATACTCAATTTGGTGTTGGTTTAGCACGTATGGCACGTACCATTAGAGAGCGAATGAACGTGAGAGATAATGAGGTGTTTACACCTATTGACTTGATTAATGCTAAAACGCTTTCATCAGTTATTAACTCATTCTTTGGTACAAACCAACTTTCGCAATTTATGGATCAAACGAATCCATTAGCAGAAGTAACGCATAAAAGAAGATTCTCTGCTCTTGGACCTGGTGGTTTATCTAGAGAAAGAGCTGGGTTTGAGGTGCGTGACGTTCACTACACTCACTATGGGCGACTTTGTACTATCGAAACACCAGAAGGACCAAATATTGGTTTGATTTCATCTCTTTGTGTATATGCTAAAGTAAATAAACTTGGATTTATTGAAACACCATACAGAAGAGTGATTGATGGTAAAGTACAATTGAATGAAGAACCAATTTATTTATCGGCAGAAGAGGAAGATGCAAAAATGATTGCACAAGCGAATACGCCGTTAAGTGATGATGGTGATTTCCTTGTTGATATGGTGAAAGCTAGGGAAGAAAGTGAATTCCCTGTGGTTTCTCCAAGTGAAATTGACTTGATGGACGTAGGAGCTAACCAGATTGCTTCTATTGCAGCTTCATCAATTCCGTTCCTTGAGCATAATGATGCTAACCGTGCTTTGATGGGATCAAACATGCAGCGTCAAGCACTTCCTTTATTAAAACCTGAAGCTCCAATTGTGGGTACAGGAATTGAAAGATTAGTAGCCAGAGACTCACGTGTGTTAATCAATGCGGAAGGAAATGGTGTGGTAGAGTACGTGGATGCAAACGAAATTACTATTAAGTACGACTTGTCGAAAGAAGATGAAATCGTGAGCTTCGATGGAAATACAAAAACATACTTATTAACGAAGTTTACAAAAACTAACCAAGGCTCAACAATTAACTTAAAGCCGATTGTTAAAAAAGGTGATATCGTTGAAAAAGGACAAGTTCTTTGTGAGGGGTATGCCACTCAACAAGGTGAATTGGCGTTAGGGCAAAACTTGAAAGTTGCATTTATGCCTTGGAAAGGATATAACTTTGAAGACGCTATCGTAATCTCTGAAAGAGTCGTTCGTGAAGATGTGTTTACCTCAATTCATATCGATGAGTATGCTATCGAGGTGAGAGATACTAAACGAGGGATGGAAGAGCTTACAGCCGATATTCCAAACGTTTCTGAAGAAACTACAAAAGATTTAGATGAAAACGGTTTGATTAGAATTGGTGCTGAGGTGAAAGAAGGAGATATCCTAATTGGAAAAATTACGCCTAAAGGAGAAACTGATCCATCACCTGAAGAAAAACTATTACGCGCTATCTTCGGAGATAAAGCGGGTGACGTGAAGGATGCTTCATTAAGAGTGGGACCGTCTGTCGATGGAGTGGTGATTGATAAAAAACTTTTCTCTAGGGCTGTTAAAGATAGAAAACAAAAAGCTAAGGATAAACCAATTCTTGAAAATTTAGAGGCTGAGTACCAAAAAGACTTGGCTGCACTTAAAGGAGTTCTTGTTGAAAAATTATTAATCATTTTAGAAGGAGAAAAATCTTCTGGAGTGACGAATAATTATAGAGAAGAAATCATTAAGAAAGGTTCTAAATTTAGTGAGAAGGCATTGTCTATTATTGACTATTCTATCGTTAATCCAAGCAAATGGACAGAAAACGAAGAGACCAATAAGTTAGTTCAAAGAGTAATCCATAATTACACTATTAAAGCTAACGATTTGTTAGGAAATTATAGACGTAAAAAATTCCATATTTCTGTAGGAGACGAATTGCCTGCTGGTATTGTTAAATTGGCAAAAGTTTACTTAGCTAAGAAGAGAAAACTGAAAGTAGGAGACAAGATGGCTGGACGTCATGGTAACAAAGGTATTGTGGCAAACATCGTTCGTCAAGAAGATATGCCTTTCTTAGAAGATGGAACACCAGTTGATATTGTACTAAACCCACTAGGAGTACCTTCTCGAATGAACTTAGGGCAAATTTATGAGACTGTACTTGGATGGGCTGGTCAGAAATTGGGGGTTAAATTTGCTACTCCAATTTTTGATGGGGCAGAACCTTCTGAAGTTGCAGAATATTGCGATAAAGCGGGCATTCCTCGTTGGGGTAAAACATACCTTTTCGATGGAGGAACTGGAGAGCAATTTGACCAACCAGCAACAGTTGGGGTAATTTACATGTTGAAATTATCTCACATGGTGGATGATAAAATGCACTCTCGTTCGATAGGACCATACTCTCTAATTACACAACAACCTTTAGGTGGTAAAGCATTATTTGGAGGTCAGCGTTTTGGAGAAATGGAGGTGTGGGCTTTAGAGGCATTTGGTGCATCTAATATTCTACAAGAAATACTAACAGTTAAATCTGATGACGTAAATGGTAGAGCGAAAACTTACGAAGCTATCGTAAAAGGTGATAATCTACCAAAACCAGGTATTCCAGAGTCATTTAACGTATTATTACATGAGTTAAGAGGACTTGGACTGGATGTCAAAATGGATTAATTGTTAAAGTTGAATTGAAAATACTTGTTTAAAATGGCGTACAAAAGAGATACACAAAATACGGTTAAAGACTTTTCGAAAATCACCATTTCATTGGCATCTCCTGAATTAATTCTCGAGAGATCAAGTGGTGAGGTCTTGAAACCTGAAACAATTAACTATAGAACTTATAAACCAGAAAGAGATGGTTTGTTCTGTGAACGAATCTTCGGTCCTGTAAAGGATTATGAATGTCACTGTGGTAAATATAAACGTATACGCTATAAGGGTATTGTTTGTGACCGTTGTGGAGTTGAGGTTACTGAGAAAAAAGTTCGTCGAGAAAGAACTGGACACATTCAATTGGTGGTTCCTGTTGCTCATATTTGGTACTTTAGATCACTTCCTAATAAAATAGGATACTTGTTAGGGTTACCTACAAAAAAATTAGACCAAATTATTTATTATGAAAGGTATGTGGTTATCCAAGCAGGTATTGCTAAAGACGCTGATGGAGAAGAACTTTCTCACATGCAATTCCTTACGGAAGAGGAATACCTAGATATTCTAGATACATTACCTCAAGAAAATCAATATTTAGACGACAGCGATCCAAACAAGTTTATTGCTAAAATGGGTGCTGAAGCACTATATGATTTACTGAAAGGACTTGATTTAGCACAACTTTCTTACGATTTACGTTATAAAGCGAATAACGAAACTTCAATGCAACGTAAGAATGAAGCATTGAAAAGACTTCAAGTAATTGAGGCAATGCGTGATTCTCAAACAGAAACACTTGAGAATCGACCTGAATGGATGATTATTAAAGTAGTTCCGGTTATTCCACCAGAATTAAGACCTTTAGTACCACTTGATGGAGGACGATTCGCAACGTCTGATTTGAACGACTTATATAGACGTGTTATTATTAGAAATAATCGTCTGAAAAGATTAATTGAAATTAAAGCTCCTGAAGTGATTTTACGTAACGAAAAACGTATGCTTCAGGAATCTGTAGATTCATTGTTTGATAACTCGAGAAAATCGAGCGCAGTAAAAACAGAATCAAATAGACCATTAAAATCACTTTCTGATTCATTAAAAGGAAAGCAAGGGCGTTTCAGACAAAACCTATTAGGTAAACGTGTAGATTATTCTGCTCGTTCAGTGATTGTCGTGGGACCTAACTTGAAATTGCATGAGTGTGGTCTGCCTAAAGATATGGCTGCTGAGTTATTTAAGCCATTTATCATTAGAAAACTTATCGAAAGAGGAATTGTTAAGACGGTTAAATCTGCAAAGAAAATTGTAGATAAAAAAGAAGCAATTGTTTGGGATATTCTTGAAAATGTAATTAAATCACACCCAGTATTGCTGAACCGTGCCCCAACACTTCACCGTTTGGGGATTCAAGCATTCCAACCGAAATTAATAGAAGGTAAAGCAATTAGCCTTCACCCTTTAGTGTGTACTGCGTTTAACGCCGACTTTGACGGGGACCAAATGGCGGTTCACTTACCGCTAGGAAATGCAGCTATTTTAGAAGCTCAATTGTTGATGCTTTCTTCACAAAACATCCTAAACCCTGCGAATGGAGCTCCAATTACAGTTCCTTCTCAAGATATGGTACTTGGTTTGTACTATATGACAAAAGGGAAAAAATCTACGGATGAAGAAATTGTGAAGGGTGAAAACATGATTTTCTATTCGCCTGAAGAAGTGCAAATCGCATATAACGAAGGAAGGGCAGATCTACATGCACACATTAAAGTTAAAACGGAAGTGCTTAACGAAGATGATGAAGTAGAATCAAAAATCATTGAAACAACTGTAGGTAGAGTTCTATTTAATGAACTGGTTCCAAAAGAACTAGGCTATATTAATGATGTATTGACCAAGAAAGCACTTCGAGACTTAATTGGTGAAGTGTTAAACGTTGCAGGAACTTCACGTACAGCTCAATTCCTTGATGACATTAAAGAAGTTGGATTCACAATGGCATTTAAAGGTGGTTTGTCCTTTAACCTTGATGATATTATTATCCCTAAAGAAAAAGAAACTTTAGTGGAAAAAGCAAACGAAAGTGTGCTTGAGGTAATGGAAAACTATAATATGGGTCTTATTACAAACAATGAAAGATATAATCAAATCATTGATATTTGGACCCGTACTAACTCAAGATTGACAAACACATTGATGGAGCAACTGAAAAATGATAAGCAAGGATTCAACTCTATCTATATGATGTTCGACTCTGGAGCGCGTGGATCGAAAGAACAAATCCGTCAGCTTTCAGGAATGAGAGGATTGATGGCTAAACCACAAAAATCTGGAGCTTCAAGTCATGAAATTATTGAAAACCCAATTCTTTCTAACTTTAAAGAAGGACTTTCAATTCTTGAATACTTTATTTCTACACACGGTGCTCGAAAAGGTCTTGCGGATACGGCACTTAAAACAGCAGATGCTGGGTACTTGACAAGACGTTTAGTTGACGTAGCACAAGACGTGGTAATTAATGAAGAAGATTGTGGTACTTTAAGAGGAATTACAGCTACAGCCATTAGAAAAAATGATGAAATAGTTGTTCCGCTTTCTGAAAGAATTATCGGTAGAACAACCGTTCACGATGTATACGATGATGAGGACAATCTAATTGTAGAATCGGGTGAGTTGATTACAGAAAAAATCGCTAAAAAACTTGATAAAGCTGGCGTTGATGAAGTTGAAATACGTTCAGTGTTAACTTGTGAATTGAAACGCGGGGTTTGTTCAAAATGTTATGGTAGAAACCTTGCTACAAATAGAGAAGCTCAAATCGGTGATGCGGTGGGAGTTGTTGCTGCTCAATCTATTGGAGAACCAGGTACACAGCTTACACTTCGTACGTTCCACGTTGGGGGTACTGCTTCTAACATTGCGGATGAAAGCGATTTGAAAGCAAAAGCATCTGGTATTTTAGAAATTGATGAGCTGAGAACTATCACAAAAGTAGAAAGTGATGGAACGAAAAAAGAAATTGTAGTAGGACGTTCTGCTGAATTGAAAATTATTGATAAGAGAACAGGCTTAGCTGCGATGACTGCCAACATTCCATACGGAGCAGAAATGATGGTAGGTTCTCAAAAAGAAATTTCTAAAGGAGACGTAATTTGTAAGTGGGACCCTTATAATGCGGTGATTATATCTGAATATGAAGGGTTTATCAAATTCGATAATATTATTGAAGGTGTGACTTACCGTGAAGAAATGGATGAGCAAACTGGATTCTCAGAAAAAATTATTACTGAAACAAGAGATAAAAAGAAAATACCAAGCATTAACATCGTTGATGCTAAAGGAGAAATTCTTAAATCTTACGCAGTTCCAGTTAATGCACACATTTCTGTGAATGAAGGAGATAAAATCACAACTGGATATAGCATCGTTAAGATTCCTAGAGTAGGAGGAAAGAGTGGGGATATTACAGGAGGTTTACCTCGTATTACTGAGCTTTTCGAAGCGCGTAACCCTTCAAACCCTGCGGTAGTTTCTGAAATTGACGGTATCGCAAGCTACGGAAAGATAAAACGTGGTAACCGTGAAGTAATTATTGAAGCTAAAACAGGAGAAGTTAAAAAATACTTAATCCCACTATCGAAGCATATTCTGGTTCAAGAAAACGACTTCGTGCGTGCTGGACAACCACTTTCAGATGGAGCGATTACACCAAAAGACATTCTGAGTATTGAAGGACCAACTGCTGTTCAAGAGTATTTGGTTAATGAAGTACAAGAAGTTTATCGTTTGCAAGGAGTGAAAATTAATGACAAACACTTCGAGGTAATCGTAAGACAGATGATGAATAAAGTAGAAATTACCAACCCTGGAGATACCAAGTTCTTAGAGAATCAAGTTGTTCATAAAGCTGACTTTATGGATGAAAATGATAAGATCTTTGGACAAATGTATGTGGAAGATCCAGGAGATTCTCCAAATGTGAAAGCTGGACAAATTATTTCTGCAAGAAGACTCAGAGATGAAAACGTTCAAATAAAACGTGATAATGGTAAATTAGTTCAAGCGAGAGAGGCTATTACTGCAACTGCAGAGCCTGTATTGCAAGGGATTACACGTGCTTCACTGAAAACAGAGTCGTTTATTTCTGCAGCTTCGTTCCAGGAAACAACAAAAGTCTTGAATGAGGCAGCGATCGCTGGTAAAGTGGATGAATTATTAGGACTTAAAGAAAACGTAATTGTTGGACATAAAATTCCAGCAGGTACTGGAGTTCGTGAATTCCAAAGGTTAAAAGTAACCTCTACAGAGGTATATGAAGAAGATTAATATCAGTTTTGATTAATTATAGGCTACTAATTTTAATTAGTAGCCTTTTTTTTATTAACTTTATTCTATGGAAAATAATAACGAGAATAATAGAATCAATATTGAATTACCTGAAGATATAGCTACAGGTGTATATTCAAATTTAGCTGTCTTGACGCATTCACAAACTGAATTTATTTGTGATTTTATCCAAATCATGCCCGGAGTACCCAAGGCAAAAGTGAGATCGAGGGTAATAATGACACCAGAAAATGCGAAAAGATTATTGTATGCTTTGCAAGATAATATTAGAAAATATGAAGAAAATATGGGGAAGATAAAAGAGAGTAATCAAGATTTACCTCCTATTAATTTTGGTACACCACCCACTGAAGCATAAAAGTTGTGATTTTAAAAAAATATAAGAAACATGAGTAAATATGATGTGACCGTAATAGGATCAGGTCCTGGAGGATATGTAGCTGCAATTCGATGCGCACAATTAGGGTTTAAAACTGCAATTGTTGAAAAATACAGTACCCTTGGAGGTACATGTTTAAATGTTGGATGTATTCCCTCAAAGGCTTTGTTAGACTCTAGCGAGCATTATCATAATGCAGCCAAAAACTTTGAAGATCATGGAGTCTTTTTAAAAGACTTAAAGGTTGACTTTAAGAAGATGGTAGAACGAAAAAATAGTGTCGTTGACCAAACTTGCAAAGGAATTGATTACCTTATGGGTAAAAATAAAATTGATGTCTTACACGGATTGGGCTCTTTTGTAGATAAAAATACAATCACTGTTACAGATGATAAGGGAAAACAAACAAAAGTAACAAGCGATAAGTTTATTATTGCTACGGGATCAAAACCAAATTATTTCCCAGGAATGGAACCAGATAAGAAAAGAATTATTACCTCAACTGAAGCTTTGAGCTTGAAGGAAGTTCCAAAAAAAATGATCGTAATTGGAGGAGGTGTAATTGGACTTGAATTAGGTTCTGTGTATGCACGATTGGGTACTGAAGTACAGGTGATTGAGTTTGCTGATTCGATTATCCCTACAATGGATAAAACAATGGGGAAAGAATTAACAAGAGTGCTGAAAAAACTGAAAATTAAATTCAGCTTGAGTCATAAAGTTCAAAAAGTAACTAACAACGGTAAATCTGTTACGGTTACGGCTTTAGACAAAAAAGATAAAGAAGTTTCATTTGAAGCGGATTATTGTTTAGTGGCAGTGGGAAGAAAACCATATACGGAAGGACTTGGACTTGAAAACGTAGGCATTAAAATCAACGAAAGAGGACAAATTGAAGTTAATGATTTTTTACAAACTTCTTCAGAAAACATCTACGCAATTGGAGATGTGATTAGAGGAGCAATGCTCGCACATAAAGCAGAAGATGAAGGTGTGTTTGTAGCTGAAAAAATCGCTGGACAGAATCCGCACATTAATTATGATTTAATTCCTGGTGTAGTTTATACTTGGCCAGAAGTAGCCTCGGTTGGAAAAACAGAGCAACAAGTAGAAAAAGAAGGAATCAATTATAAAGTGGGAAGTTTCCCAATTAAAGCGCTTGGAAGAGCTAGAGCTTCAACTGATATCGAAGGATTGGTGAAGATTATTACCAATAAAGATACTGATGAAATCCTTGGACTTCATATCATTGGAGCAAGAGCAGCTGATTTAATTATGGAGGGAGTAGTAGCGATGGAATATAAAGCATCTGCTGAGGACTTAGTTTATATGTCACATCCTCACCCAACATATTCTGAAGCAATCCGTGAAGCAGCTATGGATGCGACTGGAGATCGCCCAATTCATATTTAAACATTAGTGTTTATTTAATACTTAACCGTGAATCAGTTTTAGATGGTTCACGGTTTTTTTGTGTATACACCTTCCTACCACACTTCTTCAGTAAGGTGAAGCGTTTTCAATCTTAATTCGTGTATTCTTTGTTGGAAAATCACTCGATTTTGACGTTTTTTGGTAAGTTTGTCCATTCAAATCAATGCTTATGCTTAAAAAACACACTTTAGCGTATTTTTGCTCATCTAAAAGTTGGGGTGGACTGGAAATGAATCAACTACGCAACGCTAAATGGATGTCTGAAAGAGGACATGAAGTTTGTATTTTGGCGCAAAAAAATAGCAAAATTGATTATGAAGCAAAGGCTTTAGGAATTCATGTGGAATACATATTGCCACACAAAAAATATCTAGACGTTTTTGCAGCTTTTCGACTTGCACAAAAAATTAAAAATTTAAATGTTACTCATCTTATAGTAAGAGACCCAAAGGATATGAGTGTGTGTGGACTGGCAAAAAGATTAAGCTTTCGAAAGTTTGCGCTTGCCTATTTTATGGAAATGCAAATTGGGATTCCGAAAAGAGATTTTGTGCATACAATGAGATACAGCGCATTTGATTGTTGGGTTTGTCCATTGCCTTGGCTGCAAAAACAAGTGCTTGAAATGACACGTTACCCTAAAGAGAAGACACATATAATTCCATCAGGAATAGAACTAGATAAGTTTTTTGAGGCAATTCCTTCAGATCAAGCAAAGGCAACTTTAGACTTAGATGTAAACAAGAAATATATTGGATTGGCGGGAAGATATGACCCTCAGAAAGGGCAGATGCTCTTGCTAGAAGCGTTTAATAAAATTAAAAATGAAGTAGATTATAATGTCGTTTTTTTAGGTGAACCCACACACGGAGAATACGCAGATTATATTGACTGGTTAAAAGAATTTGTGAGAGCAAATAGCCTGCAAGGAAGAGTACATTTTAGATCATTTAGAGATGATGTTGAAACATTTTATGCTGCAATTGATGTTTTTGTAATGGGAACAAAAGCCGAAACCTTCGGAATGGTAACCATCGAGGCAATGGCATCTGGATGTAAAATTGTAGGCAGTAATAAGGGAGGAACTGTAGAAATATTAGATTATGGTAGACTCGGAGAGCTTTATGAGTCTGGAAATGGAGCTGATTTGGCAGATAAACTCATGCGTGCAATTCAGAATCAAAACTTCGATTCAGAATACTTAAAAAATGAAGTAAGAAAATACGATGCTAACCGTGTGAGCGAACAAGTTGAAAGTTTGTTTCAATACTTATGATTTTATAGAAGAAATAAGCACCAAAGTGCATTGTTTTGCGTTATGTAATTACAAGCTATATAATCTTGAGACTATTTTTTACTTTTATATTGTTTTTACTACTGTTTCAACCGATAACTTTGGGACAGTCGAATTTAAAATGGGTAAAAATAGCTGCTCAAAATGATACAATTGTTGTCGACTCGCTAACCATCTATGAACAAAGCCTTGTGGTGTTCTGTGGTGAAAAAAAACTCAATAATTCAGACTATTTCTTTGATGGAAATTCTAGAAAATTTCTTTTAAAAACATCCTGTGCCGATTCATTGCAATTAAGGTATCGAAGTTTTACAGTGAATTTCGAAAAACCTGTACAGAAAATTGATACTCAAATCATCTATAGACAAGAAGGAGAAATTAAAGATTATTTTTATCGTGAAGTTCTTGAGGAAGATGACTTTTTTTCTGGAGATGGAATTAAAAAATCAGGAAGTATTTCTCGAGGAATTAGCTTCGGGAATGCGCAAGATTTATCTATTAACTCTTCATTAAACCTTCAATTATCAGGGAAAATTGCTGATAATATGGAAATTTTAGCAACCGTTACAGACGATAATTTACCTATACAACCAGATGGCAACACGAACCAACTTCAAGAGTTTGACCAAGTATTTATCCAGCTTTTTGGGAAGGAATATAAAATTGTAGCAGGTGATTTTTGGCTCCATAAACCGAAGGGATATTTTTCAAATTATAATAAAAGAGCTCAAGGATTATTAGGACAATATGCCTTTGGAAATGAGGACTCTAAATGGATGATTCAAGGTGCGGGTGCCTTATCTAAAGGAAAATTTTCACGAAACGTAATTCAAGGAGTAGAAGGAAACCAAGGGCCTTATCGCTTGAAAGGAAATGAAAACGAGCCTTTTATTATGGTGCTATCAGGTACGGAAAAAGTATATTTAGACGGAAGGTTAATGGAACGCGGTCAAGAGTTCGATTATGTGATAAATTACAATACTTCAGAAGTAACTTTTACACCGCGACATCAAATTACAAAAGACACTAGAATTGTTGTCGAATTTCAATATACAGATCAAAATTATGCACGCTCATTATTCCAAGGAAGTGTAGAATATGAAAGTGAAAAAGTTGATTTTTGGCTCAATTTGTACAGTGAACAAGATGCTAAAAATCAATCTTTACAGCAATCGCTCAGTGATGGAGAAAAATATTTAATGAGTGAAGTGGGAGATAGTCTTCATTGGGCGAGTACAGTCTCTATTGACAGCATAGGATTTGTTGATAATCAAGTCACGTATAAGTTAATCGATTCCTTGGGAATTGACTCTATACTTGTGCATTCAGTTCATCCCGACTCTGCTTTTTATCGTGCGACATTTACCAATGTAGGAATGGGAAATGGAAACTATGTGTTCGACCGCTTTACTGCAGTGGGAAGGGTTTATCGATGGGTTGCACCGATTGGAGGACAGCCACAAGGAGACTACGAACCCACACGATTGATTGTAGCGCCTAAGAAAAATGTGATGATTTCAGCGGGATTGAAGTATCGAATAAGCGATAGTTGGTCAGTCCAAACCGAGTTAAGCACTTCAAATAACGA
>Ga0209075_1000826_pt1 | contig 29791 bp, 23 predicted proteins | sample Stecom2011_FD_187523 | JGI IMG/M metagenome (GOLD analysis project Ga0209075, IMG submission 187523) | Agricultural soil microbial communities from Utah to study Nitrogen management - Steer compost 2011 (SPAdes) (version 2) | ecosystem: Environmental > Terrestrial > Soil > Agricultural land...
CCTCTGCTAACGGCTCAGGAGCGCTATGCACTCTTGGCTGCGGCTGGGCCGGCCGGATCAGCTCCTCGCCCTCGGCCAATGTAATTGACCTTCTCATAGAAGGCTCAACCGGCATCGCTGGGGCAGGCGCTGCTTGGATCACAGGGACGGGGTCAACAGGCGCCACCCCAGGACGCGGAACCGCAGGCTCTTGTTGCACCACCTGGGGCACGACCGTCTCAGCAGGAGCTGGGCGCACCACCGGTTCGGCACTGACCACAGGTTGCGCTTCTTTGTTCTTGCCATGATAAATCCACAGCCCCACAACCGTCGCATTTAACAGCAAAGCCCCCGTCAGGATATAGGGCCACAACGGCTGCTGACGTTGGCCGGCATGAATCAGCATCGGGTTGGCGCCCAAGTGAGGCACCTGCCCCTGATGTCGTTCCGATTCGGATTTACGTAAGGCATCAAGAATGTAGGACATGGTTAATCCGCCCCTCCAGCCTGAACCCCCAAACGGTCGATCTTTAACCGCGGCACATCCGGATCCAGCAAGGTATTCATATGAATCAGCGTCTGGCTACCTGCGATCCCATCAGGCACCAAACCAACCCCCAACTGAAAAGCTCTTAGTCGCTCCTCTAACGAGGATGCTTCATTGGATAGCACCAGTCGCTGCGCGCCAGCCTCATAGCCGCCCGAGCCCACCTTCATGACCGCTTGCATCGCTTCGATTTGATCAAGTCTACGACTTAACCACTCTCGCTCAGCGGGTGTTCCATTCGCACGGATCAGCGCCGAAGGCAATGGCGGCAATTTCCACAGGACAGAATACTGGCCATACCAGACCGCATCCAGCTCATCCAAACTCACCGACAGGTGCTGCCCACCCAGCCTGATGGTTGCCAGCTCGTTTTCCAGTGCCAGAAGGGCAACATAAAACTCCTGCCCCATCGGATTACGCAGCTTCAACACTGCGGGGCGATCCAGGCTCAGCAGGCTACGCCAGTTGCCCTGACTCTGCAGGCAGCGCAACCCCACCAGCTCGGCCTCGTCACAGACCGGCGCTTGCTGCAGATAGTCATAATCAACACCCCAGCGGCGCAAGACTGCGCGATACGCGGACTCCTGAGTGTCTTCCGGCAGGCTCAGCATGAGTTCCCGGAACTTGCTGACCGGCACCGACGACTCCCTTAAAGCACCATGTTCAACAGTATCGTTGCTGGCTACGCCTTCAGCCGCCGACTCGTCTGCCAATAACTCAGCCTCGGCTGCTCCCTCCGCAACGGCAACGGCCTTGGGGACTTCCTGGGCCTGAGCCGCTGGCTTATCCGCCAACGTTTGCTCTTGTACAGGCAACTTGCCCCTCTCAAGCAAGAACAACAGGGCCAGGAAAAACAACCCCGCACTTAATCCAATTAATGCCCCACGGGCGACCCACCCCCAGTTTTTAAGCCGGGACCACCAAGGCTCCGGGTCACCCAGCACTTCGCGAGCCGCCTGCTTGATTAAGGTCTTATCGACCATATCCCGGTGACTGGCGTATGCCCCCAGCATGGCCCGGTCACAGATCAAGTTGATCAGGCGGGGAATCCCTTGGCTCAAGCGAAAAAGAGTGGTGATGGCATCCGGCGTAAAGACTTCCCGTTTCAGCCCAGCGACCGACAGGCGATACTGAACATAGGCTTTAACGTCGTCCTTTTCCAGGGAGTCCAGGTGGTAGCGGGCGGTAATCCGCTGGGAGAGCTGCCTCAGCTCCGGGCGCTTGAGCAGGTCTAATAGCTCGGGCTGCCCCAACAGGACAATCTGCAGTAATTTCTTTTCAGAGGTTTCCAGGTTGGTCAACAAGCGCAGCTGCTCCAGCACCTCGATGGAGAGGTTCTGGGCCTCGTCGATAATGACCACCGTGTTGCGCCCCATGGCATGGGCCGCCAGCAAGTGCTGGTTGATTTCGTCCACCAATACCTTGATGGAAGCCCCGCGCACATAGGGGATCTGCAGCTCATCGCAGATACTGGCCAGCAGTTCACGGCCCGTAACCTTAGGGTGAACAATAAAGGCGATATCCGTATTGGCGGGAACCTGCTCCAGAAAACAACGACACACCGTGGTCTTGCCAGTACCCACCTCGCCGGTCAGCAAAATAAAACCACCGTGATGAGTGATGCCGTAAAGCAAATGGGCCAATCCTTCGCGATGGCGCTCGCTCATATATAGAAAACGAGGATCTGGCGCGATGGAAAACGGCGAATCGTTAAGACCGAAAAACTTGCTATACATAGGTGGGGCGGTCCGGCCGTCGTACGGGATTATTATCAAGTGACCGGGTAGTTTATGAGTAGCCTGGGGCAAATTCAACGGGAAGCGTCACGAACCGACAGTGTGCCCGTTAGCGCACTAGTAGCTTGCATACCGCTTCACTCTCAACAGGGTCTTTCATCACCTGGGACCTAAAACTCAAAGTCATCATCAAACTCTTCGCTCGCAAACGGATCGTCAACCTGCCCGTCCTTCACCAAGTATTCCCTTCGCTGCAGATAACTATTGCGAATGAAAGAATAACGGTCACCCACCACCAGGCTTTCCCCGGGGATTAAGTCTGCCCGCCGATCAATTCCTTTAACGACTGCAACCGCGACGCCCTCCCTGACAGACAACCAATAGTATGCCGGGTCCAGATAGATCTCAGGCACTCGCGCCGTGCCATCCCGCACCGTGGAAGGCCCAAGCACCGGCAACATCAGAAAAGGCCCTGGGCCAACGCCCCAGTATCCCAGCGTCTGCCCAAAGTCCTCTTCCTGCTTTTCCAGGCCGAACTTGGTCGCCACATCAAAGAAGCCTGCCACACCGAATGTGGAATTAAATAAAAACCGGGTAAAACTCACCGCTGCCTTATGTCCTTTCAGCTGAAGCATACTATTGGCGGTCACCAGGACATCATCCAGGTTGTTAAAGAGATTGGTAATCCCCCGGTCCACCACCTCCGGCGTTACTGTTCGGTAGCCCCGGGCAACCGGTCTCAGGAGGTATTTGTCCAGTGTTTCATTAAAGGCGAAAATCTTGCGGTTAAGGGATTCGAGCGGGTCGCCGGACGAACGGTCTGATGTTTGCCCTGCTGCACTCAGGGGTAGCCCAGCCAAGCATATGCAAAGGATCAGATTACCGATTTGCCTCACTGAGCCCCCTTAAGTCTTTTGCAAAAATCGCGGACTAACACCCGGTATCCCGGATTTCCGCCGAAAAGCCTGAGCCCTTAGCGGAACAGAGAGCCTTTAGCGGAACAAAAAGCCCTCAGCAGGATAGACAACTTCAGCGGAACAGACGGCTATCAGCCGCCGGATAAAAGTCTGCTCGCCGAAACAAACACACCTTTAGTTCCAACCATACTGTCTTGCCGGAAAACTTTGAAGAAATGGGGACAGCCGCAGTCACCCCACTCCCTGGCAGGATGGGGCACTCATTTTGAAGAGACAGAATAAAGAGGAAATATTTGCAGTATCGCGGCACCCGGCGGATATTCTCAACGCCGGGTGCCGGCGAGCATTACAGCTTGCGCACAATCACGCTACCGACGGAGTAGCCCGCACCGAAGGAGCAGATCACACCAATATCTCCAGCCTGGAGATCGTTTTTGTAGCGATGGAACGCGATTACCGAGCCAGCCGAACTGGTATTGGCATACTCATCCAAAATCACCGGAGCTTCATCGGCGTTCGCTTCGCGAGCCAATACACGACGGGCGATCAGTTGGTTCATGCTGAGGTTAGCCTGATGCAGCCACATGCGCTTCAACGATTCGGATGGCACATTGATTGACTGGAGGTGTTCCAGAATCATCTCTGCCACCATGGGCACCACTTCCTTGAAAACCTTGCGACCCTGCTGCACAAACAGTTTGTCACGCTGGCCAACGCCCTTTTCATCACAGCGGTTCAGGAACCCAAAGTTGTTACGAATATTGTTGGAGAATTGGGTTTTCAGTTTGGTGCCAATCACCTCAAACTGGTATTGCCCTTTGGCGGTGTCGGCCGCCTCAACAATCATGGCTGTACAGGCGTCACCAAAAATAAAGTGACTGTCCCGATCACGGAAATTCAAATGGGCCGAACAGATCTCCGGGTTGAGGACCAGAACCCGGCGAGCGGCACCGGTCTGTACCGCATTGACCGCCGCCTGCAAACCGAAGGTGGCGGAAGAGCAGGCAACGTTCATGTCATAGGCAAAGCCATTGATGCCCAGCGCGCCCTGAACTTCAATGGAAACCGCGGGATATGGCCGTTGCAGGTTGGAACAGGCGACAATCACCGCATCCAGATCCTGTGCTTCCACTTCTGCCTGTGCCATGGCCTCCCGAGCCGCGACCACCGCCATTTCGGCCTGAACGCCTAGCTCCTCATTGCTGCGCTCCGGAATATAGGGACACATCCGCTGAGGATCGAGAATGCCGGCCTTGTCCATGACATAACGGCTTTTAATACCGGAGGCCTTTTCAATAAATGCCGCGGAAGACTCCTGCAGGGGCTGCACAGTCCCGGCTGCAATTTCGTCACTATGCTGACGGTTATATTCGTCAACATAGGTATTGAATGCGTGGACCAACTCTTCATTGCTAATAGATTCACGCGGCGTAAACAACCCGGTGCCACTGATCACGACTTTTAACACGCTATTCTCCACAAATCTGGGTCTTGGCGAACAACTGTGCGCCTTGTAACAACTTTGTAAAATGGCTTTCATGTTAGCACAACCAGTCGCGGCAGCACCTGTTTCGTTCTGTTAACAAAACTGCAATGTTTGCCGTGCCTAGTCCAAACTAACCGGCGATACACCTTGGTTTAACGTCTGACCTTTTGCCATTGGCGTTCCAGACGTTTTTCCGATACGGGCATTTTCGTACCCAGGGCCTGGGCGAAATAGGAAACCCGATACTCTTCCAGCATCCAGCGGTAAAGCTCCAATTCCTCATCATAAATCGCCTGGCGCTCGAGCTTTTCCTTGCGTTGCCCATACTGGCTCCAGCATTCATCCATAAAATGAAGGAACAGCCGCTCCTTTTGCATTTGTAGGGGCATTTTCTCCAACCGCATTTCCAGTGCGTTGAAATAACGCGGATACTGCTCAAGCCATTCGAGCGGGGTATCACTGATAAAACCTTCGTACACCAACCCCTCCAACTGCCGCTTCACATCCGCCAACGACAAGGCTAACGCCAGATTCACCTTGCCTTTCAGCCGGCGGGCAATTTCATGGTATTCCTTCAGGGCCTGATAAACGAGCACGGCCATCTGGTTGGCCTGATCCACCAAAGCCCCGCGATGACGCTCAATACAAGCATCGAATTCGCTTCGGTTATGGGGCAGCCCATCGGTCAGGAACACTCTTTGGAATACCGCCGTCAGCAAATCATCCACCAGCCGTGACAACTGACCAATGGGTGCGTAATACAATCCCATTTCCTTAAGATGAGGCAGGTTTTTTTGCAGGTATTTTTCCTGCTGCACCATGCGCAGCCGTATCAGTCGCGCCACACCTCTGTGACTCAGGGCCGAGGCTTGCTTCGGATCTACCAGCAAGACCCTGCGCACCGAGCTGCCTTCATCGATCAGTGCGGGATACCAGAGGGTTTTGGCGCCCGCCTGGGTCATCTCCACCACCTCGGGTAACTCGCCAAAATCCCACTCCGTGATCCCCGCCTGCTCCGGCTGTGTGGCGATCTTGGCCAATGGCTGGGAATGGGCGCGATCCCCTAACTGCTCCATGATCTGGTGATAGGAGCGCCCCTGAATAATCAGCTTGCCCTCATCATCCAGAACCTTGATATTCATCCGCAGGAAAGGCTCCAGTGACGATTCATCCCAAGCCTCGTGGGGAATCCGCACACCCGTCATCCGGTGAAGCTGTTGCCCCAGGTGTTCCGTCAAGGGCTCGTCCACCGGCGACAACGCTTGCAAGGCTGCATCCACAAACTCCGGCACCGGCACGAAGTTACGCCGCAAGGACTTAGGCAAGGCCTTCACCAGAGCAATGGCCTTATCACGCACCAAGCCGGGGACCAGCCATTGCAATCGGTCAACCGGTAATTGCTTCAGGGCGGCCAGAGGGACAAATACCGACACCCCATCTTCCGGATGTCCCGGCTCAAACCGGTAATCCAAACGAAACGACGCGCCCTGCCAGTTAAGTGCGTTGGGGAACTGCTCCTCGATCTGGTCGGGCTCCCCTTTTTGCAGCAGATCCTCCCGGCGCAACCGCAAGGCCTGACGCTGCTCGGCATCAAGCCCTTTCTGCCAAGCCTCGAAATGGCGGGCACTGACAATGTCAGACGGAATCCGCTCTTCATAAAATTGAAACAAGACTTCCGGGTCGACTAACAGGTCACGACGCCTGGACTTGGTCTCCAGTTCGTCAATTTGATGAATCTGCTGCTGGTTATGATGAAAGAAGTCCGCCCGGGTACTCAGCTCTCCCTCCACCAAGGCATGCCGGATGAACAGCTCGCGGGAGAGTACCGGATCAATCCGGCCATAGCTGACTCTTCTACGGCTGACCAGGACCACGCCATACAAAGACACCTGCTCAAAGGCGACCACTTCACCCCGCTTCTTTTCCCAATGGGGCTCGAGATAATTGCGTTTAACCAGATGCTGGGCGCACTGCTCAATCCACTCCGGTTCAATCCTCGCCACCGTGCGCGCATAGACTTTGGTGGTTTCAACAATCTCAGCCGCCAAGGCCCATTTGGGGGCTTTTTTGAACAAGGCCGAGCCGGGATAAATAAAGAACTTACGACCCCGAGTACCCAGGTATTCGCCCTTTTCATCCTGAAACCCGATCATGGTGATATAACCGGTCAGGATGGCACGGTGAATCTGCTCGTAGGAAGCCGGCTCGGTATTTTCCTTGAGCCCCAACTCCTGACAAATCAGCCGCAACTGGCGATGGAGGTCACGCCATTCGCGCATCCGCAGAAAGGACAAGAATTGCTTTTTACAAAGCGCCCTGAGTTGATTGGTACTCAGTTCCTGGCGCTGTTCTTCGTAGTAATTCCATAGGTTAACCAGACTCAGGAAATCCGATTCCTTGTCTTTCCAGGCCCCATGTCTCTCGTCTGCCTGCTGCTGTTTGTCCAGCGGTCGCTCCCGGGGGTCGGGTATTCCCAGCGCACTCGCAACAATGAGCACCTCCCGCAGGCAGCCCAAACGTGCGGACTCGAGCAACATGCGGGCGATCCGCGGATCCGCCGGGATGCGTGCCATTTGCCGTCCCAGGGAGGTGATCTGGCGCTGGCGATCCACCGCTCCCAGCTCTTCCAGCAGCTTGTATCCGTCATTGATCAAGCGACGATCCGGCGCGTCCACGAAGGGAAAGTCTTCAATGTTGCCAAGTTTGAGGTGCAACATCTGCAACACAACCGAGGCGAGATTCGTCCTTAAAATCTCCGCATCGGTAAACTCCGCCCGGTTATTGAAATCGTCTTCACTGTACAAGCGATAGCAAATACCTTCCGCCACCCGTCCACTACGCCCTTTACGTTGATTCGCACTGGCTTGGGAGATCGGTTCGATGGGTAAGCGCTGGACTTTGGAGCGATAACTGTAGCGACTGATCCGAGCCAAGCCGGGATCAATCACATAACGGATTCCCGGTACCGTCAGTGAGGTTTCCGCAACGTTGGTGGACAGAATGATTCGCCGTCCGCGATGAGGCTGGAAGATGCGGTTCTGCTCCTCCGCCGTTAACCGGGCATACAACGGCAGCACCTCGGTGGCCACCAAATCGGCCTTGCGGAGAAACAAGGAGGTTTCCCGGATTTCCCGCTCCCCCACCATGAACACCAAGATATCGCCAGGTAAACGTTTAAGGCGACGCTCTTCCTGCTCAATTTCTTCAATGACCTGCAAAATCGCCAGCTCAATGCTGAGATCAGAGTCACCGTCCTCGTCCAGCTCGGTTAAAGGGCGATAACGCACCTCCACCGGATACGTCCGACCGGAGACCTCGATAATGGGTGCATTGTCGAAATGGCGGGAAAAGCGCTCAACGTCGATGGTGGCCGAGGTGATAATAACCTTCAGGTCAGGACGTTGAGGCAGGATCCGTTTCAGGTATCCCAACAAGAAGTCGATATTGAGGCTGCGCTCATGCGCCTCGTCGATAATGAGGGTGTCGTACTGATTCAAAAACCGGTCGCGCTGCGTTTCCGATAACAAGATGCCGTCGGTCATCAGCTTGATCAGGGTGTTGTCACTGACCTGATCGGTAAAACGCACCTGATAGCCCACCTGCTCGCCCAGCCCCACATTAAGCTCTTGGGCAATTCGTTGGGCTACCGTGCGGGCGGCGATCCGTCGGGGCTGGGTGTGGCCGATCCGGCCCAGAATTCCCCTACCCGCTTCTAGACAGATTTTTGGGAGCTGGGTGGTTTTACCCGAGCCGGTCTCACCGGCCACGACGATCACCTGATGACTCAGTAACGCCGCGCGAATTTCCTCAACCTTGCCGGTGATTGGCAGCTCTTCTGGAAAAGCCACCTTGGGACAGGCGGCCTGGCGCTGCTCCACCACCTGACGGGACTTGTGAATGTTCGACTCCAAACGCTCAAGCCGTTTGAGGGCCGCCTCATCCATCCGGCGAAAACCCGCCAGCGTGGCCAACTCCCGTTGCAGCCGGTAACGATCGCTGGTTAAAACCTTGGACAGCTCTGACTCCAGCGGCTTCAAGCGCTGTCGGAATTCGTTCAATGCGGTGTTTTGGTTAGAAGAAGACAATATCAACCCCAACGATCAGTCTTTCATTTGCGAATCATTTTACTGCCAGTGGCTGGATGAAGGCTTATCTGGAAGAGGTTCAGCTTCCTGCACCCGACTCCTATGACGACACCTCAAAGAGGCCGACCAAAGAGCGGATGATTCAGAAAAGTCAGTTGCTTAAAGCAAAAAAACCCTGCTCTAGAGCAGGGTTTTTCCGGCACCTAACGCTTAGGCAGCATTGGTTTTCTGCTTTTTCAGCTCTTCGTCACGAAGCTCGCGGCGGAGAATCTTACCGACGTTGGTCTTCGGCAGCTCGTCACGAAACTCGATGAACTTGGGCATCTTGTAACCGGTCAGACGCTGTTTGCAGAAATCACGCAAATCGCTTTCTTTCAGGTCAGGGTTGCGACGAATCACGAAGATTTTAACAACTTCGCCACTCTTGTCATCGGGTACCCCGATCGCCGCACACTCCAGAACATCCGGATGGCTGGTCACTACGTCTTCCACTTCGTTCGGATAAACGTTGAAGCCAGACACCAGGATCATATCCTTTTTACGGTCAACGATCTTGATGTAGCCATCTTCCTGAATCAGAGCGATGTCACCAGTTTTAATCCAGCCATCAGGCGTCATGGTTTTAGCGGTTTCATCCGGACGCTGCCAGTAGCCCTGCATCACCTGCGGGCCTTTTACGCACAGCTCACCAATTTCGCCAACCGGCAGATCATTGCCTTCGTCGTCAATAACCTTAACCAGCGTGCTCGGTACCGGCAAACCAATGGTACCAACCTGGATCGCTCCCAGCGGGTTCACGCTAACAACCGGTGAGGTTTCGGTCATGCCGTAACCTTCGGAAATATCGCAGCCGGTTACTTTCTTCCACATTCTGGCCGCTTCACTGGTCAGAGCCATACCACCGGACACAGTCATTTTCAGGTGGCTGAAATCCAGCTCTTGGAAATCCTTGCGGTTGCACAGCGCCACAAACAGTGTGTTCAGGCCCAGGAATGCGGAGAATTTCCACTTCTGCAGCTCTTTGATAAAGCCGTCAATATCCCGCGGGTTCGGAATCAGAATGCTGTGGCAGCCAGATTCAACCATCACACCGCAGTTCACGGTAAAGGAATAGATGTGATACAGAGGCAGCGGAGCAATACAGACTTCCTTGCCTTCTTCCAGGGTCGCGGTCAGCACCGGTTTAACCTGCAGCAGGTTGGCAACCAGGTTTTGCTGGCTCAGCATCGCGCCTTTGGCAACACCGGTAGTACCGCCGGTATATTGCAGCACCGCCAGATCTTCCAGACCAATTTTCACCGGAGTGAAGTTGCGCTTGGCGCCCAGCTGCATTGCCTTGGTGAAAGGAATCGCTTTCGGCAGGCTGTAGGCCGGCACCATTTTCTTAATGTACTTCACAGCGGCGTTCATGATCGCCCGCTTCACCGGCTTATGCATATCGGCGATTTCGGTGACGATCACGGTTTCAATGCCGGTATTGGGCAGTACTTCCTGAGCCAGATGGGCCATGTTGGCCAAAACCACAAGCGCCTTCGCACCGGAGTCATTGAACTGGTGTTCCATCTCGCGGGTGGTGTACAGAGGGTTGGTATTCACCACCACCAAACCGGCGCGCATTGCGCCAAACACAACCACCGGATACTGAACCAGGTTCGGCATCTGGATCGCAATCCGATCACCCGGCTTCAGATTGGTTTCGTTCTGCAAAAAGCTCGCGAAGTCGCGGCTCAGCTTATCCAGCTCGGCGTAGGTGATGGTGACGCCGATCGCGCTGAAGGCTGGATGGTTTGCAAACTTTTTGCAGGACTTCTCCAGCATGTCCACGATTGAACTATACTGCTTCACGTCGACTTCGGAGGGCATCCCGGGCGGATACTTGTCCTTGAAAAAGTTCTCCATATCACTTCTCCTGTCCAGACTAACTTCTCGTTATTTGAATTAGTTAATAAATATACTAAGCGTATAAATTTGCGGCGTAAGAATACCAGTTTCGAACTCCATGTTATAGCCACTATCTGGCAAAAAGCCGGCTCTTTTCACAGTACGTGACGTTAGTAAGTACATAAAAACAACAGATGGCCTCCTGATATCCATCAAGCCATGTTCACCGATACGGAGATCCTTGCCTTGCACCCTCAGACAATTCGACTGCCTTCCAACGATGGGCATCTCATCTTTGTTCGGCTCTGGCGCCCCCACCAAACCGAGATCAAAGGCGCCATTAAGATTGCCCATGGCATGGCAGAGCATAGCGGGCGCTATTCGGATCTGGCTCTTTACCTGGTACAAGCCGGATATGCGGTGATCGCACACGACCATCGCGGCCATGGCCAAAGCGCTTCACAGGGTCTGGTCGGACACTACGGGGACCAAAATGGCTGGGAACTCGTAATCAACGATATGACAGCTGTCGCGGCCTTTGCCCGAACCGAATTCCCCCGGACCCCTCTGTTCGAGCTGGGCCACAGCATGGGGTCTTTTATCCTTCAGCAATACTTGATCCGGGAGCAGCCGCGGATTGCCGGCGTGATTTTGTCGGGCTCCAGTTATGCCCATCCACTTAAATACCTTGCAGCACGCTCTATTGCCCGGTTTGAATGCAAACGCCAGGGGAAACACGACCGCAGCCGTCTTATCCGCCATTTGAGTTTTGGCAGCTTTAACAACCGATTCAAGCCGGCACGAACCCAGTTTGACTGGCTGTCCAGCGAGCCGGAACAGGTTGATGCCTATCTGAACGATCCGCTCTGCGGTTTCGACTGCACCAATCAGCTGTGGGTTGACTTGCTCGGCGGACTGACCGACATTTCACGTCCCGAAGCCCTGCGAAGACTTCCCAACGTCCCGATTTTCATTTTAGGGGGCGCGCTGGATCCCGTGGGCCAAGAGGGCGAAGGGCTGAAAAGGCTGGCAAAAATGCTGACGTCTACCGGCCACGACCAAGTTGAGCTAAAACTCTATCCAGAAGGTCGTCATGAAATGTTCAACGAGAAAAACCGGATGGAAGTGTTTCGTGACCTGTGTCACTGGCTGCAGCAGCAACAGGCCTCCACTAAAGAATTCAGCTCTGTCCACAGCGCATAATCCGAGATTTATGCTATTCATTTAACTAATCATTTTCGAGATCAACCATTCCACGATAGGCCCGACTATGGACGCACTGGAAAACCTCACCTATGACGAATTGCAAATTGGCGATTCGGCAACCTACACCCGCACCCTGACAGAAGAAGAGCTCGTCTTGTTCGCCGCGGTATCCGGCGATGTGAACCCGGTTCACCTGGACTCCCAATATGCCAGCCAAACCATCTTCAAAGAGCGAATTGCCCATGGCATGTGGTCGGGGGCCCTTATCTCCGCGGCATTAGCCACCATCATGCCCGGCCCCGGCACCATTTATCTGGAACAAAGCTTAAGCTTCAAGCGACCGGTCAAGTTAAACGACACCCTGCAAGTGCGTATTACCGTGGCGGCCAAAGAGCCCAAAGGCCGGATTGTGATGGACTGTGAAATCATTAACCAGAATGAAGACGTGGTTGTGACTGGACAGGCAAAAGTGATTGCCCCCTCTGAGAAGGTGAAATTGGAGCGCCCCATTCTGCCCCAAATCAGCATTGGCGAATCTTCTTAACTCGTCTCAGCAGAACTCATTTAGAGCGGGAAAGGGCCTCTGCCCTTTCCCCCGCCTCTCTGGTTAAGTTGCCGCTCTGCCCCTAGCCGGGCAAGAATCCAAGGGAGTAGGTGTAAACCCCTTCCGGCACGTCCTTCGCGCCAAAGTTAATCAGCTTGATACGAGCCATCAACCGGCGCTCCAACTCAGCATCCTGCAACTCCGAAGAAACAATCTTGCAATTGGACACTACGCCGGCAGGCGTAATGGTCAGTTCGACAAGAACCGTTCCCTGCAGGGTCGGATTGGAACGCAGCGCCCGTTGATAGAGCGAGTAAAGCGCACTTCGGTTAGCATCAAACATCCGGCGAATTTCATCATCCGTGCGTTTTATCTCCATTTTGGCGGCGGCTTTTTTTACCCCTTGCCCGGCACTGCCAGTGCTTATTGGAGCATCCACACGTGTGGTGGCACGTCCTTCGAGGGCGACTTGTTCGCCCTTGGTGGTCAAGTTGAGATCGTCAACGCCACCGGAGGTGCCAATCGCCGCATTGGAGACCAAGCGTTCCTCAGTCCGTTGCGCCGGTTGATTTCCTTGATGGGCCTCCACCTTGTATCCCGAGGCAGCCGCAGCGTCACGCATGCCCGCCAATTGTTCATTCAAGGCCAACAAGCCTGAGCTCTTAGCCACTTCCCGGGCAGCCTCTACTTTATCCACCGGCTCTGGTTCCGGCTTGGGCTCCGGCGCGACCCGGGGCTCTTGCACCACCGGCTCGATGACCGGAGGCGCTACCTCTTCCGCAATCTCGGGCTCCTCCACCACCGGAGTTTCAGCCTCTTCAACAACGGGTATCTCAGGCTCAATCACCTCAGGCTGGGGCAAATCCAGTATCACCTGGGCCAGATAGGCCTCGGCGTCCTGTGTGGGCGCAACGACCCGTTCCGGCAACTGAATTACCGGAATAGCAATACCAATCATTAAGGCCAATGCTGCCAGTACCAGCAAAAGACGCCGGTACCGACGCGCTTCTACTGGGTCAACCGACCAAGGTAGCATTGAGTCATCCAAGTAGGCCTGTTGCACTTTACACTCCGGGAATCGCTGTCGGGGTATCCAAGCTACGCGTTACCGCCAGGGAAATCAGTGGATAGCCTGCAGACACACAAGTGGCCATGATGGTTTTCAAAACCTGATAAGGCAGTTCTCGCTCAGCCATAATCGTGACTGGGTGGCCTTCTGCCTCAGTCATCGACACCTGCAATTCGCGTAGTTGATTGAGCTCCTGCTGCAAAGCCGTATGAATACCGCCTGCAGCCTGGCGGACCTCATCCAGTTTGGCCACTGCCTTCCCTGCCAGTAGAACCTCGTCGTTTGTGACCGTCAAAACCAGAGTTTCCTGAAGTTCCTGTTCGGAAATGGACTGCGGTAAGGCAACCGGAATGCTGGTTTGCATCACCTGGACATTAGTGCTGTTCACCATCAGGAAAAACACCAAAATGGTGAAGATGTCCATCAAGGACACCATGTTTAGCATGGCGACGGCTTTAGTGCGGCGCTGCCGTCTTTGTAAGCGACGGGCCTTCGGAGACTGCTTCATGTCCCCACCCCGGCCGTGACCGCCACAGGAGGCGCATCCGCAATGGCTATTTCCGGAAACAGTTCAGCATTAACCAGACTTCCAGCCACTACGGTCTTGTAGGAGCGGACCGAATCCATCACGGTCACCAACTGCTGATACGATGTGGTCATTGACGGCATAATCGTGACATTACGCTTATCCGGTAAACGTGCTTTTAGTTCACGCATGACCTGACTCAACAACTCATAATCAAATGTGCCGTCGGTCTGGGGAATGCTTTTAATGACCCCCCCCTGATTATCCGACACCTGGATCTGGTCTGGATGAATCACGACTTGTAATTGCAGCTCCGCACTGACCGTACTGACCGCCTCTCCCGTCGGGAAACGCAAATCCAGGATGCTGGTCTGAACAAACACCATATTGACCAGTAGCACTGGAACCAACACGATCATCAAATTCAAGAAAGCCGTGATATCAAGATCCGCGGAACCTTGAATCCGGCGATGACGGCGTCTCATCTTCCTGCTGCCTCCGGCAATGTCCGCACTATTGAGCCGCTGCAGGAGCAGCCTGGGCAGCCAGAGGTCGAGCAGCCGTGGCACCCGCTGAGGCCGGTACAGAGCCTTCGGTGACCAGGTTCATCAGCTTAATGCCAGCCATTTCGAAACTATCAACAATTTCGTTGGTTTTGGATTGCAGAATGGAGTGAAACAGAAGCAGAGGAATCGCTGAGATCAGACCAAAAGCCGTGGTGTTCATCGCTACCGAAATACTCTGAGACAGCAAGCTGGCCTTCTCGGCAGGGTCTGCACTGGCTACCGCCGTAAAGGCCGCAATCAAGCCGATAATCGTACCCAGCAGCCCCAGCAAGGTCGCTACGTTGGCCAGTGTTGCCAGATATTGGGTACGCTTCTCCAGCCGGGGCAGCACTTCCATCAGCCGCTCTTCCATAACGTACTCAATATCATCCTTTTTGTGACCAGCAACCAGACGACTCAAACCCGATCCCAAAATTCCAGCAATTGCGGAATTAGAGCCATTGGCTTCCTTCAAGGCTTGACGGTATTCACGACGCCGGATCAGCGGCAGCAGGCGAGCAAACTCCTTGCTGTTGGCCTGCTTGACCGAGGTCAGGTAAATATATCGCTCCAGCGTAATGGCCAGGCCAAATACAAGCACCACAGCGATGGGGTACATAAACACCCCGCCCTCTTGAAAAAACCGGACGATAGTCTCGAACATTGGCAGCTAACTCCTTCCCAAATATTGAATACTGTTCTTATTGCTGGTGCTGCTTCACCACCCACCTCAAGCAACCTTTTTTGGTTAAGGTTGATCGGACAAGACCCCCACCTTGAGATTCTGGCGAAAATAAAGACTTTGACGATAAAAATCACGCTCCAAGGGCTTAAAGCCTTCTTCCAGATCGGGAGCCGGCTCCTGCACTTGTAACTTTGGGCTCTGAGGAGGCTGCCAGGGCACGATATACAAGACCTTGGGCTGCTCCTCATGTAATTTGGTGTTGGTCTTGATGGCTCCGACCTGACGCTCCTGGCCCCACGCCAGCGAGGCCGCCAGTGCCAATGCGGCCAGCAGGATGCTTCTGATCATGTCGATCTCCTATCTTGAACGCCGCTTCAAATCCTGAATCCACTGCAGAACACGGGCATTTTGCGCCCCGGTCAGATCCTGATAACGCTCATAGTGATAAACCGCCTGGGTATAATCCCCCAGGTACAGGTCATAGAGAATACCCAGGTTATAGTGGATCTGTGGCAGCCCATCATTCGCCGCCAAAGCCTTTCGATAGGTCTCCAGCGCCTTGTTCAACTGCCCCTTTTGGCGATACAAAATCCCCAGCTGGTTCAACGCTTCGGGCTGCGAAGCATCGACTTCCAACGCCTTTTGATACCACCCCATCGCCCGCTCAGAATCACCTTGCTGATCGGCGATAATACCCAGATTTACATAAGGTGTCGCCAAACCGGGATGAGCTTCCACCAGCTCTTCAAGGATCACCCTGGCCGACTCGTACTCTCCCAGGGTCATCGCCTCAACCGCAGACTGGTACTTCTGCTGCACCTGTTCGGCGGGTACCGTCGGTGCAGTTCCCCTTTGCAAGTTACTGAACGTTTCGCACCCCGTTAAAGCCCCCAGCATCAGGATTAGGATCCAGGTCCGGGGCGAGCAGGGCTTTGTTTTCAAGGAACTTTTAGTCGTGGCGAACTCCACTTTTCCGGCGCGCCGCTCCAACTCCTGAGCCAGCGGCTCAAGCAGATAACCCAACAGTTTCTTAGCGAAGCTTGGAGACCACATGTACACGTATCTCGTCCTTTTCATAACGGGCCGGGACCAGTTTGCTCAACGCCCGGTAGCTTTGCTGCACCCAACGGTCATAAATCCCCTGCTTCGCCCGCGCCGTGTTCAGCTCATAAAACTCAATGGCTCTTTCCTCAAAAGGAAAAGCCTGCTCTTCCAAAAGAAGTTCATACTGCTCCAGCTCAAGCTCTGATAACCCTTCGGGGCGCGCAGAGCGAATCAAGTCCTGACTCAGCTGATGATAGACCTCGCCACTGAGGTGGGTTGCCGCGGTGGAGAATTCACTGACACCGTAATCATTACTGCGTTTTAGCATGGCCATGGTTTGCTCCATGGCTTTCTGTTTTTTCGCCAGAGCACGATCCAGCGGCAACGTCAGCCGAATCGCATCAAACTCTTTTTTCAAATCTTCAGCCAGCAACCAGGAGGCCTCGGCCGCCAGATAACGCAACCGTTCACTCCCCGCTTTACCTGCTGTTTTCTCAAGCCCCACCAGCGCGTTCAAGGCCCGTTTGCGCTGAGCCGACTCGCGGCGCTCGGTGTAAATATCCACCAGTTTCCGATGAACTTCCGCGACTTGCTCCACCGGCTGGGGAAACTGTTTGACGTAATTTTCATAGGCGGCCGTCGCGTCTTTCGCCATTCCGGCATGTTCGAAAAGCTCCGCGGCCTGCAACAAGGCTTTACGGCGCCGTTCCGGCACGGGATCGGACTTGTAAATGGCTAACAGCTCTTTAGCCGCCATTTCTGGCTGCCGGTTCTGCTCATAGGCATAAATCAGATTTTCCTGAATCCCCTCGGCCAGCTCATGGCGCGGGAACTGGTTGCGGAAGGTGACCAGAACTTCAATGGCTTGCGGCCAAATTTTGGCTTCAAGCAACTTCATTGCCGCATCATAGTGCGCTCTGGCTCGAATATCTGACTGGGGTGCCACATCCCCTACTCGTAACATCTGCTCGGCTGCCGCGAGAATATGATTCTGCGCCAGCAGCAATTCACCTTGCTTATAAACCGAGACCGCCAGCTTTTCTTCAATCTCGGCCCGCAGCTGGCTCTGTCCTTGCCAGCGTGCTAACGCCTCCTTGAAAGAAGCCTCTGCCTCGTTATAGAAACCTAACTCGAATGCCGCATGGCCATGGGCCAGATAAGCACCCCGCAGGCTGGCCTGAGACTCCTGACCGGGCGAGTTGATGATGCGCCGACTGGTCTCCAAGGTCGCCTTGTAGTTGCCCAAAGCCAAATGCTCATTCGTGGCCAGCAACAGTAAACTGGCGACCCTCGAATCCTCCGGGAAGGTGTCGGCAAAACGAATCAATGCGGCTAGCCTGCGCTGACGCCATACCGCCTGACTTTTATCCGGTGCATTCTGAATCAGTCGTTCATAAGCCAGCACCGCGGCATAGGCCGCTTCATTTCTCTTGGCAAAGTCCGGAAACTGGTAAGCCGCCTGCTCATAGGCCCGGATCGCCGGCTCGAATCGTCCGGTGTTGTTCAGCGCCTCACCTAACAGAAAGTATTTCTCTGCCGACGCCTCTGCCCGGGGAAAGGTTTCCACATACTGGCTGAAATAACGGGCCGCATGCTGATAGTTCGCGGCACCCCGACCTTCCTGCGCTCGACTGTAATAAAGCCGCCCAAGCTCATCCAGGTAGATTTTTAAATAGGGCAAGACCTCGGAACGGGTTTCGTGAGTCTGGCGGCCCCAGTAGTCGCTCTGCGTTCCGAAAGCGTCAACAAAGCGCTCTTTTTCCTGCCACACCAACATTGGCGCCTCTCTCATCTCCAGCGCGTCAATTCGACGCACCGAGAATCTGGCAGCCTGCGGATGGTAGGGGTAATGGGTGATAAACGCATCTGCCGTGGCCGCGGCGTCCTGATATCTCAGAAGCGCCATGTAGTGCGCCATCAAACGCTCATACAACAGCTCTGCATATTGGTGGCGTTGCGCCTGATTCAGGAGCTCCGCCAGGGTTTTCGGGCCCTGATTATGGGCCAGTATCACCGCCATAATGCGCAGTGTGTCGTCTTGCAGTTCTTGATCGACACTACTCAGTTCAACCTGAGAGGCACTCAGCTCATCCAATACGCTAAGGTACTGGGTCAAGGCCGCCTGGTATCGGCTTTGCTTGAACAATGCCCAGCCTAGCATGTATTGCGCCTGGCTCGCGAAGCCTTGCTGGCCCTGCTTTAATACCTGCTCATAGGATTTCTGTGCTTCCCCATAGCGCCCGAAACTGTACTGGAGCTCGGCGATACGGAACTGGGCTTCCGGCACATAGGGGGATTGAGGCGCCCGCGCAACCAGCTCCTGCAACCGTTTCAAGCTGGCTTCCAGCTCCCCTCTCATCTCGTGGGCATGGGCCAACTGATACAGCATCTGGTCATAGCCCTCACGGCGAGGGTTGCCCCGGAGCAGCTCCGTATAACTGTCGATAGCAATCTGCCAAAGCCCGGCATCCCGAAACTCTTCAACATCCTGATCGCCAAGAAGGGCCTCCAGGTTGGCCAGTCGATGCAGGGCATCCACGCGAAACTGTGCGTCATTGGAGGTTTTGATCAGCTCGATATAGCGTCGGATCACCTCCACCAAGGACACTCTCGGCATGGGCTTGGAGGAAAAATCAATATATGAGGGCTTGAGCTCACCCAGCGTCTGCAGATTTCCCTCATTCTGAGTAATGTGAAACGGCTTGAGCTCAGCGGCCAAGACTGGTTGAAGCCCTGCCCCGGTCAGACCTGCCAACCCGGCAATGGCGACACTGGCCGCAATTCGGCGAATCAACCAAGCAGGAGACGTCATAGCTGACCTCCTCGCTCCGGACGCACCATTCGGCTCGCCTGGCGGACCGCAATATCATCCAGCAGATTAACCAATGCCACCTGGCTCAATCGTTTATGTTCCTCCATGCGTGCGCGATGCCGCTCCAGTCGCTCAATCGCCATCCTGGTAACAGCCTGGTTTTCTTCCGCCACCAGCTGCTGAAGTTGCTTTGACAAGGCCGTTGTCCGGGTACGAAGTTTGGCAATACGATCACGCTCAGAAGAGTAATGCCCGGCATCATCCACCCGTTCGCTGAGGCGCTTTAAACCTTCCTTGTAGTGGTGGATCTGCTCATCGAGACTTGCCACGTGACGACGAGCTCTCTGACGATTGGCATCAAAGTCACTCATCGCCCGCCATAGCAGCTCGCCCTCCAGCAAACGCAGCTTCGCGAGTTTTTGTTCAACATCCTGCCCTCCCCCCTGCTGCTGAAGTCTATGCAACTCCGCCTTTAACTGATCGATACGGTGCTTTTGGGCCAGCATCAGGGGTGGAGCCAGTCGAAAATAATCCTGTTCCTTTTCAGCGCCTTCAATGTCCTTGACCAACCGGTTACGCTCATTCACAAGTGCGTTGAGTTCGCTGGCTTTCTGTTTCAATGGGCGAGCCGTGCTGGAGCGACTCGCCTTTTGCTGTTGCGTCTCCACCATCTTTTGGAAGATGCCCAGATTGCTTTCACCTTGATCCAGAATCTTCTGCAGCTCTCTCAGCTCCAGAATGGTTTTGGCGCGGCGGTAAAAGGTTTCATCCGCCATCAGATAGCCCACCAACCCTGCCTTGGGCGTATTGGTGACCACGTCTCCGAGCAGAAACCAGTCGACCTCCTGCCGTAGCTGACCTTCCAGCAACACCTCGACCGCTCCCTTGTCGCGAAGTTCGGCGACCAGTTTATTCAGGTGGGCCATTTCCTTGTCGTACACAGAAACCGCTTCGACATAGGCCTCCAGCGCCGAAGACCGCAGATTTTCCTTCTCAAAGCCGTAAGCTACCGCTTGAAAACTTTCAGCCACGCCAGGCAGGACCAACGCATATTTTTTGGCCCGATGCCACATCTGCACTGCCGCCCGGTACTGTCCCAAGCCTTGATAAGCCAGGCCGTAGGCGTATATCGCAGCGGGAGAGGCTTCACTCCGGACCCGCACCTTCTGTAAAAAAGTCATGGCCTTGCCATAGTCTTCCGCCCGCAGCGATAGCTGGCCGGCACTCAGATGGATTTGGTCACTGAGAGCCAACCCTTCCGGCGAGGTATTGGTCATCGCTCCGGCGACTCGCAAAGCGACCAGCGCCCGGGACGGATCCACATCAAGCTCTGCATATTGCATCGCCAGGTTATAGTAGCCATAGGCGGTCCAGAGGGAGTTTTGGCCCATCCGCGCCAAAATTGGCGCCACCTGCTGAAGATGCCCTTGATGCATCAGGCTCATGGCGAGATAGTAAGAGGCCTCATCGCGATACTCGGCGGGAAGCTCCCCTCCCAGTTTTCTGAAGGTATCAATCGCTTCCTGCCACTGGCCCTGCTGATAACTCAACCTGCCCCGGTATAGTCGGCTGACTTCGCGGATGGCGGGCTCCCGGTTGGTAAAATCAAGATGCTCGAGAATGCCCTGGGCCTGTTGAAACAGGCCCAGATGCAACGATGACTCAACCGCCAGCAGATGATTGAGGTTATGGTATTTGTTGGCAATGTGAGTGGCCCCGGTATGAGTGCTTTCCAGCAGGTTCAGGGCCCGGAAATGATCGTTGTTATAGATGTGATAGAGCGCTTCTTTATAGAGAAGGTAATCGGCGCGACTCTCATCGGCCTGCGCCACGGCAGCAAACAGCATTGCTGCCAAACCGCCCACTAAAACGCGCAGTATCCTGGCTGCCGGATTCTTGTGCGAGGTCATCGGCATACCTGCCTATTTGTATTCCCGAATTAGGAAATCAGGAAGGTTGGCAGCATTTCTGGAATCCTGCACTACCAACTCAACCAGCTTGGCGCTGTGTTGCTTTTCCAGGTCGTAGGACACTTGCTGGCGATAATAGCGGTCATCGGCACCCCGGCCGTTAAATACCGCCTCAATCCGATGACTCCCCGCCCCCAGGTTCCCCATGTAAAGCCGCTGGACACCGCCCCGGTTGAGGGCATTGATCTCCCGGTCGGAATAGAGATAGGTGGTGGCCAGGCGCCCGTTCACCCTGAGCTCGACGGAATCCAGCTGAAAACCACGCTTGCTATTAATAGCAAGGAATACAACGATCTGACTATTGGCGGGATAGAGCAGTTCTTCTTCCAGCTCAAACAGTTCCCGGTTCAAGTCGATGACCTGTTTTTTAAGAGCTGTGGCCCGTTCTTCAACAGACGACGCCTGAGCCGTCAGAAAAAGGGGGGCTGCCAAGCATAGGAGGAAAAAAGTGAATCGTGTGACAAATCGGTCCATGATCACGGGTCTGCCTTATTCTTGTTTAGTCTGCCGGACTGGAGTGCCAACATCATAGCACTCCAGTCCTGATGGGATGTGAACTCAATTCACCAAATCCACAACCAGCTTACTTTTAACTGGCCTGCAAAACGCGACTACACCTCACTTGCTGAGGTATTTCATTCCCTTTTCCAGCCCTTCCAGCGTCAAGGGATACATGTGCCCGGAAACCAGTTGTTTGGTGATCCCCAAAGAGCCGCCGTCGCCCCAGTAGTTTTCCGGCAAAGGATTCAGCCAGATCACCTTGTCAAACTTATCGGTCACCCGCTGCATCCACACCGCGCCGGCTTCCTCGTTCCAGTGCTCAATGCTGCCACCTGGCTGCGTTATCTCGTAGGGGGCCATACTGGCATCCCCAACAAAAATCACCCGGTAATCGGAGCTGTATTTGTGCAGGATATCCCAGGTCAGAGTGGTTTCGTTCATGCGGCGAATATTGCTTTTCCACACGCTTTCATAAATGAAGTTATGGAAGTAGAACGACTCCAAATGTTTAAACTCACTCCGCGCTGCGGAGAAGAGCTCTTCACAAACCCGGATATGGGGGTCCATGGAACCACCTACGTCCAAAAACAGCAGCACCTTTACGGTGTTGTGGCGTTCCGGAACCATCTTGATATCCAAATATCCGGCATTACGGGCGGTACTGCGGATGGTATCGGGTAAATCCAGCTCTTCCTGGGCACCCTGGCGGGCGAACTTCCGCAGCCGGCGCAGGGCCATCTGGATATTCCGGATCCCAATGGTAATGCTGTCATCCAAGTCTTTGTAGCCACGCTGCTCCCAGACTTTGACCGCGCGCTTATGTCGGGAGTCCTTCTGCCCGATGCGGATACCTTCCGGGTTATAACCATCGGCCCCAAAGGGAGAAGTTCCGCCGGTGCCAATCCATTTGTTCCCTCCAGCATGCTTCTCTTTCTGCTCCTCCAGACGTTTCTTGAACGTCTCGATCAGCTCTTCCAAACCGCCCAGGGACTGGATTTTGGCCTTTTCTTCTTCCGTCAGGAAACGTTCGAACTCGGCCCTTAGCCATTCCTCTGGAATCATCTGCTCCAGGAGCTGATTCAGATCCTCCAAGCCTTTGAAATAAGCCCCAAAGGCCCGGTCGAACTTGTCAAAATGACGCTCATCCTTTACCAGACAGGCCCGGCTCAGGTAATAGAAGTCATCCATGTCGGCAAATACGACGCGCTTCTCAAGCGCCTCCAGCAAGTCCAAAAGCTCCCGCAAAGAAGCGGGAACCTTGGCTCGGCGTACTTCCAGAAAGAAGTCGATCAACATAACCTTTTCGCCTCGAATACCTCGTCTCAACCGTTACCGGGTTGCATCGGCCCCGACTCCGGGGCACCTCTCAGCAGTTAACGAAGCCGATCAGGACTTGCGACGGGTCATAAATGCCAGACGTTGCAGCAGATGAACATCCTGCTCATTCTTCAACAGCGCGCCATACAAGGGCGGAATGGCCTGTGCCGGGTCGTGATTGCGCAACACCTCCGCGGAAATTTCATCAGCCATCAGCAGTTTGAGCCAGTCCACCAACTCTGAGGTGGAAGGCTTTTTCTTCAGGCCGGGCACCTTGCGAACATCAAAGAAAATATCCAGGGCTTCCCGCACCAGGTTTTTCTGCACATCCGGGAAGTGAACCCGAACAATATTTTCCATCGTTTCCTTGTCCGGAAAGGTAATGTAATGAAAGAAGCAGCGGCGCAGGAAGGCGTCCGGCAACTCCTTTTCATTATTACTGGTGATAATCACAATCGGACGGGTCTTGGCCTGGATGCGTTGCTGGGTTTCGTAAACATAAAACTCCATCCGATCCAGTTCCAGCAGCAGATCGTTGGGAAACTCGATGTCCGCCTTGTCAATTTCGTCGATCAGCAGCACCACTTGGCGATCCTGCTCAAATGCCTCCCAAAGCTTGCCCTTCACGATATAGTTGCCGATATCGTGAACCCGGGGATCGCCCAATTGGGAGTCCCGCAACCTGGAGACCGCGTCATACTCATAAAGCCCTTGCTGGGCCTTGGTGGTGGACTTGATATGCCAGGAAATCAGCGGCACATCCAGTGCACGGGCCAATTCTTCCGCCAGCATGGTCTTGCCGGTGCCCGGCTCCCCCTTGATCAACAGGGGCCTTTGCAGGGCCATGGCCGCGTTGACGGCCATTTTCAAATCGTCAGTCACAACATACTGGTCGGTGCCTTCGAACTTTTTCATTCGCTATGCCTCGTAGAAAATCTGGCGGCTCGTGCCCGCTTTCATATACAAAAACAGTGGCTTGAAGATAAGATCAACCCAGTTAAACGAGCGTTTGAATCTGGTGGCAGTATAAACGTAGGCTCAGGCGCTCACAACCGAGGCGGTCGGGATCAAGCTTTTAGCAGAGTTTGATGGAAAACCAGCCTGTTATCTGCCTTGCATGGAATTTATCCCAAAATCTCGTTATGTTTACATGATTGAGCAATGGGTAGTTTTGAACCTTCGCGTTCAACAGCAAGGCTGCCTGCAGTATCCCCCAAGGAGATCCATTTATGTCACGCCTCTATGAGGACAACTCGCTTTCCATCGGTAATACGCCCCTGGTCCGTCTGAACAAGATCGGCAATCGCAACATCTATGTCAAAGTGGAAGGTCGCAACCCTTCCCATTCGGTCAAGTGCCGTATCGGTGCCAATATGATTTGGGATGCGGAGAAGGCGGGCAAACTGAAGCCTGGCATGACCATCATCGAGCCCACCAGCGGCAATACGGGTATTGCGCTGGCCTATGTGGCAGCGGCTCGGGGCTACAAGCTGATCCTGACCATGCCATCCAGCATGAGCCTGGAGCGCCGCAAGGTGATGAAGGCATTGGGTGCTGAAATTGTCCTGACCGAGCCGGCCAAAGGCATGAAAGGGGCGATCGCCAAAGCAGAAGAGCTTCTGGCCAGCAACCCTGATCAATACTTCATGCCCCAGCAGTTTGAAAACCCGGCGAACCCGGAAATTCACGAGCAGACGACCGGTCCGGAAATCTGGAATGACACTGATGGCAAGGTGGATATTTTCGTCTCAGGTGTCGGCACTGGTGGCACCCTGACCGGCGTTTCCCGCTACATCAAGAAAACCCAAGGCAAGGCCATTCTCTCGGTGGCGGTGGAGCCCACGGCTTCTCCGGTCATCAGTCAAACCCTGAAAGGTGAGGAGCCCACCCCCTCCCCCCATAAAATCCAGGGGATTGGAGCCGGCTTCGTACCCAAGAACCTGGATCTGTCGATGGTTGACCGGGTAGAAACCGTCTCCAATGAAGACGCCTTTGCCTACAGCCATCGCCTCATGCGGGAAGAAGGCATTCTGTGCGGCATCTCAGGTGGTGCTGCCGTCGCGGCCGCGGACCGGCTGGCACAACAGCCCGAGTTTAAGGACAAAATGATTGTAGTGATCCTGCCCGACTCCGGTGAGCGCTACCTCTCCAGCCCGCTGTTTGAGGGCATGTTCAGCGAAGCAGAACTGGTACAGTAAGGGTTCGGCCTTGGTCCGGCTCCCCAGGCAGGAGCCGGACCGATACCAGCGGTTCAATTCCTACAACAACCGCTGCACCAAGCAGCCGTCCTTGAATACCAATAACTCTCCCGCCTGCATGGACTGCCAGGTTTCATCACGGGTAAGCGGCTCGGTCGCAATCACCGTAACCACATCATTGGGTGTCGTCACCTGCTCAAAGTCCACCGTAATGTCTTGATCATGCAAGGTCGCCTTGCCGAAGGGCGAACGCCTGGTAATCCAACTCAACTTGGTTGAGCAATAGACAAACAAATGCTCGGAGTCGGAAAACAACATGTTGAAGACGCCCCGCTCCCGCAGCCTGTCGCAATGGCCTTTGATAATCTCAGCCAGACGCTCGGTTCTCGTCGCCTGCTCCTTGCCCAGCTGATCCTTGATGCCACCCAGCAACCAGCAAAAGGCGCGCTCGCTATCGGTGTTTCCCACCGGACTGAAATGATCCGAGACCAGATCCTCATAGGAGGAAAGCTGCCCGTTATGGGCAAAGCTCCAGATCCGCCCCCAAAGCTCCCGGGCAAAAGGGTGGGTATTTTCCAACCCAACACCACCCACATTTGCCTGGCGGATATGGCTGATCACGATCCGGCTTTTGATGGGATAGTCCCGTACAAAACGCGCCATCTCCGACGAACAGCTGGGCTGAGGGTCGCGGAACTCGCGTAATGAACGGCCTTCGTAAAAGGCAATGCCCCAGCCATCTTTGTGAGGCCCGGTTTCTCCACCTTTTCGAATTAAGCCACTAAATGAAAAGCAGATGTCGGTCGGCACATTGGCGCTCATTCCGAGAAGTTCACACACGACCCGACACCCTCATTGAACCAAACACACCACTCACAGGTTCCACCACACGCGCTTTTGACAAGATGACCGCGGCCAGCGTTCACGGTCAGACAGGCTTATTGTCCGCCTCATTATCCCGATCCGACAAGACCTCGGTATCCGAAATATCCAGGTCTTCCATTCCGAATTCTTCTTCATCCAGAGCGGCCAGCAGCTGGTTTTCCGCCAAAATCGCATCGGCAATCTCTTCAGGCGTCCGGGTATCCACTTCCTCTGGCTCGTCGTCCACGCTGAACATCCCGGGCTCCTCGTCGCTGCTCGGCTGTTCCGGCCAAGACTGCAGCTGAACGGATTCTGGTTCAACCAAGTCCGGCTCAGCTAAACCCGGCTCCACCCTTTCTTCAACTTCCGCAGCCTCATCCTCTTCCATGACCGGCGGTTCAGGCTCAGGTTCAGATACCTGCACCTCGCTGCCAGCTACTCCCTTGGATGTTTCTTCAAGGTCATCCGCTGATGCCCTGCGGGATCTGAGCCACAGCCCCAGCCCGATCAGCAACAGCACGCCTCCGAGGCCCGCCGCCGCCCCAACCACAATGGCCATCCGATTGGTTGGAGGCGACTGTATGGCGGGCTCGTCCCGCAGACGTTCGCTCGGCATGCCTGTCTTTTCCTGGACTAGCGACTCAACCGGGGGCAGCTCCGTGAATTCCGGTGCTTCCGCCGACACAGAGGCAGGCAATATCGCCTCTGTCACTTCAGCGGTTAGCTTGCCAACTTCCTCTTTATTCAACACCGAGCGGTACTCCCCGACTCGACTTGCCTGCCGGGGAAAGTCCAGACTCAGCGGGCCAGGTCGAAAATTGAAAGCCTGTCCACCCTCCACCACGCCATCCAACGCCAGTTGCGCCTGATAGCGCCCCTCTCCGCCAAAAGGTTCGATCTCAAGCCCCCAGCGTCTGGCTTGGGCTTCATAGGACAACGGCCGGATCACTTTGCTGCCATCAGGACCATTGATGCTCACTGCCACCTGGGTACGATCCACCAAAATACGTTCACTGCGCGGGATCACCACCAGCCGATAGTGATCTCCCGCTCCTTCCAACTCCACGTCAATCGGCGGATTGAGCTGAATCTGCTGGGCAAAGTGACGCCGAAATGTTTTACCGTCCGCCGTGACGCTGACGGTATAGCGTCCGAGCTCCGGTAGCCCCTGAATCACGTCACGATAGAAGCCGTCCGCGGGAGGCTGTTCAGTGGCGGAGATACGTTTGGTGCCCGACAGGTCCAGTTGATTGCTAATCGTGACATCCACATCAACGACACTGAGAAAGTCTGGCGAAGAAACCCGCTCTTCCCCTTCATAGAAGGCTGCGGTCAGCTCCAAAACATCCCCCGGGAAGAAGTTGGCCGGCAGGGGTGACACCCGCATGGTCAAGTCGGTGACCAGTGTCACTCGGCTTCCCTCCTGAATATCCGCCTCCAGTTTCCATTCACCGTTGCTTGGCGCGGTGACGGTAATCAACTCATAGCCGCGGTCCTGATACCAGCGGACAGACGGGGGATGTTCCCCGTTTTGATAGCGATGCCCGGCCGGATCAACCAATTTCACCGCGGGTGCTCCATCCTCCACAAAGGCCAGCACCGTAAACTCCTGAACACTGGCATCAATGCTGAAAGCATTGTTCTCAATCGGTGCCTGTTCCGCAGAGACCGCCTGATCCAACGCTTGCAAAAAAATCCGGCTCAATGTCTCGGAGCTTTCCGCCACCGAAAACAGGCCACCGGTTTCAAGGGCCAAGGACCTCATCAAGCTGGTATCGGCATTGCGGGAAAGCGCAATGGTGTGCAGGCGCGCACCGGAGCGCTTAATCGGCGTCAACACTTCACTGAGAATCCGGGCCCTTTCCCGGGCGTTGGTCTCGGGCTCTTCGGAAATATCCACCATGCCATCCGTCAGCAGAATAAAATGGACACCTTCTCCGGAGGCGCCGGCTTTCAAATCCGTTGAGGCGGCTTCCAGAACACCCCCAATATTGGTAAACAACGCCACCGAACGGATCTGACCTACCTGGCTGACGGCCCTTTCCCGCCAAGCGCCGTCCACGGGAGCCAGAGGCACCAGCGCATTTACCATCCGGCCAAAGGTCCAGACCCCGGCACGAGAACCGTCCGGCAACATCCGGGCGACCAAACTCAAGGCCGGACTGCGCAGGTTGTGGGGATCGTTTTGTTTCATGCTGCCGGAGATGTCCACCAGCAACCGAACTTCAGTGGGGGCGACGTTAGAGGGCTGTTCGGCAGCCTGAATGCCAGGGACGCAAAATGCAGCGGCCACCAAAACGATGAGGGAAAGGCGTGAAATCATATGGTTTCCTGCAACGATACGGCCTGAGCTAAGGCCTTGACCCGATACAGTTATAGCAGCTTTTTCAGCCACCTGAGGCAAACGGTCAGAGTTTATGGCGGATTGGACGGAAGAGCGCCGCAGGCAACTCTTCCGAAAAGCTCCCTTACCTCTCTAATCCGGGGAGGATGTTTGTAGCAGACGGCGAAACAAGGTTTCCAATAGCAGCACGCCCAATAAGGCAACCAGCGCCAACCCCAGCAATATTCCCGCTTGAATGGCCAACTCCATGTCACCGGTCAGTGCTTCATAGGCGAAAACCAGAGTCGCTGGCGCCAGGAAGCTCTCTGAAGGCACCGAGGCCGCGGGCGTAAACAGCAGCACTGCCAGCAGCGCCTTCATGAAACGCCTCACCCCACGCCAGGGGATGCGCTGGAAAACGGGCCACATCAATCCAAAAAAGCCAAGCGCTGAGAGCAGATACAAACCCCAGGCGATTTCATATTTATATTCGATCAACATGTTTAACCTTTGCGTTGAACAGTGCGCTGCTTCATTCGGTGCGCCGACGGGCCCAGGCCTGCTCGGCGAGAAGCCGCATTTCCTGCATATAATCTTCAGCGGGCGGCGGCATTTGCAGATAGAAGCCTTTCTCATCAATACCGGCGAGAACATCCGTGGCAGAGACCCGGGAGAGCTTCCGGTTAGGCAGCAATGGCATGTCCATCACGTGTACGGGGGTGCCAAAGTGCTCGATCAGTGGTGCGGGCACCTGGCTCAGCCCTTGCTTCTTATCCACGTAGAGATACATTTCATCCCGGCGCGGGCTTTTATAGATCGACAGGATTCGCATCGCTCTGCTCCGCTATAAATTTATTGATTTCGTCCAACAGTGGCTGATTAAGAATTGGCGCGCGCCAACCCTTAAGGGAGATAGGCAACTGCTCCAAAGGCCGGTGCAAGACCACCTGGGTGGCCAGCTCCTCAATCTGACGTTTTTTAATCAGTAACGAATCCGGCACCTGAAGTTGCTCTGCGATCACCCTGACCCGCTCTCGAAGACACTGAAAGAGGGCCTTGCGCTCTTTTTCCAGAGGTTTTGGAATGGCTTCAGCGGGCTTCAGCGCCGCCATGGTTTGGGATTGGCGGACCACTTGAAGAATCGGCTCCCCAAGCTGCTTTAACTGACGATGAGTAATGCCGGGGATCTTACTGAGCTCAAACACAGTTTTCGGCTGCTGCTGGGCAATTTCCATCACCACTGCATCAGGCAACACGTGTGACCGGGGCTGGTCCCGTCGCCGGGCTTCTGCTTCCCGCCAGATACACAGCTGTTGCAACACTCTCTGCCGTCCCCGGCTGAGCCGCCAGGCTCCCCGGAGCTTCTGAAAGTAAAGGCTGGGATCACGCCCTTCTTGGTAGTCCTGGATCAACTCCGCACAGGTCTCGGTAAAAGGCTCCTGCATTCCCTTGGCCTTCAACTGCTCGTTAAGCGTCCGATACAGCGGTAAAAGAAAGTGAACATCGGCGCTGGCGTAATGTATCTGAGACTCTGTCAAAGGTCTTTGCAACCAGTT
>Ga0209075_1000827_pt1 | contig 29772 bp, 22 predicted proteins | sample Stecom2011_FD_187523 | JGI IMG/M metagenome (GOLD analysis project Ga0209075, IMG submission 187523) | Agricultural soil microbial communities from Utah to study Nitrogen management - Steer compost 2011 (SPAdes) (version 2) | ecosystem: Environmental > Terrestrial > Soil > Agricultural land...
TTGTTGGTTGATTTTAGCTTGTTGAGTTTCTAGTTCGGCAACTTTAATATTTCCTTTGTTGCGATTAAAAACGGGTAAATCCATGCTGATGCCAAATCCAATAAAGTCCATATAAAGTCCATCTCCACGATTGTATTCTCCAATCAATGCAAGATTTGGAATTCTTTCAGCCCTTTCAACTGCAAGATATTTCTGGGCATAATCTTCATGCAGCAAAGCCATTTGATATTCGGGTCTATTGTTTTGTGCGGTGTCGATTAATGCTGCGATATTTAATTCTAATAATTGATTCACATTTACGGCAAAACCTTCTGGAGAAATGATAAAATGGGTCGTTGTAGGAAGATTCATCAACTGTTTTATGTTGAACTCCACCTCGTTGAACTCATTTTCTAAATTTTGAATGTCACTCAAAATCTCTAATTCAGAGGCTTTTAATCGAATGTATTCTCCTTTGTTTAAGAATCCAGCGTCCACCTGATTCTTGTAGGCATTTGTCAACTGTTGAATGGAAACAAGCTGCGTTTCGTAGATTGACTTATAGGATTGCAAATAATTGAGTTGATTCAATTGTGCCCTGAATTCAATTTTAAGTCCGCGCAAGAGTTCTTCGAAATAGTGTTTGGATTGTTCTATTCCAACCTTTTCAAGGGCCATTAACTTTCTACGTTTTCCTGCAGTCAAAACAAGCTGTTCTACACTGATTCCGAACTGTTGATTTCTCCCAAAATTTCCGGATAGTGGAGGGATAAGCTCTTCGCCTTGAATTTTGCTGCTGGGCTTCCACAAGTTAACTTGGTCCACCGTAAGGGTAGGGTTAGGCCAGACTTTGGCTTGAATCAAACGGGCTTCAGCTTTTGAAATCGATAGGTGCTCTGCGAGAAGCATTAGGTTGTTTTGCAAAAAAACCGATTCCGCTTCAACCTTATTTAACTGCAAAGTATCTTGTGCTATACTTTTCTCTGTGCTTAATACAAAGAGGAACAGCAAGATAAATGTTATCATTTGTCGGACCATATAGTTTACCATTTTAGAACACGGTAAACATCACAAGAACAACCTTAAAATGACCTTAAAATGGATAAAGATTAGCTTAAAGTGGGGCAGAATACTGTAAAGAAAATATCTTAAAAGCAAAAATAACAATTACTAGAGCGGGTTTTAATGTGATTAATTGGGGTACCAAGATAGATCGTTATGGTTTTCGTTTTAATTGAAAAATGAATAGTCCATGAATTGTTTCTTTTTTCAAGGATAATTCTTAGCAGACTTAAATAGATCCCTCGGTACTTTATACCGAGAGTTCAGGATAGAGCTTCCGTCGAGATGACAGCTGCTTCATGGAGATTTACGATTGAAATATGCACCCCTATTGATTGATATAGATTCATCTATAACTAGAAAGTGAGCAGTTGTAATGATTGCTGATAGGCTAAAACTATAATTAATTCCATAATTCTCTTTATTAAGATTCGCAGGACTCAAGTAGTTAAATTTAACTCCTTGGTTAAATAATAATTTACTCAAACAAATACTTACAATAAATGGGGTATCGTCTTTTTTTTGAATACAGGGATTATTTGTGATATCTAAGGGCTGTTTTACTTTAGAATTTTCAGTTGGAATGCTTACAAATGTTTAAAAATCCTTAATATAATAGCTTTTTAAAGATATATAATTCTATATTTGTAGTACTAATCTTCTGTTAAAACGTTATATCTATGTTTGATAAAATGGAAAATCGAAATTCTAATACTATTAAGTTTGTTGTTTCTGACAATGATTTGTTTTTTAAAAAATTTCTTGTGGATGCATTAAGCCAAAATCCATTTTTCATGATGGTTGAAAACACCAACAATGGTCATGAATTACTCAATCGAATTTATAGAAAACAAGTTGACGTTTTCATTATTAGTTTATTTATGCCGATTTTAAGTGGATATGAAACAATAAAGTTGATTCGAGAGTCTTATAAAGACACTCCAATAATTACTTATTCCTCTACTTATCAGGATGATTTTGCCGAAATGTTAAATAAATTCGATAACTTATACTACTGTCAAAAAAGCTCTATTGTCATTAAGAGTTTTGTCAATAGTCAGGTTTTTTTAAAAAAAGACATCTATGAGGATTATACGAAAGAGTGGGAATCAACAGCATTGAGTGTTCAGGATTATTTCTCTAAACAAAAGCAGAATGCTGAAAACTTATCTCTTAAGGACATTCAGATATTAAAGTTTTGTTATGAAGGGTTTAGTAATAAGGAGATTGGTGAAAGTCTTAGTTTGAGTACGCGAACAATTGACACATACATCAAACGTCTTTCCGATAAGCTTGGTTTAAAGAGTAAGGTTGATTTAGTTCGATATTGTGTGGAAAAAGGGTTTTATAATGTAGATATATAGGTATGAAAAGAGGACAAAAAGCTTTAAATTATAAGGAAATACGGAAAAAATCATTAAGGTTTATATTGAGTCTTTCTGCACTTTCTTTGTATTCTTTTATTTGCATCATTTTTCTATATGAAACCAAAGCGAATAAGGATGATATTATCTTAGATAAGATCAATGCATACAATTTGATTTCTGATAAGGACGTCATTTTAACGAACAAATTGGAATCCATATATGATAAAATGACTTTAATCGCTACAAATAAAGTTAAAAATGAAAGGTTTCTAAGGGAGAATATTATTAATGAGATTAGAGATTGTAATAATATTATCGGGGAAGATAGCTTGAGTCACTTTAAGCATTATAAACCGCTTTTAGAGAGTTTAGATGATATGATTCTACTTAAAAGCCAATTGATATCTATTAACGAAGAAAAATCACGAGTTGTTAGAGATTTGTTAGAATGTCAAGACAACATTAAATAATTTTGATTAATGAAAAACAAATTATCCAATTCTAATAAAGAGAGTTTATTTAATTTATTTTATATACTAGGAATGCTATTGTTATTGTTAGTAATTCTAACACTTTCTTTTAATAGAAATGAAATAGGACTTTTTGAAAAACATGATGATCATGTGATTCGAGCTTTTGAACAGAAACAAGGTTTTGATCATTTACAAAATCAAACATTTCCTTTGATTGATAGCCTGTTTACAGATTTGAAAACTTTATCGGTTAAAGAAGAGGATCCAGTACGGAAAAATAGAGTTAAATACTCCATTAATAGATTAAAATTAATAAAATCTGCAGAAGAAGGTGGAGACACTCGTGCAAATAATTATTCAATTATTGCGCAATATTCTAGAATGTATTTTGATGATAAAAGAATTGTCAAAAAACAAAATGAGAATTTAGTAGAGTTCTCATATCAACTAGAAAACTGTATGATAGGAAAAAAAGAACAAAGAGATCAACTTTTTCAAATGATGGTGTCGGGAAAATAAATATTTGAAATGAACTACTTTGAGCAAAACAAAAGAATTATAATAGGTATTATCTTTATTATACTTACGTTATTGGTTATTATTTTTTATGGTCGGGAATCCTCTTATATTAGTAGTGAGGAGGAGATTACAGCAACGGTATTTCCTTTGGAGGTTACATTAGGTGACACGTTGTGGTTTAAGGATTCAACAGATAACGTTAGGAGGATAGAATGGGATTTTGGCAATTCGAAAAAATCAATTTCAACGGAAGGGTTTCATATTTATTCAGAACCTGGCTTTTATAGACTAAGACTACGTATTGACAATCAGTTTACGAAAATATTTCCAATTCTAGTTTCCAAACAGGGGTCAGAAATAATGAGTATTGATTTGCAAAACGATATGGAAGCTCCAAGTGTAGCATTGCAAAAGGAAAACATTGTCTTTAGAGCGATTGCTCCAATAGACATCGTCGATTTTACTTGGAATTTTGGAGATAATTCAGGTATAGGTTCAAAAGATAGAACAGCTATTTATGCTTATGATAAGCCTGGTGATTATACTGTTGAACTGTTTATAGGAGCCAATTCGCCGCCTATGACACATAGTATTAAAGTGCTTCCTAGTTTTGATCTTGAAAAGGTTGAGTCCATTAATGAGGTGTATGACAATACAGAGACTGAGATTAAAAAATTATTTCAGAATATTTCCAATGGGAAGGATTTTAATACGAACTATAATACTTTGGTGAGAAAATATTTCTGTGGAGATGATAATATCAGAATTGACGTTAATAATGAGAAAAAGAACTTGTATTATTATGCAACAGGGTTGAGGTTTGATCGAGGTAACGTAATTCATAAAGTCGATGTTACTTTTGACCGAAAGCAAAAGTGTGTAACCAAAATTGAAATTACTCAGGATAAGGAGTAAGGCCTTTCATTATAAATAATATAAGAATGTATAAAAGAGTACGATATAAAGTTTTGTTAAGTGTTATAGTTCTATTACTAATTAAAAGCTGTGCATACAAACCAATGAAGACTCCCTATCCTAAACCGGTAGAAAGTAAAGAGCATGGTTATGTAACGGAAGGTTATTCTAGTGATAAAAAAGAATATTGGCTTGCTTTTTCCGATAGAGACTCTAATATAACACAAACGTCAAGGTATAGTAAGGTTAAGCCAAATGCAACACTTGGTTTTTTGGAACCATTATATATCGTTAAAAAAAGTGCTTTGTGGAAGAAGTATAAGGTGGTCAGATATGCCGAATCTTTCGACTCATTAAAACCAAGAAAAGAGGTCTCGCTTGGTTGGGTAGATAAAGATAAGTTAGTGCTCTCTGATAAAGCCCGTAGAACGAATATAAATAGATATTTTTATAGGGGGATTGTTACAATTGGAGGAGAGGATGTATTGTTAAACTCGGAAAAGTATATTGCTAACGATTCAGCAATCGTATTTCATAATGAGAAAAATAACATCGCAGAAAGTAGTAAAGTTGCAATCGCTTCAACGGTATATATTTATAAAAGCTCTAAAGATGGTAAACGTTTATTTGTAGGAACTTCACCTCAAATCCATATGAATAACAAAGAAAAACCCACATTTGGATGGATCAGCAAGAATATGGTTACAGTGTTAAATGGCCCCCAATATTTACATTATCAAGAACAAAAGAATCAAGGTAACATTCAAAGCGGTGATATTAAAATCATGTCGAATAAATTGCAAGAAAGTAAAAACGTGTTCATTACTGGAGATTTACAGCCATTTAAGAAATTGTCAGATCTCGAAAGTGTTGGAAATAAAGAATCAAAGGTCTTGATGCCCTACAAAAAAATTGATGGTGGATATAAAATAGGTTTTTTCGGTAACCCTTTTAATTATAATTTGAATTATATATTAAATGTGAATGGAGAGAAAATTCGATATGAAGACTTTGAAAAATTTTCATCCGAAAGAAAAAAGCTAAATATTATTTTTCTTATTGATGAAAGTAAGAGTAATGATAATTACTTAAATAGTATGAAATCTGTTCTAGTTGATCTTGGGCGTAAGATTAAGGAGAATATCGAACAAGACTTTACGAGTATAAAATATGCTTCGATTATGTACTCTGCAGTTGATTGTGAAGAAAGTTTAGCCACATTTGAATTAAACTCTAACTATAATGAAATGTATGAGTTTTATGAAGAACAAATTAAAAAAGATAGATGTAGTTCTAACAAAAGTAAGGATATAGAAAGTGCATTATGGAAAGCGTGTGAAATGTTAGAGGGCTTAGAGCATCAAAACAATCTAATTGTTTTGATTGGATCTAATGGTGGCCGTTCTAGTAATGTCCCCGATAAGTTAATCGATAAGTTAGGAGAAATAAATAGTAAAATTCTAGCATATCAGACCCATTCAAAAAGATTAAACAGTTATATCAATTATGTTTTATTAACGGAGGATCTTATTTCCAAAACTTCAAATATTGTAGCAAATAATTCTCGTGATTTTTTAGTTAATCAGGAACGAGTTAAAAGTAAAATAAGCTTTGATTTAACGAAGTCTAAAGATGGAGTCTTTATACTTGATTATCCAGACAACAGCATGGTGCAGGGAGGAACAATTTATCCTAGAAAAGGAGAAGTAAACGATTACTCAAAGCTCATCGTTAGTTTTTTTAATGTTTTAAAACAGATAAATTACGAAAATGATAAAACTTATTCAGAAGCGCTCAGTGATTTTATAAATTTTGGATTAGCAAAAACAATGATAAAAAGTAAATATGAACTATTTTATCCGAATGCTCCTCAATTTCTGCCTGTTGAATTTACAAGTCAAATGTTGAAGGAGCAAAATAATCAAATGTTTACTGGATTCATAGAAGATTCCCTGGTGAATGATAATCCAGATATACAAAGAGTGATATTGCTTAATAAGGCTGAATTTGATAAGATGTTTAATTTTTACAGTGCAATATCTGAAAAAATTGATACGGACAACTTTAATCAATACTCTGCAATTAATGATTTTTGGGGAATTGTTAAGGAATATTATCCTTTTTTAGACAGAAGTAATGTGCTCAGTATATATAAAAACACCATGTCAGAAATACTTTATCAAACAACAGGGTTTTATAATGATTCACCATTAATGACAGAGGTGACAGCAGATTGTTGGCGAACTGCTCATTGTTTTGAAAAGGAGCTTGCAAGAAAGTACTTTAAAAGCATTTCATTAATTTATACTAGACTAAAGAAAGATAAAGCATCCATTTATAAAGAGATTGAAAAAGAAGGTACTTATATATTTAATGAAGATTACATGCCGAAAATTGACAGTGATATTAAATAATTAATGCTGGAAGTTTCAGCCATTATTATCAGTGATATTAAGGTTGTTTGTTAGCGTAAATGAATTACTCAAACTAAAAAAAATAAGATGAATATATACTTAAATGAAAGTGTGAAAAGTTTATTCTTTAAAGCATCCTCTATCGCTTGTGAGAATTACAATTTAACATTCATGGCGCCGCATTTGTTGCAGGCTTTGTTGAGTGATGATTTTGAAGTGAAAAATATTATACAGAACATGGACAAAGATGTTGGATACATCTACGATTGGGCAGATGTAAGAATCGATGATTGTCCAAAAAGCAGAACCTTACCTGATGAGGCACCTGAAGATCCGCAAATTGAAAGTGTTATTCAACATGCTGACAGTGTGAGGATTGACTTGGGCTTAGATGAGGTGACGCCAATTTGTATTATGATTAGCATCACAACACCTCATGTTATATACGGAGCTCAAGAATTAAAATCATTACCATTGCGTGGTAGAGAAATCATAAGTTATTTATTAGATAATTTATCCAAAAATAAAAATGATGTAGATTTGGTACAAGATAAGTTGTTTGATGATGATAAGTCGAACGTTGTTACTCCGAATATCGATAAATATTGTAAGAACTTGTCTGCTCTTGTTTTTTCTAAGGAGTTAAACAAAGTTGTTGGTAGAGAAAAAGAGTTAAGGATGCTTTCTGAAATTTTAATTCGTAGGAATAAACCAAATGCTTTAATTATTGGTGAATCAGGAGTTGGTAAGACAACTTTAGTTCAGGGATTGGCTTATGAAATTTATAACAATAAGGTTCCAGATAATCTTATCGGATTAACACTTTTTGAGCTAGATATAAACATTTTGGGATCGGGATCTTCTTATAAAGGGGAAACTGAAGATCGACTAAAGAATATAATTAAAGAGTCTAAAAGTCTTGAAAAAGTAATTTTATTTATAGATGACATTCATACCATCTTAAATGAGAATAGTTCAGTTGGGAATATAAGTAATATTTTAAAATCTGCTCTTTCAGAGGGAGACCTTACTGTTATTGGAACCACAACACCAGAAGATTATCGGAAGAAAATCGAGCCAGAAAATACATTTAATAGCAAGTTTGAATCTATTGTTTTAGAAGAGCCAGATGAGGCTACTTGTGAAAGGATGCTGAACTCAGTTCTAGAAGGATACCGCGAACATCATCAGATAAATGTGAAAAAAGAAATTATTCCAGAATGTATTCGTTTAGCAAAGAGGTATTCAAAAAGCAGGAAAATGCCAGAGTCAGCCATCGATTTGATCGATAGAACTATGGCTGCAGTTAAAATGTTAGGCGACTTTTCAAGAGAGGAATTGAAAGATTGGTTTGAAAGTTACTCTGCTCTTCTTATAAATGGAGAAGAGCTATCGACTCATGATTTAAAGGATGAGTTACTATGGGAGTACCGTATGCTTAAGGAAAGAATTAGTCCTATTTTAATTGGTAAACTTAAGGATCAAATAGAAGTAGACAGTTCGTTATCAATTACCAAAATAGATAATTACATAAAAAAAATATACAAGCAGTTGCTGGAAATGACAAACGATAATCATGATGAAGTTGGTGCTACAGAGCTCGCTGCAGTTATGGCCTCTAAAACTGGCATCCCGATTGGGAAAATCCAAGCAAAAGAAAAAGAAAAATTGATTAATATGGAAGATCTTCTGCGAGAAAGAGTAGTTGGTCAAGATTATGCGTTAAAGGTATTGTCAGATGCAATTATTGAAAACCGAAGTGGTTTGAATAAAGAAGGGCAGCCGATAGGATCATTCTTTTTACTTGGCCCCACTGGGACAGGAAAAACTGAGCTTGCAAAATCAATGGCTGAGCTATTGTTTAATGACGAAAATGCAATGATTAGGTTTGATATGTCCGAATTTAAAGAAGAACATTCAGCTGCTCTATTATATGGAGCTCCTCCAGGTTATGTAGGTTATGAAGAAGGAGGAATGGTTGTGAATAAGATTAGGGAACAGCCTTATTCTGTTGTCCTTTTTGATGAAATAGAAAAAGCTCATCCATCAGTTTTTGATGTTTTTTTACAGATCATGGATGAAGGGAAAATACATGATAAGCTGGGGAAGGAAGGTGATTTTAGTAATGCACTAATTTTATTTACATCAAACATTGGAAGTCAAGAAATAGCTAATCAATTTAACAAAGGAGAAATTCCAGACTCAGCCCAATTGCGTCAAATTATGGCAAATACAGGAAGGTTTAGACCTGAGTTTCTTGCACGCTTGACGGAAATTCTACCATTTAGACCTATAAGTAATGAAATGGCAGAATTGATTTTTAGTATTCAATTAGAAAAATTGAAAACTTCTTTAGGGAAATTAGATAACCATTTGGAGATTTCTTCTAAAGCTTTAAAACATTTATCGTCGTTAGGGTATAGTCAAGAGTATGGAGCAAGACAAATTTCAGGTATTATTCGATCTCATATAACTAGACCATTGTCTAAAAGTATTGTAAAAGAAGAGTTAAAACCTGGACAAAAGATATTAATTGAAATGAAAAAAGATAAAGTAACTTTTAGCTACAAATAATTAACCTTTTCAGAGAATATTGATAAAATTTGAGTATTTGCTGATATTTTAACAATTTAAATCATACAAAATCTAAATTTCATTTTCTTTTAAAGAATAAATTTTGTAATATTATGGATTACTAGTCTATTGTATAAACTAAACTATTTTTATTATGGGATTATTCGATTATGGTGTCGGAGGAAGTGAACAGAAAATTGATGCTAATGAAGCAATTGGCGACATCTCAGGAAACAAATCTTTAATTGTTAGCAAATTAACTAATGAGGATCCATTCACTCCTGAAATGGTTCACGATTTAAAAAGAATGGAAGACGTTTTTGAGCGCTTTAATCCATCCGTTGATGTAGATTATGAAGATCAAGACGGTAATATTATTAATGAAAAGCTAACTTATAAAAACTTAGGTGACTTTACTCCAAAAAGCTTAGTGAAAGAATCTGATTATTTAAATAATCAACAGATTTCAGGTGAGCAGTATAATAAAATTTTAAGGCAACTTAAAAATAATAAAATTTTAAAAAATATTCTACAGAATTCAGAATCGAAAGAAGCTCTTTTAGGTGCTTTTAATGAAATGTTGAATGAATTGGAGAAATAAAACCTATTAAATACTTGATAAAAATGGAAAAGAAACAAGTTCAAAAACAAGATAATAAAACCATTCAGCAACAACAAGGTGCCCCACAAAAACAAAAGGAATCACCATTTAAAGTACTGGAAAAAGTTGGAGGTTTTAATTTACTTGAATCAGTAGTGGAGGGAGTTGCTAATATGAATCCTAGTCGTAAAGCAAGAAAGGAAATTTTCCTTAATGACCAAAATAAAAAGACTGAGAGAGAAGATTTAAAGTCTAAGTTGAAATTGTGGATTGATTTATTAGAAGGCCAATCTGAAGTTTCAGAAATGATTAAAGTTGCCCAGGAAAAATCTATCCAATCTCAAGAGAATCTTAGTAAGAATTTGAAGAAAGCTTTGGAAGCTGGTAGAGAGCTAGAAACTTCATATAGAACAGTGGGACAGTTTTTTAAAAATGTTGAACTCGAAAAAATTCAAAATGTGACCATTCTAAATGCTTCACTCGAACAATTGAAAGATTTAGATAATCCTATTTTTATTGAAGCCATTAGAGATGAGTTCAGCCAGAATTATGACAGGTTAGATTTAAAAGACAATTATTCAATACTATCTATTCCAGGATATTTAGGATCAAATAAAGTACTTGAAAAATGGTCTAAAATATGTCATGATAATAAGGTAATGTTGGTGACTGATTTCGCAAACCTAGATGAAGCAGATGATGTTGTAGATTTATTCGATTCTGCAAACCTGACAGGAGGAGATGTGTATAGAAGTAATGTTATAATGACTTGTAATTGGCTTGTAGGTAGGGGAAGAGCTGAAGAGGTAGGAGAAGAAAGTAATGTTGAAATTCCACCATCAACTTCGCTTGCTGGAAAGATATACAAAACATTAATGTCTCAGGTTTCGGCAGGTAAGAAAAATGGTACAATAAATGAAGTCGACGCTGTTAAGTTTAAATTGAAGAAAAGTGAAATATCTCAGCTTGAGAAAATGGGACTTGTACCAATGGTTAATGAATACGGCAAAATCATGGCCTTTTCAGCTAAAACATTATTTAATGGAGATAATATTGGATTACAAACTTACTCCGTGGTTCGTGTTTTTGATTATGTAACAAAGGTTTTACTTGACTTTCTTAATAGAAGAGCTTTTGAAAATTGGACACCTAGAAATGAAGATGATTTAAGAAAGCAAATCGTTAAATTTTTGGATGGTATTAAGGGTGCTGATAAGCTGATTGAAGACTTTAAAATCGTAAGATTCGAACAGGATAAAGTAAACAAGGATAGAGTATGGTTGGACATAAGGCTTAAGCCTTATTTCCCTACCAAAAGTTTTGTGCTAAAACTTGATGGTCATAAAGGAGATGATGGAAACGAATGGGAATCTGAATATTCACAAGAGTAACATTAATGCCATACTTTTGAATTATTTTTTAAGGTGTTTGGCGGGTGTTCGAATTTTGATAAAATAAATATTATTTTATGTGTTGGTAATAACTGTATTGAATTATAAAACTATTAAAATCAAAACATGAAAATAATCAGTTGCCTATTGAATAGTAGGTTGTAGGCATGAATATCTGATATAATTAATGCGTAATTAGTAGATATATAAAGAGGTTTTATGATAAACCTCAAAAAAACGAAAGCTTATGGAGAATATTAAAGGTATTAATCGGTTAGTTAAATTGTCTATAGTTCTTGGTGACAAGGTTATCAATAATTACAAACTATTTCATTTGAAGCAAGGTACATCTTTTCATCATGAATTTGAGCTTGTGTGTGATTATGACAGTATTGGTAAAAATGAAAACTTTTCGTTGGAGCAAAGTAGTAAGTTTATTGGAGAGAAAATTACTGTAGAATTTAGTTATAAAAATATAGCGGATAACACAAAAACAACTTTTCAAGGATTAGTTACTGAAGTGAAATTTAATCAAGAAGGAAACAGTAGAGGAAATGTAGTTATCTGTGGAACTGCACCTACTGTTTTGTTAGATATGGGCAAAAATGTCCAAAGTTTTGGTGGTGATACTTCTGTCTCTATAGCTGAAATTGCTAAAAACCTTATTGACCAAGGTGTAAGTGGAAGGTTTGATACCGAAATTAATGTAGAAAATAAGGTCGAGTTATTGTATAGTGGTCAATATGAAGAAACGAATTACAACTACCTAAATAGATTAGCTAATGCTTTCGGGGAACAGTTTTTCTATGATGGAAGTACCCTGACATTTGGAAAGTACTCTAAATCTGAAAATCCACATAAATTAGTTTATGGAGCTAATATAGCTGATATGACGGTTGGAATGAGTGTAATTCATAATCAGCCAGAGTTCTATGATTATAATAGTGAACAAAACGAGGTGCTTAAGTCTAAAGGGGCAAACGTTGATCATAAAAGCAAATTGACTGAACAATCATACAATGCTGGAAGTAAAGTATACACCAACCGTTCTTTATCGCCTTCTCCATTCAAGTTTAATAGAGGGAAAGATATTAGTGATACGCAAAACAACAGACTAGGTATTGAAACAACACAACTTTTTACCATTACAGGTAAAACGATTTTCCCATTTTTGTATCCTGGGTGTGAAGTCGACATAAACATGAGAAGCGGAATTGACCCATCCTCTAATCATTTTACGAAAGCTGTTATTATAGAAATTGAACATGAGGTAAACAAACTAGGCGAATATATTGGTGAGTTTAAAGCCATTCCTGCCGATACAAAGTATCTTCCTCTTGCTGAATTTGAAAAACCAAACATTCATCAACAGATTGCATTGGTTATAGATAATGCTGATCCTGAGAATCAAGGAAGAGTAAAAGTCCGGTTTATATGGCAGATGCATGAGACTTCTGCTTGGATAAGAGTTTTGAGTCCAGACGCTGGTGGAACAGATCAGATTACACAAAATAGAGGTTATGTGGCTATTCCAGAAATTGGCGATCAGGTTATGGTAGGTTTCGAGGATAGCAATCCAGATAAACCCTTCGTTCTTGGAAGTTTATTTCATGGATCAAATGGCTCTGGAGGTGGTCCTGAAAATCATAAAAAATCTATTCAGACACGCAGTGGTATTAAGATTTTAATGGACGATGCAGAAGGTAGTGTAAGAGTAGAAGATCCGAGTGGAAACTTTTTATTCTTTGATGGAAATGGAAATATAGAATTAAATGCCCCTAGCAATCTTAATATTAATGTAGGTTCGAACATGAATATTACTGTAGGAGAAAATATGAGTACCAATGTTGGTTCTAATAATTCTTTATCTGTTACAAGTAACAATAATGTTATGGTAGGAAAAGTGATGTCCGAAAGTGTTGGAGCAAACAAGACTCAATCTGTAAGCGGTGACTATATAAATAATGTTTCAGGTAATATGATCCATCATGTAATGGGTGATAGAGAAGAATTCTCTGAAAAAGAATATAAAGTTACTGGTCTAAATGGCATTGATGTGAATAGCGAAGAAAATATAGTTTTTAATGCTGAAGATGAAATCATGAGTAATAGCGGAGAGAATTCTAATAGTTTCTAAATTTATGATCTATGATAATTTATAATGTTAATGGCAAAACCAACATAAACTCTAAGAAGGGGATTAATTTAAAATCCAAAAAGAATATTGCTCATAATTCCAGTGGAAATATTTCAAAAACTGGAATTCAAAACGGAGAGTCATACGGATCAGCAAAAAAAATCAATGTTGAAGATTTACCTACTGATACTAAGAATTTAAAGATTAGTGTATTCTTTGACGGGACACTAAATAATAAAACGAATGTTGAGACTGGTGGAGATAAATCTTTAAGTTATGAAAATGATTACTCTAATGTGGTTCGTGGATGGGATGTCCTAGATAAAAGAGCTGATGAAGTAAAGGTATATGTTGAAGGGATTGGAACTGTAGATGAAGAGAAGGACAGTACTGTAATCGGTGCAGGTATGGGAGTTTCTGGAACGGGAGTAAAGGCAAAAGTAACAAAAGGCTGTATCTTGGCTGTCGACGCTATCTACAAAGAATTGTCGGGTAAAAACATAAAAATTAATAAGTTAGAAATAAATGTTTTTGGATTTAGTAGAGGAAGTGCCGCAGCGCGTCATTTTATCGATGTTTGCTCTAAATATGCTCGAACCTCTGAGAATGAATTGGGATATTTAGAAGTTCTTCCTCCTACGATTTATTCCTATGCGAAAGATGAGAATAAGACGGATCAAGTTTTAAGTTTTAAAACAAATGTTTCTACAGATCTTTTTCGGTATGGATATTTGGGAGCCTTATTAACAAAGAAAAAAATTAAATTAAATAAAATAGTATTTAACTTTACTGGATTATATGATACTGTAGCGTCTTATGGATTGATTCACAGTAATGATACCTCAAATTTAGGATTAAATGCAATAGCAAAATCTAATTTTACTTTTCAATTAGCATCAGACCATGAAATGAGAAAAAACTTTCCCCTCACCAACATTGATAGTTCTGGATTGAAAGGCTTACAAGTTATATTACCAGGGGTACATTCAGATATTGGAGGAGGGTATAAGTCAAAAAAAGAAGAAGCGAAATTACTGCAAGAAAACAGCTTGTCAGAAATTAATAAATTTAAGGATCTCTTAAAAGAAGAAGGTTGGTTTAATGAAGAAGAATTAAAAATTGAGGAAAAAGGCTTAATTAAAAAGTTACATAAATATTATCGATTGAGTGGTATAAGAAGTGTAGTGTCTAAAAATTACAGTGGAATTCCCCTTTCTTTTATGTTTGATCAGTCAGAAAAGTATGGTGTTTCTTATGATAGAAGTTTAATTCAGATAAGTTATGGACTTTCAAGTAATGAATTCTTAAGTCGCTTAAAAGGAGACCTTGAAAACTACATTAACGCCTGTATAGCTATTCGTCAAAGGGCTTTGCAATCAAAAGATCTGAATGGTTATAAATCTAATTTATCTAAAATTCATTACTCTTCATATGTTAAGGAGGAGGATTTAAAAAAGCTTAAAAATGGATATCTGCATTGGTCTTCATCAGCTTGGGATTCTATTTCTAAACTAGATTTGAACATTAATATAGTTAATCAGCCAAATACTACTGGTGCGGTTAAAGAATCTTTAAGAAATAGAGAAGTCTATCCTGGTTAAATATGAAGACAAATATTATAATATCAACAGTCCTAATTAATATATTCCTATTTTTCAATTGTCAGATGGATAAAAAAAATAAAGGTCAAAGTAATATATCCTATAATGTAGAACTTACTCATCCTTACAAAGAATTAAGGGTTGAATTTGTGAGTGATACTATTTTTACAGTAGAAGGAGGGAAAGCGCATATTCCTTACGGTGGAACAAATAACTTTTGGGGACAGTCTAATGCAATTTTCACAGAACAATATGGAGTTCCAAAACAAGTAAAACTTATTTTTTATGCTTTACACGAGGATATTTTTTATGAATTAGATGCGATTCTTCCCGTTGATCGAATGAAGAGTTTGATGGATCGTGCTTATGCTATTAGAGAATCAGAATCAAGTGATGCAGAAATGAAAGAGTTCATTAAGATATCTGACAATCGGAACTTTGAAAAAGAATTCAACATGTATAGTCACAGCTATCATAAAGTAAGTGACTTTGTATTGGGTTTTTCGCCCAAAGGAAAAGTAACAATGTGGTTAAGGTTTAGTCGTATTCAGAAGTTTATTGGTGAATATCAAGCAACACCAATAAAAGATGACGAGCAGGTTGCGAAAGAGTTTTATTCTCGAATGGCAGTGGGAAGGGAAGAAGTTAGAAAGCTCTATTTTATAGATAAAGAAATTCCAGATATCTGGAGTGACTATTTATATAGCTCTAAATGGGGCATGAAACCTATCGTTGCTGACGGTCGAGTGAGGGTTTTAGAGCTCAATTTAAAATACTTTAATATGGAGTCTGAAACACTTTTGAGACCGTGGCTTTTAAATGATAAAATCAGAGAAAGAGGTGTTCCAAAAGTTGTAACTGTTACTTGGGAAGTTTCTAAAGATGAAAAGTATTACGCAAATCTCTTTTATGATTGGGAAGAAGTTTTATCAACATTTAAAGAAGGTAAAGAATTGGGTGAGAATATATTTAAGATTTCCATTGAGGAAGACAATAGAACCATAAAAACATATTTAGGGAACCTAGAAGTCCCATATGATAGTATTAGAGTTTTTAGAAGCGAAGAAGAATATAGAGATTCTTATTAATTTATTCATAAACCTAAGCATTAAAAACACTATCATAGTAAAGTTTTAACGTTGTTGTAAAAGTTGTAAAATGGATTTATTAGAGTTTAAGACATTATTTCTAAGGTATTTATTGCTTCCATTAATCATGATCATCATGATATTTGTTTTAGGGACAATAATGAAAAAAATACCCAATATCAAATGGAAGCAAATCTTGGTTTACATTTTAATATTTTCGGGATTACTTGGATTATTTGGATTTACTTCTGCCTTGGCCGATTCATTTATTCCTTATCTGTATTTAATAGTTCAGGTGCTAGCTATCATTTTAGGTGGGTTTAACGTTCGAGTTATTAGAAAGAGATTTACGAATGATGTTAAGTCTGTGATTCAAAAACGTATTTTCGAAAGTTTAATAACCGCTATCTGTTGCTTATTAGGAGGATATATTTTTTTTCTAATTTTTCAATGGGTAGGACCAAAAACTGAAGGAGCACTTATGTCTGCAACAAGTATAGTCACTTTTGGAATTCCACTTTTGTTTTTCTATACTCACGTGGCTATTTCTCAAATACCTTATGGAATATATAAGACATGGAATATTGAAACAGAAAAAACAATTTATGACTTTAAAGGTATTAATTTCGATCAATTAATTGTCTTAAATGTTGAGCTAAGTAAAAAAGCATCAGATAAACAAAGGTTTACAATTAAAGCGAAATCTCTCCCCACTGAGATAACTTTTGGACAATGGTTTCATCGCTTATTAAGTGATTACAATATGAAATATCCTTCATCTAAAATTGAAGTTGAGGATATGAAAGGACAACCTTATGATTGGATTTTTTATGTTAAAAGATCTGTCATTAAGCCAAGAACGTATATAGATTTTGAAAAGGATATTGAAGGAAATGAGATTAAAGAAAAGCAAATAATAATTTGTAAGCGGGTATTTTATCAGAAGGAAGAAAGTTGAAAAATAAATGGATTAAACAGTGTGTTTCATTACAATTTGAATAAAAAAATAGATAAGCATGATTAAAGATGTAAAGTATAACGCAATGAATTGGGTGAATGGTATGAAAATCACCAGGGATCATTTGATCACTCAAGAGAATTTTTTTGTTGATAAGATTAGGGATGCCAATTCTTTAGCGATTAACTCATTTAATTTTGGAATATTGCCGCCAGCAATGAGCGATGATCCTAATGGTTCCTTTGCAAGACTTGAGGTGAGAAATACTGCAACTCAAGATATTGAACTAGTAATTCAAAATTGTCAAATCTTGACCTCCGATGGATCTAGAATTATTATTGATAATTTGATTACTAATTTAAAAAAGATATACCAAAATCCTTTTGAAGAAGAAAAGAAAAGTCAAAAAAACAATGATGAGTATATAATTGACGATGGGAATTACTTTTTAGTTGTTAGCATAAACGTTTTTGAACGTGTGGCATATGGAGAAATCGATACTGAAGAAACTCCTACAAGACATCCGTATGTTAAGCCTCAAATAAAAGTATTGCTTATTTCCGACACAATTTTAAATGAAAGAACAAATGGTGGAAACTATATTGTTTTGGGTAAAATCAATATGAAATCCGGAATAGCAACGATAGTTACAGAATTTATTCCTCCAGTAACAGCTGTAATAAGTAATAGACAGCTGATTAATTTCTACAATAAATTTTTGAGTTCTGGTTTATTATTACGTCAACTTTCGATCAAAATTCTTAAAAAAACACATCATAAAAATCAAGATGACGCTCTTGCACATAACGTTAAAGCTATTTGTTCTGCTACCATCAGGAATATGAGCAATAATTACTTTAAATTAAGAAATTATATTGATGATTTACCGCCAATATATCTCGTGGAAGTTTTTTCTAATTTTGCGTTAGAAATCTACAATGAGATATTATTAATGCCTAATGACAAGGTTGAAGAGATGCTAAACTATTCTATGGAATGGAGCAGTGTAAAACCTCATAATCTTTTAGATACTATTACAAAATTAGCAGAAATCGAATACAATCATTTAGAAATCGGTGAATGTATGCTTATTATTGAGGAAAGTTTAGATGTACTTGAGGTTACGCTTAGAAAGCTAAGCGAGTTAGACTATATTGGGCAAAGAAAAGAGAATGTTATTGTAACACAGAAAGAGATTAAGTCTAAAAAGAGCAATGATGACGGCTGGAGTATTATTGACTAGGAAAATGATTGATTAAACTATTCTTTTAATTTAGATTATCTAAATTGTTCAGAATAAATGGATTCCAAATTCCTATTATTTAATTTGAAACGAATAAGATTCGATAAAATTAAGTATTGAAAATAGAAAGTATTTAAAATATTTATATGTACTCAATTTCATTATAAAGCTTTATGGATTTAAAATATTATAAATTACCATTTAACCCTACAGAACTCATGAAAGAGAACGAAAGTCTTCGTACTTCTAGTCTGTATGAAAGTATTGCACAAAATATAATGTTGATTATTATTACAAAGAAAGGGGAGAGTAGAGTTGATAAAAATTATGGAAATGAGGTATGGGACTTAGAGTTTGATAATGCTGTATCTACATCTAAATGGGAGGATGTTTTTATACAATGCATGAAAGAACAGATTGAACTGTATGAACCTAGAATCAAAGATATTGTAATTAAGGCAAGGATTGAATACATAGAAAAAAATTATGAAAACAGGAAACAAGTTGAAATTAAAAAGAAGGCCAATATCGTAGTTCACGCTAAACTCGAAGAAACGGGAGAAGATTTTCATTTCTCTACAGGATTGTTTCTTAGCCCTATGTCATTTAATTAAAAATAAAAATGGAATATCAACAAGAAATTTATTCTAAAGAAGCAATAAAAAATCGCATGCTTCAAAACTTAGGGAGATTATGGGGGGTGAGAAATGTTTCTTCATTAGATCCTCTTGTGAAACTACTGGTTGAAGCTTTTAGCGAGGAAGTACTTTTCACTAATAATGAAATACATCAAACAGGTGAACGATTAATTGAAAGAATAGCCAAAACTTTAACCCCTATTAATTATACGCATCCCGTTCCTGCCCATGCCTTGGCTTTTTACATTCCAAAGGAGCACGATACGGAGTTGTTAATGAATTATCAGGAGTTCTTGTTTAGGAAAACCATTAAGTCATATACGCAAGGGGTGCCCGATCAACTGGTAGATATTGCTTTTACACCTTTAGATAATATTGTTACCACACGCGCAAATATTAAATATGTTATCGCTGGTGGCATGTGGTTTCAAACGAATGATGATTTGTCAAAAACACCACTTGCTAAAACAGAGCTTACTCCCACTAATCATAATAAAGTTTACATAGGTATTGATACTTCAGTAATAGAGGATTTAAATTGTTTATCAGAACTCAACTTACTTTGTTTAAATGAAAACTATGAATACCTAAATTATTTATATGATCTATTGCCGTTTGTAAAAGCGTTTTGTGGAGACAAACTCCTTTCAGTTACCAAAGGTAGATCTTACGTTGCTTCGGGAGAAACACACAAGGGATTAGAGAAAATATTTAATGAAGAATCCTTGCAATATGGAGTTAGACAAAAGTTTAAAAAACAATATGAAGATAAATTTATTCAAATTAAAGGAATTGATCCATTAAATACTAGTAGTCAGGGTGAGAATAAGAGTATGACTTTAGAGATTGAGAGAATAATTGAAAATAATCCTGATTTAGAGTCTAAATTAAAATTGGACAATATTTTATGGATAACTCTTGAATTTCCACCTAATTATAATAGTGAAGTTTTAAAAGCCTTCAAGTTTTCACTTAATGCTTTTCCTATATATAATAGAAAATGGAGATCCGTTGATTATAAACTAGATATTATGGGGAATATAATTCCTATTGAAACTAAAAACGGTGAATTTCTATTACATATTGACAAAGTAATAGACGGAGAGGGGAATACTTATACTGAATCTCCAATGCATAGTGATAAAGGTTTGGATAAAGGATTATATACTATTAGAAGGGGGGGGATTGAAAGATTTACACAACGGGATGCTATTAATACCTTAGAAAATACACTCAACAAAATTCGAGATGAATCAATTGCTTTTTCAATTATTAATAGAGATAAAGCAAGAGCTGTTTTAAACGAAATTTCGGACAAAATTAAAAGTCTAAATAAGGAAATAAAAACATCTGAAAAATCAGTTGCTGATCAAACGAGCTATGTTGTTTTTGAGCCTTTAGATAAAGATATGCACACTCATGTTTCGTACTGGATAACACATTCTGAACTGGCCAACGAAATTCGTTCTGGAACTAAATTGAACTCCCAAACTCAATTTCAAAACATTACCCTATTAACTTCGACTAAAGAAGGAGAGAAAAGAGACATTAACGCGAGTAATATTGGAACATTCCAATATGCTTTAATGACGCGAGATAAAATTATAACAGAAGAAGACCTAAAGTCTTTTTGTCGCATGTTTATTGGAAATAATGTAACTTCTATTAACCTTGGGAAAGGAATTAAAAGTAGTCATAGACCAAAAGGAGGCTTTATTAGAACGATAAAAGTAAATATTCTTGTCTCTAATTTTGAGCAATTCGAAGAGGTTTACTGGAAAGACTTGACTTCCCGTTTGCTTAAAGAAGTTGATTATCGAACAATCGATGGTCCTGTATATGAGTTCATCATTTCAAACAATGATAATATTGAGAAAATCAAATAACATGGAACTAGATCAGGATATTATCAATAAACCTATTAATTATTTTCATACAGATTATAAGTTAGAATCTGTGGTTATGAATTTAATTCATAAATATGGTGAAGAAGTTGATATTGTAATTAAAAGATTAGGACTTAAGGATCGTCCCTATTATAAGGATGTCAACGATTTAACTTTGGCCTTCCATGATTACGGAGACATTACCTTAAATATTGAAACTTTTAGAGAAGGAATATTTGATTACCTCCCTGAAGGTCTCTTTTATTCTCCTACTTTCAAATCTAAAAGTGAAAATACAGATGCTGTTATTAAGGAGATTAAACAAAATAGAAAGATAGAGGATGATGCCCGTAAGCTTTTTCTACCATTTGAACAAGAAGCGCTTTATCTGAATATCTCGTCTTTGAAAAAAGAAAAAGAATTTGATTCTAACGGTAGTTCGGAGGAGTTACGTTCAATGTTTTTTAAGTTATGGGGAATTGAAAATGATATTGGCTCTAACTATAAAATTTTATTAAATATTCTTCCATTTCTACATAAAGTAAGGGGGAAAACTAAATGGATAGAAGAGTTTACCTCCGCTTATTTGGAGGTTGATGTAAGGATCTCTCTTGTTATAGATTACGAAAATCCGGAAGAAGAATTAACGCTTAAAAAATTGGGCGAAACAGAATTAGGTATTGATTCTGTTCTATCAGGTGAGTATCAGTCAGATCAATTGGCTTGGAAAATAGAAGTTAATAATATTCCGCATAATTCAATATGTGACTTTATTTCAAAAGGGGAGAAGAGGAACATTTTTGAGGAATTATTACGCTATTTGGTTCCTATCGGGTACAATACTCTAATTTCTTATAATGTGGATACTGAAAAAGAAGCTTTCATTATCGATTCAGCAGACAGTAATTCCGCTATTCTTGGATTTTCGACTGTTGTTTAATAAACTATTGTTGTTGAATCCTCTGTAAGGATAACACATATTAAAAAGAACTCCATTATTTCCTTAAGTAATTCTAACCTTTAAAACTATTATAATTCAAATAGATTAAATTCAATTCTATGTTCTTCGTCATGGTTAAAAGTTGATATACTGCCAGTTATTGAGAAGATAATATTGGAGTCAGAATAAAACTTATAAATTAGTTCCAACTTTCCTTTTTTACGGTCTTCATGAGAAAACAATTCTTCCTCTCCTTTTAATCGCAATAAAACTTTTCCACTACTTGTATATTCTGGTTCTAAGGTACAAGTAACAATGAAATTAGCATTCATTTTAAGTTTAGAGAAATATACTGAAACATTGATTGTTTTTGAGTAATCAGAATAATTGCCATAAAGCGGTAAACAAAAAAGTTGATAAAAAATACTTTGACCTAATAAATATGGAAAATCGTTCATATTCATAATACTATGATTGATTTTTCTTATACTACTATCGATCACCTCAGATTGATAATATCCTTGAATCTTTGGTAAAACATCCTTTCTCCATCTCCTTTTGATTTCTTCGGTATTTTTTATTTTAAGCATAGCTCCATGATTAGTTGTCTGTACTTCTAATGGATATAGTGTACTCTCTACTGACTGCATGAATTCCTCTATTACTTTCTGTACTTCTTGATTATTTACATAAACCTTTTCTTTTTCAAAAACGATATCAAGATTTTTTCTATTTGTATTTATCTTATAATGAATAGTTAACCTTGAAGGATGGTAGATTAGTTTTACTCCATATTTATTTTTCACTGATTTAGGTAAAGTTAGTCGTGTACTTTTTAAGAACTGATTTTGTCGGTTTCTATACTTCTCCGCTGGGATATAAACAAATGGAAGATAATGAGGTAAGCTTTTACCCATACGTTCCATTAAATGACATCTTTCGTTATGAAAGTCTATTAATTCATCAACTGTCATCTTGAACTCTAATGCTATGCTCTTTCTGTCAAAAACACCTTTAACTTCATGTTTTACATGTTCTTCTTTTGCTTTGCTCATTTTTTTATTGAAAAACTTACCACTGATTTTGAATAGCCTAATTTAGTATATTTCTTGAAGAATAGAAACTTATCTGTTCATCATAACCATATCATTAAAAGCAATATTCACTGTAATTTAAATTGTCCTTATTAATTAGTTGATGATTTATAAAACTTGAAATTCTCCATGTAGTAATTCTACTACAATATAAATATATGGTTACTAATATCTTTTAGATTTGATAAACGCTACGTATCTTGTTCTCAGTTATTAATGTACAACTAAAAAATATGTATTATGGCTAATAATTCAAGAGGAGTATTAAAGTTCAACAATGGGGGAGAACTAAAAGTATTAAAATTTAACTACAGCGTTTCTAGAAACACAGATGTTTCTGGTAGAGTGGCTTCAGATCCATCAAATGCGTTAATTAAGATTTCTGTAGAAGCAACTGAAAACTCAGACATCATTGAAAGTTTGTTAAATGGGAAGTATAAACCAACTATTGGGGAGGTTGTATTTAACAAAGCTCATGATGAAGGTAAGATGATTACTTTAAAATGGGAAAACGGATATGTTATTCAACATGAGGTTGATTATAACGCTTTAAACGAGGATAACATGATGGTGTCTTTTGTAGTGAGCGCAGAGAAGATTGACTATGGTAACTCATCATACGATGGTGTATGGCCAGTGGCATAAGATGATTTCTGCTTTAATACAAAAAGGTCGGGATTCCGACCTTTTTGTACTCAATCTAAAATTCTTTAAGGCTTCCTAATTAATCTGTCATCCTTGAGGGATATTTTATTAATCCAAGATTAAAAACCAGTACGGATGATTTCTAACTCTTCCTTACCTTCTAGAAGATAAAGGTATAATTCAGTTAATTTAGATCTTATTTCTCCGTTTTCATTTTCATAATCACCAAATGAAGGAGTTAAACCAAGAATACCAATACGCTTTAAATTAACTAGTTTTCATCACTATATATTTTCACTCTAACCAGTAGCAGGTCTATAAAATTCTAACACTTCGAAATTCACAGCGCCTATATAAATATTGGCATGATAGTTAACTGCTTGATCGCGATGTTGAACAAATTTTCCTAAATCACTAAAAATTTCATTTACTTCTACCATTGATGGATTTTCATCCTGTGCATAGACATAATGAGTAAAAAATAGTATTATACAAAACGAAATCAATCTCATTTATCGAATAATTTTAAGTTCTGACTCTCCTTCAGGAAGGTAGAAGTGTAAAGTGAAAACGGTATTTTTATACGAATCATTAATCTTATAATTACCATATAAAGGGGACTTTCCATCAAATTTATCTGTTAGTGTAACTATTTTTCCATTACCATAAAACTTTAGTTCGTAATACTCTAGCTCTGGCATCTCTATATTTTCTCTTCCCCACCCTTCAATAAACTTATTTAAAAAATCAATATTGTCTTCTTTAGAATAAAACAGTGATTGGGCTGTTTCATATTCCGACAAATGAACTTCTTTGGCTATTTCTACTAGGTTAGAATTTAAAATATACTCTCTTATGGTTTGATAATGCTTAACCAAGTTTTGTAACATTTCATCTTTATCTATCTTAGATAAATCTTGACCTTCCGACCATCCTTTTAGTTCATAAGGTACTTTTGCCTCAAAGACACCACTATATTCCACATAAGGCATGCCCGCATCACCTAAGATTTTTCTGTTACTTACGCTATCTAAAATTAATGGCGCTTCAAAATCCACTACTTTACCAAAACTCTTTTCTATCCCGCCTTCATTATCATAACGCACTCCCTCAATACTAATTTCTGCCCTAGCTCCTTTGGATATTGACTCTTCTATTGTCATAAAAGGAACATCATCTTCTTCCCAAACCTTACGAACAGGATACATCCTGATCTTCCAGGTCTGTTTTCCAGGTCCTAAAATGGCCGTGTTTATAGGTATACTGGTACTTACTGCACCACGTCCGTCGCCGTAGTAAGAATGAACTGGAAAGTCATTAATTAAAACCTCAAAATTACATCCACCGATAAAAATATCAGCATGATAGTTTATAGCTTTGTTCTGATATTGTACCTCTTTGTACAGATTACCTAATAGTTCATTTACCTCTTCCATAGATTGTTTTTTATTCTGTGCACAAGCATTAATACTCAATACGTAAATTATTATTAAAAATTTTATTAGTTTCATAATTATGAGTTTTTACTAAAATATATTTTCCCCCAGGACATTGGTTTTTTTGAAGCGGGGATAGCTTGCCATTTGAAACTGCCTTTAACTTCTAAAGAGCCACGACTTTTTTTCCCATCTGAATCCTGTAATTTTCCGCTTGCTGTAGCCTCTCCTTTTACCTCTAGTCCTTCAAACATTAGACTTGGTTCAAGATACCACCCTGTATCATCTACTCCAAAAGGAGCAGAGCCTATCCATTTAGCTGTTGCACTAACTTCAGCTCCTGCTTCAATGACACCACTAAGCGTTACTATAATAAAGTTTATTTTTTTCTCCAGCTTTATCTTGATGGCAATTTTTAGTTTAAACTCTATACTGCTGGTAATTTCAGCTACTTCTTCCCCGCGTTCAATGAGATCTTTTTTATTAAAGGTGTTTTCTCCAGTTTTACTGTTTAAAAAGCCTTGAACTTTACCACCCAATGTTCCTTCTGCAGATAGCTCACAGGTTATTTTATTCTCTTTTCCTAGTAGTTTCATGCCAATATCTGCTATGGCTATTACTGCAAGAGCAACAGGGTGTGCCCTCTGAACTAATGCTAAAAAGTCTAAAGTCGCTTTTATTCCAAAAATAGGAGCACTTACTAATGCACCTTGAAAAACTAAAGCCGTTTGATTCATATACGCAGTTTGCGTCTTAATATTTTCTCTACTCCAGTTAAATTGGAGTTCTAAATTTGGTTTTTGTAACTCTAATTCAAAGACCGATCGTGTTAATTTAAATTTATGTTTTTTAGACCTTTTGTCCATTTTCCTTTGTAAGGTTTGCATCTTATTGAAAGCATCCTTTTTGCTTTTATCATCTTTTGCATCGTCTAATTTCTTTTGTGCGCCTTTAAAATTTCTACTGAGTTCATTTAACTCTTTATCTTCTTTTATTTTTTCATGTGCTAACTTTTCTCTTTCTTTTTGTTGTGCTTTTAATGTCTCATTTACTTCAAGAGCGTCTTTATCTGCCTTATCTTTATTTAGATTTTCATTTCCTAATAGTTCATTTTTAACATAATCACCAATATCAGTAAATTTAGACATTAAGGTTTTAAACCTTTTCAATAACTCCTTTACATCATCAGCAGCTTTAAATTCCATATCTTCATCCCAAGTTGCTCCCAGAGAAATTCCCAAATATCTATCTTCACCAACCTTTATCCAAGATGGCTCATCTCTTTTGAATTTGGCTTGTTTTGTGTCTTTATAGGTTTGATTACTAGCATATTCTTTTTGAATTTTAGTATTGTTAAATGAAAGTCTTAAGCTCCAAGCAACATCTGGATGTACTTCTATAAAAAGCGGTTGACTTCGTCTACAGGTAGCCGTTTGAATTTCATAAATTTGTTTATTTCTTTGTGCCAGTTCAGCGACTCTTTTATCGCTTAGCCAGAAATACCTAAATATAGGATGTATTGGTAACGGAATATCCCAAAAGCCATTTAAAACTGAATAGTCATATAAATATCTCGCATTAAATGTCAATTCTTCATCGTTAGAAGTTTGTACCTCTAGTTCGGGTTTGCCTCTAAATAATTGCTGTTTATGACTCAAAGAACTTTTTTCTCCTCCCACTTTTATTTCAAACTGAGCAGTAACACTACTTTCTTTTGAATCACCTTTTTTAGCAAAGAATTCTTCTGGATGATGTATCAGTTGAATAGCGCGTCCTTTATGCTTATTGTCAGGATTTTCAATTGAGCACTCGTCCGTCTTAGTATTTGTTTGAACAGTGATCTTCTGTGCATTTTTTTTCGGACCGGCTACAATTTCAAATCTCTGTACTGGCTTTACAGTTTTATTCTCTAATAGATCAACCTCTCTATCGTCTGTTTTTATGATAAAACGATCATATCCACAATGGTGAAACTCCTCAAAGTTGGTCTCAATGTTATCTACATAAACAGCTTGATTACTCACTGCTGGCATATCTTTATTAGGAATCTTCTGATACTCTACCTTTAAAGGTTGAGTAAAACGAAATTTTTCCCCTGCCGCAAAAACTTCACAAACAATACTTATCGTTTCTTCTGAATTTTTAGAACCATCTATTTTCGACCAATCAGGGTCTACCCTTAGTTCCAGTACTGCCTTTTGGGCATTAAGAATAGACTTTGTACTGGTGCTTTTCTTTTCCTCACCTTCTGTTTCATCAGCTTCATCTCTTATAAGATATCCACCAATATATTCTGTAGAGGGTTTTAATGATTTAGGATCTGAAAGATCATACACATCCACTTCTGCATAAAAATCTTCTCCACTTGAAGATTTCAACAATTCAGTATCAAGAGGTTTTCCGTTTGAATATATAACTATTCCTTCGGCATAATCATTTGCTTTTAATAGTTTACCATTTGCTTTTAGGTTAATCTTTACTGTTTGTCCGTATAGACCTTGGGTATAGATATGCAACTGAACACTAGAACCTGTTTGTACGGGTTGATTAATTTTAACAGCATTTCCTTGAGCGTCTATTCCTGCCCACTCAAAGCCTAATACCTTTTTGGTTGTTGAAATCATTTTTATATAAAAGCCAGCCTTTTCATTTCTTAACGACTCTTTCTCTCCTTTAAAAAAAGGTTGGACCCATACCATACCTCCACCTTGAAGGAAATCTTTGGCTGTAACCTGAATCCTTTTTCCCCCTTCACCAATTGCCTTATTTGCTTTTAGGGAAGTAGAACCCCTCTTGTGAATGATACGATAAGCCCAAACTATCTTTGAAAAATCTTCATTTAATTTTTCCTCATCTGTATTTAAAGCGCTTATCATGTCGTTAATGCTTGCTACTCCTTTATCATAATCCTGTTTAACTTTTTTATAATTCGTTAAGTAACTAACATGAGCATGTGTATAGTATTTTTTCTTCCCAGTGGAAGAATCATAATAACCTTCTTTGACCGTCCATTTAGAATCCCTATCTTCAGATATCTGATTTCTTTCCTCCTCAAGACGCGTGGTACGTTGATCGTATAATTCATTAGACTTTTTATTCAAACTAACTTTTAAGTCAGAGCGTTCTTTCTCTAGCGCTCTTCTTTGTTCATTTATTTTTTCTAAAGCTGATTCATATTCAATTATTCCAATAGTGACTTGTCCCCCCTCATCAAGAGTAATTCCTCTATATTGAGACTCAAACTCCGCATTTTCTTTATCTATTATTATAGCTGTTATGTTTTCCATAAGTCTCTTTTTTAAATCTCTATATCATCAGATTTCCTAATATTATCTTCTTTCAAATCCACAAATGGAAAAAACTCAGTTAGTACCTCATCTGATGCATTGTCTACATTCTTCTGAGTAGGCTGAGCAATTTGACCGTGATCAGTTACCTCAATGCAATCAGGCCCTCCTATGGGACAAGTAGCTTTGCTAGTTTCTAATAGGGGATGACCTCCGTTTTCCTTAATCACAATCCGATCATGGGCACCACTCCAATTTGATAAAATAGCTTGACATGGCTTATAACCACCTGGCGTAGGTTGAAGTTTACATAAACCAAATGTGTTTGCTTGCATTGTAGCGGGGCCAATATCTTTATCTGTAGCCATTAATTTAGTAGACTTATCTTTGTCATTTACAAAATGCGTGGTTTGTGTATTCACTTTTAATTGGTCGGGGGTCGTGCCGTACTGACACTTTAACCAAGCTCCTTGAACTACTATATGTTTTTTACCCATTACATGTGTTTTTACAATGAAGGAAATGCATAAGTTTTTAAAACTTACCTCTAAAATAGGAAATACTTTTTCATTTCTCGTGTAGTAATTCTACTACACTTAGAAAGTAAGTATCAAAATAGTTTTGAGAATCAATTTTGACCTTCTATTATTGTTGTGAAATTAAAGTATTAACGAATTAAAAATTAATTACTATGGCTAATAATTCAAGAGGAGTATTAAAGTTCAATAATGGAGGTGAACAAAAACTATTAAAATTTAACTACAGCGTTTCTAGGAATACTGATGTTTCTGGAAGAGTAGCATCAGATCCTTCTAATGCATTAATTAAGATTTCTGTAGAAGCAACTGAAAATTCAGACATCATTGAAAGTTTGTTAAATGGGAAATATAAACCAACTATTGGAGAGGTGGTATTTAACAAAGCTCATGATGAAGGTAAGATGATTACTTTAAAATGGGAAAATGGATATGTTATTCAACATGAAGTTGACTATAACGCTTTAAACGAGGATAACATGTTGGTATCTTTTGTGGTGAGCGCAGAGAAGATTGAATATGGTAACTCATCATACGATGGTGTATGGCCGGTGGCTTAAGATGATTTCTATTTTAATACGAAAAGGTCGGGATACCGACCTTTTTTCATTTTAGTTTTTATTGGTCTCAGAAAGAGTTAAAACTATGCTCCCGATAGGCCTCGGGATTAGCGCATCACGCTTTAGCTTCTAACATCTAATGGTCAACTATTTTTATAACCATAGAATTTTATTCTCATGTAAACCTATGGTACTTTTAGTTCATAGTAGTTCAGTTAAAGCTGTAAACCTACCGACTAAAACTATCATCAATCTACCACTGAAAAAACAACTTCAAATACATTCATGTTTTCATTTCGTGTATAAGAAATCGAAGCTTCATGAAGCTCAATAATTTTTTTTGTCAGGATAAGTCCCAATCCTTGCCCATTTTTATCGTTGCTGTTTTTTCCCCTGAAAAAATGTCTGAACAGAAACTTTTCTTCTTC
>Ga0209075_1000828_pt1 | contig 29762 bp, 25 predicted proteins | sample Stecom2011_FD_187523 | JGI IMG/M metagenome (GOLD analysis project Ga0209075, IMG submission 187523) | Agricultural soil microbial communities from Utah to study Nitrogen management - Steer compost 2011 (SPAdes) (version 2) | ecosystem: Environmental > Terrestrial > Soil > Agricultural land...
CCGCTCCCGTTTGAGCAAATGCTCATCTGGCTTGCGGAGTGGCACGACACCGCAGCTATCCAGCACAGCTCGGGATGACAGCAGGGTTAACGTAGGCGGATCAACGCTTCCTGCGTTGTGGACGCCACAAGAACACCTTCCTCGTTGAAAAAATTGCCACGATTGAACCCACGCCCAGAAGAAGCGCTCGGGCTGTCTTTGTCATAAAGGAGCCAATCCTCCATGCGAAAATCTCGATGGAACCAGATGGCATGATCCAAACTTGCAACCTGCAACCCTTTACTCATAAACGATACGCCATGGGGACTGAGCGAGGTTCCCAGAAACGAAAAATCTGATGCGTAAATGAGTAGGCAGCGGTGCAAAACCGGATCATCCGGCAATGGCCCAAGTGCACGAATCCAGTTTTGTTTGTGCGGCGGGCGCTTCTCTGGAGAAAACGGATTCACCGGGTTCACCGGGCGGATTTCAATGGGGCGGTCACGGGTCATAATTTCACGCAATTTTTCCGGCGCTTGTGCCGCCATGATTTTGCCCCACTCCTGCTCAGACCGAAGAGTGTCCGGATCTGGTGCGTCCGGCATATCTGCCTGATGCTCAAAGCCTTCTTCAGGGACATGAAACGACATAGTTCCCGTTAGAATTTCCTTGCCATCTTGTCGGGCGATAACCCGGCGTACTGCAAAGCTGCGGCCATCGCGCACGCGCTGAACTTCATAGTCGATGGGCATATGCTTGTTGCCGGGGCGCAGAAAATAAGCATGCAAAGAATGGCAGAGGCGGCCCTCAACTGTATGACTGGCCGCCATCAAAGCCTGCCCGAGGACTTGCCCTCCAAACACATGGGGAAACCCTAAGTCCTGGCTGTCGCCGCGATAATGGTCTTCGCCAGCTGGCTCCAGATACAGCAACTCCACCAGTTTCTTTGTAACATCAAGCATGCCTGCTCCTGTTGATTCGTTAGCACACGAAGAGTTTCTACCCTAAGCAGACCCCATTCGCAACGAAAAACCGCCTCAGCCCGCATCTGCTTGCACAGTGCGGGCCGCAAAACCAGATAAGCATAATAGAGAAAAACCAGCGGCGGCGTGATATTCAGGAGTGGATGGGCGGCACTACCTTGGACAGCGCCTGTTTTTCCAGCGCAAACCGACCAGTAACCGCAAAGCCTAAAACCTCGCCGCTGGCATTCTTGAATAAGGTTTTTACATGAGTGCCATCCTGTTCGGTTTCCCAACTACCTTCAGCATTTGAAGGTGGCGGGCAAACAGCAGCTGGACAACAGGGGGTTTTGATCATCACAGGCATGGTGCCGTATGTGACCTCGGTGGGCGCTCCGGTCAGGGTTTTTGCCAAAGCGCGGGCGCAAGCCATCAAAGGCAGCACATAAAGCAATACGTGGCCGTCTACCTCCGCGCAATCACCCAGCGCATAAACATCCGGGGCCGAGGTCTCCAGTAATCTGTTGACCGTGATTCCCCGACCAGTATCGATTCCGGCGGCACGGGCCAGTTGCGTTCGAGGCCGCAGTCCCACTGCGGAAATCACAAGGTCCGCCTGCAAGGTCTCACCGTTGGCGAGGAACAAGGTTACCCCCGTGCCCGCCGGTTCCACCCGCTCAACCAGAGTTTCAAGATGAAAGCGCACACCCAGCGCTTCCAGCTCTTTCTGCACAGCCTTAGCGGCAACCGGAGGCAATAGGCTTGGCATAACCGCATCGGAGGGTGCGATTACCTCGACGTCACAACCGCCATTGCGCAGATCATTCGCAAACTCGCAACCAATAAGCCCGGCTCCCATGATGGCCACCCGACCTCCCGGCTTTAACGCTTTCCGGAACACCCGGTAATCTTCCAGATCGTTGATCGGGAACACCCGCTCCTGCCCATCACCGGGAATAGTCAGGCGAATAACATCCGCGCCCCAGGCCAGCACCAGCTTGCTGTAAGATAGGCTTTCGTCACCCAAGAGCAACCTGTGGCCATCGGTATCTATACCGGTAACGGTGGTGAAAGTCCGCAACTCCAGCTTCAGTTGCTCCGCCATGGCATCAGTGGCCGCCTGAGCCAGACCATCAGCATCTTTGCCTTTGGTAAAACCCGTCGACAGCATGGGCTTAGAGTAGCTAACGCCATCATCCGCGGTTACCATCACAATCCGCACGTCCTTATCCTGCTTGCGGATTTCCCGCGCGAGAGAATACCCCGCCAAACCGGTCCCGATAATAATGATGGGGTTCTGCTCTGTCATAGCCATGCTCCGTTAGGGGTCAACCGATCTCGATCATTTCAAAATCTTCCTTGCCCACTCCACAATCGGGACAAACCCAATCATCGGGCACATCGTCCCAAGCAGTCCCGGGCTCAATTCCGTCTTCCGGCCAGCCTTCTGCTTCGTCATAAACCAAGCCACACACTACGCACTGCCACTTCTTCATAAACAATCTCTCCACCACACATTTGCGGCCGCTATAATAATTGTCGAACAATACATCAAAAAAAGTTCCTTGCACAGACACCGAAACCCCCGGTGTCCCGAGCACCTGTCTGCGTTGCGGCACAATAATACCCGGCACATCAGGATTCACCAATGCCAGCAAGGACGCACCCAACCGGGTTTTTCTGCCAATAGTTGGTAGAACACCCCCTCCCCTAGACCGGCCCTCTCCGGTATAATCGCCGGTTTTACGACAGGACCGACCGTTATGACCGATACCGTCGCCGAAATGAATCAGGTTATGGCCGAAGCTGACTGCCTGATTGATGAGCAACAGGTACAGGCTGCCATCCGCAATCTAGCCGACGACATTACCGGCCGCCTTAAAGACAGTAACCCCCTGCTGTTTTGTGTGATGAACGGTGGCCTGATCTTTACCGGCCAACTTCTACCACAGCTCAAGTTCCCGGTGCAGGCAGAATATCTTCATGCGACGCGCTACCGGCAGGAAACTACCGGTGGCATTTTGGAGTGGAAGCTCCAGCCTCAAGCAGACATGAAAGACCGTACCGTGCTGATTATTGACGACATTCTTGATGAAGGCACCACCCTTTGTGCCATCGCGGACTATTGTCTGGCCCATGGCGCAAAGCAGGTACTAACCGCCGTTTTGGTCGACAAGCAGCACGACCGCAAAGCCCGCCCGGATCTTAAAGCAGATTTCACCGGGTTAAACGTGGAAGATCGCTTCCTGTTTGGCTATGGCATGGATTACAAAGGTTACTGGCGCAATGCGCCCGGGATTTATGCCGTTAAAGGCCTCTGACATCAACACGTCGGATCCCAGCCCCAGCCTGATAATTCCGCCAACCGATTGGTACAGCTCTTTCGCTGCTGCAGGGCTGCGCAACCCCGAGGTTCATGGCCCGGCGCGCTACTGGCTAAAGGTAGAGGGCTCCTTTACCCGGGCCCTGCAAAACCAATGCGCTCGCTCATTTCACGTTGAAGTTCAGCGAGAAGGCTTCGCCACACCCACCCCTGAAGAAGCCATGCGCCTCGGCATCCCGCATCGCCAACGAGCATGGATTCGCGAGGTGCGCCTGTGCGGAGACGGTAAGCCATGGGTTCTCGCACGCACAGTTATTCCACTTGCCTGTCTGACGGGCGAAGGTCGGCGGCTTCTTTATCTCGGCAGCAAGCCTCTGGGCGCCTTTCTGTTCAGTAGCCGTAACTGGCAGCGGGGGCCGCTTGAAACAGGACTCTGCAACCACGAAAGCCAAAACCCATCGAACACCAGTAAGCCCCAACTTGCCCGCCGCTCACTGTTCAGCAACAAAAACAGCGCCCTGCTTGTGGGAGAATACCTACTCCCGATACTCTATCGTCAGGACTGAAGCTTCCCGCAGAAAACCTCCAACTTTTACCCCTGCCCACCCACTGGCTATAATCCCTGCACTTTCACTTACCGTTGTCTCGTTTTCCATGCCTCAACCGGATAGACCCATGTTGCTTAATGCCGTACCAGAAAATATACGGAGCCGATTAGCCGATTACGCCCAGTTGCTGCGCATCAACCGTCCTATTGGCACACTACTCTTGCTTTGGCCCACATACTGGGCCCTCTGGCTTGCCGGTGACGGTAGCCCAAGCATCGGCAATGTCATCGTTTTCACATTGGGCGTGTTCTTCATGCGGGCCGCTGGGTGTGCCATCAACGACTTTGCAGATCGGGATTGGGACAAGCACGTAAAACGCACCAAAGATCGCCCACTGACCACCGGCCGAGTTAAAGCGTGGGAGGCCGTCGCCCTGTTTGGCGGCCTGTGTATACTTTCTTTCTTGATGGTGGTGTTTTTTACCAACACCTTCACACTCTACCTTTCCTTTGGCGGCGCACTGCTGGCGTTTATATACCCCTTTTCCAAACGCTTCACGCATTTACCCCAGCTGTTTCTTGGCGCTGCCTTTTCCTGGGCTATCCCCATGGCATGGGCCGCAGAGGCGGGCGAACTTAGCCAAGTCACTTGGCTGTTATTCACCGCCAATGTGCTCTGGACAGTGGCTTACGACACCTTCTATGCCATGGTTGATCGCGACGACGACGTCAAAGTGGGTATCAAATCTACTGCCATTCTCTTCGGCGATGCCGACCGGGCCATTATCGGCGTACTTCAGGCCATGGTGGTGCTTATCCTGATGATCGTCGGCAGCCGTTATGAGCTGGGAACTTTCTATCACTTAGGATTGGTTGCCATGGCCTGCCTGTTTATCTACCAGCAATATCTGGCCAAGGATCGCGAGCGCGACGGCTGCTTCAAAGCCTTCCTGAACAACAACTGGGCGGGATTTGCGGTGTTTGCCGGGCTGGTTATAGACCTGCTCATTACATGAGAAGACGGTAAAAGCACAAGGCTCACAACGGCGGAATGGGCAGGGCTGTCACAAACCGTGCATTGCCAAGGATGGCAATGCCGAGCCCCCATGGATGGGTTCACGGCGTGTTTGTGACAGCCCTGCCCATTTCGCCGGTACTCCCAACTTCATAGGCTTGGAGACAATAAGTAGGAGCCTGTCACACAACTGTAACACTCAGGCATTGTAATAGGTCAGCAACAAATCATGGTCTGAAACAGGTTATAGAATATGTCTGGAAAAACCGTCCTGATAGTCGACGACGAACCCGCCATCCGCGAAATGATCGCCGTTGCTCTTGAAATGGCCGACTACCACTGCATGGAAGCTGCAGACGCTCGCGAAGCTCATGCTCTGATTATCGACAAACAGCCAGACATTATTCTGTTGGACTGGATGTTGCCGGGCACCAGCGGCATAGAGCTGGCAAGACGCCTGAAAAAAGAAGAGACCACCTCAGACATCCCCATTATTATGCTAACGGCCAAGGTTGAAGAAGATAACAAAGTCCGCGGTCTAGAGGTTGGTGCAGATGATTACATTACCAAGCCTTTTAGCCCCAGAGAACTCGTGGCCCGCTTAAAGGCTGTTCTTCGCAGGGCAACACCACCAGGTATCGACAGCCCCATTGAGGTGGACGGGCTGATACTCGACCCTTCAAGCCATCGCGTCACTGCAAACGACAGCTCCTTGAACATAGGACCAACGGAGTATCGGCTGCTGCAGTTTTTCATGACGCATCAGGAACGGGTTTACACACGATCACAGCTTTTGGATCAGGTGTGGGGTGGCAATGTTTACGTTGAGGAGCGAACGGTTGATGTGCACATCCGACGGTTACGCAAGGCTTTAGGGGAGCAACACGATTACCTCATTCAGACAGTGCGAGGCGCAGGTTACAGGTTCTCTACCCAACCCGCCTAACGCGCAACTTACCAGAAGCATACAAGGCAATCTTCCATGCAGAAAATCTGGTCGCGACATCTGCGTTACACGCTTGCAGGCCTCGCAGGCTCAACATTTTTGGGGTTTTATTTCGGGCATCCGGTTTACGGGCTGATCTCAGGTTTGAGCCTCTACTTACTCTGGACGCTCTACCAAACTCGCCGCTTGTCGCAGTGGTTAGCAGACCCGATTACTGTTGAAGAGGCCCCCCAAAGCATAGGTATCTGGGGCGATTTTTTTGAAAAACTGCACAAACTTAACCAGAACTATCTACATACACAGGATAGGCTGCGAACGCGCATCGACCGTATACAGGAGTCTACCAACGCCATGCGTGACGGCGTGATTATGACCGACGCACGCGGGACTCTGGAGTGGTGGAACGGCTCAGCAGAGCACTTGCTGGGCTTTCGCCGAACGACAGATCAAGGTCAGTTTATTTATAACCTCATCCGCACTCCAGCCTTTAAATCCTACTTTGATGCTAAGGACTACCGCGAGCCCCTAGAGCTGCACTCGCCCGCAAAGCCTCATATTCACCTGCAAATCCAGATAAGCCTATTCGGCGAAGACGACCGCCTTATTGTCGCCAAGGATATTACGCGCCTGCACCAACTAGAGCAGATGCGCAGAGACTTTGTCAGTAACGTATCCCACGAGATGCGAACCCCCCTAACGGTTATCAGCGGCTACTTGGAAACTCTAGTGGACAACGCCGATGACTTGCCTGCGAAATGGCGGCGAGCCATCAACACAATGGCAACACAGTCGGTTCGCATGGAAACACTTATTACCGATCTCATTCTATTGTCCCGAATAGAGACCGACGAACACGCCGCGAATGACGCACCAACGAATGTTGACCGCCTAGTTCAGCAAGTCTGCCAAGACGCCCGCACGTTGAGCGGCAAAAGCCAGCATGATATTCGCTTTGAAGCTAGTAGCCAGCAATGGCTAGACGGTGATGAAAACCAGCTGCGCAGTGCTTTTTCCAACCTGATATTCAACGCCGTTAAATACACCCCAGCCGGAGGTACAATTTCCGTTTCCTGGAGCACCGATAGTCACGGAGGCCACCTTTCGGTGAAAGATACAGGCGCGGGTATTGACCAGATTCATATCCCTCGCCTAACCGAGCGTTTTTACCGAGCCGACCCCAGCAGACACAAAGATACCGGCGGGACGGGGTTGGGGCTGGCTATCGTTAAGCATGTGCTGATCAATCACGATGGCAATCTGGAGATACGCAGCCAACTTGGTGAAGGCAGCGAGTTTATCTGCCACTTTCCAGCGGAGCGTCTGGTGACGGCCGCTTCAGCTGCACCGCCCCAGCAAACATCCGACGAAGACAAAGCTTAGCGCTTACCGGCCCGAAAGCGCGCAACGAAGCGAGACAAGTCTTCCATTTTTTTCGGATCCTCATCTACAAAGCGAATAGTGACGCTCACAAAGTCTGTATCCCTACGTTTATCCACAGCCTGCAGCTGATGTACGTATCCGTTCAACCGTGCCATCTGCCCTTCGCCAATGTCTATATCCACGACTGCTTGATCCAAAATGCCCGGAAATGACTGATCACGCTTCGCGATAACCCGCACCTCGGTTAGGTTGATGTCCTTAACAACGGATTTCAGTGTGCTCTCCGCAAAGCGCACTGAAGCAAGGCTCATACTGCCCTTCGCCGCTGCGGGTTTTGGGCTAGCCGGGGCCGAGGGTGCGAGCGCGCCGAGTGCTGGCGTAGGCTGCTCTGCCGCCGGCGGCGCCGGTTCCCTTTTTTGCGTGAGCAACGCCGCCGACTCCTTAAACGCATCGGCAGGGCCAGCCATGGATTTGCCACTGCGGCCCATCGCATGACTCAGAGTGCTACCCATCACCTTTATGATTTTTTTGCTCAGACCTTCCGGGCTGAAAGGCTTGCCCAAATACTCGGACACACCTTCCTTCACTGCTTCGATCACATGATCTTTATCGCCGCGACTGGTAATCATAATGAAAGGCACTTTCTCGTACTGAGGCTGCTGACGCATCCACTGCAGCAGTTCAAGGCCTGACATTTCGGGCATTTCCCAATCACATAAAATCAGATCAAAACTCGCTCGGGACATAAGCGATTGCGCCCTACGACCATTCTGCGCGTCGGTCGTCTCGATAACGGGAAAGCGCTGACGTATCGTCCGCTTAACCAGATCCCTCACAAAACTGGCGTCATCAACCACCAGCGCTTTCAGCGTTGCCATGTCTCAAACTCTTAGGAATGTATGCCCCAACTATAGAACAAAGGCCCGCGCGGGAAACCTGCAAGCTACAAAAAACCACAAACTTCGAACTTAAAAACCGATAAAAAGCCTGTTGTGTGGCCTACCGAACCTAGAGGTTAAAGAACTGTCACCACCAACAACCTTGTAAGGTGTTTCAACAGGCCGAAAACGCGCTACCATGATCTCAGTCTTTAACGTTCACCCCCTTTCCTATTTACCGAGGTTTCGCGTGCTGACCAAGCTTGCAAGGATTCTGCCCAACCGGCGCATGGCGTGCCGTCTTTCTGTATCTGCCTTTTTGGCAACCTCTTCACTGCCTGCCATGTCCGCTGTAGCGGACAACGACGCCGTATTGGCATCGCCCGACGGCTTTGAAGAGTGCAAGCTGCAGTTGCAAGAAAAAGCTATTGCCGCCGGGGTTAGCGCCAAAACGGCCCAAGACGTTATGACCGGCGTAAAGCATGTAGACCGGGTAATCGAGTTGGACCGTCGGCAACCCGAGTTCACTACAACATTTGCGGATTATCTGAACCGTCGAGTTAATGACAGCAGGGTGAACAAAGGCCGCGAACTGATCAAAGAGCACAGTGAGTTGCTGGCACGGGTGACCAGAGAAACCGGCGTACCCGCGCCATACCTTGTTGCTTTTTGGGGGCTGGAAACCAACTTCGGCAGCTACTTCGGAAAAATGTCTGTGCCCGACTCTCTGACAACTCTGGCATGCGATGCCCGCAGAAGCAGCTTTTTTACCGAACAACTGATCGCCGCGCTGCGCATTATCGATGAAGGGGCCATTCCTGTAGAACAAATGGAAGGATCTTGGGCTGGCGCCATGGGTCATGTGCAGTTTATGCCCACGGTGTTTCTAAAACACGCTGTCGACGCGGATGGCGATGGCCGGCGCGATCTCTGGAACAGCCTGCCAGACGCCATGATGTCTGCAGGGCGCTTTCTGGAATCCATGAATTGGGACGGAGAGTACCGCTGGGGCCGGGAAGTCTTGTTGCCAAAAAACTTCGACTACTCAATGGCCGACGGCAGACGTCTTGAATTGGATAAATGGCGCAAGCTGGGCATTACCGATGCGTTCGGTAAACCTCTTGGCCGAGAAAATATCACCGCAGCCCTGATCGTCCCGGCAGGCCATGAGGGACCAGCCTTTCTTGCCTACCACAACTTCAAAGTAATCATGGGCTGGAACCGGTCGGAGTTTTACGCCATAGCAGTAGGCCATCTGGCTGATCGCATCGCCGGGGCTGGAATGCTTCAGAACCCGCCGCCAGAAGATGCACCGGCGTTGTCCAGAAACACAGCTCTTGAATTGCAAGCCGCTCTCAATGAACGCGGATACGATGCCGGTAAGCCAGATGGTATCACCGGGCCTGCAACCCGCTCCGCAATTCGTAAGTTTCAGCACGATGAAGGGATGATCGCGGATGGATTTCCGGGGCAGGAGTTGCTTGACCGACTTAAGATAGGCAACTAGCTCTGGCCGTCAGTTTTCTTTACATCCAAAAAGCAAGACAGCTTTAAGCAGCTGTTATTAATAGGGATTTTTAGTTGGCATAAAAATAGCTTAACTGTAGCAACTTAAAGCACAACTTGAAATGTGCTGTTTCACCGTTCAGAGCTAGGAGTTATGCCATGAAGATGTTGGCGAAAGGATCCATTGGTGCGTTGTTGCTGGCTGCCGCTATGAGTGTAGCGGCATACCCTGTAAATCTTGACTCTGTGAGCGGCGAATGGCAGTCGCCTGTAGGCGGATCACATATTCAAGGAGTCGGATCAGAGAGCATTCGCTGGGGTACGGGCGAGGTGTCATGCTCAGGAATTCTTTGGTGGAGAGAGTGCTCGAATGGACCGCAAAGCGGTTTCAGCTTCGAAGGGCCTAACAATTTGCCGCAAACGCTGACCTCTAATGATCCGTTCGTGCTTGGAACATTCACCCATTTTAACAACCGCATCACTGGCGAAAGCATCTCTGGCGCTGCCCTTGATGTGTATGCTTCGTTCTCGACAAACCCAAGTGATGGCAATATCACCGGACCTTACACGTTTGATTTCAGCCATACTGAAACACCAAACGTTCACTGCGGTCCACTTGCGTTTATCTTTGGCTGTTCAAATCGCGATGTGGATGACATTGTTCGCTTAGACAACATGATCGAAAGCTCAGAGTTTCAGTACGGCTCCAATATCTACTGGTTATCCCTGCTGGGCTTCGACGGTGGTATAAATGAGCTATCTACTTCAGAAGGTGATGCGACGTCCGTTAACCTTCTTGCAAGGCTGAATGTACGTTCTGCAGCTGTCGCTGTACCTGAGCCTGGCACCCTAGCCCTACTCGGCCTTGGCCTAGCCGGCCTCGGCATGGCACGTCGCCGCAAAGCCTGAGCGGCTGGCGCACAAACAGGAGTACGCTAACCCTGTAGTGCGCAGAATGTAAATGAGCACAAAGCTGACACCCCGCGCTTACATCTGGCCGGGGTGTCAGCTTTTTTAACACCTACGTTTTTTTCAACATACCCTTCTTCCCGTGATCTGAACCCGCATTCCAAGCATAATACTCACCAACACTTTCTACTTTTACGGAATTCATGGACTCAATCACCCAAGCTGCTCTGGGCGCCTCCATCGCGGGTGTTTTGGCAGGCAAATCCCTCGGGCGGCCTGTTCTGCTTACCGGCGCGCTACTAGCCACTCTGCCCGATCTCGATGTGCTGATTGACTATGGAACGGCGGTTGCGAACTTTACGCAGCATAGAGGCTTTAGCCACTCTCTGTTTGTGCTCGCACCTCTTTCACTACTGTTGGCAGCTTTGCTTTGGCGCTGGAAGCCGGAGCCGGGGTTTTCGCGCTGGCTGTTACTGACGGCAATGGTGTTAATGACGCACCCGCTACTAGACACTTTCACCACCTACGGAACCCAGCTTTTCTGGCCGATTGGCAGGCCGCTTGCCATAAGCAGCGTTTTTATCATCGATCCTCTCTATACACTTCCGCTTTTGGCAGGCTGCATCGCCTTTCTCATACGCCCTCCGGCGGTGCGCGCCGTGGCAGCGGGGCTGGCTCTCTCCACTGCGTATCTCGGTTGGTCGTTTGTAGCCCAGCAAGCCATCACCGAGCGAGTGCAGCCCGCACTTGCAGACGCCGGTTTTGAAGACGTTGAACTGCTTGTACAACCCATGCCGTTCAACACCGTGCTCTGGCGTGCCACAGCCATGACCGACCAAGACCGCGTTGAAATCGTAACCGGCTTTCTGGACGGCGACGCACCTTTAACACTTGAATACTTTCCGCGCCAGCCAGAGCTGGCCAAGGCTGTCTCGCAATTACCCGAGACCCGCCGTCTGGAATGGTTTACCCGCGGCTTCCTAGATTATAAAACCAACGGCGGGGAAATCACCGCAACCGACGTTCGGCTTGGCATTCCCGGGGCTCACCCGTTCACCTTCATTCTCGCGAATCAGCAAGATGGCTCCGTTATTCCCGGCAATGGTGCGCGAGCACCACGCCCCGTTATGAATACCGGCGCCCTGCCTTTGCTTTGGGCCCGCACCACCGGCGCAATTCCAGTACTGTGTCTTGCCAGCCTTGCAACGCCAACCTCTGGCCAGGAGTGTTAACAACCATGCGCCTTGATCAATTTATTTCCACAAACTCACCACTTTCTCGCAAAGAGGCCAGACGGGCCATACATGCACGGCGGGTTGAGGTTAATGGTGAGGTTTGGAAAGACACGGGAAAGCACGTTCCTGCGGATGCCGCGATCTCTCTGGATGGTGCGCAACTGACGATTCAGGGCGAACGCTACCTGATGCTGAACAAGCCTGCGGGCGTTGTCAGTGCAACCCGCGACAGTGATCACCCAACGGCACTGGATCTTCTTCCTGCGGAACTCACACAAGATCTGCACATTGCCGGACGATTAGATGCCGACACCACAGGCTTACTGCTACTGACAACCGATGGAAAATGGTCTCACCGGGTCACCTCCCCCAAAGTAGACTGCCCGAAAACTTACAGGGTAACTTTGAACACACCCATTTCAGAGTCCGCCATTGAAGAGCTGGAGAAAGGCCTTGTGCTTCACAACGAAGTGAAGCCTACAAAGCCGGCGCAGGTCAAAGTTGTAGAGCCACAATTGATTGAGCTGACCATTTCAGAAGGGCGCTATCATCAGGTCAAACGCATGCTTGCAGCGGTGGGGAACCATGTGGAAGCCCTGCACAGGCAGAGCATTGGCGCCGTCTCACTCGACCCGGCACTGAAGCCGGGCGCGTATCGAGAGCTGACGGAGCAGGAAATCGCTTCGATTGCTTGAGATCAGGTGCGTTCGAAGCGCTGAGCCTTCAGGTTTTTACGCACAGCACCAGCCTCGAACACCTCGCCATTCATCGCGATATAAACGCCCGGAGGCAGAAGCTGCACCGCTGCCCAGGCAAACCCTATGTTGAACACCGCATCACTGCGGCGCATTCGTGCAGGCTGCATTGCGCCTGTAAGGACGATGGTTTTACCGCTCAGAGGCGACAGCACTTGAGCCGTTTCAGCCATGGTGTCCGTTCCGTGGGTAATCAATATACGATTGCTTTCACTGGCGGTGGCGGCATCAAGAACCTGTGCACGATCTGCATCATTCATTTCCAAGCTGTCTTTACGCAGCAACCCCCGCAGGCTGTAGCCTTTATGGATATTGGATTCCGCCAGCAATTCCGGCACCAGAGACTCGCCGATCTCAAATTCGCTGTTGGCGTCGAAATACACCTTATCGATGGTACCGCCGGTGGTAAAAATCTGGATCATGACCTTCCTGCCCTGTTCAGCGTCTGGCGCAACTTTGAGTAGACGTTACTTGAGCGCGGTCGTTGCGGGGCCATGGGCCATTGCGTTGTATGCCGCGTTCTTCTTTTGTGCGTATTGCCTTGCAGCTTTTGCCACGCGCCCTTCGGCACCGGTATCCAGCCAGCGTTTGATGCGCCCTGCATCTCCCATTGGAGACCGAGTTCCCAAAGAATCCAAAAGCACCGTGACCACCTGCTTGCCGTTCATTTCCGATATCATCACCAAGCAGCGCCCTGCCTCCGAAAGATAGCCGGTTTTGCTCAGCTCCACCCCCCAACTTTCCCGGTGCACCAGAGCATTGGTGTTACCAAATGACAAGCTATAACGGGGGTTGCGGAAGTTGCCGCGAAAATAGCCCGTTGTGGAATACTCCCGAATCTCCGGGTGCTTTGCCGCGGCATTAACAAGCTTCACCAAATCCCCCGCTGTGGATAGATTCTCTGCCGAAAGCCCCGTCGGATCCACAAAGCGGGTACCGTCCATACCGAGGGCTTTTGCTTTGGCGTTCATCGCATCAATAAATGCATCGAAGCCACCCGGATGACTTCGGGCCAAGGTGTAGGCTGCAAAGTTTTCAGACGACATGAGCGCAATGCGGAGCACATCGGAACGGCGCATCTTCGAGCCTACTCGGATGCGAGTGTAGGCATTCGCGGCGGCAGCCGTGTGGCGTTTCTGGAATACCAGCCACTCATTCAGCGGGGCGCCGGATTCCAGCACCACTAGAGCTGTCATCACTTTGGTTATTGAAGCGATGGGAACAGGCCGGTCTGCATTCCGGCCAAATACCAGTTCGTTGCTACCGGCCATCGCCACGGCCGCATTGACCGACGCTAAATTCAAGTTCTGAGTACCAGCCACGCTGGCGCTCTTCTGCTGCGCACTTACTGCTAGTGGCAGGCATAAAGCCAGCCACAATAGCATCCGCGCGATGTTCACTTTATACATGGTGCGTTCTGTCTCTGCTTTATTGATGCATCATGGCAGGTCAGTAACCGCGCCGGTGGACGCAGAACTTACTGTGCGAGCGTATTTGGCAAGCACGCCGCGTGTAAATCGTGGCTCGGGAGCGACCCAAGCTTTGCGTCGGCGTTCAAGCTCTTGGTCAGACACATCCAATACCATAGTGTTGGCCACCGCATCGATGGTAATTGTATCCCCATCCTCAACCAGCGCAATGGGGCCACCTTCTGCAGCTTCGGGGCTGATATGCCCAACGACAAAGCCGTGGCTGCCTCCGGAAAAACGACCATCCGTGATCAAAGCTACATCGTTGCCAAGCCCCTTACCCATAATTGCCGATGTCGGCGTGAGCATTTCACGCATACCCGGGCCACCCTTCGGACCTTCGTATCGAATCACCAACACATCACCGGCAACCACGGTTCCGTCGATAATCCGCGCCTGCGCTTCTTCTTCGGAATGGAACACCCGGGCACGCCCGGAAAAATGAGTGCCTTCTTTACCGGTGATCTTGGCAACGGCGCCTTCCGGTGCCAGATTGCCATGGAGAATGCGCAAGTGGCTGTCTGCTTTCACAGGGTTGTCGAACGCACGGATAATGTCCTGATCTTCGGGATAGGGCTCTACTTTAGCCAGATTTTCCGCCAGCGTGTGGCCGGTTACAGTCAGGCAGTCTCCATGCAACAAGCCTCGATCGAGCAACATCTTCATCAGAGGTTGTATGCCACCAATCGCCACCAACTCAGACATCATGTAGTGGCCGCTAGGACGCAAGTCTGCAAGAACAGGTACGCGCTTACCAATCTCTACGAAGTCTTCCAGACTCAGCTCCACATCAACCGTGCTGGCCATTGCCAAAAGGTGCAGAACTGCGTTGGTTGAGCCACCCAGAGCAATCACAACGGTAATCGCATTCTCGAACGCCGCTCGGGTCATGATGTCTGAAGGCTTGATGTCTTTATCCAGAAGATTCAAAACCGCTGCACCCGCGGCACGACAATCATCCAGCTTGTTATTGGATACCGCATTCTGTGCGGAACTTCCCGGCAAGCTCATCCCCATGGCTTCAATAGCCGATGCCATGGTGTTGGCAGTGTACATACCGCCACAGGAACCCGGGCCGGGAATGGCTGTTTCTTCAATCTGTTTAACTTCAATTAAATCGAGATCGCCCCGAGCGTGAGCCCCCACTGCCTCGAATACCGACACAATGTCCGTATGGTTCTCACCGGGCAGAATGGTGCCGCCGTACACAAACACCGATGGCCGGTTCAGTCGGGCCAGCCCTATTAGGCAGCCTGGCATGTTTTTGTCACACCCCCCAATGGCAACCAGCCCATCAAACCCTTCGCAACCTGCCACAGTTTCTATGGAGTCGGCGATCACCTCCCGCGACACAAGCGAGTACTTCATGCCGAGCGTGCCATTGGCAATGCCATCAGAAACCGTGATGGTATTGAAGATCAATGACTTGCCGCCAGCTGAATCAGCGCCCGCCGAGGAAGCTTCGGCCAACTCGTGAATGTGCATGTTACAGGGCGTCAAATTACTCCAGGTGGAGGCAATGCCGATCTGCGGCTTACGGAAATCCTCATCGGTAAAACCGACAGCCCGCAGCATAGCCCGGCTAGCGGACTTGCCCACACCATCCACCACAGGGGCGGAATAACGGCGGCGTTTGTCATCGGTCATCAGTTTCTCCTTTAAAACAGTTACAAAACGCAGTTGTCGTGAGAAGCCTGTCCGCCTGACCTGAATCAAACGGCGCAATGCGAGTGCCTCTTACAATCGTTGCACAATAATTATGCCTTGGAGGCAAGCTATGTCATCACCCATTTCGCCATCAACGGGTTGTCCAGAGTACGAACTATGGCGCCGCGGCTATGGCGTCATCGAGCATACCGACACCACTTGCGAGCATGTTCAAATTCTTGCTTCTCGTCTTGTTGCCGCAGGCCTCCAACCTGATACCGCTACAGTCTACCGCAAGCTGGCGGACCTAGACCGGCTAACCAGCGCTGGCATGTGGTTGGTCGTACACATGACTTATGCAAACCGCGTAGACAGCTCTGGCGCCCCTTTGGCTGCAAAGGACTTCAAGTGCAATCCCGAAGGCCATACTGGCGGCGCGTTGAACATGGTCCCAGCCTATGCAGCCTACATGGTTCTAAATAACCTGACAGGGCGAACCCGCAGCTGGCTGATGGGCCAAGGGCATTGCGTAGCCGCCATCGATGCGCTAAACGTACTCACCAGCAACCTCCTGCCGGAACAGCATAAACGCTACACCGGAACGGATGGGCTGTCACGGATGGTAGCGGATTTTTACAGCTACCAGCAAAAGCCGGATGGCAGTACAGCAGCCCCATTGGGAAGTCATGTTAACCCATACACGGCGGGCGGTATTATTGAAGGCGGTTACTTAGGCTTTGCCGAGCTTCAGTACGCCCACATGCCACTGCCTGGCGAATCACTCATCGCCTTTTTGTCTGATGGCGCAGCTGAAGAGCAGCGCGGCAGTGACTGGATCCCGCGCTGGTGGCGGGCAGCCGATTGCGGTTTGGTGATGCCAGTAATGATCGCCAATGGACGGCGTATTGAACAGCGCACGGAACTGGGCACCCGCGAAGGGCTTGAAAGGTTTGAGGCGCGTCTTGCCGCTCTGGGCTTCGATCCTTTCAGGTTCGATGGCCGCGACCCGGCGGCCTTTGTTTGTGCGCTAGCCGAAATGGAGAACTCACTGCAATACCGGAGTGACCGTGCGCTGGAAGGCGAGCTAAGTTATCCGGTTCGCATTCCCTACGGCATTGCCGAAACGGTGAAAGGTTTTGGCTTTTATGGTGCAGGACTAAACCCAGCACATAATTTGCCACTGCCCGGTAACCCGCGACTGGACGTTCGAGCTCGGGAATTGTTTCAAAAACACGCATCGCGCCTTTGGGTTGCTCCGCAGGAACTTGCACAAAGCGTGTTGCGGTTGAAAGAGCATGAGCAGCAGTCTCGACCCTTGGAGCGCGACCATCCTTTGGCGAAACGCAATCCGCCAGACTTAGCTATTCCGGTCATTGCCGCTTGCCATGAGCCAGTTTCTCCCATGCGGGCAGTTGACGACTTCTTCCGGGCTTTGGTTGCGCAAAACCCGGAGCTCAGGGCACGTGTGGGTAACCCCGATGAGCTTGCCAGCAATCGCCTGACAGGGGTTCTGGAAGACCTCAAACACCGGGTTAACGATCCCGAGAATGACTCGGAGTCGGTTGATGGCAAAATCATCACCGTACTGAACGAGGAAGCCGTTGTGTCTGCTTGCCTAGCCAACAAAGCCGGAATCAATCTGGTCGCCAGCTACGAAGCCTTTTGCGTAAAAATGCTCGGCGCAATCCGCCAAGAGCTGATTTTTGCGCGCCACCAGAAAGCCGTTGGCCGCCCTGCCCGCTGGCTTGGCCTGCCGGTGATTGCCACTTCCCACACTTGGGAAAACGGCAAGAACGAGCAGTCGCACCAAGACACCACCTTTTGTGAAAGCCTGCTGGGTGAAATGAGCGATGTGTCCCGGGTGCTTTTCCCGGCGGATTACAACAGCACTCTGGCGGTTCTTCCTTCGGTTTTCACAGGGCGCGGAACCATCAGTTGCATGGTCATACCCAAACGAAACCGGCCTTGCGTGTTCGATACCCACGAAGCCGAGGCTCTTGCACGGCATGGCGCGTTGGTAGTGGACGAAGATACATCTGGCGACGAGCCAATCCTGTTGATCGCGAACGGCGCCTACCAGCTTTCAGAAGCCATCCGCGCTTGCGAGCGGCTGCGTGAAACAGGCACATCTTTCCGACTGGTCTACATGCAGGAACCGGGGCGCTTCCGCGAGCCGAGAGACACGTTGGAAGCAGACATTTGCATGACGGAGATTGAGAGGGAACGGCTGTTTCCCAGCCGTTTGCATCGGCGAGTTGCGCTGACACACATGCGACCGGAGGTATTTCGCGGGCACATTCACACGCTATTTCCAAACCCCAGTCAAAGCAGAATACTGGGTTACATCAATCGCGGCGGCACCTTGAACGAGGCAGGCATGCTGTTCGCCAATCGTTGCTCTTGGGGCCACGCTCTGGCCGCTTGCGCCAGCGTATTAGACAAGCCACCCGGAGAGTGGCTATCCAGTGCCGAACTGGCAGCCGTTGAAGGCCGCGGTGACCCTACTTTGATCACTCGCGGCCTGCCATAGCCGTCAGGACGGAACAGACTCCAAACGGCGGTTACCCATGCCGGGCCGGACTCTCCGGCTCGCGCTGCGGGTAGCATCAATGGCGTAATCACGAGCCTTGATAGTGTCCACAAAGTACCAGTCAGCCCGCGCCTCATCCGTTGTGAAGGTGACCATCATGTAGCCTCTTTGATTGAGGTTCAGGTAATCCAGATCATCCGCCAGCAAACCAATGCCCTGCTCGGCTCCGGCAACCTGATCTGCCTGCAATTGCAGATACTCCTCCAAGCCCGGTGATGACACCGAAGATGTGGCAAACTCCACGCCTATTTGATCGCCATTAAAGTCTTTCAAGTTATTGGCCCAAGCGTTGTGGGTATCCCCCGCCAGCACCACAAGGTTCTTATTCAACTGCTTTGCGGTACCCAGAACCACTTCCCGTTCGTACTGGTAGCCGTCCCACGCATCAAGGTTATAAGGCGCAGCAGTTTCTATCCGCGCCAACTCTGCGGCGGTAAGTGTGGGGTCCCCTGCCAGCTTCCGGCCCTTAAGCTGAGCTAACTCCCCAAGCGCCTGCGGCAAGCCTGCAAAATTCTCCGTTGCTATAGCAACCAATAACTCGGCCGGAAGGTTCATACGCCCCATGAGTATTTGTTGACCCAACACCTGCCACTTGGCCGTGGAATATCCCATTGAGGACTGAAGCCAGAGCAACTGCTCGGCACCCAGCAAAGTGCGACTTTGGCTCCCGACATCCGCAATAAACTGGGCCTGATTGAGACTACCATCTGATGAAAAGTAATCCAGATAGTTCAGTGGTTCATCTCGTCCCATATGCCGGGTATCCAGCATGTGCAGGTCCACCAAATCTCCAAACCGGAAAGTGCGGAATATTGCCTCGTCATTACCCTCAAACACCGGGCGTATAGGCATCCACTCAAAGTATGCTTGCAGAGCTTCGAGCTTACGGGTGCCGTAGTCGCCCTCATCGGCATTGTGGTTTTCTGCACCGTTTTGCCATGCGTCGTTTGCGACTTCATGATCATCCCAAACAACAATAAACGGTACTTTTTCGTGCAGCGCCTGCAGGTCTGCATCCGACCGATAAATGTCGTAGCGGCGGCGATAATCCTTCAGCGTTATCAGCTCCACATCGTTATCTGCCGGGAAGGTGCGGCCAAGCGCAGCCGCGTCAGCCGCAGCATAACTGCCCGCTTCACTGCTGTACTCATAGATATAATCACCCAGATGTACAACCGCATCCAGGTCATCCCGCTTGCTGATTTCACGATAAACGTTGAAGTAACCTGCAGGGTAGTTTGCGCAAGACACCACGGCCAGTCGAACCGAATCCACGCTGCCCTCCGGCAAGGTGAGGGTTTTACCCACGGGGGACTGGCTGTCGGAGGTCCGGAACCGATAGTAGTAGGTCTGGCCAGAGGTGAGGCCACGAACGTCCACTTTAACCGTAAAATCGTGGGCGTTTCTGGCCTCTGCCGTACCTGAGTGAATCAAATTTTCAAAACCGGAGTCCGTAGCCACTTCCCAAGCCACGCTCACGGCTTTCTCAAACTCTTTGTTCGGTACTACCCGGGTCCATAGAACCACTCCGTCGGCCAAGGGGTCGCCACTGGCAACACCGTGAGTAAACTCTGTAGAGCGTTTGTCGTCGCTATCGAATACACAGCCAGCTAAGCCCGTTGAGACAACCACTGCGCCCATGCCCATGGCAGACGCCTTCAGAAAGTCCCGTCTCGTCAGTTTTGTCATTATTATAGGTTCCTTTAAATTCTTGGAGGTGGACAGAGGTCGAGCACCCAATGCCCGAAACACAACAGCACGCACCTTTTATTGCGCCAACTTAGAAACTAGTCCGCTTGTGTGAAGAACGCATTACCGAATTGCGACAACGCCCTGTCAAATTGCGACAGGTAAGAAAATCAGTGCACAGTGGCAGGGAATAAACGCAGCGAAGGATGGGGTATCGGGGGCTTAAAGAAACAGGTGCCCGACCTGACGGGCACCTTACTGGCGAACGATTAGGGCTGACGAGGGTCGGTTTCAGCCACCCAAGGGTGCTCTTTGTGGCTGTCGCGGAAGGCTAGCAGGCTCTCGACGCCCGAGAAGTCGACAAGGTCGCGAAAATCCAACCAGTCCACCAGACAGTAGAGACACATGGCCGGGTAATTCCACTCCTCGAACTGTCCGTCTTCAACCTGAGCGGCGAGTGTACGCAAGGTTGTCATAATGCGCTCGCGCTGCAGATCAAAAAATAATACGCCTGGTGTGTCTACATCCAGACCAGAGCGCTTTGCCAACAGCAAAATCACGGCTGAATCATTGGCACCGTCAATCAGGGTAAGCTGGTTCTGCTGGTCCCAGGTTAGGGGGTCGCGGCCCTGCTTGGAACTGATATAGCGAGAAATTATCCGGGAATCGTAGATTTCCTGACCATCGCTTTCAAGTACGGGTATTTTCAGCGCCGGATTGTTGCGCCGGATTTCGTCACGGTCTTCGCCGTAAATATCCAGATTAACGAAGTCGTAGCGTTCCTCATCAAGCAGGATGCGGATGCGCCGGACATAGGGCGAGGTAGTTGATCCAAACAGCTTCATAAACTCTCCGGTTGAGTAAACCCTTTAAAGACACTCTTCATCAACACAGTGCCTAGCTGAAAATGTACCACATCAATCCCGTAGCACAGGAAAATAACCCAATCCTTATAACAAAAAAAAGGCAGCCGAAGCTGCCTTTTTGGCGGTTACTACTCTATCCGAGCGGGATTAGAGAGGAGTAACGTTCTCCGCCTGAGGACCTTTCTGGCCCTGGGTAACGGTGAACTCAACTTGCTGGCCTTCTGCCAGAGTCTTGAAACCGCTGCCCTGAATTGCGCTGTAGTGAACAAAAACGTCCGGGCCGCCTTCACGAGTGATAAAGCCAAAGCCTTTAGCTTCGTTGAAGAACTTAACAGTACCGGTAGTAGTAGACATACTTAAACTTCCTGAAATCAATCATATTATCTGCTGCCATTCACTGAATGTGACTGGTCAGCGTTTTACGGAAATACAGAACTCGCGGGATCAAAAACAGGACGGTCACTACTAACTGCGGAGTACGTCATATTCATGAAATGCTTTGCTGAATCTTTCCTTCCAAAACACTCTACTACTGAATCATCGGCTTGCCAAGTAGATTTAAAATAAATCGCCTAGGTAGTCCTACCCATCAGCCTTTCAATACACCAAAGGTATAAATACCCAATGCAGTCATGAGTATAGAGCCAACAACATGGGCGAGAATGCCCGTTACGGCCATCGCCCATTTGCCGTCTTGAATCGCTGCAAACATCTCGAGAGAAAAGGTAGAAAATGTTGTCAACGCACCACACAAGCCGGTAATGGCAAACAAACGCCACTCAGGCGCCAGCGAACTGCTCTGGCTAAAGTAGCCAACTAACAATCCAACCAACCAACCACCACTTAAGTTGGCGGCAAGGGTTCCAAATGGAATCGCGTGATAGCTGGAGTTCAACCAAAGCCCAAGCAACCAGCGCAGGTTGGCGCCGACAACGGCACCTGCGCTGACTGCAATGAGCGATAACCACATGGTCAACCGCTTACCTGCTTATGCTGGGTTGTGGTCAATCAAGGTTTCCTTGTTGCGGGCAAACTCATCAAACGGAAAGTCGTCCACAGTCAGCATTTCAAGCACCACAGATTCGTACTCACGCATGAACTGGGCTTCCTCTTTGGTGTAGATGCCAGCTTCCAAGGCCGCTTCAAAGCGCTCTTCCGGGTGCAACGCAGTGGCCGGGAGCTCACCTTTGGCATAGGCCTTCGTAGCTTTCCGGTAGAGCTGTTCGGCTTTGTCGTAGTCTTTCAGCAAGCCATTGTAACGAGCCACCGGATTCTCCACCGCACCTTCGCCTTCTGTCGTCCAAGTGCCAACAAGCAGCTTGTGACGAATCGGCGTATCGGTGGAAATAAATCGAGCAAGCTTGCGTGCAAGATCATCATGGGGGTTATCCCAACGCCTGCCTAGAGGCAGGGTGATTGCGCGCAGAGCCAAGGCTACCGCACGATTCGGCAGATTTTGCAGAAAGCCATCCAATGCCTCCTCTGTGCGGTGCAGAAGCAATTCAAGGCTGTATTGCATCACTTCTTTTTCACCTTCCACTGGCTGGGTTTCGTGCCAGTTCTTGAGCACCATGGAAGCGAGGTACAAATTGGAGAGCATGTCGCCGAGCCGTGCAGAGATCAGCTCGCGCATTTTCAATTCACTGCCTAGCGTCGTCATAGCGGCGTCGGAGCAGAGGCCAAAAGCGGCACTGAACCGGGCAACCGCCTGAGCGTACTTTCTGCTGGCACTGTCGAACGGAACATCGGCACGGCCAATGCTAAGCGCCTGAGTAAAGGCACGAGCTGCGTTACCGAAAATCAAACCTGCATGGCCAAAGAAGGCGTCGTCAAATGCATTGATGTCGTCATTATCTTTAGCGGCCAACTCTTTGAGCACATAAGGATGGCAACGAATCGCGCCCTGACCGAAGATCATCAGGCTCCGGGTCATGATGTTGGCACCTTCCACCGTAATGGAAACAGGTGAGCCGCTATAGCCTATGCCCAGATAGTTACGCGGCCCCAGAGTCACCGTTTTGCCGCCGTGAACATCCATGGCATCTGCCAAAATGCCACGTTGAAATTCGGTCAGGTGGTACTTGAGGATCGCCGATGGCACAGCAGGCTTCTCGCCCTTATCAATCATGTTAGCTGTGTGGTTAACCGCCGCTTGTGAGATATAGGTCTTGGCGGCAATGCGAGCCAGAGGCTCCTGCACACCTTCCATATCTGCCACAGGCGTGTTGAACTGGCGGCGGATACGGGTAAAGCCGCCCGCAGTTCCCACAGCGTAAGCAGCAGAGCCTGCCGCACCCGAGGGCAGCGTGATACAGCGGCCAACAGAGAGACACTCGACCAGCATGCGCCAGCCTTGGCCGGCCATGTCCAGACCACCGATAATGTAATCCAGCGGGATGAATACGTCCTTACCGATGATCGGGCCATTCAGGAAGGGACTACCGATAGGGCAATGGCGGCGGCCAATGTCCATACCTTTGGTGTCACGGGGAATCAGCGCACAGGTAATGCCATAGTCTTTGGTGTCACCAAGTAAGCCCTCCGGGTCAAACATGCGGAACGCCAGCCCCACAACCGTCGCGATGGGTGCAAGGGTGATCCAGCGCTTTTCAAAGTTCAGCTTTATACCAATAACTTCTTTACCGTCTACTTCCTGTTTGCACACCGTGCCCACATCCGGCAAAGAGGTGGCATCCGAGCCAGCACGGGGGCCTGTAAGGCCAAAGCAGGGAATTTCGCGGCCGTCAGCCAATCGCGGTAAATAGTGGTTTTTCTGTTCATCCGTACCGTACTTCAGCAGCAACTCGCCTGGCCCGAGGGAGTTGGGTACGCCTACGGAAACCATCAACATCTCGTTGGCGGCAATCTTTTGCAGTACCGCAGTCTGGGCTTTTGCAGAAAAACCAAGCCCGCCGTACTCTTTGGGGATTATCATTCCAAAGAACTTCTCTTTTTTGAGGAAGTCCCACAATTCTTTCGGAAGATCGGCGCGCTCTACCGCGATATCCCATGCATTACACATAGAGACCGCCTGAACGCACTGGTTATCCACAAAAGCCTGCTCCTCTTCGCTTAGGCCGGTGTGCCGATTGATCAGCAGGTTGTGCCAATCCGGCTGCCCGGTAAATAGCTCGCCGTCCCAACCCACGGTGCCAGCTTCAAGCGCCACTTTCTCGGTAGCCGATACTTTTGGAGCCACTTTCTTGAACATGGCGAAAATGCGCGGTGTGAGCCAGCCCTGACGCAGGCCCGGCAACCCGGCGGCAGCAGTAACAGCAGCGCCGATAAAGAGAATCAAAGCCAGCCATCCTGACGCAAACATCCACGACAGAATGCCAACCACAAGCATTACACCAATAGCCGGTTTTGCACCGGATTCACGCCGCATAACAACTAGCAAGCCTGCCAGTGCCACAAGAAACAGAATCAAAGTCATCATAGGGTCTCTCTGTTATCCATGGGTCAATTGAAAAATTGTTTACTCAAGGGTATCTCAAAAAACAGCTCTAAGCTGTGACGATCACCCGAATCCCTTCCAAAGCCAGACTCGCGCGCCCAATGGCTTCCTGTGCGGCCGCGAGCTGACTGCGGAAGTAATCAATTTCCTCTTCGCGGATCGCCGGGTTCACTTTTTTCAGGGCTTCCAGTCGGCGGATTTCCGGCTCAAAGTTTGCCGCTAACTGCTCAAGAGCCTTTTGCTTCATGGGCTCCAGATGCGGAGCAGACAAGCGCTCCACGTGGTCTACCATCGTTTCCACCTGTGGCCGAATCTGCGGCACAATCGCCTGTGCAGTGCGCCGCCGGATATTGGAGCACAGATCATTCAGTCGATCATGGGGCAGTGCACCAGAAAGCTCTTTACCGTTCACATCCACCAGCAAACGCAAGGGCGAAACCGGCAAATACCGTGTCAGCTGCAGGGCTTCGGGCGCTGGGCAGTGCACCGTAAACAGGGCTTCCATAAGCAAGGTTCCTGCTGGCAACGCCTTCACTGACAAGCTTGCCAGTGCCGCCTTGCCCAGCCCGGAACTGGTCACCGAGTCCATCACGCCGGTGACCATAGGGTGCTCCCAGCTCATAAACCCTATATCTTCCCGCTCCAGAGCATGCTGGCGATCCCAGGTGACGGTTACACCGTCTTCCGGCAACTCGGCAACGTGGCCAGCCTGATATTGCTCGCCGGGGCGAAGAATGTCGGCATGTTCAGAGTGGTCTTCCACATCCACGCCGAGAATATCGAAGGCTTCCATCATGTAGTCGCGCACTTGAACGGAGCCTTCTTCCTCTTCAATACCGGCAATCAACGTATCCGCGATATCCCGGCGGCAGGAATTGAGCTCAATCAAAGCATCTCGACCATTCTGTAGCAGCGTTTTCAGGCGATCGGTCTCAGCCGCCGACGCTTCAACCAGATTATCCAGTACGGACAAGTCGCCTTCGATGGCGCTATTCCACTGCTCGCTAACCTTTTCCTGCACCGCCACGCCCACCGCGCAGCTTTCAGAAAACGCATTCAAACCTTCATGGAACCAGCGGTATTGGACCTCCTGCGACGTGTTCCTAAGGTAAGGAATATGAATATCGATGGTTTCCGTCTGCCCGATGCGGTCAAGTCGCCCAATACGCTGCTCAAGCAAATCAGGGTTTGCGGGCAAATCAAACAGCACCAGATGGTGCGCAAACTGGAAGTTGCGACCTTCGCTGCCAATCTCGGAACAAATCAATGCCTGAGCGCCTTGTTCGTCGTCAGCAAAGTAGGCGGCGGCTCGGTCACGCTCCAAAAGGCTCAAGCGTTCATGGAAGGCGGCACTGCGAATGCCTGCCCGAAGCTGCAAATACGTTTCCAGGGCCATGGCCGTTTCAGCCATGGCACAGATCACCACCACTTTGGCGGGGCGCAAGCTAGCTAGTTTTTTCTCAAGCCAGGCAACTCTCGGATCGTCTGCAAGCCATTGCTCTTCCGGCACCGACTGCTCGGGAGCCAAGCCGGGATAGCCAAAGGCTTGATCTTGATACATGGTCGGGCAATCCAAAGGCACCGCATTGGCCCGGCGCTCCGGAAAACCCTGAATGGCAGCACGAGTATTACGGAACAACACCCGCCCGGTGCCATGACGATCCAGCAGTGCATCTATAATGGACTGGCGTGGGGAGTCCCCTGCCAACAACTGCGCCATCTCATTGCCCAACCAGAGTTCCAAGGCCTTGCGGTCTTCCTCTTGGATCTCCGAGTCCTCATCTTGTATACGCCGCACCACATCATTAATTGCTTCGTACTGCTGCTCTTCGTCCTGAAACGCCTGCAAATCATGAAACCGTGCAGGGTCAAGCAGTCGAAGCCGGGCGAAATGGCTAGCCACACCCACTTGTTCTGGCGTTGCCGTCAACAACAGTAAGCCTTCACTTACCTCTGAGAGTTCTTCTACCAACTGGTATTCAGGGCTAACTTCCTCCGGACTCCAAGCTAGGTGATGGGCCTCATCGACAATCATCAGGTCCCAACCTGCCTTCAATGCGTCGGTTCTGGCTTTTTTGCTATTGACCAGAAAATCGAGACTGCAGAGCACCAACTGATCGCTTTCAAACGGGTTAACGGACGATTCGTCACCAAAGATGTGATTCATCAAAGCGTCGACATCGTCTTCGGAGTCTTTTATGGCATCGTAGCGGCTCTGATCCACAATAGAGAAACGCAGATTGAAACGCCTTAGCATCTCCACCAGCCACTGGTGTATCAGCGAATCCGGAACCACAATCAGCGCCCGCCGGGCTCGACCGGTCTGCAGTTGGTAATGCAGAATAAGGCCCGCCTCAATGGTTTTACCAAGGCCCACCTCATCGGCCAAAAGCACCCTTGGCGCATGGCGTTTCGCAACTTCATGGGCAATGTAAACCTGATGCTGCAAATGCTGCGTGCGGGCGCCAATCAGCCCGCGTGCGGGGGACGCACGCAGCCGGTCCATGTGTTGCAGTGTGGCGAAGCGCAGGCGGAAGGCGCCATTGCGATCAAACTGGCCTGCAAACAGGCGCTGGTGCGGTGCAGAAAAATTAACGGAACCCGCGAGCTTTACTTCGGATATCTGCTCCAAATCCTTTTCATGCTCCTCGCCATCATCTATCGCCTCTGCGTGATAAAGCAGTACACCACCGAGATCTTCAACCGCGCGGACCAGATACCTGGAACCCTCGAAGGTTTCGATTTCCTCACCCAACTGATACACGATGCGCGAAAGCGGAGCGTTATCAATAGCGTAGGTGCGCTCTTCATCCGCCGCAGGAAACCCCAGGGTAATCCGCCGGCCAGAAATGTCTGTCACTATTCCTAGGCCAAGCGCCGTATCACTGTGGCTGACCCAGCGCTGACCTATAGCAAAATCCGATGCGTCCAAAAAACCTCCAGACTCTTTAGTTTCGTGTTGCGCCTTTCTCGCGCACCCAATAGGCGGTCGCGCCGCAAACTGCGGCAGGAACTACGACCAAATTAAGAACCGGCACCATAGCGGCCAACGCTACCGGCAGCCCGAAGCCCAACGCTGACAGGCGAGTATCGGCAAGCAGCTGGCGCAGCGCCTTGAAGCTCACTTTGTGATTATCCGCCGGGTAGTCCACGTACTGCAGCGCCATCATCCAGCTGTTGAACAAAAACCAAAGCACGGCCGCAACCACGTTGACCACCGGAATAATGCCAATAAGAAACAGGCCCAAAGCCCGGGGCAGGTAATAGGCGATCTTCTGCACTTCACGCCATAGCGCTCGGGGAATATCTTTTATGATGGTTGCCCAGCCGTCATCGGTGCTCACTTCTTGGCCAGTAAGATGCTTTTCCGTTAGCTCTGCCAAGTAGCCATAGAAAGGCGAGCCGATAAGGTTTGCGATAATCACAAACCCGTAGGCCAACATAAGCAGGATTACAGCGCCGTATAAAATCCAGAATAGCCAATCCAGTGCCTGCAGCCAGGGCCAGTCGGGAAGCCAACCCATCGCGGTCGCAATTAATACGCTGAACAGTTCGCCCAAGAAATAAAACAGCAGTCCGAAGAGAAAAATATTGATGATAAGCGGAATGACCACGAATAGCCGCAAGCCAGGCTGGCGAATCAGGCTAAAGCCCTCACCCAAATAGCCCAGTCCACGAAAAAAATTACCTCTGAGCATCGCCGATTGGCCCTCCGCTTCAATGACAGTGACGGGGCGCAAAGCATATCATGTTGAAAACCTTCACACAGCCAGAGAACTCTGACGGATTTCACCAATGGCAACACTGAAACACCAACTGACCGTATTGTTGCACTGCCGCCCGCTGTGGCGCCTTGCCCTACTGCTATCAGTGGTCGCTATCGGCTTTCTGGCAACCACAAACAGCAGTTACCCGATACCTTCCGCTCCCAGCGACAAAGTGAACCATCTGATCGCCTTTGTTGAACTCACCATTCTCACACGACTGGCGTGGCCACAGCTCCGGGCTATCTGGTACGCACCGGTTTTACTGGCGTTTGGGCTGGGCATCGAGGCCGTACAGGCCAACCTGCCATACAGAGACTTTTCGCTGATGGACGTCGCCGCAGACGGTGCAGGCATTTTAATCGGACTCCTACCTTGGCCTGGGCTACGCAAAGTGAGTCATCAGGGTTTGAGAGATTCGCCCAATTCCGTGTGAGATATATCTCACAAGCATGTGAGATCTTGCAGTGATCTGACGTGCGCAGACACCAGACTGCCGCCTCAAAAAACCCTAAAACACTGATATGATTAATCTTTATTAATCCCTACCGATAACCCTTTAGCAGAGACATGCTAGAACCTGCAGGTTTCCATCATTAACCGTTGGTATAGTGACTTCGTCAGAGATGGCAAGGAAATGGACGACGCACTGGATGCACCCCGGCATGGAATGCAGGGAGAAGCAGGGATACATGGATATCTGGCTTAAGGGATAACTATTCGGATGGCTGGCTCGGATGCTGGCACCACGGAGTGGCAAATGGATTCGCAACACGGCTGTTGCACTCAGCGCAAGGATGCGCCGACCTGTTCCGGTAAAGGGCAGCCCTAGGGTTGCCCTTTTTTTATTCCTTGCCCCATCCGTTATACTGCCGCCTCATTCTGGCAAGCGACTGAGCCCTGTAATGGCAAGCAGACCCGATACCGACAATTATCTTTCCCTGTTCCTGAACGACACCCCGCTGATGGATGTACGGGCACCCGTAGAATTCGCCAAAGGCAGCTTCCCGTGTGCTCAAAACGCTCCCCTGATGAATGACGAAGAGCGGCATCGGGTGGGAATCTGTTACAAGGAGAAAGGTCAGGACGAAGCCATCCGGCTTGGGCACCAACTGGTTTCGGGCGACATTCAAGCCCAGAGAATCGAAGTCTGGAAACGGTTTATAGCCAACCATCCCGAGGGTTACTTATTCTGTTTCCGGGGCGGTTTGCGGTCCAGACTCACCCAACAGTGGATCAAAGACGCCGGTATTGATTACCCTCTCATTAAGGGTGGTTATAAGGCTTTACGCCGTTTCCTTATCGACAGCCTCGACAACCTCATAGAAGCCGGTGATTTCCGCATTCTTAGCGGGCGCACGGGAACCGGAAAAACACGCGTTCTGCGGCAACTCCCCAACCCGGTAGATTTGGAAGGGCTGGCAAACCACAGAGGCTCCAGCTTCGGGCGTCAGGTAACACCACAACCCTCGCAAATAGACTTTGAAAACCGGTTGGCCGTTGCCATGCTCAAAGCACACCACCTAACAGGCGGGCCGATTTACCTTGAAGATGAAAGCCGTCTTGTCGGCCGCTGCGCCCTGCCCGATGCATTGAAAGAACGCATGGCCCGCGCTCCGCTTCTTGTCCTCGAACAGTCTTTAGAAGAGCGCACACGCATTATCCGGGAAGACTACGTAGAGGGTATGTGCACCGATTACATAAAGCGGGACGGAGAGGAAGCAGGCTGGCTGAATTTCCGTGATTATCTGCTTGGCGCTCTCGAACGCATAAGCAAGCGTCTGGGCGGCGAACGCCACAGCCAGCTGCGGAGTCTTATGGAGCAAGCCCTGCAGCAACAGGAAA
>Ga0209075_1000829_pt1 | contig 29711 bp, 19 predicted proteins | sample Stecom2011_FD_187523 | JGI IMG/M metagenome (GOLD analysis project Ga0209075, IMG submission 187523) | Agricultural soil microbial communities from Utah to study Nitrogen management - Steer compost 2011 (SPAdes) (version 2) | ecosystem: Environmental > Terrestrial > Soil > Agricultural land...
AGTTGTGAAATTTGGCTTGATGAAGCTTTCGACTCAAATCCGCTACCTAGTAGCAGCATCAACACCAAAAATAGTTTTACAATTTGGGAAAACACACTTGGTGTATTCTTTCTCTTTCTTTTTTTCATGTTTTAAACAATTTTCAATTAATAAAATGTTTCGGATTAACTAAATTATAAAGCACTCATATACCCCAATTTTTGTTTGGGGTATTGCCCATATACAATTCTAAAACTCCACCCTTAGCGATATCGTTAAAATCTATAAAGCTTTTGTTGTACTCTTTATCGTTGAGTATAGCTTTTTGGATGTATATGTTTTCCTGACTATTGTTGTGTGTTAAAATTGTAAACTTTTCTCCACTTGTATAATCAGGGTCTAGTCTGAATTCTATCTTGTTGAATATCGGACTGGTTATCTCTAATCTTCTGTCACCAGGGCTTGAAGGGTGGATGCCAGATGCTGCTAATACATACCAGGCTGACATCTGCCCTGCATCTTCATTGCCTACAATTCCTTCTACCTCGTTACGATATGCATTCTTGCAAATATGCCTTGTCCATTTTTGAGTGCTCCATGGTTCATTTAACTTGTTGAACAGGAATGGTACAAAGTGTACAGGCTCGTTTGCATGATTATAATAGTCGTTCCACAATAAATCATCGGGTGTTTTTTTGAAGAAGTTGTTCAGGTCTTTCAATACAGCTTCTCTTCCACCCATAAGTTCTACCATTCCCTCAAAATTATGAGGCACAAACCAGCCTTGCTGGTAGGGATTTGACTCGATGCTGCCATACCATTGGGTTAAGCGGGCGTCATCTGGCCACTCTTGCCATGTACCATCTTGAAGACGAGGACGAAACCATCCTTTTTCTTTATCGAAAATATTTTCATACGCCTTAGATTTTTGAAGATACTCTTCAGCTTCTTCATCTTTGCCTAACTCTCGTGCTATTTGTGATATACACCAATCGGTATAAGCATATTCTAATGTATGAGAGATGCTTAGGTCTGACGCCGTGTAGCCAAGCTCATCATTACCAAACAAACGCGATGTGTTCTTTGCATATTGATATGCTTTTTCAATATCGTAAGTGCGTATACCTTTTACATAAGCATCGGCAAGTACCGAAAGTGCCGGATTGCCCAACATACAGCCCGAATAAGCATTCATAATTTCCCAACGTTCATAATACTCTTTTCCACTCTCTTCTGCCAGGGTAACTAGTGAGTTTATCTGATCGCTTACCAGTGAAGGGTTGATAATTGTTTGTAGGGGAAACTGACTACGGAATACGTCCCATCCACTAAAAATGGTGCGTTTGGTGAACTTATTGTTTGTATTGTGAATTTTATAATCACCCCCTGTATAGCGTCCATCAACATCTGTATAGATTCTTGGGTCTATCATTGTATGATAGAGGCTGGTGTAGAATATTGTCTTTTCGTCTTCTGTTCCTCCGGATATTTTAATTCTACTCAACTCATTGTTCCATAACTCTTGAGCCTGTTCTTTTACATCATCAAAGTTAAGTGATGCTATCTCGGTATTGAAGTTGTTTTCTGCTCCTTCCATATCTACAAAAGAGATACCCACTTTTAATGTAACTTCTTCATTTTCTTCTGTTGCAAATTCAGTATAAAAACCTAAATGTTTACCTTGCAACTCAGTCTGTCCAGTAATAATATCTGCTTCTGATACCCTTGTGAGGTAAGGAATACTTACTACATCATCTTTCTTGCGACTCCAGTCGTCAGGAATATCGGCACTCCAAAAACTGCAGTTGTCTAATGGTTTGCTAAATTGTGCGTAAAAGTGTACTGTGTAATTTGATTTACCTTCACCATCACCCCAACCACCACCATCGGGTGTGCATTTTATCCATCCTTTAATTGTATGGTTATCTACCACTTTGATATATTGTTCTGTTGATGTTCCTCCAACCCTTCTGGCTAAGTCTATTTGTATACGCGACTGCTCATTCTTGGGGAAAGTGAACTTAAGTACACCTGCTCTTGGTGTTGCACTACTCTGTACTTTTATATTATAATCAGTAAGGTCGACGGAGTAAAACCCTGCTTCTGCAACCTCGGTACTCTTGTTGTATTTTGATCTGTAACCTTCGATACTACCATCTTCCTTACCGGCTATTATTCTTAGCTCACCGGTTGTTGGCATTACTAAAAAATTACCTAAATCGCCAAACCAGCCCACACCGCTCATTTGTGTGAAAGCAAAACCTTCTATGGTTGTATGCTCATAGCTGTAGCCGGGACTGTTATCTCCGCCTGTTATGGTGTTGGGGCTCACCTGTACCATGCCATAGGGAGTGGTGGCTCCTGGAAATGTTTTACCCAATCCGTGATAAACTCCTGCTGCAGAAGTGCTGGTACTTGCACCTATGAATGGATTTACATAATTGACCGGTAAAAGCTCTTTGGTATTCTTCTCCAAATTATTTGAGCAAGAAACTAAAGAGGTTAATAAGGCAATTGAAAATAGGATAGAAAATAGAATAATAACACTCTGTTTTGTTTGATTAGATATCATTTTTGATTAATTTATTTAGTCTATGTTAATTGATTTGTAGTTATTTAGTAGTTGCTGCAGTAAGTCGTAATGTTACAAATCCGAATTGGGGAATGGATAAATTGGTCTGTAAACGTCCATCAGCTTTTTTAATAGGATTGAGTTCTAAAATATGATCACCATTTAAATCTACCTGTTCGATTTTCTCAAAATTCATATTCCATATCACATCTCTAGAGACATTTGTAGAAGATGTATTATATAAACGTACAATAAGTTTACCCTCATCTATTACCATTGAGGTGACTTCTAAATTGCTTCCCAAAGTTTCTAAAATTGAGAACTCTGATGGCTCTTGTGTGTTGTTTGATAAACGAACAAGCATTGGTTCGTTCCATCTGTTACTAGAACTCTCTATTTCACCATTTTCCCAGTTACCTGAATGAGGCAGTAAGGCATAGTTAATTTCTGTAGGTCCATCTACTTTATAATCTCTTCCCCAAAGTGCTTTACCAATATATTGGACAGTAAGGCCAAGTGTTAGACTGTCGGTTTGTAAATAGCTAGTTGTGTGGTCGGTAAACAGAGCAACTCCATAATCTTCTTTTTGATTGGTTAGATCTACCCAGTTAAGAATTACATTGTGTTTTATGCTGTCCCAACTTGAATATAGTGTGTTGTTAAGCTGACTTTTAGTGACATCGAAAGGAGCATTTTTATACAGTTTTTCACCTATTTCATTTAAGGGGAACCTGATGTGAAGTTTATAATTGTCGTTATAGAAAGCTTTGTTTCTGTCGGTGTCTTCGTAATTATTGCTATGGTTGTAATGGCCAATGCCGGGCTGTCCTTTCCAGTCTATATGCAGATTGAAATCGATACGTGGATTGTTTTTGTAGAATGTGATTAATTGTGTATAGGGGTGGCCTGAAATCTCATTCTGGACTTTTACTTTAATTAATATTTCATCAGAATCTGTTATTGTAACTTTTGCTTTGGTGTCTGAGCCGTTGCGAAACATATCTTCTTCGTAAAAGAATCCTCTGAGGTCGTTTAAATGTTTTCCTTTTTCTACTAATTCTTTATTGCCGTTTTTCTTATCGATTAAACTGGTGATTGTGCCTCCCTGGGCAGGATCGAATACTGCTTTGTAATATTGTGTTTCTAATGTGAGCTTTTTGGATGTGGTTTTGATCTCTTTATTGTGTGATTGAGCTTTGTTGTTATATTTTAGTTTGTATGTTGAATAGCCCATTGCAGGTGCTGTGGCCAGGAAGTATAGCTTTGTATTTCCTTTTTCTTGTAGTATCTGAGAGGGAACTGGTTTGCCGTTTGCATCGACTACGGTTATATTTTGTGTGCTTTTAGCTTTGGGTAGATTTATGACTACCTCTTCGTTTCGTGGCGAGCCTAATGTGTTGTACACTCGTATATGTTGAGGCTGATTTGTAGTGTTGTGGGGATTGTATGTTATTCTGGAGGCTATTTTGTTTGTTTCGCTGGTCCATCTTACTACTTTATCGGCCCATGTGTCTCCTGGCCTTCCATTATATGGTACAATCCAACAGTCGTGGTGCTGTGCAAGCATCAGGGTTCTCCATGCTTCGGCAAACTCTTCTTCGGGCCACTTCTTGCCGTTTAGCAAATAGTCCATTGCAGCTATTTTCTCTGCTTCTATTATCCTGTTTTCGCTTTCGCGTACTTGTATTGCTATTTGCTGTAATACTTGTGCTCCCCATACCAACCCGGGCTTGATGTCTTCTTGTGTGAAGTGCCAGTCGATGGGTTGCACCTTGCCATCTATCATCTTAAAGTAGTTGGTCCATGTGGTGTATATTGTTGGTTGATATTCATTGCCCCAAGGGCCACCATCCCAACCGGCGTCTTGAAAACACATACCAACAGGGTATTGTATGCCATCGTTGAAGCTTTTTTTGATGAAGCTATTGGAATTGGTCCATGACTCTGTTTGCCATGTTGACTCTGTGTAGAGTTCTTCTATGGCATATCGAGGTACTGCCGTAATGGATGTTCCATCGGGTCCAATCCAGTTAACCAGATCTTTTCCAAAAGCACTGGTGTATCCTCCCCAGGCTGTGTTGGGATTGCGGAGCACTGCGTATTTGTATCCAAAGCCTTTTAATATCTGGGGGAGACTGCTGGTGAAGCAGGGTTCTTCTACTGCGTATGTGAGAAATGTGGCTGTAGGGAAGTATTCTCTTGTTTTTTCCATTCCATAACTAAATTGCCTGATGATGCTTTCGCCTGAGATGTTATAGCTGTAGGGTTGCGACCAAGTGGGGTTGACAAACTCGATGCGTTTGTGTGGGCCCTCTTTTTCGAAATATGCTTGAAATGCTTTGAAATTGTCTGCGTCTGTTACACTTATTGTATCCCATGTTTCTGGTTCTATCTCGAGGTTGATTGCCCAGCCGGGGTGTTTTTCGAGCTGTTCTACCATGAAGCGTGCCTGCCATTGAGGATAATGGCCGTAAATGCCTCCATGATATCCATCGGTAAACCATGCGGTTTGTGAAATTGCAGGCATCACAAATACTAATGAAAGTAGAAAAGTGAGACTTAGTAACTTACGTTTGCGAGCTTTATTAAAAAAAATCATAGTGTTATCTTTTTCTTATTACGTGCATTTAAAATGTTGTTATTGAACTAATTCATAACTAAGGTTATCTTTCTCTTCACAGGATTATTGATCTTATATATTTTAGAGATAATCATGTTCATCTCTTCTTTACGTGTGTCACGATACGAGCTGTGCATCATTTGGGTGTAATTGTTCCAATGCATTTGCAACCATCCATCATTAGCTTTTGCTTCGGACAATGCTTCAAGAGCTATACGATTGTTGGCATACAGTAATCCTCTCGATTGAAAGAAATTGAACTGTACCCATGCATAATCCCTAAATTTCCTTTCAATTTCCCAACGCAATTCATTCAGATGCATTATAGATAAAGCTTGTTGATATTGTGGTGTTTTTGTCTCTACTGCCAAGTTTACACCGATGTTTAGCTCGTCTGACGACCAAACTCCTATCTCTTCACCATCAATCAATAGTGTGTAATCTCCGCTATTTAAGCCTGTAATTTTAATTGTCTCACGGTTCATCTCTTCTATAAAGGGTATGTAATTCATTGCATCGGCTTGAGATTTTTTGGCATCCCATCCACGTGGGATTGTATCAAGTGGGTAGGGAAGTGAGTATGCTTGGTAGTCAAATGAAATCGTTTCTCCGTTTCGTTTTATATTAGATATTTGGCAATTGGTAGATTTTACAATGGATCCGTTTATAGCATCCACTTCGAATTCTGCTACTACATTATCTTCCATGCCTTGTTGTTTTAGAAACAGATAAGCCATTACCATATGCCCATCATTTTCAGGATGAATTCGATCAGGGCCGCAAATGGTAAATGTTGGATCATTGGTCTGAAACCTCTTGTTGATTTCAGTCATGGGTTTGTTTAAGTCTAGAAACTCCCAGTTATTCTGTTCTGAAGCTTTTTTCTGAAAAGCCACTATACGTTGCATTACATCATTCTTGCCTTTAAAAGAGGTGTTTCCATCAATTATTGAGGTCTCATCATATGGCGATCCGCCCATCATAACTATCTTTATATCTGAAGCGCCTTTTAATCTACTTTCAAGTAATTTGAAGTTTTCATAGGTCTCATTATATTTATCCTCCCCAAACTTGGCTCCTTCTTCTCCGTTATACTCCATATATCCAGAGTCGTTCATCCCAAACGTTATTACAAGTGTAGTTGGGTTTTTACTAAAAACGTCGCTATCAAGTCGTTTATGCATATCAATAACTCTATCACCCCCAATACCAGCATTATAGATATGCACATCTCTGTTAGGGAATCTAGTCATGTAATATAACCAAATATATGAATGATAGTGACCACCATCTGTAATGCTGTTGCCCAGAAAGACTACTCTTTCTCCATCTTTGAATTTACTTATTCTTTGTGGGGCAGTGTTAACAAATTCTTGTTGTGCAGAAACTACCGATGTTATAAAACAAAGGACGAATAAGATTATACATTTTTTTATCGTTTCCATTTTTTTAACGTGTTATTAGGTGTAGGTAACTAGCCTGTCTGTATTCACAAATTTAGAAATGAAAACTATCATATAAAATGCAAGGTAGAGCTAAAAGTAAATAGTTTTAAGATACAGCCTAATGTAATGTAATGATAAAGAAGTTGTTGCATTTCATGTTTATGTCTGTTTTGGTAGGTTGATTTGAGGAGAGTAGGTTTAAAAACTGGTAAAAACAGTCAGATTTAATTAAAATATATATTGTTATATAATCTAGATTGTGTTAGATTGTTTTTTAGTTTTACTGTAATATTTTGATTAAATAAAACAGTATATTTGAATCGATATAATCTAATGTAATAAAGGTATCTAATAGTTCAATTTAACCTGAAAGATATGAAGCGACGCGATTTTTTAAAGAGTACGGCAGTGGGTGCGGGTATGATGGGTACGAGCAGATGGATGGATCTATCGGCTTTTGATGCGTATAGTGTGAAGCAGAATAAGCTTCCCAGATGGAGGGGGTTTAATATTCTCGACTTCTTTACTCCGGAGCGTTATAGTGCCGATGCTAAACGGATGGCTGCCACGGAGCAGGATTTTAAGTGGATGGCCGACTGGGGTTTTGATTTTGTTCGTATTCCTATTGCGTATCCTAGTTATTTGAAATATGACCCTGTTTGGGGAAGGGATATTACTCCGGAGGAGACAGTGGGTTTTAGGGAGGAGGCGGTTGATGCTATCGAAGAGGTGGTGTACATGGCTAATAAGCATAATTTGCATGTGAGCCTTAATTTGCATCGTGCGCCCGGTTTTTGTATTAATGCGGGGTTTCATGAGCCGTTTAACTTGTGGAAGGATGAGGAGGCGCAACAGGCGTTTTATGAGCATTGGGAGATGTGGGCGAAGCGTTTTAAGAGTGTGTCGCGTGAATTGCTGAGTTTCGACTTGGTTAATGAGCCTTGCTTTAAGGAGGATATGAATGATCAGTTTTCTCCTGTTACGGCTATTCCGGGTGATATATACAGGAAGGTGGCTATTGGGTGCCTGGGTGTTATTCATAAGCAGAATGCCGACAGGCTTGTTATTGCTGATGGTAATCATGGTGGTTCGCTGGTTATTCCTGAGATAACGGATCTTCCTATTGGGCAGAGCTGCAGGGGGTATCATCCTCATTACATTTCTCATTATCGCGCTAGTTGGGTATGGAAGAATCCTGATGATGCGCCTGATCCTGTATGGCCGGGGGTTATTGATGGGCAACAGTTCGACAGGCAGGTGCTTGAGGAGTTCTACCGCCCATGGATTGATTTGGTTAATCAGGGTGTGGGTGTGCATTGTGGCGAATGTGGTTGTTATAACGAAACTCCGCACGATGTGTTTCTTGCTTGGTTTGATGATCAGTTGGATATCTTAACCTCTAATGGCATTGGATGGGGGTTGTGGAATTTTAGAGGTACGTTTGGAATGATTGATTCGGGAAGAAAGGATGTGGATTATGAGGATTGGTATGGACATAAGCTGGATAGGAAGTTGTTGACTTTGCTTCAGAAGTATTAAAGCAATCACTTCTTACCAGTGTAAAAAATGATTGCTTATACTTGAATTGGTCGGTTAAATATATGACTTGTGTTGCTTTTGAAGATCTCAATTTGTTGAGGTTCTTAAGCCCCAGGCTTCGTTAGGGTGGGGTCCCATCTCCAGCTCTAGCGATCCTCCTTGGAGGAGTTCTTCGGCAGGAAACCAGAAGGTGTTGAGGGGCTTTCCGTTGAGCCATGCTTTTTGCACATACTTGTTTAGTTTTGATGCTCCACGTGCTTCTATCACGAATTGTTTGCCTCTGTTATATCGTTGGCCGAGGTTGATTGTTATCTTTTGGTAGAGTGGGCTTGCTATTTCGTATATGGGGTTTGCACTGCAGCCTCCGTCGGTTTGGAACAGGCCGATGGCTGCCATTACGAACCATGCGCTCATTTGGCCCTGATCTTCGTCGCCAAGGTATGCATTGGCTTCTCCGTTGCCGTAATATTTATCTAGTATCGAGCGGCTCCACTTTTGTGTTAACCAGGGTCTGTTAGCCCAATTGAAGAGGAAGGCGAAGTGCATTGATTGTTGGTTACGAATTCTCCATTGCTTTCGCGCATGTGGGCATATCCGTTTTCGGGGTTTATGGCGTTGCGCCACCAGTTGCCTCTATCGGAGAATGTTTTGTATTCTTGGTCTTTGCCCAGCGACTTTGCAAATTGTGCCACTGTCCAGTCGTCATACGAATATTCTAGACTGTTTGAGAATCGTCCAAGGTCTGAAGGTACATACTTATGCTGGAGGTAGCTTGTTAGATCGCGGTTGCCTGCAAATCCTCCGGCTACGTGTTGTGCGGGGGTGGTTTGCATTTTAACCATTGCCTGAAGTGCTTTATCTGAGTTGAAGTCGCGTATACCCATCTGGTAGGCTCCTACTATAAGCGGGATTTCGTGCTCTGCTACCATTACGGGTATATATTTCATTCGTCTGGCTGCTACCAAACAGTATATTTATCTCGTGAGTTCGCCACCCTGCCGTGGGCCATGTGCCGCCCCATGTGTCGGCGGGACCGGGTAGTACGTATGGGAAGTTGTCTTTCTCGTTTGAGTGGTTTATAAGGAAATACTGATCTTCGAATCCAAAGTTTCGCTCTAAGAAATTGTTGTAGCTGTTGGGTGCAAGAGCAAATTCGTTTGGTGAATTATCTTTCCTGCCTATCTCCCAAACGATACTCTTTTCACTTGCTAAGCTGTTTAATGAAGTTGTTAAAAAGATGAGTGTAATAATTTGGTGAAGGTGCTTTGTATTCATTGTGACGTTTTTTTGTACTGACAAAGTTATATTTTATTTCAAATAGAGATGTACTTTTTAGTAAATATGATAAATGTTTGTATTTTTACTTTAAATTTATACTTATACAAAACTAATTTCTAAAATGTGATGGTAAAATAATTCATTATGATAAAGGGTAGTAGATTTCACCACATTGGATATGCGGTAAAAGATATAATTGAAACTGCTGAGAATTATATTTCTATGGGGTGGGTACTTTCTGAAGTATATGTAGATGTGATTCAAAACTCGCAGATAGCGTTTTTAAAGAAGGAGGGATTCCCTCTTATCGAGCTTGTGGCGGCGGTTGATGATAAGTCGCCAGTTGTAAATACATTAAAGAAATCAGGAGTATCTCCATATCATGTGTGTTATGAGGTGGATGATATTGATATAGCCATAAAGGAGCTTAATGAGATGAGTTTCTTCACACTGTTTGATCCTGTGCCGGCAATTGCCTTTGAGAACAGGTTAATTTGTTATCTCTATAGTGTTAGTGTAGGGCTAATAGAGCTGGTTAGTGCAAAGTAGAAAAAAGACTCTTTCATATAAATTAAACCCTCCAAGTTTGCTAAAAGGCATCCTTGGAGGTTTTTTTGTTTTATGAGATTACTGATCAAACGTTTTTTATATCTCGTCTCTCTCAAGTGATGCTAGCCGTGCAAGCATTTCTGTAGCTGCTCCTTGATGAAGTATATCCCAGCTGTTTTGCGATTGTTGACCGGTGAAGTCTTCGTTGAGTAGGTTGGTGCTACGTCGGGCGTTGGAGAGCCATGCATGTGTGAGGGCTTTCTCGTAGGCTGTTATATAGGTGCGATTGGCTTCTTCTCCCAGCTCTAGCTCCGCTTTATAAAGCTCGATGTAGCCTCTGAGCATGATTGCATTGAACCAAACGTGACCGGATATCATTCTGATGCTCTCTTTGAGTATGCTTGAGTAGTATGGATTGAACCATCTGTTGTAGGCTGCTATTGCTATGTTTTGTGCGTCGGTAAGATATTTTGTATCTCCGGTTATTTTATATAGCAGAACTGCTGCTTGCATTGGTTGTCCTGAGTTGTAGGTGTATTTGTTTTTCTCTATTATAAGCTGCCCATTTTCTTCGCGTACATTATCCCAATAAAGATAGTCGTCGGGGTCTTGCAGGGTATTCTTTAACCAGTCATACAGTGTTATTGCATTATGAAGATATTTATCGTCGCTGGTGATGAGATATAGCTTGGCTGCAAGCACGGCTCCCGGGGCAGTTGAGCAGGTGTGCTTAGAGGATGTGGGTGGTATCTCACGCCAGTATATTCCTCCTCCTGCAGAGTTGTCGGTTCCTTTTTGCAGATACTCCCATACTTTTTCTGCTTTATCGAGATGGCTAGGGTTGTTGGTGATTGAATAAAGATCTATCATATCTAATCCTATCCATACGTTATCGTCGTAGAAGCGTTGGTTGCCACTTGCAGGATAAACTGCATATGCCCATATATCTTCGTCGTAAGTAAAGAATTTGTTGATGCTGTTGAGCATTCGGGTATCCATGTTCTCATACTTTTCTTCTATCTCGGTACCAATTGTTGCTTCGCGTATTGCTGCATAGGCAGAGAATCCTGCTCCTTGTCCCCATACCACTGCATCGCCATCCCAGTAGGGCCCGGTTGCTTTTGGGTAACTGGCATTCCAAACGTCTCGCGGTCCGCCTAGATATAGATTTACCATGGCAGTCATTATTGTATCGGCTCTGCCCAGGAAAGGCGGCATTGCAACAACTTCTTCTACGGGCTTAAGTGGTTCGCCATCGGTGGTGCGTTTGGTGGATTTTACTCCTTTTTTGTTGATTGCTGTTACTCCGATACGGTAGGTGCTGTATTTTGGCACTGTAAGGATGTAGGTCATTGCCTCTCCGGAGGGTGCATCTAGTAAGATGGGACTAAAAGTGTCTGTTGTGCCTTTTTCTTCATATGTTATTTCTACTTTACTGAGATTTTCATCTGTTGGGTTGGTCCAGGTTATCTTGATCTCATTTTCTTGAGAGGTGACTGTTGCCTTGAGATAAAATACGGCCTGAACTGTGGTTTCCTCGGGGTCGGGGGTATCTATTATCTCCTCAGGCTCACTTCCACAATTTGTGAAAGTGAGGATTAGCGAGGCAAGAAGTATTATTCTTGCATATTTATTTTTCATCATTTCTTATCTGATTGGTTGATTGATTGGTTGAGGGTTTAGCAAATAACTTGCAACTCTCATTCTGGATTCGGCTGCATTCATTGTTGGCGGTGTATATGGAATTGGTTTATCATCGCCAAAGTTAACTGCAATGCCTGGGTAGGTGATACGGAAATCGATGGTGGGTGGAATTTTTCCATCATCGGGTATATTGAGTACTCCGTCGGCTGTGCCATCTACATCGGGGTTACCTCCCCATGGGTTACGCATTACGAAGAGTGCGTTGGGGTTTTTTGAATGCATAATGGTATAGGCATGGGCCGTTACTGTCTTGCTGTTGTCGAGGGGCAGGTCGGCACGATTGAAGCCTCCAACTACAAGATAGCCTTGCTGCACGCATACATTGGCTACACGTGCAAGTTCTCTTGCTGTGAGGGTGCCGGGACTGAATGCAAAGCTTCTGCCATCGCCTGTGAAGAGTGGTGGCACATGTTCACTGCCAATACCGCCTATGTCGGGGTTCACTCTGTAGATTACATTGTATTTCATTACTGCTTTTTCGAGTACAGTTGACCATGTGGCTGTGTTGTTTTTGCCTGAAGCTGCATCTATGGTGTGTCCGTTTCCTGTGAGGAACTTGTTGGTTACGGTTACCTGCACAGGCTCGCCTTGTGGGTCGAACATATCTACAGTGTATGTGTTATCGCCGTTGTCGGTTATGAGCGACTGCACGAAATTGGGGTATATATATGCCATGGAGGCTAATGCTGCTACTCCTCCGCAGTTGCCAATGGCATGCTGGTTTACGTCGGCTGGTGAGGGCTTGCCATAGGGGTATAGCTTAACTGGAAACTCTTTGTTGTACAAATGTGAGGCTGATGCCGGGGCGGGTGGTTCGTTGGATGCCTCGAGCAACCATAAACGGTCGGCATCTGTTGTTCTGTGGCGACCAGCGTAGTGATTGCCCATTGGTGTTTGTGACGAGTAGGATGATCCGGTTGCACGGTCCATAAGGTCTTCTATGCCTGTGTAGACTACTTCTAATGTCCAATCTGCAATTTGAGTGGAGGTAGCACCATGGTTGTCAGTTACCTCTAGCTTGTAGTAGCGGAACTCGATTTCGTTATCGAATGAGAACTCTTTCTTTTCGCTTCTTTCTGTGAACTCCTGATCGGTCTGTTCGTCGAGCTTCACCCAAAACTGATTATTTACTGAGCCGTAGAGGGTCCATGACTTGGGATCGCTATCTGGTTTGTCTGTTGCTGAGGTTAATGTGTAGTAATTGATGTATGTGTCTTCTTTTCCGGCATAGTTAACGAAGAAGGAACTGTATGGGGTGGAGTAGACCGTTTCGGGGTCGTTGTCCAATAGATTTTCTACTCCGCTACCGGGTGCGTAAAATGAGTACTGAGGGGTTAAGATGATATCGCCAACGGTTTCTGAATAGATACACATTGTCCACTCTGCAAGCTGTGTGTTTGTGCCTCCGTTGTTAGCTGTGATCTGAAGTTGATAGTATTTATATTTCTCGTCGTTCTCGATGCCGAACTCTTTTACTTGACCACGAGATTCGAATTTTTGATTGCTCTGCTCATCGAGGGTGGTCCATGTTGTTCTATCATTTGAGCCTGATAGTTTCCACGACTTTGGGTCGCTCTCAGGTGAATCGTCTGCCGAGGTTAGGGTGTATTGGTTTACTACAGAGCTTGTGTTGCATGCCCATATTATGTAGAATGTATTATGGGGTAAAATAAGTTTTGTGTTTGCTTTTTTGTCTACAATTTTACTAACATCGTAGCCGAATGGGAAGTCGTCGAATTCTGATGTTATTACTCCTCCGCTCTGGGGCATATCTGCGTTATTGTCTCTTATCTGTACAGAGTATGGTTTTGGAGTATCGGGCTCTTCATTTTTTTCTTCTTCTTTTTTCTCTTCTTCTTTTACTACCGGGCTATCGTCTGCACATCCTGAAAGTAGTAACGACAGTATTAAGAATACTGAAATGAAAATTGTTTTTTTGTTCATTTTGGAAGTGGTTTAGTTTGTATGGTTTGTTTAATTGTGATTATAAAGTTGGTATTACTTTATATTTTTATGGAAATAAATTAATAATTGCAAACTTAAATAAAAAAATGGGTTTTTTTACAATTATTGGACCTATTATAGTGTTAAAGAAAAAGTTAATAATTGATAACAAAAAAAATCTCCAGGCTTTTGCTGGAGATTTTTTTTATAGTACTTAACAAATTAGATGGTTACCAGAAGATGGCCTGATCCTCATCGGGTATAAGTGTACTTACGTTACGCTGCATTAGCATAGTGCCTGAGCAATGGTATGGGAAAACCATATTCTCGCTCGATGTAGCATCTTTGTACTTATAATCCATTGTAAGTGTAAAGAAGCGTTTTATGATATGCGGGCGATCGATATCTACCTCTTCTTTGATTTCGTAAGTTGGCTCTCCGATTACTTCGAATTCCAGATTAGGATTATCTGATGTAAGCAGAAGTTTACCTTTCTTTAGGTAAAGTTGCATGTCTTCATCTGCATTGGGGTCGTCGATTTCTGTGATTTCATCGGGATGGAGGAATTCACATTTAACCTTAAACTCGCCACGATTCTCTGCAAGCTCTTCGGTGATACCGGCATAGAAGAAAATTGTGTTTTCGTCTACTACACGTGTTTCGCGTGTGCTAGCTGTCATGTACTTCGTTGTATTGTCGCCAAAATAAACATACATACTTCCTGCATTGTATGTACCCGAATAGTCGTTGAACGGCATCACCCAAAGAAGGGCTTTCTGGCGTCCTTTATATGTGTTCATTTTGTATGAAGCATCGGGAGTGATGGTTAGAGGAAGCACCCATTTGTCAACAAGGTCTATTCCGGAGAACTGGAAGTCTATATTGAAATAGGCTACGTCGGATCCCGCAGGAATATGTGCTGTTGGTGATGGGAAATTATAAAAATGCTCTGGCAACTGCTTATAATAAAGATCGGAGCGCTCAGTATATTTATCGAAATTAAGGTGTGTTAGCGTATCGTTATCTACAGATATTTTTACGTTATAATCGATATCATTTGTGCGCGATCCGCTTACTATTACGGGCAATTTGAATCTGACTGCTTCGCTGTCGGGATTATACCTAAGGTATATCACCGACACATCGTCTCTGTTTATTGGTGCTTTGAGTGATACCATACGGGTGTATAATTCTTCTTCCCACTCATCGTTACAACCTGAGAAGATTAATAAGGCACCGCAGAGGATTATCAAATATGTATAAAAATGTTTCATATTTTTCTAATTGTTATTTCTCTTTTGAAAATGTAATTGTTTGTGCCACGATTAGTCGAATGAAGGCCAACCGGGTGCTTGTGTGAGACGTGCATTTCTTCTGAGCTCATCGTATGAAACAGGCCAGAAGTACTTTCTCATAGACCATGATGTTTGTACGCTTGGTACAACTACCTGCTCATAGAAATACTCGCGGTATTCTTTTGGTACAGTAGTGTTGCAACCATAAATCATTTGGCTCTCTTCAACCGGTGCATCTTTCCAGCGACGAAGGTCGTAGTAGCGTTGGTTTTCGCCAAGAAACTCGATCTGACGTTCGCGTTTTAGATGTACTCTGAATTCTTCGGGGTTGTTATATGGGTCGCCAACACCAATTTCGTCGTAGTTGGGAAGACCTGCGCGAAGGCGAACCGGTAATACAGATGCTTTCATTACAGCTACATCACGAGATATAGTGTAGGTCTCTGAATTGTCCCACGATTGAATCTGGTATGATGATGTAAGCTCGTTTAAAGCTTCGGCATACATCAGAAGTATATCGGCGTAGCGGATAGCAGGGTCGACTTTTGGGAAGACAGTGCCATCTTTATAACTCTCTTTAGGATTTACATATTTCATCATTCCAATACCTGTTGGTATCCAGCGGTCGTCGGTACTTACAATCTTACGTCCATCATCTTCACCGTAGTAATAGAATGTCTGGAAGTCGCGGTTTTGAGCGTCGCGTGCAGTTGTATTCGACCAGTTTGCACCACTAAATGCAACAGATGCATAGAAGCGTGGTTCGCGGTTTGCATATTCTAACCATACATCTTTTCTAAGATATGGGTATTGTCCGTCATGCTCGGTGAATCCTTTGGGGCTTGTGTTACGGTCGAATGGTTTTCCATCGATCATAGCATAAGCATCAGCTTGTTTACCGGTGATACCGTGACAGTTCCATCCTCCACCTTTGTTTACAGGCATTTGGTGACGTGTCATTGACTGAATTCCGTACTCGTCGTTCAACTGGTTGTCGCCACGTGAGAAAATAAGCTCGGGGTTCTCAGATACGTAAAGGTCGCCATTAAACAGTGCTCTGTATGAGTCAAGAGGATCGATATCAGACCATCCGCCTTCTTTGAATGTCTTTTCTGAATATACAGGATGGTAAGGTGGATCTATTGTGCGTGGGTATGCTCCCCATAGGCCGCCACTTAAACGTTTAGGAGCTGTGTATAATTCGTATTTGTTTAGCTTAATTACGTCTAATGCCGCAGCAGCTGCTTTGGCCCATTTCTCTTCATCATATTGTTGTGAGATTAATGGTCTTCCCTGGTCATCAACAAAGTCGGCCATTTCGGCATTACCATTCATTAAAGGACTGGCACCATAAAGATAAACTTTAGCACGAACTGACAGCGCAGCCCCTTTAGTAGGACGCGATGCATCGCGGGTGCTTCGAGTATCAGCAAGGTGATTTGCTGCAAGCAACATCTGTTCTGAAATATACTCCACACACTCGTCGTAAGTGTTTCTAGGAAGTGAAAGTTCGGAGTATGATGTTTCATAATCTAATCCTTCGTCGGGTAAGATTGGGATTGGACCATATTTCCTGAGCAGCAACCAATAGAGATAGGCGCGTATGAAGTATGCCTGACCCTTTAGGTCGGTATACATCTCCTCAGTGATTTCGGGTCCGGGGCGTACGTTTTGAAGAAATATGGAGGCCTGGCGGATGCCTTCATAGGATTGATCCCAGGGGCGAGAGATTAATGCGCCAACATTGCCTCCATATTGTGGTCCGTATGCTCCAAATTTATAGTTCGAGAATGAAACTCCTGCTCCACCTTCTGTAAATATCATATCATCGGAATAGTTGGTAAGGGTAAACCTTACGTGACCAATTTCGAGGTTGAATGATAAAAGCTGATAGTATGCATTGGCTAACCACTGTTCGGTATAGTCTCTGCTGCTAAAAATTCGATCGAGATCCTGCCTGTCACTGAAATAGCGCTCTACATTTAAGTAGTCGGAGCAGGACGAGAAGAACGACCCAAAGCAGATTATTGCGCTTATTAGTATATGTTTTTTCTTCATTTTATTGAATTTGTTTGTTTAACTTGATAAACATTAAATATTAACTGTTACACCGCATGTAACTGTCTTGCCCAATGGGTATCTCATACCGTTTGAGCTTCCCATTTCAGGATCCCATAGTTTGAATGGAGAGAATGTAAGTAGGTTCTGACCAATTACGTGGAATCTTACACTTTCGAAGAAGAATCTTGTTGTAAACTTCTTTGGTAGGGTGTAACCCATTTCGAGTGTTTTAAGACGTAGGTATGTACCATCGCGAAGCCAGTATGTAGATGCACGATAGTTGTTGGAATTGCCTCCATAACTAAGTCGTGGATACTCGGCCTGCGGGTCTTCGTTTTCTCCTAAGATCCATCTGTTTGAATCGGCCATATCCTGAAGGATATTACCCCACTCACCATCAACAAATGGATATACTGTGAATCCATTAATGAAGAAGTTTGATTTACCTGCTCCCTGGAAGTGAACGTTGAAATCGAATCCTTTCCAATTTGCAGAAAGTCCGAGTCCGTATATAAGGTTGGGACGAGTTGTTGATCCGATTGGCACTATGTCGTCATTATTTACAATTCCATCACCATTAATATCTTTATATTTTATATCACCGGGCATTACGTCTCTTGCATCTCCAAAGTCCTGACGTGGGCTGTTACGGATATCTTCGTAATCTTCAAACAGTCCGAGTGCAACAAGACCTTTTGCCTGATCTACACGGAAGCCTGTGCGACGAAGGTATGGATATCGGTTGACCATTTCGTCTGCTTCGGTGATTTCGTTCTTGCTGTATGTGAAGTTACCACGTAGCTGAAGTCCCACTTCGCCTACTCTGTGATCTAACTTGAAGTTACCGTCGAAACCTTTGGTTTCTACGCTTCCTACGTTAGCTGAAGGATTTTGTCCTTGTATACCAACCATATCGGGAAGGAATGAACGAACCATATAGATGCCGTCTCGTGCTTCGGAGAAATAGTCGACTGTTAATCCAAATTTATCGCCAAAAAGATACATGTCTACTCCAACGTCGTGCTTACGAGCTACTTCCCATGTTACATTGTTTGATGATACGCGTGTGTATGTAAGTCCATTGTAAGCAAATGAGCTGTTAAGATCGCCCCAGTTATAAGATACGGCCTGGCTTCCTGCTCCTGTACTTCTGTCGTAGTTTCCAAATTCGGCCAGGTAAGGAAAGCGTGAAGATGAATTATCTGTACCAACCTCACCATATGAATAGCGAAGCTTTAACATGCTTAACCAATCGACATTATCTCTAACGAAGTTTTCTTCTGCAATATTCCATGCTGCAGAGTATGCGGGAAAGAATCCGAACTGGTGACCCTTTGCAAAGTTCTCAGACCCGTTATAACCGAAGTTGAAATTAAGCAAATAACGGTTTAAATAGCCATAAGAAAGGTTCCCTGCAACACCTTGATGGCGACGGGCAATACCTTCCATTATGTTGCCACCATAACTGGATGTATTTATATAATTGTCGTGAGTATATTTAACTACCGATGCAATATTGTGATTGCCTATATCTGTTCCGTAAGAAAGTTCGGCTTCGAAAAACTCTTTACGATCTCCAAAAGCATTAGAGAACTGTTCAAGCAACCTTTCGGGTACTAGTCTGTTGAACACAACCTCACCATCGGAGTTACGCTGACGTTCTGCACGCCACATCTCGGGGTTCTTACGACGTTGTATGTAATTATAATTGTATGTGTCATATCCGAAGCGACCAATAAATTTAAGTCCCTTTGTTATGAAATGCAAATCCTGCTGAAGTGTGATATTTGAGTTGATGGTGTTTTGCCATATCTCGGCGTAACCGGTTTGTGTGGCCACTGTCCATGGGTTATATCTGTTCTCGAGCATTTCACTTTCTTCACCTTGTATTACTGGAACGTATCCGTTTGAATACATAACAGGCATAGTGATTGGGTTGTATCCGAATACTGAGTTCCAGATGTGATCTGAAGACGCCCCTGCGTGATTAGTTTTCTCGAGAGCACCACCAATACCAACTTGTATAAGTGTGCTTTCGGTTACGTTCATATCTATATTTAAGCGATAGTTATATCTCTGGTAGTTGGCATTTGTATCATACTCTTTCATGGTTCTGTCTACATTATACATGCCACCTTCATCGAGGAAGCTGCCTGACAGGTAATATCGTGCTCTCGATCCGCCACCTCTAACACTTACCGAGCTACGATAGGTGGGAGCTCCATCTTTTAAAAGAAGGTTCATCCAGTCTACGTTAGGATAGATATCAGGGTCGAGCTGCTCATCGATCATCATTAACTCCTGATCTGTATAAACAGGACGCTGATTGCGTGAAACACGTGCCTCGTTTGCCATAGATGCATATGTAAGACCATCAACAAACTTTGGAGTGCTTGTGCGGGTTGTCCATGTGTATTCTGATTTACCAGTTACTGAAACCTTACCGTCGCTACCCCTTTTTGTGTTGATAAGGATAACTCCGTTTGCACCTCGTGAACCATATATCGCTGTTGCAGATGCATCTTTCAGTACCGAGAACGATTCGATATCTTCGATATTTAGTTCGTCCATTCCACGTTCAAATCCGTCTACAAGAATAAGTGCACTAGAGCTTCCTCCGAATGTAGAGATACCTCTTATCCAGAACTCCGAAGTGTTGGAGCCAGGTTGTCCTGAGCGCTGCATGGCAAGTACACCTGCCACATTACCTGCTAATGCGTTACTGATACTTGATACGGGTGTCGAAAGTGTTCCAACATCAACAGTTGTGATGGCACCTGTAACGGTTACCTTCTTTTGTGGACCCATACCTGTAATTGTAACTTCGTCGAGCTCAGTTGCATGAGACTCTTCTAAAACTACGTCAAGAACCATGTCTTGATCTTTTATTAAGTGCTCTTGAGTTTCAAAACCTAAGTAAGAAAATTGCAGGTATTGAAATGATTCGAGCGTCATAGAGTATTCACCGTCGATGTTGGTTGCAACACCTAATCCTGGTTTTTCCTTAACAACAATGGTTGCACCGATTAGGGGCTCTCCTTTTTCATCTACAACGGTTCCTGAGACCCTTACTGTAGTTTGTTGCGCGAAGGCACCCATCGTATATATAACCAAACATAAAATGGTTAGAATGTAATTCTTCATCTGTTCGTGTTTTAATCCTTTAAATTGAATGATATTATTAGGCAATTATTCTACAGAAATAGTGCGAATACGTTTATTCTCACGGTCGGCTACGTAGAATGTTTCTGTTTCTTCGTCGTAACAGATGCCGGTGGGTTCGCGGAAACGAGCTGTTTCACGTGCTTCACCGTCAATCCAACCCCATACTCTTCCATCAACACCAACACTACCACGTCCTGCAAAAGTACTTACTTCCCCGTCTGGGGTAACTTTGCGGATTGCATTGTTGTGGTGATCACACACATAGAAGTCATAGATATCTTCTTTTCCTTCTGCTTCGTATTGTTTGTTTTTTACAAACACGCCCTGGCGAGGACGGTTGAAGCGAGCTGAACTACCCGGAGCATCTACATATCCACTTCCTCCACCAATATCTCCCACATGAAGAACAGATGATACTAGTTCTTTTGTTACATTGTCATACGCACATCTGTATATGCCGTTGAATCCTGCTACATACACATACATATCATCGGGATGACGAAACATGAAGATGTGGTCTGATGAATTAGATTTGATACTAAATAAGGGTTTTCCATCCCACATTTGTGCCTGCTCATCATACACCTGTTTTGCTTTATAAACTGTAGAGTTTGTCCATGTATTGTAGAACTGGGTGCCATCACCCATCGAAACCGCTGAGTATGATGTTTGTGCATAAAGGTATGGATATACCTTACGGAAACCATCGTTGCGAGTTGCATAAAACATGTGTGGCATTTGGTGACGATCATTCCAGTTACCACGTCCGTTATCGTCTACAAAAAACAGTGTGTCGCGTGTGGGTGTGTCAAAAAGCATCGACTTAACATTAACTACACCTGCTTGACCTTTCATAAATACTGTTGAAACCTCTTCGGTAGTAAGGTTTATTTTACGTAATGCAGCCATACCTTCAGCATCTATAACGTATATAATCTTATTGCCCTCTTCGTCGATATCGAACTCAAGCCACCATGGGTTTTGAAATTCAGCTTCTTCGAATGAACCGTTGATTATACTTGAAGAGTTTGTCTGCGGATCGACCTTTCCGGTGAGAGTGCTCACAAGGAGTGCTGATTGCAGATTAAACAGTTCATCGAATTGGTATTCTCCGATTGTTTTCTTCGTTTGATCTTTAATTTTTACTACTACATCACCTCTGTTTGAGCGTCGAGGTGCCATAACGCAGATTTTACTTCCTGAGGAACCTATTACCGGTGCATTTACACCGCCTATTAGTACTTCGATATTCTCAACGTCGGTGCCAAAGTTGTCACCTTCTATGAAAATGAGAGTACGAACTGGTCCCTCTTTGGGATAAAAATCTGTAAATACCACCGGTTTTGAAGGGTCGGCTGGTATGGTTGGCTTGCTGCCTTCATACCCTCCGTCCTGACTGCAACCGGTAATTGCACAGCATGTTGCAACTAGTATTGCCATCATGCTCAGGTTTAATTTTCGTTTGTTCTTTTTAAACATCTCTCTTGTTTTAGGGTTTTTGAAAATTATTTAATGGGGTAAACGAACTTTTAAAAAGCTCGCTCATCTTTTTTTATATAATATGTAATATTATGCACTGGGATGTGTAAAATAGTTTTTAATAAACAGTTAGATTAAATCAACAAAATGGTTTGTTATGGTAAATTTAATTTCATTTCATTAATAAAAGTCAAAACTACACTTAGAAAATTTTATAACAAAAAGTTTGTAGTTGACAATTACCAAATTAAGGTTGACTTTTACTATATTTGCAAAAATTAAAACCAATTAATAATAAGATATGAGTAAAACACACATTGGACAAAACGTGCAAAGAGTACGTGTGTACTTAGGTGTAAAGCAGGATGCTCTAGCCGATGATCTTGGAATAACACAACAGGAGGTGTCAAAAATTGAAAAACAGGAGTTTATAGATGAACGTATGTTGCTGAATATTGCCGATGTATTGTGTATATCGCCAGAGGTAATAAGAAATTTTGATTTAGAGAGAGCTATTAAAAATATTTGTAACAGCGACTATGAGGCGACCGTATTAGGTAGAAAATCCGAAAACGAAGATGAGTTGCAGTTAAAGATGGTGGAAAAGATATTTGAGCTTTATGAACGATTGTTAAAAAGTGAGAGAGAAAAGATTGAACTTCTGACATTGAAAAAAAATAATTAATATGCATACTGGTAAAAAGATTGAACGTGTAAGGCTACTTAGAGGTATAACACAGTCTGAACTGGGGGAGAAGCTAGGCATCACAAAGCAGGCTGTTTCTAAAATGGAACGCTCACAAAAGATGGATGAAGACAAGATGAGGCAGGTGCTTGGAGTGCTGGGCATGGATACATCTGATTTTGAATGTAAGGACGATTTACGTGACTGTGCCCGTAACGACAATTATATAAGACGGGCACAGCTATTATACGAGGAGCTGATTAGAATTGAAAAAGAGAACTTTGAAAACATGTTCAGAACAAAAAATTTGGAAATAGATAGTGACAATAGAATATTAGTAAAATACAAGTAAAACATAAGAAGATATAAGATTTAATTTTTTTAATTTTCATGAATAATAAACTAAAAATGAGACTATTTTTAATTGCAATTACGTTGTTTTTTATCTCTTGTAGTTCAAGAGAAGTGGTATCTGTTAACAAGGATGCTAAGTGGGATAACTTTGTTTATCCAACCATTAATTTTGTAAATAATGCCGAAGGTACCGAGGGTTGGGACATTTATAACAGAATTGTGCCAAATCCGGAAGAGTTGATTAACGAGAGTATTCTTGGAGTGGTGAAGACTCTATACTGGAGTACTGCGGACAGCATTCCGGGTATCAGAAAGATTAATTACTCTTTTGATGATAGAGAGGGCATATCTGCTAAAGGTGGTGGTGTGCCTGAGATTAGTATATTTTATAGTAGCCGCTGGGTAGAGCATTCTGCCAAAAATGGAGGCGATGATAAGGTGTTGTACGAAACCGAGGGTGTGTTGTATCATGAGTTGGTGCATGGTTATCAGTTAGAGCCACAAGGTGTTGGCTCATATGGCACAAACAAGGTGTTTTTTGCCTTTATTGAAGGGATGGCCGATGCAGTGAGAGCACACAATGGCTATTTTCCTGCAGAGAACAGAAGGCCGGGAGGTCACTGGTTGGATGGATATCAAACTACAGGATTCTTTTTACAGTGGTTAACAACAAAAGATAGTGATTTCTTAAGAAAGTTCAATAAATCAGCTTTGGAGGTTGTGCCTTGGAGTTTTGATGGAGCAGTAAAGAAAGTATTAGGAGATGAGTTTTCAATAGATGGTCTTTGGGAAGAATATCAATTGTTCTTAAAGCAATAAAAGATAGTATATTAAAAAACGGGGGTATCAAATATTGATATCCCCGTTTTCAATTTATTACAATCTGCTTAGATTATTATTTATATACAGATTGTTTTTATTGCCTGTTATTACTCAAGTTTTAATCCATACAGTGTCCATTCTGATAGCTGGAATAAGTTGCTACCATTGTTGTTTAAAATATTGAGTCTGTAGTACTGATACATTGTGTCGTTGTTAACGTCAAATCTTGATTCAGCATTTCTACCACCAAAGGCCATATTTCTGCGTTCATCTAATATTACCCAGTTTTCGCCATCGGTTGAAGCCTCTAGATTCCAGTCTTTTGGATCTCTTTCAGGTGCATCATTACCCGATACAAGTGTGTATCGTTTAACAATCTGCGGTTCGTTGGTTATAAACTTTATCCAAGTTTGTCTGTTTCCTGTGAGATATTTAGAATTGTGATTTCCGTCTGTAACCTTATCAACACCTTCACCTCCGGTTGTGTTGTACTGGTCGGATGTTTGACCACCTAGTACTGTAACATTAATAATAATAGGTTGTACTTCCATGTTTATAACCCTTTCTAATTCAATCTCGTCAATTGAAGTCAAGTTACCCATAATAGGCCATACAGATGCTGTATAAGAAAAAGTGTAAGGGCCGGGAGGTAAAAGGTTTACTCCAAGTCCTAAATCAGCTACAGGCATAGTAAGCTCATTTAATGTAACATGCTCAATAGCTCCTGTAGTTGGATTGGTTTTTATTACCTCATCAGTAACATCTATAACGCCGTCGGCAGTGAATCCACCTGGTCCGGTTACTGAATAGTTAATCACACCAGAGAAACGCATCATCACGTTAGATAAACCTAGTAAAGTTATTACCTGATCCTGACCTTGAGTTTCAACTACAAGTGAAGGGGCCGTGAGAGTTTCTACAAAACTTTGTGAGATAGGAAACGCAGTAACAGATGTTGGTACCGAAATATTTCCTTTTGCATCTAACGAATAAACAGTGAACTCATAACCCGTACCAGCTTGAAGTCCGTCTATAGATACCGAGTCAACCAAAGTGTCATAGATGACCTCGGTGCTGTCGGGTCCGTAAACTATTTTAATTTTTTGGGACTTTTGGTCTATCGGATTGTCCCATGCCAGTACTACTCTTTCATACCCGGGGTAAACCCTCAGGCTGTCTATTCTTCCGGAGTAGTTATATTCTCCGAGATATTGTTTGAAATTATCATCCATGCTTTCACATGCGTAAAAGCCGATTATGGATGCTAATAGTATAGTAACTATATATCTTAGTTTCATATTTTTTAATAATTTTTTCATTAAACTATTCCCATCCCGGTATAGGACCTGTTAAAACTGTGGGATCTTCTATAATTGATCCATCGGCTTCAGTTCCGTAGAGTGTAATTTCAGACATACATCCAGAGTTTCCACCACCAAACTGTTTGATACCTTTAAATCTTAGGTATCTGAACGGTTTTGTAAATCGTGGGCTTTCGGGGTAGAACATAAATTCGTGACCCGCTCTTGCTTCGTTGTTAGCTTCGATAACTGATGATGGTTGTATAATACGGTATCTACCTACTAATTCCCAGTCTTCTAATACACCATCTGATGGGTCTGGGTCATTACTTACCCAAATCTCGAAGATTTCAACATTTTCTCCACCATATAACATGCCCCATGAGTTACGTTGCCATATCTTGAAACGGCTGGCTACGATTTCTCTTCCCATATCAATGTAGTATGAAAAAGGATAAGATAGCTGACCTGTGTTGAAATAGTTAAGGTTCTGAACCGGTTCATAGTCGTATTCATTATCCCAGAACTTTTCGATACGGCCTTCTACGTGAGACATTGGTGCATTTTTAAAGCTGTCGGGTTCGTGTAGCCTTGAGTACTCTGGGAATGGCTTTTGATTGAAAGGACTTGGATCGCTTGAATAATCCCATTTATCGCCAAACAACAGCTGATCTCTCAGGAATTCCCAAGGCTGCTTGGTAATAGGAGCATCAATTAAAGGAGTTATAGATCCAAAATCCGAGTCTTCTGTTTTATTGTCATAAGCATCTCTAACGTGAACCTTAACCTGATGAGGAACACCGGTTAGGTTTGGGATTATAAAACGGTCTTTAAGTAGATTTGAAGAGTAAATCTGATTTACAGACCTATCGCCAATAGTTACTGTTACAAAAATCTGTACAGTTAGACGTTGCTCATTCTCCCAGTCCACAACCAGTGAAGAGAACCCCGGTTGCACCTGCACTGTTTCGAGTATAGCAGCAGTTGTGGGTATTAAAGGAGTAACTTGCATTACTACAGGTTCGGAGTGATTGTTTTCTCTATCAACAGAGTAGAGTTTAACCTCATAGGGTTTAACCTGACCAAGACCCTCTATAAACAGGGTGTCTGCATAAACACTACTTGTTTTAGAAATCACCGTTCCATTGTCAATTACATATTCGCCACGAACATATAGAAAATCATCGTCGGCAGGTATTGTGTAGGTGAAATAACCTCCTCCATTGAGCGCAGTAAATTCCACGTTTGAAATTTTTGCGGGTGGAGTAGTATCACTACTTACTGCTTCATCCTGGCAACTATTTAATAGTGGCAATAATGACAAAATTAAAATAATTGTGATATTGTAAATATATTTCATATTTTTCTTATTAATTTTTGCTGTTTTACCATCCTGGATTTTGTACTAAGTTTGGATTCCTGTTTATATCCCAAAGAGGCAGTGGCATTAAATAATCGCGTGGTGTTTGCCAAACGCGGTTTTGCAATGTCATAAGAAGATAAAACTGTTCAGGATCAACTCCTGTGGTGTTCCAACCTCTTACCGGCGATGTAAAATATCTACTGCCTTCTTTCCATCTTAGTACATCAAAATAACGTTTTCCTTCGAAACTTAGTTCAATTGAACGCTCGGTATGTATAATGTCGCGAAGACCTTCTTTAGAGGTGTGTTTACCAACATTTCTTACAACACTTGCATCACTCCAAACATCCTCTACATCTCTTAAACCTCCTCTTGTACGAACTTTATTAAGAGCGTCGTATGCTGGTTGACCCGGACCGTTGTATTCATTATATGCTTCGGCATACATTAAGTATAGATCGGATAACCTGAATATTGGATATGGGAATTTTACAACACGTGCCCAGTGACCTGTGCCCGACTCGGGGTGAACAAGTTTTTTTACACCTACGCCAGACCAGTAAAAGTCGGTTGTATGGTGAGAGCCTCTACCTCCCGGAAATTCGTTGTATCTCATCTTAACGTCATTCGAAATGTCGTGAGTACGCCATACGCTACGGTCGACTGCCAGCCATGCATAAAATCTTGGCTCTCTATCGAGATGCAGTTTAACTGTACGCTCACCATCTTGCATATAACCATGGTAATAGGTGTCTTCAGGAATGGTTGTTATGTCGAACCTGTTTTCATAATCAAATGTGATATCCTCTTCGATAGGAACACCATTTCTGGTATAAAAACGCTCTACCATTCTGAAGTCGGCACCAAGCCATTGCCAAGCATATCCAGCTTGTGTTGGGTCGGCTACCGAACGCATGTTAGTTGCGTGTGCAAATCCTCCTTGTCCCTCGAAATCAAGTCCTGAGAAACCCCAGATAACTTCATCGTTCCAAGGTTCTACAATTGAAAAACGTTCGTTGTATGCGTATTGAATAATGTCTGATGACTGGAAATTGTCTACATCCCAGAATTTAGGCTGTCCATCATATTCATACAGTTTCTTACCATTTGTTTCAGCAGCTTCAATTGCTTCGCTGATTGCATCAAGTGCATCTTTCCACTTCTCAGCGTCATAATCCATAGGGAAAAATAGTTCACCGTTTTTGTCGCGAAAATTGCTATAGAACTCATTGTTACCATTGAAAAGAGGGCTAGCTCTGGTTAGGAGTACTTCTGCTTTGATAGCTTTAGTGATTTGCATGTCAACCTGACCTAAGAAAGAAGCATCTCTCTGAACTGACAGGTTGCCTTCATCAATAACTTCATCTAAAAGACCAACAACGTAGTTGAAGCAAGAGTCGATTGATTGTCTTTGCTGTCTTACATCCTCAACACTCGAATAAGGTTCAAGGTTTTCATCAGCAATTACGATAGGTCCGTATAGACGAATAAGGTAATAGTGATAATAAGCCTTTAGTACCTTCACCTGAGCAGTCCAGTCTTGTTTTTCTCTTGGTGTCAGGTCGGGTACATTGTCGATGTTTTGGAAAAAGATGTTACAAACGCGTATACCTTCGTAAAGGCTGTTTGCACCACCACCTCCTGCCCAATATCCTAAAATTGGGTTGTTAGAGCTGTTGAAGCCGCGCATAATTTTGATACCACGATTGATATCTCTGTTTCCTGCATAATCGCTGTCTAGACGTCCAATCCACTCGTCACCAGCTAGTGACATTGAAGTGTGAATCTTTTCGTAGTTAGGCATATAACGATAGCATGTAGATAGTGCGTTTAATGCCTTATCTCTGTTTTCGAATAGACTCCCAACTTCCACGGTATTGTCGGGAACTATATCTAGATAGTCACACCCCGAAAGGAAGAGTGATATACTTAAGATGCAAATTGTAAATATTTTATACTTCATAATATTTCAAACTTTTAATTCTTTTGGGTTAAAATGAAACATTTAAACCAGCACTATATACTCTCTGCAATGGATAGTTAAATCCGTCGCCACCCATTTCAGGATCCCATAGGTCGAAGCTACTTATATTAAATAAGTTTTGTCCTGACACATAGAATCTTACATTTTCTATACCTGTGCTTGCAAATAATTTCTTAGGGAAAGTATAGCCTACTTCCATATTCTTCATTCTTAGGAAACGACCATTTCTCAACCACCATGTTGAATTTGATACGTTGTTATTGTCGTTGTATGTAGCAGAAAGTCTTGGCCAGAATGCTTTAGCAACCGGATTATTAGGATTCCAGTGATCATCTGCTATATATTGCATTGCGTTGCGCTGATTGGCGAATGGTGCAATATTATTAGGATTGATGTAGAATGATACCCTATCTTGTCCTTGCATAAAGAATGAAAGATCGAAGTTTTTGTAACCACCCGATATACCAAATCCGTAGGTAATCTCAGGAACTATTGGATAACCTATATGTACCTGGTCGTCAGAGTTAACTCTTCCGTCGCCATTGATATCTTTATATTTAATGTCTCCCGCCTGAACAATTCCACCAAGTTCTTGAACCGGTGAGTTTGAAACGTCTGATTCGTCGATAAATAGACGCTCAGCAATATAGCCTTTCCAAGTATTGATAGGCCATCCAATTCTACTTAGATATGACCAGCGATATTCTGGTTCTTCGTTTTCGATAATCTCATTCTGAGCAAATGTGAAGTTGAAACGACCGCTTATCCATGCGTCTGCATTGAAAGAGTGGTTAAGATCGACTGATCCGTCCCAACCGGCACTTCTTACCTCACCTACGTTGCCAAATACGTCACTGGTAAGACCCATTGTCTCAGGAAGGTTAGCTCTTGCCTGATAAATTTGCTTACGTCCTTCGGTGAAGTACTCAAGAATAACTTTTAAAGATCTATTTTTGAAAACATCCAACTCAAAACCAATATTTTGCTTGAGTGCAATTTCCCATGTAATTTGTGGGTTGGCATATCTGCTGATGTTGTAACCGCCGTAATTTGAGTTAAAGTTTCTACCCCATGAATAACCTCCGGCACCCGGATTGATATCTGAAAGGAAGAAGAACCTGTCTTGTGCACTTGCAATTTGGTCGTTACCAACCTGTCCGAGAGAATATTTAAGTTTGAACATTGGGAATAAATCCATCATTGGTTCCCAGTATGATTCATTTGAAATCATGTAACCAAGACCCATTGCAGGGAATATACCCCAACGGTGGTCACTTGCAAATTTTTCAGAACCTGTGTAAGTTAAACTCATTTCGGCAAGATAGGTGTCGTTATAACCATAGTTGAGCCTTGTTCTTAAACCTTGCAGACGCTGTGGAAGGGTTTGCTGAATTGAACCTGCATTACCACTGGTGTTTTTAATTTCTTCTTGAGTGTAGATAAGCAGACCGCTTACATCGTGAAGATCATTAAATCTACGACCATAAGTAATACCTCCCTCTAGATATATTCTAAACACACCATCACGCCATTGTTCGGGATCGCCCAATGCATCAGTACCTCTACGAACTT